>JABAHR010004110.1_pt7 | contig 49743 bp, 41 predicted proteins | sample 7062101 | NCBI WGS metagenome assembly JABAHR01 (sample SAMN14534553, study PRJNA622989) | marine sediment metagenome | biome: marine biome [ENVO:00000428]; feature: marine pelagic biome [ENVO:01000023]; material: deep marine sediment [ENVO:00002113] | place: India: Gulf of Kutch | collected...
CAGGTGCTGGCCGAGCTCGAGGGCCTCGAGCGCGGGCCCGCCGGCAACACCTCCCTGGCGGCCGCCTTCGCCCTGGCGCAGGAGATGCCCGCCGAGGAGATCGTCGTCGTGCAGGAGACCGAGTACACCGGCGCCGGCAAGCACCCCATCAGTCAGCTCAATCTCGCCAGGCGCATGGGCATTGCGGTGCGTCGCGGCGATCCGCGGCAGAGCCGGCCGGGCTCGGCCATCGTCATCCCGCAGGAGCCCTCGCAGATAGCGGTCGTCGACGTGGACCTGGCGCGCCTGCGCCGCGCTTACGTGCGTGCGGCGCTGAGAGCATTGCCGACGCCTGCCGCCCCCGGCGAGGCGGAGCTCGTGTTCCTCGCCGAGGAGACCCGCACGACGCCGCAGCAGATAGAGGAGATGGTGCATGAGCTCGCTCGAGAGACCTGACGACTTCGCCGCGCGCCGCAAGCGCCTGCAGGCGCTATCCGACGCCGAGCTGCACGCCTATTTCTGGGAGCTGGCGGCCAAGGTCGTCGCGCCCCTGGTCGCGGAGGCGAGGACGCACACCTCGCCGGCCATCGAGCGATCCGTGCTGCTGCGCATGGGCTTCTCGAGCGCCGAGGCCGGCGCCGTCGTCGCCCGGCTGCAGGCGGACGGTCTTCTCGGTCACGGCGCCGGCCGGCTGGTGCTCGAGCTCGCACACCGGCGCGGCATCGGCGTGCGCGCCGCGGGTCTCGGCCTCGCCGACGGCACCTACCCGGCGTCGCAGCCGCGATGACGCCCCTGTCGCCCGAGCACAAGCTCGATGTCGCGGCGCTGCTCGAGGACCTCGAGCATTATCGGCCGCGCCGCAGTGGCTGGAGCTGGCGCCGGCGGCTCGAGCGGCACCGCCTGGGGGCGTTCGTGTACCGCAACGCATCGGCGGACCTCGCCCACTCGGTGCCGTTGCCGGCGGCGGCGGCCTTCGGCGACATCGACCCGCAGTGCGATCTCGTGATCACCACCGAGATCGCCTCGGGACGCTTCGAGGACGACCTGCGCCGCATGCGCATGGCGGCCTGGCACGGCGCCGACCACATCATGGTGATCCGCACCACCGGGCAGTCGCACATCGACGGGCTGATCGAGGGCACGCCCGAGGGCGTCGGCGGCATCCCCATCACGCGCAAGCAGATCCGCGCCACGCGCAAGGCGCTCGACGCCATCGAGGACGAGGTCGGTCGGCCGCTCAACCTGCACTCCTACGTCAGCGGGCTGGCGGGCCCGGAGATGGCGGTGCTGTTCGCCGAGGAGGGCGTCAACGGCGCCCACCAGGACCCGCAGTACAACCTGCTCTACCGCAACATCAACCTGCACCGCTCCTTCGTCGACGCCGCCGAGGCGAAGCGCGTGATCGCCGAGGCGGGCATGCTGCAGATCGACGGGGCGCACAACGCCAACGCCACCGCCAAGCAGGCCTGGAAGGTGACGCCGGAGACCCTGGTGCAGCACGCCGTGAACGCCGCTTTCTCCCGCGCGGTCGGCATGCAACCCGCCTTCATGGCGTTGTCGACGGTGCCGCCGACGGCACCGCCGGCACCGAAGCTGCGCCTCGACCTGCCCTACGCGGTGGCGCTGCGCGAGCTGTTCGCGGGCTACCGCTTCCGCGCCCAGCAGAACACGCGCTACATCGAGTCCGACACCGTCGAGGCCACGGTGACGCATGTGCTCGATACGCTGATCTCGCGCATGACCGCGACCGACATTCAGAGCACCATCACGCCGGACGAGGGCCGCAACGTCCCGTGGCACTACAACAACGTCGCCGGGGTGAACACCGCACGCCAGACCCTGATGGGGGTCGACGGCCTCACGGATCTCGTCGCCCTCAAGCGCGACGGCGAGCTCGGCCGCGCGGCGCGTGAGATCAAGGAGCGGGCGGTGCTCTTTCTCGAGGAGATCGTCGCCCTGGGGGGGTACGCGCCGGCGGTGCAGGCGGGACACTTCGTCGATTCGGGCTACTTTCCCGAGCGCGGCGGCGACGGCATCGTGCGCGACCCGAACGGGGGCGTCGGTGCCGGCACCCTCGTGCGCCGCGCCGACGATTACGGCGCGCCCGTGTGCAGCCATTTCGGTGACAACGTCTACGCCGACGGGCCCGACAGGGCCTGCGCGGCCTACGGCGGCTGCACGCTCTGCGACGCCGCCAAGATCCGCTACGTCGACGAACTCGACGCCACCGACAACGTGCACGAGCGCCTGCGGGCGCCACTCGCCGAGCGGGCCGCGGGTCTGATCCGTCCGGAGGTCGAGCAGGCCGGCGACGGTGTCGTGTGCGTGACGCTGTTCGTTCCCGAGGCGCCCGCCGTCGCCGAGGCGGCGGCGCTGGCGATGGTGGCGCGCATGGGCCTCGCCCGCCCCGAGGTCATCAGCCGGCGCACCATGCACCCCGCCGAGGGCAGCGTGTTCGAGATCCGCGGCGTGCTCGAGCACGCCGTCGAGCGGCGCGATCTCGACCTGCCGTCGCGCCCCGCGTTGTTGTCGGAGGCGAGAATCGAGGCGTACGCGAGGGCGCACGGCGTCACCGTGGTGGCCGGCACCGTCGGCGAGGACGAGCACTCCGTGGGCCTGCGCGAGATTCTCGACATCAAGCACGGCGGTATCGAGAAGTACGGTTTTCGCTGCCACTACCTGGGCACCTCCGTGGACGTCTCGCGCCTGCTCGACGCCGCCGAGCAGACCGGCGCGCGCGCGGTGCTCGTCTCCACCATCATCACCCACGGCGACGTGCACCGGGCCAACATGGCGCGGCTGCACCGGCTCGCCCGCGAGCGCGGCCTGCGCGAGCGGCTGCTGCTCATCGCCGGCGGCACGCAGGTGAGCGACGACCTCGCCCGCGAGTGCGGGCTCGACGCGGGCTTCGGCCGCGGCACCCGCGGGCACGACGTGGCGAGCTTCATCGTGCGCCGGCTGAGCGAGGACGATGACGGCTGAGGCGGGCAGCCGCGAACCCGCGGGCGGCCCCTACGTCAGCATCGATCTGGCGAAGGTCGAGCACAACGCGCACACGATCGCGCGGCTGTGTGCCAGCCGCGGCATCGCCGTCGCCGGCGTCACCAAGGGCGCCTGCGGCCTGCCCCGCGTCGCACGGGCGATGCTGCGCGGCGGCGTGAGCGGCCTCGGCGAGTCGCGCCTGGCGAACGTGCGCCGTCTCGCCGAGGGCGGGGTGCGCGCGCGCGTCATGCTGCTGCGGCCGCCCGCGCTCGCCGAGGCGGACGCGGCGGTCGCGCACACCGACATCAGCCTCAACTCGGAGCTGGCCGTGATCGAGGCGCTGCACGCGGCGGCGCGCCGGCGTGGGCGGGTGCACGAGGTCGTCGTCATGGTCGACCTGGGCGATCTGCGCGAGGGCGTGTGGCCCGAGGATCTGGTAGCGTTCGTGAGGCGGGTGCTCGAGCTTCGCGGCGTGCGCCTGGCGGGTATCGGCACGAACCTGTCCTGCTACGGCGGCGTGGTGCCGACGGCGGAAAACATGGGCCGTCTGGTGGAGTGCGCGCTCGAGATCGAACGGACCTTCGGCATCGAGCTCGATCTCGTCTCCGGCGGCAACTCGAGCTCGCTGCCGCTCATCGCCGCGGGCGCGATGCCGCCGCGGGTCAACCACGTGCGCATCGGCGAGGCGATCCTGCTGGGACGCGAGACCATTCGACGCACACCATGGCCGCACACGCACCAGGACGCCTTCGTGCTGCACGCCGAGGTCATCGAGCGCAAGCGCAAGCCGTCGGTGCCGCTCGGCGAGCGCGGCGAGGACGCCTTCGGGCGCCGGCCCGAGTTCGTCGACCGGGGCGAGCGCGAGCGCGCCATCGTGGCCCTCGGGCGCGCCGACGTGGCCGTGGAGGGCATCGCCCCGACGGACCCGCGCCTGGTCGTCCTGGGCGCGTCCAGCGATGCCCTGATCGTCGACGTCACGGATGCCGAGCCCCGCGTCGAGGTCGGCGACCGCATCGCTTTCGGCGTCGACTACGGTGGGCTGCTGACCGCCATGGCCTCGCCCTACGTCGACAAGCGCTGCATCGCGCGCGGCGACGTCGATGGCTAGCGGGGGCGGCGTCGCCGAGGGGGGGACCGGGCCGTTGAGCGTGCGAGGGCCAAGCCACCCGACGCGGGCGCTGATTCACCTGCCGCGGCTGACGCGCAATCTCGCCCTGCTGCAGAGCCACGTCGGCACGCGGGCGATGTGGCCGGCGATCAAGGCCAACGCCTACGGGCACGATGCGCGCATCGTCGCCCGTCACCTGGTGGAGCTCGGCTACCGCACCCTGTGCGTCGCCCACGTCGCCGAGGCCGCGGCGCTCATCGAGGCGGGCGTGCCGGCGCGCTTCGTGGTCCTGTCGGCCACGCTCGCGCACGACGCCGAGCACGTCGTCGCCCTCGACGTGGAGCCCGTGGTGTGCACCCGCGAGACGGTCGACGCGCTGGCGCGGGCAGCGTCACGCGCGGGCAAGCGTGTGGCGCTGCATCTCAAGGTAGACACCGGTATGGGACGCGTCGGTATTGCCCCGCAGGAGACCGCCGCCTTCCTCGAGCACTGCCGGCGCCAGCCGGGCCTGCACGTGAAGGGCGTGATGAGTCACTTCGCCCGCGCCGACGAGTCGGACAAGGCCTTCTCCCACCGGCAGCTGGCGCTGTTCGACGACGTCAGGCGCTCGGCCGCCGGTCACGGTGTGGAGGTGTTCCACATGGCCAACAGTGCGGCCATCTTCGATTTGCCGGAGGCGTACCTCGATGCGGTGCGCCCGGGGATCTCGATCTACGGGCTGAGGCCGTCAGCCTCGATGCTGAGCCCGCGCTGCGCCGAGCTCGAGCCGGTGCTCGAGCTCAAGTCGAGCGTGACCCTGCTCAAGGAGGTTCCCGCCGGCACGGGGCTCAGCTACGGCCACGCCTTTCGCACGCGCTCGCCGTCGCTGATCGCCACCGTCCCCATCGGCTACGGCGACGGCCTGGCTCGCGGGCTGTCGAACCGCCTCGAGGTGCTGGTGGGGGGGCGGCGCTGCGCGCAGGTGGGCCGCATCACCATGGACCAGAGCCTGGTCGACGTGACGCCACTGCGCGGCCGCGTCACCCTCGGCGACGAGGTCGTCGTCATCGGCCGCCAGGGCGACGCCGAGGTGAGCGCCGACGAGCTCGCCGCCACGCTCGACACCATCAACTACGAAATCGTCACCGCGATCGCGGCGCGCGTGCCGCGCATAGCAGTGGCGGCGCAATGAGCCCGGGGGTGCCGACGGGGGACAGACGTCGGGCGTCGTCACCTCACGCCATGTCGAAAAGCAGCGCCTCGGCGTCGGCGCCGGCGCGCAGGCTGACGCAGGGCTCGCCGCTCAGCGCGGCGCCGTCGCCGGTGCCGAGGGTGTGCCCGTTCAGCTGCACGGCTCCGCGCGCCACCTGGATCCAGACGCGGCGGCCGGCGGCGGGTCGATGCGCCACCGCTTCGCCGGGCTGCAGCAGCGTCGAGTAGACGTCGACGTCCTGGTGCACGCGCACGGACTCCTCGCGCCCGTCGCGCGAAGCGACCAGCCGCAGGCGCCCGCGCCGCTGCTCCTCGGGGAACGCCCGCTGCTCGTAGCCCGGCTCGAGACCCCGGCGCGCGGGCAGAATCCATATCTGCAGAAAATGCACCGGCTCGCTGCTCGAAGGGTTGTACTCGCTGTGGCGGATCCCGGTTCCCGCGGACAGGCGCTGCACCTCTCCGGGGCGGATCACGGAGCCGCTGCCGAGGCTGTCGCAGTGCTCGAGCGCGCCGTCGAGCACGTAGGAGAGGATCTCCATGTCGCGATGCGGGTGGCTGGCGAAGCCGGCACCGGGCTGCACGGTGTCCTCGTTGAGCACCCGCAGGGCGCCGAAGCCCATGTGCCGCCGGTCGTAGTAGTGGCTGAACGAGAACGAGTGCCGGCTGTGGAGCCAGCGCAAGCGGGCCGTGCCTCGTTCGTCGGACCGGCGAATCTTTATCATGGGTCATGCGCTCCGAGTCGCGCGCCGCGCCGGTGTCGGCGGTCGCGCCGCTCTCAATCCCAGTATAGACAGCGATCGCAGGGGTGCCGGCCGCCGCCGTGTGGCTCGCCGAACGCTTACAATGACGCGGCGATGTCCGCATCCCCCAACGAGGCCGGCGTGCCGGTCCACGCCTACTCCCCGCAGCGTGTCGTCGACGAGTTGCTTCGCGGCGACCGACGCCTGCTGCTCTGCGGCGAGCCGGGCGCGGGCAAGTCCACCCTGGCGGTGGGGCTGGCGTGCGCGCTGGCCGCCGCCGGGCGGCGGCTGTGGTGCGTGAGCGCCGATCCCGGCTTTCCCGCCTTCGGCGCACCGGGGGCCGTGAGCCTGGCGTGTTGGCGGCCCGAGGGGTGGAGTCCGGTGGAGCTCGAAGCGCTCTGCAGCCTCGACGCCGCGCGCTTTCGCCTGCCGCTGGTGTCGGCGGTGCGGCGCTTGCTGCGGCGGGAGCTCGACGGGCCGCTGGTCGTCGACGCCGCCGGCGTCGTGCGCGGCACGGCGGCGGCGGAGCTGCTCGCGGGGCTGATCGACGCGGCCGGGGCAGACGCCGCCGTGGTGTTGACGCGCGCCGGCGGCGCACCGGCGCTTTGCGGGCCGATGCGAGCCGAAGGTGTGCGCGTGCTGGCGATGTCCGCGCCGCCGGCGGCGCGTCGCCCCGGCAAGCGGCAGCGCGCGCGGGCACGCACCCGCCTGTGGGACGCCTACCTGGGCGAAGCCGCCGTGGTGTCGCTGTCGCTTGCCGAGATGCCCGCGGTGGGCACGCCGCCGCCACCCGACGTCGCCGCGGCCTGGATCGGTCGCCAGTGCGCCGTGCTGGAGGGCAACCGCACCGTGGCGCTCGGCGAGGTCGTCGCTCGGCAGGGCGACAGCGTGCGCGTGCGTCTGCCCCGCGGAACGGGGCGCGGCGAGCGGTTGTTGCTGCGCGACGCCCAGCGCGACGCGGCGGGGTTGTTGACCACGGCAAAGCCATTCGGCTCGGCGCTCGTGTACCTGCCGCCGCCCGACGTGCGGCCGCACGCCCGCGCCGACGACGCCGGCGGCCCGTGTCCCGTCGCACGGGTCGGCGCGGCGACGGCAACCCTCGTCAACGGCATCTTCGGCGATCCGCTGCTGCACCTGCGCCTGCGCCACCAGCGGCGCAGCCTGTTGTTCGATCTCGGTGACGGGGCGCGTCTGCCCGCGCGCGTCGCCCATCAGGTCAGCGACGTCTTCGTCAGCCACGCCCACATCGACCATATCGGCGGGTTCCTGTGGCTGCTGCGCTCGCGCATCGGCGAGTTTCCCGCATGCCGCTTGTACGGTCCCCCGGGCATCGCGGACAACATCGAAGGCCTCGTGCGCGGTGTGCACTGGGATCGCGCCGGCGAAAACGCACCGCGCTTCGAGGTGGTGGAGATTCACGACCGCCGGCTGGTGCGCTTCGAGGTGCGGGCCGGGCGCGGCGCCGTGCGGGCGATCGGCGAGCGGGAGCTCGGCGACGGCGTCCTCATCGAGGAGCCGACGCTGCGTGTGCGTGCCGCCCGTCTCGACCACGGCACGCCGGTGCTGGCCTTCGCCCTCGAGCAGCCACAGACGCTGAACGTGCGCAAGGAACGGCTGGCGGCGCGGGGGCTGCCGGTGGGGTCATGGCTCACCGAGCTCAAGCGCCTCGTCGCCGCCGGCCGGGGCAGAGCCTCGCTTGAAGTCCCCGGCGGACGACGGCTGCGCGCGGACGAACTCGCCGCGGATCTGCTGCTGATCCGACCGGGGCCGCGGCTCGTCTACGCCACCGACCTCGCAGACACGCACGCCAACCGCGAGCGCCTCACGCGCCTGGCGCGCGATGCCCACACCTTCTTCTGCGAGGCCCCCTTCGTCGAAGCCGACGCCGCCCAGGCCGCGCGCACCGGACACCTCACCGCGCGCGCGTGCGGTGAGATCGCCACCGCCGCGGGGGTGACCCACCTGGTGCCCTTTCATTTCTCGCGGCGCTACGCGGGGGCGGCGCAGCGCGTCTACGACGAGGTGCGGGCGGTGTGCTCGCGGGTCGTGATGCCGCGTTGAGATGCTGGGCGTCGGAGCCCCAACGGAACCACCCGGCCTCGCCGGTGGTCACTTGAGTTCCGCCACGGCAGCGGCGGCGCGGCCCCGGTGCGTGCCGTACTCGCTGCCGTCACGGCCCTCGATGTGAAGGAGGATGACGCAGAATGACCAAGATCCGATCGCGGTTGTGCGGGCCGCTCGTGGCGGGCGCGCTCGCGTGCTCGGCCGGCGCCTGGGCCGACGACCCCGCGCCTTATCCGGGCACACTCGTGGCGCAGACGTCACACAGCTACAGCACCCTGGTGGAGCGCCTGAGCGCGGCCGTCAAGGACAACGCCATGGGAGTCGTCGCCCGCGCCAGCGCGACCCTCGGGGCCAAGAGCATCGGCGTCACCATTCCCGGCAATACGGTGATCATGGTGTTCCACCCCAAATTCGCCGTGCGCATGCTGGCGGCGAGCGTGCCGGCGGGTATCGAGGCGCCGCTGCGTTTTTACGTCACGGAGAACGACGACGGCAGCGCCGCGCTCACCTACCGCACCCCGAGCAGCGTGTTCGCGCCCTACGACAACGCCGAGCTCGATGCCATGGCCCAGGAGCTTGACGTCATCTTCGAGCGCATCGCCGCGCGGGCCGTGGGCGGCTGAGAGCAGCCGCGGTTCAGGCGGCGGCGATCTTGTCCTGCAGCCGCGCGTCGATCAGCTCCTTCACGGCGGCGACGTCGTTGGCGAGCGTGACGAAACGCTCCTCGATGTCGAAAAGCGCCTGCAGCGGCGCCGGCATCGGCGCCGGCCGGCCGAGGGCGCGCTCGATGGCCTCGTTGAACTTCGCCGGGTGCGCGGTGCCCAGTGCCACCAGCGGGGAAGGGCAGCCGCCCGCCTGCGCCGCCGCGATGCCGATCGCGCTGTGGGGGTCGACGAGCTGCCCGCTGGACTCGAAGGTGGCGCGAATCTGCGCGCAGGTTTCCTCGTCATCCAAGCGCCGGGCAGCGAAAAGCGCCCGCGCCCGCCGCAGGACCTTCGGCGGGGCGGTGAACGCACCGGTCTCGGCAAAGGCCCGCATGAGCTCGCCGAGCGCGGCGGCATCGCGGTCGAGGAGCTCGAACAGCAGTCGCTCGAAGTTGCTCGAGACCTGGATGTCCATGCTCGGCGAGAGCGTCGCCACCACCGGCTCGACCGCCATCGTTCCGGTCTCGAAGAAGCGCGTCAGGATGTCGTTGGTGTTCGAGCCGATGACCAGGCGCGACACCGGCAGGCCCATGCGGCGGGCGACGTAGCCGGCAAAGACGTTGCCGAAATTGCCCGTGGGCACGGCGAACGCCACCTCGCGGTCGGGGGCGCCGAGCGCGAGGGCCGCGCGGAAGTAGTAGACGACCTGCGCCACGATACGCGCCCAGTTGATGGAGTTGACCGCGCTCAGCGCGTGGCGCCGGCGGAAGGCCGTGTCCGCGAACAGCGCCTTCACCACCGCCTGACAGTCGTCAAAGGTGCCCTCGAGCGCGATGTTGTGGATGTTCGGGGCGTGCACGGTGGTCATCTGCCGCCGTTGCACCGGTGACACGCGCCCGGCGGGGTGCAGCATGAACAGGTCGATGCGCTCGAGACCGCGGCAGGCCTCGATGGCCGCCGATCCGGTATCGCCCGACGTGGCGCCGACGATGGTGCAGCGCGCCCGGCGCGCCGTGAGCAGGTGGTCGAACAACGGCCCGAGAAACTGCAGCGCGTGGTCCTTGAAGGCGTAGGTGGGGCCGTGAAACAGCTCCATGAACCACAGCCCGTCGTCGAGCTGGACCAGCGGCGCCACCGCCGCATGGTCGAAGCGCTCCAGGGCCCGCGCGACGAGCGGCGCCAGCGCCTCGCGCCCGGGAGCGGGCCCGGTGAAGGTGGCGATGATCTCGAGCGCGAGCTCCGCATAGCTCGACTCGCGCAGCGCGCGCATGCGCTCGTGCGTCAGCGTCGGCCACGACTGCGGCACGTACAGTCCGCCGTCCTCGGCGAGACCGGCGAGCGTCACCTCGTCGAAGCCAAGGGTCGGTGCGGCGCCGCGGGTGCTGATGTAATGCAACTCGATGCGTCCTCGATGCTGCGTGCGCGACGCTATCCTATCGCAAATGCGTCTGCCCGCGCTCGGCGCCGGCGGACGCATTTGACGATGCGATGCTTGACGCAAGGCTGGCCGCCCGCGTAGAAGCGAAGCGACTAACCCGGTTCGGACGACGCCTCCGCAGGATCGAAAAGCCGCATGAAGACGCACGCTCAGGTGGTGGTCATCGGCGGCGGCGTGGTCGGGTGCAGCGTGCTCTTTCACCTCGCGCGTGCCGGCTGGACGGACGTCGTGCTGCTCGAGCGTGCCCGGCTCACCGCGGGCTCGACCTGGCACGCGGCCGGCGGCATGCACACCTTGAACAGCGACCCCAACGTCGCCCGCCTGCAGCGCTACACCATCGAGCTCTACCGCGAGATCGAGGCCCTGTCGGGCCAGGACTGCGGCATTCACCTGCCCGGCGGCATCATGCTGGCCGACACGCCCGAGCGCCTGGACTGGCTGCGCAGCGCACGCTCGCGCGGGCGTCATCTCGGCATCGAGCTCGAGTTTATCGATCTCGCCGAGGCCCAGCGCCGGCTGCCGTTGCTCGATCCGCAGCACTTCGTCGGCGCGCTCTACGACGCCAACGAGGGTCACGTCGACCCCGCGGGCGTCACCCATGCCTACGCGCGCGCCGCGCGCCGCCAAGGCGCCGAGATCTATCTCGAGACCCGCGTCACCGCACTGCAGGCGACGCCCGAGGGTTGGGAGGTCGTCACCGACAAGGGCCGCATCCGCGCCGAGCACGTCGTCAACGCAGGTGGGCTCTGGGCACGCGAGGTGGGGCGCCTGGTCGGCCTGGAGCTGCCGCTGCTGGCGATGGAGCACCAGTATCTGATCACGGAGGCACTCCCCGAGCTGGCGGCGCACGAGCGGGAGCTGGTCCACGCCATCGACTTCGGCGGCGAGATCTATCTGCGCCAGGAGGGACCGGGCGTGCTGCTCGGCACCTACGAGCGCAACGGCGTGCCGTGGTCCGAGCGGGAGACGCCCTGGGATTTCGGCCACGAGCTCTTGCCGAACGACCTCGATCGCATCGCCGAGCGCCTCGAGGTCGCGTTCGGCCACTTTCCCGCGCTGGCGAACGCCGGCATCAAGGGGGTGGTCAATGGTCCGTTCACGTTCGCGCCCGACGGCAACCCGCTGGTCGGTCCGGTGCGCGGGCTGCGCAACTTCTGGGTGGCCTGCGCCGTCATGGCCGGCTTCAGTCAGGGCGGCGGCGTCGGTCTCGCCCTCGCCCACTGGATGATCGACGGCGACCCCGGCATGGACGCCTGGGCCATGGACGTGGCGCGTTTCGGCGACTACGCGACGCGCGCCTACACCCATGCGAAGGTGCGCGAGAACTACGCCCGCCGCTTCAGCATCACCTATCCGAACGAGGAGCTGCCGGCGGCGCGGCCATTGCGCACCACGCCGCTGTACCCACGCCTCGCGGCGCGCAACGCCGTCTTCGGCGCGGCGTTCGGCCTCGAGCACGCGTTGTGGTTCGCGCCCGAGGGCGCCGCGCCGCGCGAGTTGCCGAGCTTGCGGCGCTCCAACGCCCACGAGGCGGTGGCGCGTGAGTGCCGGGCGGTGCGCACCGGCGTCGGGCTGATCGAGATTTCCGGCTTCGCGAAGTACGAGGTCAGCGGGGCGGGCGCCGAGCGCTGGCTCGACGGGCTGCTGGCCAACCGCATGCCGTCGCAGGGCCGCATCGCGCTTTGCCCGATGCTCGACGCGAGGGGCCGCATCATCGGCGACTTCACGCTCGCGCGGCTGGCGCCCGAGCGGTTTCTCGTCTTCGGTTCCGGCATCGCCGAGGAGTATCATCTGCGCTGGTTCGAGGCGCGTCTGCCCGCGGCAGGCGTTGCGCTGCGCAGCCGTCGCCGCGACCTGACGGGTCTGTCGGTGGCCGGGCCGCGGGCCCGCGAGCTGCTCGCGCGCGTCGCCGAGGACGATGTCGGCGACGATGCCCTGGGGTTCATGTCGATCCGCCGCATGGACGTGGGGATGGTGCCGGCGCTCGTAGGTCGCATCTCCTTCACCGGCGAGCTCGGCTACGAGATCTGGGTGAGCCCGGACTGCCTGCTGGCCCTGTACGATGCGCTCCTGGATGTGGGCGCGGATCTGGAGCTTGCGCATTTCGGCGCGCGAGCCCTCGATTCCCTGCGCCTGGACAAGAGCTTCGGTGTTTTCACCCGCGAGCTGACGCCGGCGTACTCGCCGCTCGAGGCCGGACTGGATCGCTTCGTGCGCCTGGACAAGGGCGAGTTCGTCGGCCGCGACGCGGTGCGGCGTGAGCGTGAGCACGGCATCGCGCGGCGCCTGGTGACGCTGGTCGTCGACGCCGGCGACGCCGATGCCTGCGGCGACGAGCCGGTGCTGCACGACACGCGGGTGGTGGGTCGGGTGACCTCGGGCGGCTACGCCCACTGGAGCGGGAGCAGCGTGGCGCTGGGCTACGTCGACACCGAGCTGGCGGGCGACGGCGAGCGCCTCGCTGTCGAGATTCTCGGCGAGAGACGGCCGGCGACGGTGCGCCGCGAGCCCCTGCACGATCCGACGGGGGCGCGCATGCGCGGCTGAGAGCCCCGCCCGCGATCGGGGCCCACGCGGGCATCGGCGCAGGCGGTTTTCTGCGGGCGCACGCAGCGGCGGCGCCGCACCGTAAGTTTTAGTTTAGGAGGACGGCAGTGGACGACACGGTGACCTTCGGCGACATCTACCGCGCCCGGCGCGCGGTGCACGGTCGCGTGCGGCGTACGCCGCTGGTGCCCTCGCCGTCGCTGGGCGAGCATGCCGCGGCGCCGGTCTACCTCAAGCTGGAGCACCAGCAGCTCACCGGCAGCTTCAAGCTGCGGGGGGCGACGAACGCCGTCGCCAACCTGGACGCCGCGCAGCGCCGCCGCGGCGCGGTGGGCTTCTCCACCGGCAATCACGGCCGCGGGCTGGCGTACGCCTGCCGCGCGGCGGGCGTGCGTTGCGTCATCTGCATGTCGCGACTGGTGCCGCGCAACAAGGTGCAGGCCATCGAGGCGCTCGGCGCCGAGGTGCGCATCGTCGGCGATTCCCAGGACGACGCCGAGCGTGAGGTGGCGCGACTGGTGGCGGAGGAGGAGATGACGCTGGTGTCGCCCTTCGACGATCCCCACGTGATCGCGGGACAGGGCACGCTCGGGCTGGAGATCGTCGCCGAGCTCGCCGACGTCGACCGCGTGGTGGTGCCGCTCTCGGGCGGCGGTCTCATCGCCGGGGTGGCGCGTGCGATCAAGACCTTGCGGCCGCAGGCGCGCGTGGTCGGTGTCACCATGGAGCGGGGTGCGGCGATGTACGCAAGCCAGCAGGCCGGCCGGCCGGTGCCGGTGGAGGAGCTGCCGAGCCTTGCCGACGCTCTGGGCGGCGGCATCGGTGCCGAGAACCGGTACACTTTCGCCATGGTGCACGAGCTCGTCGACGACCTGGTGCTGGTGAGCGAGGCGGAGATCGCCGCCGCCATCCACCACGCCTACTGGCAGGAGCAACAGATCGTCGAGGGCGCCGGCGCCGTCGGCATCGCGGCGCTGATGGCCGCACGCATCCCGCCCGCTGGGGCGACGGTGATCGTGACGAGCGGCGGCAACATCGACATGGGCCTGCACCACCGCGTCGTCTCCGGCGAACCGGTGGACCTGAACGCGGCGCATGCCTGAGCGAGTGCCACACTGGGGACGACACGCATGCCGCGGATAAGTGTGCTGACGGAGGCGGCGCTGCGCGAGGCCGTGCGCCTGGATGCGGAGGCCGTCGCGTGCATCGAGCAGGCCTTCGCCGCGTTGGCGACGCAGGAGGTGGTGATGCCCCCCATCCTGCGCCTGGACATCCACGCCCACAACGGCGAGGTCGACGTCAAGACGGCCTATGTGCCCGGGGTCGACAGCTTCGCCATCAAGATCAGCCCGGGCTTCTTCGACAACCCCAAGCTCGGCCTGCCCAGCGTCAACGGGCTGATGGTGCTGTTCAGCGCCCGTACCGGCCTGGTGGAAGCGCTGCTGCTCGACAACGGTTACCTCACCGACGTGCGCACGGCCGCGGCCGGGGCGGTGGCGGCGAAGTATCTGGCGCGGGCCGGGGCGAGCAGCGCCGGTATCGTCGGCGCCGGGGTGCAGGCGCGGCTGCAGCTCGAGGCCCTGACCCTCGTGCGCCCCCTCGAGCGCGCCGTCATCTGGAGCCGGCGCCCGCAGCCGGCCCAGGCCGCCGCCCGCGAGCTGACCGAGGCGCTGGGCATTCCCGTGACGGCGGTCGCCAGCGTCCGCGAGGCGGTGACCGAGGCCGACATCGTCGTCACGACGACGCCGAGCCGCGAGCCGCTGGTGGCGGCCGAGTGGCTGTCGCCGGGGCAGCACATCACGGCCATGGGCTCCGACGCCGGGCACAAGAACGAGCTCGCTCCCGAGGTTCTGGCCCGCGCGGACCGTTACTTCTGCGACCGACGCGCACAGTGCGAGCTGCTCGGCGAGCTGCATCACGCCATCGACGCCGGCGCCGTGGATGCCGCCATGGCGTGCACGGAGCTCGGTGAGGTGGTCGCGGGTCGCGCCCCGGGACGCGGCGACGACGCCGAGATCACCGTGTGCGATCTCACCGGCACCGGGGTGCAGGACACGGCCATCGCGACGCTCGCCGACGCGCGTGCCCGTGCCGCCGGCGCCGGCATCCCCATCGACACCTGACGCGTCGCGAGGCACCGCCATCATGAGCGCCATCGAACTCCCCTTCAGTCGCGCCGAGTACGCCGAGCGTCTGGCCCGCGTGCGCCGTTCCATGGACGCGCGCGGCATCGAGATGCTGGTGGTGTCGGACCCCTCGAACATGGCCTGGCTCACCGGCTACGACGGCTGGTCCTTCTACGTGCACCAGTGCGTGCTGGTGACGCCGGACGAGGAGCCGATCTGGTTCGGTCGCGGCCAGGATGCCAACGGCGCGCGGCGCACGGTGCACATGGACGCCGATCGGGTGGTCGCTTACGCCGATCATTACGTGCAGTCGAGCGAGAGGCACCCGATGGACTTCCTGAGCTCGATCCTCGAGGACAAGGGGTGGGGCGGCCGCGTCTTCGGCGTGGAGATGGACAACTACTACTACTCGGCGGCGTGTCACGCGTCGCTCACACGCCACCTGCCGCGAGCTCGCTTCGAGGATGCGACCGGGCTGGTCAACTGGCAGCGTGCGGTCAAGTCGCCGCGGGAGCTCGAGTACATGCGCACGGCAGCGCGCATCGTCGAGGCCGTGCACGGTCGTATCTACGAGCTCGTCGAGCCGGGCCTGCGCAAGAACGAGCTGGTGGCCGAGATCTTCCGCGCCAGCGTGTGCGGCGTCGAGGGCGCGGGGGGTGACTACGCCGCCATCGTGCCGCTCGTGCCGAGCGGTGCCGACGCCTCGGCGCCCCACCTGACCTGGGACGACAAGCCCCTGCGCGCCGGCGAGGGGACGTTCTTCGAGATCGCCGGCTGCTACCGACGCTACCATTGCCCGTTGTCGCGCACCATCTACCTCGGGCGAGCGCCGCGGAAGTTTCTCGACGCCGAGAAGGCAGTCCTCGAAGGCATCGAGGCGGGCCTCGCCGCGGCGCGTGCGGGAAACACCTGCGAGCAGGTCGAGGCCGCCTGGCGGCAGGTGATCTCCCGCCACGGCATCGAGAAGGAGAGTCGTTGCGGCTACTCGACGGGCCTCAGTTATCCGCCCGACTGGGGCGAGCGCACCATGAGCCTGCGCCCCGGCGACCGCAGCGTGCTCGCGGAGGGCATGACGTTTCATTTCATCCCGGCCCTGTGGTTCGACGACTGGGGGCTCGAGATCACGGAGACGTTCGTCGTCACCGCCGCCGGCGGCGAGCCGCTCGCCACTTACCCCCGCAAGCTCTTCGTCAAGGAGTGAGCGAGGCAGCGGTTGCGAAACGCGCAGCGATGAAGCCCACACCCATCACCGCCACGGTGGATTTCGACCGCGACGGCGTGCAGCACGGATTCCTCAAGCTACCCCACTCGCGCGACGACTCCGCGTGGGGCGCGATCATGATCCCCATCACCGTGGTGCGGCGCGGGGCCGGCGCCACGGCGCTGTTGACCGGGGCCAATCACGGCGACGAGTACGAGGGACCGGTGGCGCTGGCAAAGCTTGCCGGCGTGCTGCAGGCCGGGGACGTCCGCGGCCGGGTCGTGATTGTGCCGTTCATGAACTACCCGGCCTTTCGCGCCGGCCGCCGCACCTCGCCCATCGACGGCGGCAACCTGAACCGCGTTTTCCCCGGGCATCCTGACGGCTCCGTCACCGAGAAGATCGCCGATTATTTCCAGCGCGAGCTGCTGCCGCGGGCCGACTATGTCGTCGATCTGCACGCCGGCGGCAGGACGCTCGCCTTCGTGCCGTTCGCCGCCGCGCACGTGCTCGAGGACAAGGCGCAGCAGGAACGCTGCGTCGCCGCCATGCGGGCGTTCGGCGCGCCCTACGGCGTCATGCTGCGGGAGATCGACAGCGCCGGCATGTACGACACCGCCGCGGAGGAGATGGGCAAGGTCTTCGTCAGCACCGAGCTCGGCGGCGGCGGCAGCGCGAGCGCGGCGACGGTCGCGATCGCCGAGCGCGGCGTGCGCAACGTGCTGCGCCACGCGGGCATCCTCGCCGGTGAGCCCGAGGCGGCGCACAGCGTGCTGCTGGACATGCCCGATGAACGCTGCTTCGTCACCGGCGAGCACGACGGCCTGCTGGAGATGTGTGTCGATCTCGGGGAGACGGTCTCGGCGGCAGACGTGATCGCGCGGGTTCACGACACGGCGCGCACCGGCGCTAGGCCGCTCGAGTACCGCGCGGGCATCGACGGCATGCTGGCGGGGCGGCATTTTCCGGGGCTGGTGCAGACCGGCGACGTCATCGCCGTCGTCGCGGTGCCGCGGGAGTGAGGTGTGCGCGGATTGCCAGCGCGGCGGGGCACGCGCACAATCGGGCCTGCGGGGCGCGGGTCTGCGGCCCCGACGGCGGGAGCGTAAATCATGACGACAGAGCTCAGACCGGTGCCGTGCCCGCGCTGCGGCGAGGCGCAGAACACCATGCCCGGTGGCTTCGACCCCGCTGCCGAGCCGTTCGGGCCGGTCAGGTGCATGGTGTGCGCTCACCTGTTCAGCCGCGACGAGTATCTGCGCGGGCTCGAGCGTGCTCTGGGCCGCGAGCGCGACGCCACGACCGCGTCCTCGTGACGCGCTGTGCCCGCCGCGCGCCGGGCGGCGCGGCCGCGGCGCCGACGGGGCAGCGGCCGCCTTATAATGACCGTCCGTGCGCGCGCCGGATAAGGGTTCCACAGCAGCCGAAGCAGGAGAGCCACGCCCATGTACCGTAAGTCGTCCAGTGAGCCGGTGGTGTTGGCCCGTGACTGCGCGGCGATCGCCGTCCCCGAGGGCGTTGCCGTGGAGCTGCCCAAGGGCTCGGCGGGGTCCATCGTGCAGGCGCTGGGCGGCAGCTTCACTGTGCTCATGCGAGGCCGACTGTTCCGCGTGGATGGTGACGACGCCGATGCCTTGGGCAAGAAGTCGCCGCCCAAGCCCTCGCTCAGCGCCGAAGCCACCGTCGAAGAGCTCGAAAAGGCGGTCTACGAGCAGCTCAAGACCTGCTTCGATCCCGAAATTCCGGTGAACATCGTCGACCTGGGCCTGGTGTACCAGTGCACCATCGGCGAGCGCGCCGGCGGCGGTCGCGAGATCTTGGTCAAGATGACGCTGACCGAGCCGAGCTGCGGCATGGGCGACGTGTTGGCCGCCGACGTCAAGCACCGCGTCGGCCTCATTCCCACCGTGGCGGAGGTGCGCGTAGAGTTCGTCTTCGAGCCTCGCTGGAGCTGGGAGATGGCCTCCGAGGTCGCGCGCCTGGAAATGGGTATCTGAGCGTCGTCTCGCTGCCGTCCGACGTCGTCCGCTGCGCGCTGCCCGCACTACCGCTTCACGTCCAGCCGCCCACGGTTGAAACCGCGTCGGCGGCATCGCTAACATGGCCCGCGTGACGCGCGTCGTCGCCTGACGCGGGGACCCGAGGCATGCATCGCTCCAAGCGATTTCTCAAACGAGCAGACCGAGGCATTCACCGCGAGACCTACATCCACGAGCGTCCCGAGCTGGGGCTCGTGATGATGGGCAGCCCGCTCGATCCGCGGCCGAGCCTGCGTGTCGAGGCGGGTCGCGTGGTCGAGCTCGACGGCCGCCGCGCCGAGGAGTTCGACCTCATCGATCGCTTCATCGCCGATTACGCCATAGACGTGGCGCGGGCGCCGCAGGTGATGGCCACGGACTCGCTCGCCATCGCACGCCAGCTGGTGGACATCGACGTGCCGCGGCAGGAGGTCGTGGCGCTGTTCGGCGCGGCGACGCCGGCGAAGATCGTCGACATCGTCGCTCACCTGAACGTGGTCGAGATGATGATGGCGCTGCAGAAGCTGCGCCAGCGGCGCACGCCCGCGAACCAGGCCCACGTCACCAACTGGAAGGAACACCCCGCGCTGCTCGCGGCGGACGCCGCCGAGGCGGCGCTGCGGGGCTTCGCCGAGGAGGAAACCACCGTGCGGGTGGCGCGTAACGCGCCCTTCAACGCCCTGGCTCTGCTCATCGGCTCCCAGACCGGCCGCCCGGGCGTGCTCACCCAGTGCGCCGTGGAGGAAGCCCTGAGCCTGCGGCTCGCCATGAAGGGCCTGACTTCCTACGCCGAGACGCTCTCCGTTTACGGCACCGCGTCCTCGTTTCTCGATGGCGACGACACGCCGTGGTCCAAGGGTCTGCTGGCGTCGGCGTATGCCTCGCGCGGCGTCAAGATCCGCTTCACGTCGGGCACCGGCTCCGAGGCGCTGATGGGTTACGCCGAGGGTCGGTCGATGCTCTACCTGGAGACGCGTTGTCTGTTGATGGTGAAGGGCGCCGGCAGCCAGGGCGTACAGAACGGCTCCATCAGCTGCATCGCCCTGCCCGAGTCCCTGCCCGGGGGCGTGCGCGGCGTGCTGGCCGAAAACCTGATCGCCGCCGCCCTCGGTCTCGAGGTGGCCTCGGGCAACGACGCACTGGCATCGCACTCCGACATCCGCAAGACCGCCAAGCTCATGCTGCAGCTGCTGCCGGGCACCGACTTCATCACGTCGGGCTACAGCTCCATTCCCAAGCGCGACAATCTCTTCGGCGGCGGCAATTTCGAGGCAGAGGACTTCGACGACTGGCTGGTGGTGCAGCGCGATATGCAGGTCGACGGCGGCATGCAGCCGGTGACCGAGGATGCCGTGCTGGCGGTGCGCGAACGGGCGGCGCGGGCGGTGCAGGCGGTCTACCGCGAACTCGGGTTTCCCCTCATCAGCGCTGCCGAGGTCGATGCGGCCGTCGTCGCGCATTCCAGCGAGGACGTGCCCGATCGCGACCTGGCGGGCGACCTTGCGGCGGCCGACGACTTCCTCGCCGGCCCGCGCACGGTGCTCGACGTCATTCGCGCGCTCGCGCGCAGCGGCTTCGAGGACATCGCCGGACGGCTGCTGGCGATGCAGCGCGAGCGAGTGAGCGGGGACTACCTGCAGACCTCGGCCATTCTCGATGACGGCTTCAACGTGCTGAGCGCCGTGAACGACGCCAACGACTACGCCGGGCCGGGAACGGGCTACCGGGTCGACGGCGAGCGTTGGCGCGTGTTGAGCGACCTGCCCCAGGCGCAGGCGCCCGAGGCCATGATCGCGCCGGGCGGCGGCAACGGCGGGCTGGTGCTGGAGGAGCTCGGCGAGGCATGCGCGGGGTCCGCCGACGAGGTGGTCATCGCCGTCGGGCCGGCCTTCGCAAACGCCCTCGGCGCGACCCTCGCGGAGTTGTCCCACGCCGACGTGCTCGGGCAGCTAATGGCGGGCATCGAGGACGAGGGCATGACAGCGAGGGTGGTGAGGGTCTGCCACACCGCGGACTGCGCGGCCATCGGTCACGAGGGCGCCCGGGTGAGCGGCTCCGGCATCGCCGTCGGTCTGCAGTCACGCGGCACCGCGGTGATACAGCGCCGCGACCTGGCGCCGTTGAACAACCTGGAGCTCTTTCCGCAGGCACCGAACCTGACCTTGGAGTCGTATCGCGCCATCGGTCGCAATGCCGCGCGCTACGCCAGGTCCGAAGCGACGCAGCCGGTGCCCGTGAAGATCGACAACACCGCGCGGCTGCGACTGATCGTGCACACGACTCTGATGCACAATCGCGAGATCGAGCAGATCCGCACTGAAGGCGGGCGGCAAACCCCGATCGCCCTCAAGGTGACGTTGCGGTGAGCCGCGACAACCCAAAGGGGGTCCGATACCCTCTGGGACGTCACCACCGCGATGCTATCCGCAGCCGTACCGGCTTGCCGCTGGAGCGCATCTCGCTCGAAGCGGCGCTCGGCGGCGAGCTCGAGCCGCTCGACCTGGGTATTCACGCCGACACGCTGCGCATGCAGGCCGAGGTTGCCGAGGCGGCGGGTCGGCCGCAGCTCGCACGCAACTTCCGCCGCGCGGCGGAGCTCACGCAGATCCCCGACGAGCGTTTGCTGGCGATCTACGAGGCTCTGCGCCCCCACCGCTCGACGTATTACGAGCTGCTGGCACTGAGCGAGGAGCTTGCCCACGAGTACGGGGCCGAGGAGACGGCGCAGTACATCCGCGAGGCGGCGGAGGCCTATCGCCAGAGCGGGCTGGTGTCGCCGGAAGGCGACTGAGTGCCGGCGGCGGGCTGCGTTCTCTGACCTCTCGCTTCTCCCGGCCTCTCGGGGGACGAGGCCGTCGCGACGAAGGGTCGGGTTTGCGCTAGACGATCGGGCGGGCTGCGAGACGCCGAAGGCGTGCGGGGACCGGGCGCCGCGCCGTGATCGGCCGCAGGCGTGGACTTCTCAACAGGCCTTGGACGACAACCAGCCGAGCAGCTCGTCGCCGGCGACCACGCGCTCGTGCAGGTAGCAATCGCCGTCCGGCGGATACTCGTCCGCAGGCGTGAAGACCAGACGCTCCTCGCCGGCCGCCGGCTGGGTCTCTGAGGCGAGAGGCGTGAGGCTGACGACCTGGGAGCCGTCGCTGCGGGCGATGCAGTCCCAGTGGTCTCCCTCGCCGTTGCGGGTGCGCACCCCCGCCGTGCCCGCCTGCCCGGGCCACGCCTTCGTCACCCGCGGAGTCGTCCCCGGCGTGCTGCCCAGGCACGCCGCGACCGCCGCCCGCAACGCCGGCAGCAGGCGCGACCAGTCGCTCACGGGCTTGGTCTGCAGCGCGGCCGCCGGGACCGCGGCGAGTTCCCGCGCCGCCCCCGCGTGCGGCGCGGCGCCGGCGCGGCAGCAGCCGATGAGGGTCTCGGCGTGCGGCAGCGACAGGCGGGCGCTGTAGGCGAAGGTGTCCTCCCCCTCGGCGTCGCGGCACTGCCGCTCGCTGATATCGACGGCAAGCTCTCCCCAGCCGGCGTCGGCGCCGCGCCAGGAGAAGCGTCTCTCGGGCGCGCGGTTGCGAACCTCATAGGAGCCGACTAGGGCGCGTGATTGCGTCGAGGCGGCGTCGGTCTTCGTATAACGGGCGATGTTCTCGTCGATCTCGGCGCTCCAGGATGGCGCGCTGCCGAGACAGCGGTACGCGAGCGGCAGCGGCGCGGGCGCACGGCTGCGCGCGCCTGCGACTGCCCCCGGGCCCGGCGTCTGCGGCGGCGGCGTGTCCAAGCCCTCGATGAACCCCAGCGCGGCCCGCAGGCCGAACAAGGAGAAGCGGTGCCGGCGCTCGTTGCCCCGCGTGTCGCTATAGCGCAGCGTCAGGGCGGCGCCCGCGCTCATCTGCCGCAGCAGCTCCGCCACCGCGGCGGCGTCGACGAACTCGAGCTCGCCGCCGGACGGCACCTCGAGCCAGGGCTCGCGGTCGACCCGCACGGCGGCGCCGCGGCGTGCATCGCGCGCAGGCACGGCGACAGAGAAGCCGACGGCGGCGCCGGGCTTGACGCGCACCCGCGCCGCGACACCGTCAGGGGCGTCGCGATCGTGCACGTAAGCATAGGCGGCGCACGCAGACCCGCTTTGCTCGGGGCAGACCACCAGCCAGTCGCGAAAGTAGGCGCGCGTGGCCGCGTGCGCATCGGTGATGTCGTGAAAGCCCGCCACGGCTGCCAGCGCCAGCGTCGCCAACAGGGTGAGGCGACCCCTGCCGGCGCTGCCTCGCCGCCGCGGGCCGCTGCAGCTCATCGACGGCAAAGGTGTCGCACGCGCCGAGTTCACCCTCCTCCAGACCGCGCCGAGACCAGCGCACGCGTTGCGCCGAGCTGCCGTGGGTGAAGGAGTCCGGCACCACATCGCCCTGGGTCTGCCGCTGGATGCGGTCGTCGCCGATGGCGGCCGCCGGGAAGACGCAGGCCGCCGGGCAAGCCGACGCGTGCCGGTGCGCCGCGGCGTTCCTCGATGTTGCTGCTGCGTCGGCCGCGGCGCCAGCGCATCGGCGTCACACCCCCCGTCGGGCGCCGAGCTCGGCGCGCACGAGCGCCGCCCCGCCTCCCAGCGCGCGCAGCTTCGCCGCCGCCGCCGCGCGCGGCAGCGGCGCCATGCCGCAATTGGTGCACGGGTAGAGGCGCTCGGCGTCGACGTGCGCGAGCGCCGCCTTGATGGTGTCCCGCACCTTCTCCGGCGTCTCGACGCGATCCGTGGCCACGTTGATGCTGCCGACCATGATCTCCTTGTCCCCGAGCAGGCGCAGCAGCGCCAGCGGCACGTGCGAGTCGGCGCACTCGACCGAGACCTGATCGATGCGGCTCGCGTTGAGCGCCGGAAAGGTCTCCTCGTACTGGCGCCATTCGTCGCCCAGGGTCTTCTTCCACTCGATGTTGGCCTCGATGCCGTAGCCATAGCAGATATGCACGGCGGTCTTGCAGCGCAGGCCCTGCGTGGCCCTGTGGAGCGCATCGATACCCCAGGACTTGACGTCGTCGAGAAACACGTTGAACGCCGGCTCGTCGAACTGGATGACGTCGACGCCCAGCGCCTCGAGCTCGCGCGCCTCCTCGTTCAGCATCGTCGCGAAGGCCATCGCCATGTCGGCGCGGCGGCCGTAGTGGGCGTCGGCGATGGTGTCGCAGATGGTCATCGGCCCCGGCAGCGTGAACTTGAGCCGGTGGCGCGTGTGGGCGCGGGTGAAGCGCACCTCGTCGGCGTGCACGGGACCCCTGCGGGCAACCGCCGCCGTCACCGTGGGCACCTCGACGACGTAGCGGTTGTCGCGGATGCCCATCGTCGTCTTGCGCTCCCAGTCGATGCCGTCGATGTGCTCGAGGAAGCCGTGCACGAAGTGCACGCGGAACTGCTCGCCATCGCCGCAGATGTCGATGCCCGCGTCCTCCTGCTCTTTGATCCAGAGCAGTGCCGCGTCACGCTTGCCCTGTTCGAGTTCCTCGCCCTGAAGCTTCCATGGGGCCCATAGCTTTTCCGGGGTCGCCAGCCACGCCGGTTTCGGCAGGCTGCCTGCTATCGTGGTGTCGAGCATGTAGTGGCTCCGAACGGCTGCATCGAATGTTCACTGCGACCCGCGCGGCGAGGCGGGGCACCGGGGGGCGGGGAGAGTAGCAGAGTTCTCTTCCCGCCCGCCATGGGGTGTGCGTCGGCGCCGGCGGCGTGCCGCTACAATACACGCGGCCCAACCGGCCGCGTCCCGCGTCGCCGCCCTCGGTCGCCAGGTCCACGAGAGGTGCTCACCATGTCCTCGATCCGCCCGTTTCGCGCCCGCGTCTACGTCGACCCGTCGGCGAGGGCGCGCAACCCGGGCCGACGCCCCCGCGAGCTCTTCGCGCTGCACGGGGCAAGGGTGCGCGCGCGTCCGGCAGGTCCGCGCCCGCGCCGCTGCTGCCGGCCGAGCTTCCCTCGGGATCGGTTCGGTGCCCCGGTTTCCTGGGTTGCGCCCGGCCGGGGCGGGGTCGCCGTGTCCGCGCATCCCGCCGGCGGCGGCGAAGCGCCGGGGGCTCGCGCCGAGCGCGGGACAGCGATGGGCGCCGTCGAAGCGCTCGCTAGTTCGCGGGTCGTCGGAGGGCCGGTGTGAACGGCGCCGAGAGCCTGGTCCGCACGCTGCTGGCCGCCGGCGTGGACACCTGCTTCACCAATCCGGGCACCTCGGAGCTGCACTTCGTGGCCGCCCTCGACCGCGTCGAAGGCATGCGTTGTGTGCTCTGCCTGTTCGAGGGCGTGGCAACGGGGGCGGCGGACGGCTACGCGCGCATGACCGGTCGCCCGGCGACGACGCTCCTGCACCTCGGTCCCGGTCTCGGCAACGGCCTGGCCAATCTGCACAACGCGCGCAAGGCGCACACCCCGCTGGTGAACATTGTCGGCGAGCACGCGCTCCGTCACATCGCCTACGACGCACCGCTCACGTCCGACATCGAGGGCATCGCCCGACCGGTGTCTGACTGGGTCCGAACCGCCGCCGGCGCGGCCACGGTGGCGCGTGATGGTGCGGCCGCGGTCGCTGCCGCGTGCTCGCCGCCGGGAGGCGTGGCCACCCTCGTCCTGCCCGCCGACACTGCCTGGGGCGAGGGCGCCGGCGTTGCCGCCGTTGCGCCGCCCGCGCCGCCGCCGCCGGTGGCGACGACGGCGCTGGCGGCGGCCGTGCAGGCCCTGCGCGCACCGGGTCCCAACCTGATCCTGCTCGGCGGCCAGACGCTGCGCGAGGAGCCTCTGCGGGTGGCCGCCGGCATCGCCCACGCCACCGGCGCGGCGCTGATGGCCGAGACCTTCAACGCGCGCGTCGAGCGCGGCCGGGGGCGGCCGTTCGTGCCGCGCCTTCCCTATCCGCTTCCGCAGGCGCTGGCGGCGCTGGCGCCTTACCGGCGCATCGTCCTCGTCGGGGCGCGCCGGCCGGTGGCGTTTTTCGCCTACCCCGATCGTCCCAGCCTGCTGACGCCCGACGGCTGCCAACTGGTCACGCTCGCCGACGTCGGCGAGGACTGTGTCGGCGCGCTGCGCGCGCTGGCCGAGTCGCTCGACGCCGGGCCTCCACCCGCCGAACGCACGCCGCGCCCCGGCGCGCGCCCGCCGCACGGCGCGATCGGCCCCGACGTCATCGGCGCCTGCCTCGCCGGCCTGCTGCCGGAGCAGGCCGTCGTCGTCGACGAGGCCATCACCACGGGGCGCAACTTTTTTGCCCAGACGGCGCGCGCCGCACCGCACGACTGGCTGCACAACCGCGGCGGCTCCATCGGCATCGGCTTACCGCTGGCCACCGGGGCGGCGCTGGCCTGCCCGCAGCGCAAGGTGGTCTGCCTGCAGGCCGATGGCAGCGGCATGTACACCCTGCAAGCGCTGTGGACGCAGGCGCGCGAGGGCCTCGACGTGACCACGCTCGTTTTCGCCAACCGCGCCTACGCTATCCTGCGCGCGGAGCTCGGCAACGTCGGCGTCGAGACACCGGGCGCCAGGGCACGCGACCTCTTGAGCCTGGATCGCCCGCCGCTGGACTGGGTGGCCCTCGCCCGCGGTATGGGGGTGAGTGCCGTGCGGGTCGACAATGCGCAGGCGCTGTGGCACGCGCTCGCGGGCGCGCTCGCCGCACCGGGACCCGCACTGATCGAAGTGGTGCTCTAGCCGCTCGCGGCTCAGGGATACACGGCGCTGCGCCACTCGGGGTGCTGCGCGAGCTCGCCGCGTGCGACGGCGAAGTAGGCCTGCTGCAGCCGCCGCACCACGGGACCCACGCGGCCGTCGCCCACGGGGAGGCGGTCGATGCTGGTGCAGGGGGTGATCTCCCACACGGTGCCGCAGAAGAATGCCTCGCTGGCGGTCACCAGCTCGCTGCGATCCATCTCGCGCTCCACCACCGCGACGTCGCAGGCGGACGGAAGCAGCTCCAGCACCGTGCGACGTGTGATGCTCTCCAGTATGTCGCTGGTGACGCTGGGCGTCACCGCCACGCCGTCGCGGATCACGAACAGGCACATGCCGGGGCCCTCGGAGAGCTTGCCGCGGGCGTTCATCAGCACGGCAGTGTCGTAGCCGTCGCTGTGGGCCTGCAACGATGCCAGGCGGCTGTTCTGGTAGTTGGCGTTGCATTTGATGCGCATCGGCATCGCCTGATCCGGCAGGCGCTGCCAGGAGCTCACCTGCGCCGAGCAGCCCTTCTCGACGAAGCCCCGCCCGACGCCCGGCAGGGCCGTGATGGCGAGGGCGACCGGGGCACTGGTCGTCGGCGGCCCGGAGCCGTTGACGAACACGCTCGCCATGATGTGGATGTCCTCGCGGAACTCGTTGGCGCGCACCAGCGAGAGAATCTGCTCGGCGACGTAGTCGGCGGGGAAAACGGACTCGAAGCGCATGAAGCGCTGCGACTGGACCAGGCGCCGGGCGTGATCGTCGAGCCGGAACAGGTACAGCTGCTCGCGCGCGACGTTCCAGTAGCCGCGGATGCCCTCGAACACGCCGGTGCCGAAGCGGAAGGCGGCCGTCGACACGTGAACTTGCGCCTGCTCCCAGGGAACGATCTCGCCATCGAAGTGAACGAAGCGCGCCTTGCTCATCGGCAGAACTCCCCCCTTGTGCCGCGCCGCGATGGCGCTTCGCCCCCCGGCGCGCGCATCAGTCGAGTCCGCCGGGGACACGTGCTCGCGGCGCGTGCGCCTGCTCCAGGGCCCAGCCGATGCGCAGCACGCGCGCCTCGTCGAAGGCACGCGCGTTGATCAGCAGCGATGTCGGCAGTCCCGCCGCCGTGAGCCCGTTCGGTACGGCCAGGCCGCACAGGCCGACGAAATTGCCGGCACGGGTGAAATGCGCCGGCGAGACGTTCTCGTCGACGTCGGCCACGGCGATGGCCGGCGCCGCCGTCGTCGGCGTCAGCAGGGCGTCGACGCCGTCGAGTGCCTCAGCGAAGGCGTGGGCGGCCTGGGCGCGCTGGCGCAGGACACGGACGTAGGTGGCCGCGCCGATACCGCGGCCGCGGAGAAAGCGCTCGCGCACGTGCCGGTCGAGCGGCAGGTCGTCGCGCTCGATCAACGCTTCGTTCTCGACGTAGCCCTCCGCCTCCATGATGGTGGCGTTGGCCTGCGTGTAGGCCGAGAACGGCAGCGGCAGCTCCACGTTGACGATCTCGGCACCGAGCTCGGCCAGGGTCGCCAGCGAGGCGTCGTAGGCGCTGAGCACCTCCGGGTCGACGACGTCGCGCTCGGCGCCCGGCAGGGCGGCCAGCCGCATCCCCGCGACGCCCCGGCGCAGCGGCGCGAGGGTGTCGTCGAGGGCGACGCCCTGCGTCCCCGGCTGGGCCGGGTCGGGTCCCTGCAGCGCGTTGCACAGCAGTGCTGCGTCCTCCACCGAGCGCGTCAGCGGCCCCACGCTGTCCAGAGTGGCGGACAGCGGCACGATGCCGTGCGTGCTGATGCGGCCCACCGTCGTCTTGAGCCCCACCAGCCCGCAGAAGGCCGCGGGCAGGCGCACCGATCCACCGGTGTCGGTGCCGATCCCCGCCGCGGCGAGGGCCGCCGCCGTGGCTACCGCGGAGCCGCTGCTGGAGCCGCCGGGGACGCGATGGGTGCCCAGATCCCACGGGTTCCAGGGTGTGCCGCAGTGCTCGTTGGTCCCCCAGCCGCCGAAGGCGAGCTCCACCGTGTGTGTCTTGCCGATGACGATCGCGCCGGCGGCCATGAGGCGGCGCACGACGGTGGCCGTCACGGCGGAGACCCGTCTGCGCCAGGCTTTCGATCCGGCGGTGGTGACTCGGCCCTGCATGTCGATGATGTCTTTCACGGCGATGGGCATGCCGTGCAGCGGGCCGAGGTCCTGACCCGCCCGCAGCGCCTTGTCGGCGGCTTCGGCCGCGAGCCGTGCCTCGTCGGCGTACACGCAGACGTAGGCGTGCAGCCGGTCGTCGTAGCGTGCAATGCGTTCGAGGTAAAGCTCGACGAGCTCGGCGGCGCGCAGGCGGCCCCCGCGCAGCTCGGCGGCGAGCTCGTGCACGGGTCGGAAGGCGTCGGCGGCGGTCGGCGGCATCATGGGCTCCTCGCGGCTGCTGTTGCGAACGTGTGTCCCTCGGCTACGGGCACGGGCGGCGGCTCACGCGGCGTCCAGGCGCATGAGGTCGAGACGGTATCCGGGCAGCGCGACGCTGACGTCGGCGCCCGCGCGCCGGCGCAGCGCCTCGGCGAGCGCGTGTGACGCCTCCGGCTCGCCGTGCACCAGATACACCCGCGGCGCCGTGGCGAAGCCGTCGTACCAGCGCATCAGGTCGTTCTCGTCGCCGTGGGCGGACAACCCACCGACGGTGTGGATGCGCGCGGCGACGCGCATGGTCTCGCCGTGGATGCGCACGCGCCGGGCGCCGTCGACCAGCTGCCTGCCGAGCGTCCCCCGCGCCTGATAGCCGACGATGATGACGTGACATTCCCGTCGCCAGACATTGTGCTTGAGGTGATGCAGGATGCGCCCGCCCGTGCACATCCCGCTGCCCGCGATGATGATGGCGCCGTTGTCCAGGCGGTTGATGACGCGCGACTCCTCCACGCTCGCCGTCAGGTGGAGATTGGCGAGACGAGGCATTTCGTCGATGTTCTCGCGCAGCTGCGCCGCCTCGTCGTCGTAGAGATGCGTGTAGCTCCAGTAAATGCGCGTGGCATCGATGGCCATGGGGCTGTCGAGGAAGACGTGCCAGCGGTCCAGGTCCCACTGCCGGTAGTATTTGCCGAGCATGTAGAGGACCTCCTGGCTGCGCCCCACGGCGAACGCGGGTATGAGGATGTTGCCCCTGTGGTGTGCGGCCGTGCCGATGATCTCGCCGATCTCGTCGATGGTGCTCTGGCGGTCGCGATGCACGCGGCCACCGTAAGTGCTCTCCATGATCACGACGTCGGCCTGTCCGATGGTCACGGGATCGCGCAGAATGGGCGCGCCGTGCTGCCCGAGGTCGCCGCTGAACACGATCTTGCGCTCGACGCCCTCGTGGCGCAGCCACAGCTCGACGACGGCCGAGCCCATGATGTGACCGGCGTCGCGAAAGCAAAAGCTGATCCCCGGCGCGAACTCGTGCCTGGCGTCGTAAGACAGGCCCGAGACCAGGCGCATGACCGCGCGCACGTCGGCACGGTCGTAGATCGGAGTGACCGCGTCGAGCCCCTTGCGGGCACGGCGGCGGTTCTCCTGCTCGGCGTCGCGCTCGCTCAGAGCGGCGGAATCCTCGAGCAGGACCTCGCACAGCTCGCGCGTCGCCCTCTGCGCAAAAATCGGCCCGCGGAAACCCCGTTTCACCAACAACGGCAAACGACCCGAGTGGTCCAGGTGCGCATGGCTCAGGATCACAGCGTCGATGTCCGCCGGATCGAAGGGGAAGCGGTCCCGATTGCGCGCTTCCTCCCTGCGCCCGCCCTGTATCAGGCCGCAGTCGAGCAGCAGCTGCTTGTTGCCGACACGCACGACGTGGCACGAGCCCGTGACCTCTCCCGCCGCGCCGTAGAACTCGATCTGCATGATAAGGTTGCCGCCCTTTGCGTCCCCGCGGCATTCTAACCCGACCCTCGCGTCATTCCGTTAAGCCGGCCGCGTGCGCGGCGGGCCTTAGCGACGAGCGCCGGGGTCCTGCGTTTTACGCCGCACTCGAGCTATGATGAGGCGAGTGTATGGGACGGAGAATGCAATGAGCAGATTATCGGCATGGTCACTGACCGCGCTCATCGCCCTGGCGCTGCCCGGCGCCGCGAGCGCCGCGAGCAGCGACGGCGCGCGCGCGCCGGTTGGGGCGAAGACATGGCTCGGTCTCATGGTGCAGGATCTCGCCTTCGCCGAGCTCGAGCGTCTCGGTCTGGAGCACGGCGTGGGCGTGGTCTCCGTCGCGCCGCAAGGTCCGGCGGCGACGGCGGGCCTTGCTCCGGGTGACGTCATCGTCGCGTTGAACGGTCGCGACGTGTACTCGGCGAGCCGGCTGCGCTGGCTCGTTGCCCGGCTGGAGGCGGAGCGGGAAGTGGCGCTCGCCTACGTTCGCGACGGCGCCGAGGCCACGGTCTCGCTCAGGCCGGCGAGAGCGGAGCGCCATCGCGCGCGGCGGCACTGGGCGCACGCGCCGCGCAGCTATCTCGGCGTCAGCCTGCAGGCTCTCAGCCTGGACCTGCGCGAGCATTTCGGCGCGCCGCCGGATTCCGGCGTGCTGGTCGCCGAGGTCTTCGACGAGAGCCCGGCGGCGCAGGCCGGCCTCGTCGTCGGCGATGTCATCGTCAAAATGGACCGCCGGCAGATCGGGCGTGTCGCCGATGTGCGACGCGTCCTCGCCTACTTCGATGCCGGCGAGAACGTCGACGTCGAGATCATACGCGCGCGCCGCCGCGAAACGCTCAGCGTGACGCTGGCGCCGCCCCAGCACGACGAAAGCGCGCGCGGCTCGCCGCAGGCGCCCGATCTGCCGACCCTGGTGCAGCCGGAGTTCTGGGAGGAGGGGCTGGAGCAGCTGCTGGACACGTGGGAGGAGCGCTGGCGCGAGTGGCGCGAATCCCAGTCCCGACGGCGCACCTATCGCCTCTGACCCGGTGCGGCGGCCGAGGCGCACGGCCCGTGCGTCGGCGCTCCGCCTGCGGGAGCAACGGCAACGATGCTCGTCGAGTGGCTGATCACGCAACAGGTGGCGCGTGCGTGCGCGCGGGCCATGCGCCTCGAGCCCGTAGCGGGCCGCGACGCCGTCGCGGCGCCCCCGGGGAGCGCAGCGAGCGCGCTCTACGTGCACGTGCCTTTCTGCGAGGCCCTGTGCCCGTTCTGCCCCTTTCACCGCGTGCGTTTCCAGGCGCAAGCGGCAGTGAGCTATTTCGACGTTCTGCGCCGCGAGATCCGGCTCTATGCCGACGCCGGCCACCGCTTCAGGGCGGTCTACGTGGGCGGCGGCACGCCCACGGTGCTGCCCGACGAGCTCGCGGAGACCCTGCGCTTGATCCGCGAGCTGTTCGGCGTCGTCGAGATCTGCGTCGAGACCAATCCCAATCACCTGCGCGACGACGTGTTCGCGGTGCTCACCCAGGCCGGTGTCAATCGGCTCTCGGTCGGCGTGCAGACCTTCGACGACGCGCAGCTGGGCGAGATGAAACGCCTCGAGCCGCACGGCGGCAGCGCCTTCATCCGCGAGCGCCTCGCGGCGACAAAGGGCGTGTTCGACACGCTCAACGCCGACATGATCTTCAACACTCCGCTGCAGAGCGATGCCACCCTGAAGGAGGATCTACGCATCCTCACCGAGGAGCTTGCCCTGGACCAGCTTTCTTTCTATCCCTTGATGAGTGGCATGCCCGACGCCGAGCCGTGGTCCGGGCGTCGCGGCCGGGTTAGCCAACGCCGGTGGAAGCATTTCTACGGGATTATCCGCGACGCGGTGAGCGCACGATACCGGCCGTCGTCGGCGTGGTGCTTCTCGCGCACGGGCGACATGATCGATGAGTACATCGTGCGGCACGAGGACTACGTCGGGGCCGGCAGCGGCGCCTTCGGCCTCGTCGACGGCGTGCTCTACGCCAACACGTTCTCCCTGCAGGAGTACGCGCAGCGAGTCAACAGCGGACTCACGAGCGTAGTAGCCTCGCGGCGGCTGCGCCGGCGCGAGCGCATGCGCTACGATCTGTTGACGCAGCTGTTCGAGCTGCGTCTCGACAAGGCCTTCATGGCGGCGCGCTACGGCGAGAATTTCGAGCGCGAGCTCGCCAAGGAGCTCCTCGGGTTCAGGTTGCTCGGCGCGCTCAGCGAGGACGACGAATCGTATCGGCTCAACGATGCGGGCCTGTACCACTGGGTGGTCATGATGCGGGTGTTCTTCGAGTCTGTGAATCTGATGCGTGCGCAGATGCGCGGTCGTGGCTCCCCGGTGGCCGTGCCAGCCCACGCCGCTCGGCCGAGCCGTCCGGCCCGGGGAGGAGACCATTGAAGTCGACGCCGGCGAGCGACCCGCTGCTCAGGCCCTTCAGGCTCAGGCATCTCGAGCTCAGGAATCGCGTGCTCAGCACCAGCCACGAACCGGCCTATTCCGAGGACGGCATGCCCAAGCGGCGCTACCGTCTCTATCACGAAGAGAAGGCCCGCGGCGGCATCGCCTTGACGATGATCGGCGGCTCGTCGCTGGTGGCGCCGGACTCGCCGCCGGCCTTCGGCAACCTGTGCCTGTGGGACGACGCCGTGGTGCCGTACCTGCGCAAGCTCGCCGAGGGCGTCCACCGCCACGGCGCCGCGGTGATGTGCCAGATCACGCACCTGGGGCGGCGCACGTCGCCGTATACGGCGCACTGGCTGCCGCCGATCTCGGCCTCGTGCGTGCGCGAGCCGGCGCACCGGGCTTTTCCCAAGGAGATGGAGCACGCCGACATCCGCCGCGTGGTCAAGGCTTACGCCGAGGCCGCGCGCCGTTGCCGGGACGGGCAGCTCGACGGCGTGGAGATCGAGGCTTACGGCCACTTGCTGGACAGCTTCTGGTCGCCGGCGACGAACCTTCGCCGCGACGAGTACGGCGGCAGCATCGGCAACCGCATGCGCTTTGCCTTGGAAGTGCTGGAGGCGATCCGCCGGCGGGTGGGCGAGGACTACATCGTCGGCATACGCATGGTTGTGGACGAGGCTGTCGAGGGCGGGCTGCAGTTCGAGGAGGGCATGCACATCGCGCAGACGCTGGTGCAGAGCGGCATGCTCGACTTCATCAACGTCATTCGCGGCCACATCGACACCGACGAGGGGCTCTCCCACGTCATCCCCGGCATGGGTACGCCGTCGGCACCCCATCTCGAGTTCACCAGCGCCGTGCGCTCCGAGCTCGGCCTGCCCGTTTTCCACGCGGCGCGTATTCAGGATGTTGCGACGGCCCGACACGCGGTGCTCACCGGCTGTGTGGACATGGTGGGGATGACCCGTGCGCACATTGCCGATCCCCACATCGTCGCCAAGATCGAGCGCAACGAGGAGCACAACATCCGACCCTGCGTGGGGGCGAGCTTCTGCATCGACCGTATCTATGTGGGCGAAGACGCGCTGTGTCTGCACAACGCGGCTACCGGGCGCGAGCAGACCATGCCGCACGTGATTGCTCGGGCACGCCGGGCGCAGCGTGTCGCGGTGGTGGGCGCGGGCCCCGCGGGCCTCGAGGCGGCCCGGGTAAGCGCGGAGCGCGGCCACGACGTCGTCGTGTTCGAGGCCTCGGACCGACCCGGCGGGCAGATCACCCTCGCGGCACGGGTGCCGCGGCGGCGCGAGCTCGCCGGCATCGTCGACTGGCTGTACGCGCAGCTCGCTCGGCTCGGCGTCGACGTTCGCTTGACCACGCTGGCATCGTCCGAGGACGTGCTCGAGGTCCGGCCGGACGTGGTCGTCATCGCCACCGGCGGGACACCCAACGCGGGCTTCCTGCGCCGCGGCGCCGAGCTGGTGACGACGACCTGGGACATACTGAGCGGGCAGGTGTCGCCGGGCAGGAACGTGCTGCTCTACGACGACAACGGCCAGCACCCCGGCGTCTCCTGCGCCGAGTTCATCGCCGGGCGCGGGGCGGCGCTCGAGCTGGTCACCCCGGACCGCGCCGTCGGTCAGGAGATCCAGGGAACCAACTACCCGGCCTATCTGCGATGCTTCTACGACAAGGGGGTGCGCATGACGCCGAACCTGCGCCTGAGCGGAGTGCGGCGCGAGGGCGACCGGCTTGCGGCAACGCTCTACAACGATTACAACAAGTCGACCACCGAGCGGCTCGTCGAGCAGGTGGTGGTGGAGCACGGAACGCTGCCCGCCGATGCACTGTATTTCGAGCTCAAGCCGGGCTCCGTCAACCTCGGCGAGGTCGACATCGACGCGCTCCTGCACGGCCGGCCGCAGCGACTCGCGCCCAACCCGGATGGGGCCTACCGCCTGTTTCGCATAGGTGATGCCGTGGCGAGCCGCAACATACACGCGGCCGTCTTCGACGCGCTGCGATTGTGCAAGGACATCTGACCCCTTTACGGGCCGGAAACTGCCTATGACCGATAGCTCCGCCAGCGACGACGATCGCCTGCTTCACGCCGACGAGCCGCACCCGGTGGAGGTGCTGCGCGAGCACAGCCGCACGCCGTTCTTTCTCACCTGCGACCACGCCGGGCAGCGGATACCCCGGCGCCTTGGCAGCCTGGGCCTCGGCGCCGCGGACCTCGAGCGTCACATCGCCTGGGACATCGGCGCCGCCGGCGTGGCGCGCGTGCTGAGCGAGCGCCTCGACGCGACGCTCGTGCTGCAGCGCTACTCGCGCCTGGTGGTGGACTGCAATCGCTCGCCCGCGGCCGCCGATTTCATCACCGAGCAGAGCGAGGGCACGGAGATACCCGGCAATCGGGGTGTGGGCGCGGCAGAGGCGGCCGCGCGGCGTAGTGAGGTCTTCGAGCCGTACCACGCCGCCATCACGGCGTTGCTGGACGAGCGCGAGCGCGACGGAGTGGACACCGTGCTCATCGCCGTGCACAGCTGCACGCCGGTCTACCACGGTGTGTGGCGGCCGTGGCACATCGGCGTCCTATACGACAGGGACGACCGCTACGCACGCATCATTCTCGACCTGCTCGCCCGCCATCACGAGCTCACCATCGGCGAGAACGAGCCCTATTCACTGAGCCACCAGCGTGATTTCGCCGTCCCGCTTCACGGCGAGCGGCGCCAGTTGCCCCACGTCGAGCTCGAGATCCGCCAGGACCTGATCGCCGACGAGGCGGGGCAGGCGGACTGGGCGGCGCGTCTCGCCGTGGTGCTCACAGAGGCGCTCGCAAAGCTGCTCGAGGCCCGTCGGCGCTGAAAGATTCGCCGGCCCGCGGTCGGTGCCGGGCCTACTGATCGACGACCGATCCGTCCACGTGCAGACGTGTGAGCACCGGGCGCGGGCGGTAGGGGAAGCGCTGCTCGGCGTCGGCGGCGAGCTCGACGCCGATGCCGGGGGCGTCCGGGACGACGATGAAGCCGTTGTCCAGCGCGAGCGGCGTCTTCACGATGCCTGTTCGTGCCGCCTCGCCGCCGGGGGGGATGTAGCCCGAGCCGCTCGCCCCCTCAAGCAGCGGATACTCCTGCAGGGCAAAGTTGGGAATGCACGCCGCTAGCTGCACGCACGCCGCCGTGCTCACCGGGCCGAGCGGGTTGTGCGGCACCACTTGCACATAGCGCGCCTCGGCCAGCGCCGCGATCTTCTTGGCGTGGGTCAGGCCCCCGCACATGCACACATCCGGGCGCACGTATTGCACCGCGTGGCGCTCGAGCAGCATGCTGAACTCGTGGATGGTGTGCAACCGCTCGCCGGTGGCAATGGGAATGCGGATCTTCGCGGCGATCTCCGCCATCGCATCGATGTTGTCGGGTAGGGTCGGGTCCTCATAGAAGAACGGGCGGTAGGGCTCTAGGGCCTGCGCCAGCACCACGGCCTCGGCCGGCGTCAGCTGTCGGTGGATCTCAAGACACAGATCGATGTCATCACCGACCGCCTCACGGTAGCGGCGCACACGCTCGACGGCCTCGTCCATGCGGGCGACGTGGGTCTTGTAGTAGGGTTGCGTGCGCGGTTCATCGAGAAACGGGTTCAAGTGCCCCACGGCGGTGAAGCCCGCGTCGCGCGCTCGCCGACATGCCTCGATCTGCTCCTCGGTGGTGGCCCCGTAGACGTGATAGTACGCACGCGCCCTGTCCCGGCAGCTGCCGCCCATGAGCTGGTGGGTGGGCACGCCAAAGTGCTTGCCGGCGATGTCCCACAGAGCGATGTCGATGGCGCTGAGCGCACCCATGATCGCAGCGCCGCGGAAATGACACCAGCGGTAAAGATATTGCCAGTGATGCTCGATGCGCAGAGGGTCCTGGCCGAGAAGATAGCGCGCGAAGGTGTCCACGGCGGCCGCGGAGGCCTCGAGAAAAGCCCAGGTGCCGGACTCCCCGACGCCGGTGATGCCGGCGTCGGTCTCCACCTCGATGAACAGGTAGCGGTCGACGAAGCGCTTGCGTATGGCGGTGATCTTCATCGCGGTTGTCTCGGCGGATCTTGCGAGACTAGGGTGCGGCGCGGCGCGGGCGGGCGCTGCGCTGCAGCGCCTCCGCCAGGCGCCCGACCCCCTCCCTGAGAGTGTCGTGGGAGGGCGCGAAGCACAAGCGCACGTAGCCCTCGCCGCCGGCGCCGAACGCCGTGCCCGGCGCAAGGCCGACATTGGCCTCATCGACCATGCGCTTGGCCAGCGCCACGCTGTCGTTCTCCCCCTCAACGCGGAAGAACAGGTAGAAGGCGCCTTGCGGGCGAATGAAGCTCACCCCGGGCACCGCGGCGAGGGCGTCGCAGGCGATGTCGCGCCCGCGGCGGCAACGCTCGATCAGCGACGCCGTGAAGCCGTCTCCCTGCTCCAGCGCCGCGACGCAGCCTTGCTGCAGAAAGGCCGGCGTGCCCGAGGTGTTGTACTGCACCAGGTTCTCGAACACCTGGCCGAGAGCGCGGGGAATGACGACCCAGCCGACGCGCCACCCCGTCATGGCCCAGTTCTTGGAGAAGGTGTTGGTGACGATCAGCCGCTCCTCGGGCTCCATGATCTCGAGAAAGGACACCGCGGGCGGGTCGTCGTAGACGAACCGGCCGTAGACCTCGTCGGCGACGATCCACAGGCCGCGCTGGCGGGCAAAATCGCGCACTGCCTCCATTTCGTCCCGACGCATGACCCAGCCGGTGGGATTGCCGGGCGTGTTGACGTACAGCACGCGCGTGCTGGGGCCGCAGGCGTCGAAGAGGCGGTCGAGGTCGAGGCTCCAGTGCCCTGCGCGGGGCTGCAGGGGAACATGCACCGGCAACGCCTGCTGCAGGTGCACCGCGGCGAATACGTTGGGCCACACCGGCGACACCGCCACCGCCTCGTCGCCCGCGCCCAACAAGGCCTGCATGGTCTCCATCATGCCCTGCATGCCCGATGCGGTGACGATGACACGCTCGACGTCCACACCGACGTGGAGCTGGCGGTGGAGGTACTCGGCAATGGCCTGGCGCAGCGGCGGGATGCCGCGCTGATAGGTGTAGAACGTGTGCCCCGCGCGCAGCGACTCGACGGCGGCATCGCAGATGAACGCCGGTGTCGGAGAATCGCCCTCGCCGACCCACAGGCAGATGAGGCCGGGCTTGCTGCGGCCGTAATTCACCACCTCGATGATGCCGCTCGCCGGCAGCATTGCCGCCGCCGGCCGGATGGCGTCGCTCAGCGCGGCTTCGAGGCCGACGGGCAGACCCGGCGTGTAGGTGATCTTGTCCACGGTATCGTTTCGGTGCGGGCGCCGCGCTGAGGCGCCGGGGCTGGCCCGCATGCGTGGCGTCGGATTGTAGCGGCAAAGCCGGCGGCTGCGGCATCGCCAGGGCCTGAGGCGCCGTGCAGGTGTCCGGCGGCGGCACGGGTGAAACGACGGGGCGCGCTGCGTCCCGGTGGAGGACCGCAAAAATACCGTCTCTGCGCCGGCTCTTCCCCCGGCTGTCACCCCGAGCACTCGGCGCAGGGACGGTCCATCTCGTTGCTCCAGAACGTCCCCACGGCGGACCCCCCGCCTGGCGGCGGGGGTGTCCGTCCTGCGGGACGCTTGCTCAGACCCCTAAATCGTTGCAGACCAGTTCAGTCTGCGGTCGGACCAACGTCAAAAAGTCCACGACCAACGGCTTTTTTTGACAGATAAACGGGTTTACAAGTGGACGCAGGTGCGGCGGGGGACCACCCGGCAGAGGCGGTCGCGGCCCACACGCGGGCGCTGGATCCTGCAATAATTTGAAGTTCGGTAATCCCTTGCAGGCGGAACGACATATGAACCTCAGCGCAGTCCGGCTGCGACGCGACAACCTGACGATCTGGGCGGTGAACCTGGTCGCGTTGGCACTGCTGGGCGTCGTCTGTGCCGATCTGTGGTCGCGCTATACGCGCCTGTCGGGGCCCGACGAGGCCGCCCGGCCGGCGGCGCCACAGGGCGCAACACCGCCGCGACCCGCTTATCGCGTCGAGACCATCGTCGCGGCACATCTTTTCGGCGCCGCCGAGGCGCCGCCGGCGCAGCGCATGGTGGCCGCGCCCACGACGCGCCTCAACCTCGAGCTCTACGGCGTGGTTGCCAGCGACAGCGCCGAGCACTCGCGCGCCCTGATCGGCCACAATGCTGCCGCCATGCAATCCTATCGGCTCGGGCAGCGAATCGACGGCACCGACGCCACCCTCTTTGGAGTTGAGCCCGGCAGGGTGCTCTTGGATCGGGGCGGGCGCATCGAGAGCCTCTCCCTGCCCAAGCCGGACCTGTCGGTGGACCGCGGCGGCGATGTGCCGCAGCCTGTGCCTCGTGCCCGGCGCCGGGCACAGACCGAGCCCGACTTGTCCGGTGTCACGCGGGCGCTGCGCCAGCAGGCCGGGGTGGCGGCTTCCGAGTCGCCGCCGGCGGTTGCGCAACCGCAGGCCGAGGATGCGGCGCCGACGCCCGAGGCGCCGCAGCCGGCCGAGTAGAGCCGTGGGCCGGCGGGACCGGGGCCGGGAAACGAGGCCTTGAACCGTACCGGCGCCTGGCGCGGCATCGCGCTCGCGACGCTCGTTGTGGCGGCCTCGGCGGTTGATGCCGGTCTCTTCGATCGCCTGTTCGCGCCCAAGGCCAGACTGTGGCCGCGCTGGAGCGAGCACCAAGCCGGGGCCGTCGCGCGCATCGACCACGCCGCGTGGGACGCGTTGCTGCGTAAGCATGTCACCGCGCACCGCGACGGCATCAACCGTGTCGACTACGGCGCCCTCGACGCGGCCGATCGTCGCGCGCTGGCGGCTTACATAGAGCGGCTCGAGGCCACCCCGGTCACCGCACTCGAGCGTGACGAGCAGCGCGCATTCTGGATCAACCTCTACAACGCGGTTACGCTGCGGGAGGTGCTGGAGCACTACCCCGTCGACAGCATCCGCGAGATCCGGCTGTCCGGGTGGCCATTTGCCGCCGGACCATGGAGCGCGAAGCTCGTATCGGTGCAGGGGGAACGCCTGTCGCTGAACGACATCGAGCACCGCATTCTGCGCCCTATCTGGGGCGATCCCCGAATTCACTACGCCGTGAACTGCGCAGCGCTCGGTTGCCCCAACCTGCAGGCCGTCGCCTTCACGGCGGGTAATGCGGAGTCATTGCTCGATGCCGGCGCCAGGGCTTACGTGAACCACCCGCGCGGCGTGAGGTTCGAGGGCGAGGCGCTCGTCGTATCGAGCATCTACGTCTGGTTCGAGGAAGATTTCCTGGCGGCCGACGGCAGCGTGCTGGCACACCTGCTGCGCTTCGCCGAGCCGGCGCTCGCGGCGCGACTGGCCCGCGCGCGCCGCATTTCAGGCAATGCCTACGACTGGTCCCTGAACGACGCCGGCGTGCCGTCGGTCCCCGTGCCGAGCCGCTGAACGGCCCCTCGCCTGGCTCTGCCCCGCAAGCGGGGCGACGCTTACCAGTAGCGGACTCGGCCGACGTCGATGTGAACGAAGCCGGACTTCGGGTAGTACCCGACGCCGCCGGCCTTGAGCGCTCGCGCCGCGCGATTGATGTCCCGCAGCCGCCGGCCCGGCAGCTTGACGTCGATGGCCATTCCCCGGGTGTGCAGGCTCTTCTTGGCCACGCCGTGGCGATGCTGGGCGAGCATCGCGTTGGTCTTCGGCGAGCGATAGCCCGAGATGACGTGGTAGACGCCGTTGCTGTCGACGCGCCGCTGAAGCTCGTAGAGTATATCGAGCAGCTTGGGCTCGATGCGCGCGACATCGCCGGTGCGAAAGTCGCGCAGGTTATAGTCGATCTCGGTGAGCACCTCCGGCAAGTACTGGCCGTCGGCCCAGTAGATCGCACTGATTTTTTCGTGCGTGTGCAGATTCAGCAAACGCAGCTTGCGCTCCGGCTCGGCCTTGCGATGGGCCAGGGCCGTCATCGGCATCGCACCCACTAACAGCGCCCCGCTGAGGCGCAACAGGCAGCGGCGGGTTATGCCCGCCCGTTGGGACGTCACAGTCACTATTGTCTTCCTCCCGGCTTGTCGAGTCCGTGGAGCGAGCATCCGGCTCGCCTGTTTAAAACCTAGCTCACGCCCGGCCGGCGCGCCAGCCCGGGCGCCGCAGACACGCTCACGCGAAATGGTTGAGATTCCGGTGCGACCGGCCTGTCCCGGTCGCGACAAGTGGGGCGCGAGTGTAACCCAGGCCCGCGTAGCCCGCCAACCATGGCCCCGGCGGCGGTTCACCCCGGCGGGTAGCCCAGGACCTTGTCGACGACGTTGAGCAGCGGCTCGCCGGCCCGATAACGCTCCAGATTGCGCCAGAAAAGCTCCGCCAGCGCTTCCTCGAAGCCCACGAAATCCCCGCACATGTGCGGGGACACGATGACGTTGGGAAGCGACCACAGCGGGCTCGCCGCCGGCAGCGGCTCGTGGTCGAAGACGTCCAGCGCGGCGCCGGCGATGTCTCCCTGCTCGAGCGCCCGGACCAGCGCCGCCTCGCGCACCAGCCCGCCCCGAGCGACGTTGACGAACCGCGCCGTCGATTTCATGGCGCCGAACTGCTCGGCGTCGAACAGATTCGCCGTCTCGCGGGTGAGCGGCGCGGCAAGGATCACGAAATCCGCCTCGGGCAGCAGCGCGTCCAGATCGCCGATGCCGTGCACGGCGCCGAAGTCGGCGTCCGCGTCGCGCGCGGTGCGCCCGATGCCGCGAACGCGCATGCCGCTTGCCGTCAGCAGCCGGGCGGTGGCACGGCCGATGCCGCCGACGCCGACGAGCAGCGCGAGCCGGTCTTCGACGCGCTCGGTGTGACGATGCCGCCACGTGCGCCGGGACTGCAACATGAGGGTCTCAGGCAGGCCTTTGGCGAGGGCGATGATCAGGCCCAGCACGTACTCGGCGATGGCGCGGTCGAACACGCCGCGCGAGTTGGTGAGGACCACGTCGCTTTGCGCCAGCTCGGGGAACAAGAGGGCGTCCACGCCGGCGCCGGCCCAGTGGATCCAGCGCAGGTCCGTTGCCGCCGGGAAGGCCTGGCGCAGATCGCCGGCGCGAAAGTCCCAGCCGAGCAGCACTTCGGCGCCGGCGAGGGCCGCGCGCAGCTCCGCAGCCGTGGTCGCGGCGCGCACGCTGACGCCCTCCGGCAGGCGGTCGAAGCCCGGCACGTCGTCGGGCGAGCGGGCGCCCTGAACCACCACGACCAGATCGGAAATCACGGTTTCACTCCGCCGTTGCGGCGCGCCCCGGCACGGGGGTGTTGCGGGCGCCGGCCGTCGTCGGCATTATCGCCGACCCCATGGACTGTCTGTCGAGGGCAGCGATGAGCACGTGGAGTCGAGACGAGGGTCGAATGTCGGGTGGCGCGAGGAGCCGGCACGGCCTTCGGGTCCTGCTGGGCGCGTGGGTCTTGCTGGCGGCGAGCCCGGCCTGCACGCCGCCTGTGCTCGCCTCCGATATCGCCAAGGAGCAGCGCTGGGCCGAGCAGATCGAGGCCGGGCTCTTCGAGGGCGAGATGCTGTGGCTCGATGCCGCCGGGCAGCGCTTCCTGTCTGTCCTCACGCCGGCGACGGGCGAGCCCCGTGGCGGCGTGTTGCTGATGCACGGCATCGGCGTTCACCCGGACTGGCCGAGCGTCATCAATCCGCTGCGGATAGGCCTAGCCGCTCAGGGCTGGACGACGCTGTCGCTGCAGATGCCGGTCCTCGGCAACGAGAAGCTGGCTCGTGACTACGTGCCTCTGCTCGCCGAGGTGCCGGCGCGCATCGAGGCCGGCGTGGCGACGCTCGAGCGTCTCGGGCTCGAACCCATCGTCGCCGTAGGCCACAGCATGGGCAGCTCCATGACGACCCACTACCTCGCCCACCACGCCGACAGCGGTATCGATGCGTTCGTGGGTATCGGCATGAGCGCCGATCGGCCCCACCCGGAACTCGACAACGCGGTGTCGTTGCGCGCGCTCGCCCTGCCGGTGCTCGACCTTTACGGCGAGCACGACCTGGAGAGCGTGGTGACGACGGCGCAGGCGCGCGCCGTCGCGGCCGCGGACAACCATCGCTACACGCAGGTCGAGACCGCGGGCGCCGATCACTTCTTCGAGGGCTCCGAGGCCGAGCTGCTCGACGCCGTGGTGAGCTGGCTCGAGCGCAACAGGGGGCGCTGACAGGCGCCGCCGCGACCGCACATCCAAGAGCCCGATGGCGCAGCCGGTTTTTCGAGACTACGACAGGGCGGCACTCGACCGCGAATACGACAATCGCGCCAAGGTCCCCGATTTCGCCCAGCACCTCGAGCGGTTCGCGACGCGCAGCGCGCAGGCGCGCGCGTCGCTGCCCTGCAGGCTCGACGTGCGCTACGGCGCGGATGCGGCACAGACCCTGGACATCTTCACCGCAGCCGCCCCCGGAGCGTCGCCCGTTCACGTGTTCTATCACGGCGGGTACTGGAAGGCGCTGGACAAGTCGGACTTCGACTACGTTGCCTTTGCCCAGCATGGGCTCGGTGCGGCGACGGTGGTCGTCAATTACGCGCTCATGCCGGCGGTGAGCATGGACGAGCTGGTGCGCCAGTGCCGCGCGGCGCTCGCCTGGGTCTGGCACAATGCCCCGAGCTTCGGCGGGGATCGCCGGCGCATCCATGTCTCGGGGCACTCCGCCGGCGCTCACCTAATCGCCATGCTGCTGGCGACCGACTGGTCCCGATTCGACGCTTCCCTGCCGAGCGATCCGATACGGGGCGCCTGCGGCATCAGCGGCCTCTACGACCTCGAGCCGATACGCCTGTGCTACCTCAACGAGGACCTGGGCCTGTCCGCCGAGGAGGCTGCGCGCAACAGCCCCGTGCGGCTCGAGCGATGCAGCGGCGGCGAGCTCTTGCTCGCCGTCGGGGCGCTCGAGGGGGCTGAGTACCTGCGCCAGACGACGGATCTGGCCGATGCCTGGTCACAGGCGGGTGAGAGGCCGTCCACCCTGGTGCTGCCGGGAATGGATCATTTCGCCATCGTCGGGTTGCTGGACGATCCGCACAGCGAGTTGAGCGGCGCCATTCGCCGTCAGATGGGTATCGGCTGAGGAGAGCGCGGGGCGCTCATGGAAACGCAACGGGAGCAAGCGATGGAATACCGCAAAATGGGGCGCAGCGGCCTGAAGGTCTCGCCGCTGTGTCTCGGCACCATGACCTTCGGTCACGGCGCCGACGAGCCGGCGTCCAGACGCATGGTGGACATGGCGCTGGCCGCCGGCATCAACTTCTTCGACACCGCGGACTCCTATGCCGGCGGTGAGTCGGAGGTGCTGCTGGGAAGGGCGCTCCAGGGAAAGCGCGACGCTGCGGTCATCGCCACCAAGTTCTTCAACCCGATGGGCCCGGGCCCCAACGACTCCGGCATGTCGCGGGTGCACATCATGCGCGCCATCGAGGCGAGTCTGCGGCGCCTGACGACGGATTACGTTGACCTGTACTACATCCATCACGTCGACGAGGAGACTCCCATCGAAGAGATGCTGCGCGCGCTGGATGACTTGGTTCACCAGGGCAAGGTGCGTTACGCGGCATGCAGCAACTACCAGGCGTGGCGCCTGATGGAGTCACTGTGGATCAGCGACGCCAACGGCCTCGCGCGCTTCGAAGCCTACCAGCCGCTGTACAACCTGGTGGTGCGCGACATCGAGCAGGAGATCATACCCATCTGTCGGCGCAAGGGGCTCGGGGTGGTGACGTGGGCGCCCATGGCGGGCGGATTCCTGACGGGAAAATACAAGCCGGGACAGCGGAGCCTCGAGGGCACCCGCTCGGCGCAGGCGTGGGCGTATCCCGAGGCCTATTTCGCCGCCAATGCCGACGAGACCCTGCAGACGTTGCTGGACGTTGCTCAGGAGATCTCGCGTACGCCGTCGCAGACCGCGATCCGCTGGGTGTTGGAGCAGCCGGGCATCACCTCGGCCATTGTCGGCGCGCGCAACCCCGAGCAGCTCGAGCAGAATCTGGGCGCGGCGTCGTGGCGGCTCGAGGGGGAGGCGCTCGAGCGCTTGAACCGGGTTTCGCGACTCGCCGAGCGCTACCCCGAGGCGATGGAGAAGGACATGCGCGCGCGCCGCGCGGCGGCGGTGAAGGCGCCCGGCGTGGACGCCTGAGCACGGGGACGGTTCGCACAAACACGTTAACGAGACGAGGAGGTGAGCTCGCCATGAGCCTGAGAATAGGCATTGTCGGCGCCGGGGCCAACACGCGCGCGCGCCACATTCCCGGCTTTCAAGCCATCGACGGCGTAGAGGTGATCGCGGTGTGCAACCGCTCGCGCGCGTCGGGGCAGAAGGTCGCCGACGAGTTCCGGATTCCCAAGGTGTTCGACGACTGGAAGGAACTCGTGCACAGCGACGAGGTGGACGCGGTGTGCGTGGGCACGTGGCCGTACATGCATTGTGCGATCACCCTGGAGACACTGGCCGCCGGCAAGCACCTGCTGACCGAGGCGCGCATGTCGATGAATCTCGAGGAGGCCCGGCGCATGCAGGCGGCGGCGCAGCGCAACGACGCGGTGGCGATGGTGGTGCCGGCGCCCTACTACCTGCGCTTCGAGCCGCGGCTGCTGCAGATGCTGGCTGCGGGCGAGTTCGGCGAACTGCTGGAGATACACGTCAACGTCCTGTCCGGGGCCTACGATGCACAGGCACCGCTGCACTGGCGCCAGCGACGAGACCTGTCCGGGCTGAACATCATGTCGCTCGGTATCTACAACGAGACCGTGCGTCGCTACGCCGGAGACGAGTGCGCGGTGCTGGCGCACGGCAAGATCTTCGTATCGCAGCGGCTCGACGCGCAGACCGGCTCGATGCGCGCCGTGGACGTTCCCGACAGCATCGGCGTGCTGGCGGAGATGCAAAGCGGGGCGACCGCGGTGTATCACGTCAGCAGCGTCGCGCGTCTGGGTCGCGCCAACGCCATCGAGGTGCACGGCACCAAGGGCGCCTTCAAGCTCGAGGGCGGCTCGGCCTGGATCGCAACGGCCAGCGACAAGGAGTTCCGTGGGCTCGAGACGGGCCCGGCGCAAGGCGATGGATGGCGGGTGGAGGCGGACTTCGTCGATGCCGTGTGCGAGGGCAAGCCCGTCACGCACACCAGCTTCGACGACGGCGTGAAATACATGATGTTCACCGAGGCGGTGCAGCGCAGCATGGCGCGGGGCGAGCGCATCGAGTTGCCGTTGCCCTGAACGGACCCCGCCCGTCTGCAGGGAGCCGCGACGACCGTCCTCGTCGTCGTACCGTTCATCGTATTGAGCGGCCCCGCCGGTTCAAAGGCCTCGCGAGGCGGCGGCATAATGGGCGCGCAGCGGCACCGCGCCCGGCGGTGCCCGGCGGTGACGGGAGGCACAGGACCATGAAGCGAACTCTCGCAAGCCTCTGTGCTATTGGGTGGTTGACCGCGGCGTACGCCGATTTCCAGGCGGGTGTCGCCGCCTACCATGACGGTGATTTCGAAACCGCCCGCCAGGAGTTCGAGGTGCTCGCGCAACAGGGCGTCGTGCAAGCGCAGCACAATCTAGGCGTCATGCACGAGGAAGGCGCGGGCATGGCGCGCGACGCACAGGCAGCCGCCAAGTGGTATCGCATGGCGGCGCAGAAGGGTTACCCCTTGTCACAGAACAACCTCGCATCGCTGTACGCAGCCGGCGAGGGGGTGCCGCACGACGCCGCCGAGGCGGCGCGGCTCTACCGGGCGGCGGCGGAGCAGGGTTTTGTCCTTGCCCAGTACAACCTGGGCACGGTGTTCCGCGACGGCCGCGGCGTGAGCCGGGATCTCGGCGAGGCGCGCAAGTGGCTGGAGGCCGCCGCCGATCAGGGCGACGAGGACGCGCGCCGCAGCCTGGGCGCGCTGGCGAAGGCGTCGCAGAAGGCCCCCGCCGCGCCGGCAGCCGCGCCCGCGGACGGCGACGCCGCCGGCGCAGGCGAGGTGTCGATCCGCAGCGTACAGGCGCGGCTCACGACGCTCGGCTACGACCCAGGTCCCGTCGACGGCATGATGGGGCCGAAGACCCGCAGTGCCATCGAGCGCTTTCAGGGGGAGAGCGGCCTGGAACGCACCGGCGAGCCGACCTTGGGTCTGCTGGAGAGGCTCGACAAGGCGGTAAAGACGCTCGCCGACTCCGGCTAGTCGGTAAGACCTCAGCGATTCTGCGCCTCGGCGACGAGACGGTGCAACGCCTCGACGTCGTGCACGAGCAGTGTGTCGCCGCTGCGCTCGATCAGGCCGGCGTGCGTGAGCTGAGCGAGCTCACGGGAGACGGCCTCGCGCACCGTCGACAGCCGGTTGGCGATCTCTGCGTGGGTCGGCAGCGGGCTGATGGCCGCGGAGTTAACGCTGCGCATGTGCTGATGCGCCATGCGCAGAAGCTCCACGTGCAGGCGCGTGCGCACCGGCAGCGTGCTGAACTCCACCACGCGGTCGCACAGCAGACGAATCAGGCGCGTGAGGCGCTTGAAGGCCGCAGCGGCGACGCTCGGGTGAGTCAGCAGCACTTCCCAGAAGGATTCCGCCGACAGTGAGGCCACGGTGGTCGGCGTCAGCGCGACCACGTAGGCCGTGCGGGGTTCGGCGTCGATGGCCGACAGCTCGCCGAAGATCTCGCCGGCGTTCAGGTCGCGAAACGTGACCTCCTTGCCCGACGCGGAGTAGATGGTGGCGCGCACGTTACCCGCCGCGATGAAGTAGACGTCGCGGGTGCGGTCCTGGTAGCGGATGATCTGCTCGTTGGGGCCGTAGCGACGCCATTGACAGCTCTGCGCGACGCGCTCCCGCTCGGCCGGGGAAAGTCCTTCGAAGATTTCGATCTCGGCTAGCGCCTCGCCGCCGGCCGCTTCAATCGTCTCCATGGAGCCGTCTGTCAGGGTTGCTCGGCGTCTGCGCGCAAGTCTACTTCACCCTCCGGCCGCCGGCCAACGGCGCCGGCCGCGGCGCTGCTGCGCCTCGCGGCGGGCGATGTCACGGTTGCAGACGCACGAGCGTGCCGGCTTCGCCGCGCAACAACGCCGGCACATCCGTCAACGCGCCAATGGCCGCGCTGGCCCCGGTCTGCTCGGCGAAGCGGCAGGCTGCCTCGACCTTCGGTCCCATGGAACCGGCGTCGAATGACATCGCGGCGAGCTCAGCCGGCGTCGTGCGTCGAATCGGCTTCGCGGCGGGCGCGGGCCAGTCGGCGAACACCGCGGGCACGTCGGTGAGCATGAGCAGCATGTCGGCGTCGAGCTCGGTCGCGAGCAGCGCCGCCGAGTGGTCCTTGTCGACAACGGCCTCGACGCCGCGAACTTCGCCGCCGGCGCCGACAACCACGGGAATCCCGCCGCCGCCGGCACACACGACCAGCACCCCCGCGTCGACCAGCAGCGCGATGGTATCCATTTCGAGTATGCGTCGCGGCCTTGGCGAGGGCACCACGCGGCGCACGCCCGCGCCGTCACGCGCCATGCGCCAGCCCCGGGTGCGCTCGAGCGCGGCCGCCTCGGCCTGCGGGTAGAGCGGGCCTATGGGCTTGGAGGGGTTGCGAAAGGCCGGGTCGTCGGCATCGACCTCGACCTGGGTGAGCAGCGTTGCCAGCGCTCGCCCGGGCAGCAGGCCGGCGAGTTCCTGCTCGATCAGGTAGCCGATCATGCCCTCGCTCTCGGCGCCGAGCACGTCGAGCGGATACGGCGCCACGGCTTCCAGCGCCTCGGCCTGCAGCGCCAGGAGCCCCACCTGCGGGCCGTTGCCGTGGGTAACCACGAGCTCGTGCTCGGGCGCGACCTCGGCGATGGCGCGCGCGGCAACGCGCACGTTGGCGCGCTGTAGCGACGCCTCCAGCGGCTGATCGCGGCGCAGCAGAGCGTTTCCGCCGAGCGCAATGACGACGCGCATGGTGACGGCGCGAGCGCGCGCCTTCAGCTCTTGCGCAGGCGGCCGACGAACTCGTCGACATACTGCCCGAGCGTTGGCCCCCCGTCATTCGCATCGGCGTACTCGTAGCGTGCGCGCACCACGGGAATGGCGATGTCGATGAGAGCGGCGAGGTCCATCGGCGTGGCGCAGACGACGACGTCGGCGCCGGAGTCGTCGATGGTCCGGCGCAGCGCCTCGAGCTGCGCGGCGTCGTAGCCCACCGCGGGCAGGACCCTGCCGATGTGGGGATAGCGCTCGTAGACGGCGCGCACCGCCGCGGCGGCAAATGCCCGTGGGTCGAGGATTTCACGGGGCCCAGCGGCGACGGCGGCGACGTAGCCGGCGCCGTAAGCCATGCCGCCGTGGGTGACGGTCGGCCCGTCCTCGATGACCAGCACCGCGCGGTCGCGCACGGCCTCGGCGTCGTCGAGCCGCACCGGCGACGCCGCCATGACGATGCGGGCCGTCGGGTTCACGGCCCGCAACGCATCCACGGCCTGCTGCACCTCGGCGCTCGAGGCCGAGTGCACCTTGTTGATGACGGCGATGTCGGCCATCCTGGCCACCGTTTCACCGGGATGATGGGTCGCCACCTGATCGGGTCGCAACGCGTCTACGAGCACGATGTGCAGATCGGGGCGCACCATGGGAAAGTCGTTGTTGCCGCCGTCCCACACGATGACGTCGGCCTCCTCCTCGGCTTGCCGCAGCACCTGGGCGTAGTCGACGCCGGCGAACACGACGTTGCCTGCGGCAATGTGCGGCTCGTACTCCTCGCGCTCTTCGTTGGTGCAGCGCGCCGCCTCAATGTCGGACAGCGCGGCAAAGCGCTGCACCGATTGGCTTGCCAGGTCACCGTAGGGCATGGGATGACGCAGCACCGCCGCACGCAGGCCCTGTGCGGCCAGCCGCCGCGACAGCCATCGCGCCGTCTGCGATTTGCCGCAGCCGGTGCGCACGGCGGTGACCGCCAAGACGGGAAGCCGCGACGGCAGCGCCGTGCGCCGTGGCCCCAGGACGAGGAACGAGCTCCCGCTGGCGAGGGCCCGGGAGGCGACGTGCATGACCTGCGCATGGGAGACGTCGCTGTAGGCAAAGACCACTTCGTCCACGCCGTGCTCGCGGCACAGCTCCTCGAGCCGCGCCTCGGCTTCGATGGGGATGCCGCGCGGGTAGAGGGGCCCGGCGAGCTCGGGTGGATAGGCGCGTCCCTCGATGCCGGGTATCTGCGTCGCGGTGAAGGCCACGACTTCCACGTCGTCGTCGTCGCGGTAGACGACGTTGAAGTTGTGAAAGTCTCGCCCGGCGGCGCCGGCGATCACAACGCGTCTTCGTCGTGGCTGCTGCGCCATCTCGCGTGTCGAGCGCTCCTTCCGGGCTCCATGCCGGGGGTCGCTGCCCGTATAGTAAACTAGTTTTCCAGCACCTTGTGACGACCTGCCGATGGGCGCGGAACCGCTTGAGCAGAAGCTTGCCGCCATCCTCTACGCCGACGTCGCCGGCTACAGCCGGCTCACCGGTGAGGACGAAATCGGCACCCACCGCACGCTCAGCACCTACCTCGACGCCGTCACCGCACAGGTAGAGCGCCACGCCGGTCGCGTCGTCCACTATGCCGGCGACGCCGTGCTCGCCGAGTTCGGCACGGTCTCCAACGCACTCACCTGCGCCGTCAACATCCAGAGCGATCTGCAGACTCGCAACGATGGCTTGGACGCAGCGCGCCGGGTGCAGTTTCGTATCGGTGTCAATGTCGGTGAGGTTATCGTCGACCGCGACGACATCTACGGCGA
>JABAHR010001659.1_pt3 | contig 48812 bp, 52 predicted proteins | sample 7062101 | NCBI WGS metagenome assembly JABAHR01 (sample SAMN14534553, study PRJNA622989) | marine sediment metagenome | biome: marine biome [ENVO:00000428]; feature: marine pelagic biome [ENVO:01000023]; material: deep marine sediment [ENVO:00002113] | place: India: Gulf of Kutch | collected...
GATGTCGCCGAACATGTTCTCGGTGACGACCACGTCGAAGCGGGCCGGGTCGGTGACCAGGAACATGGCAGCGGCGTCCACCAGCAGGCAGTCGAATTCCACCTCGGGGAACTGCTCCGCCATGGCCTGCGTGGCGACCCTGCGCCACAGCCGCGAGGTGGCCAGCACGTTGGCCTTGTCCACCAGCGTCAGGCGGTTGTTACGACGCCGCGCGATCTCCGCGGCCCGCACCACCACGCGCTCGATCTCCTCGCGGGTATAGCTGCACAGGTCGCTGGCCGCATCGTCTTCCTCGGTCTTTTCGCCGAAATAGATGCCGCCGGTCAGTTCGCGCACCACCATGACGTCTACGCCCTCCAGGCGCTCCGCCTTCAGCGGGCTGGCGTCGAACATCGCCGGGTGCGCCTTGACCGGGCGCAGGTTCATGAACAGTCCCAGTTCCCGGCGCAGGGCCAGCAGGCCCTGTTCGGGCCGGACCGAGGCATTCGGATCGGACCACTTGGGCCCGCCGACCGCGCCCAGGAAAACCGCGTCCGCCTCGCGACAAGCCTCCAGGGTCGCCGCCGGCAGGGGCTCACCGGTCGCGTCGATGGCCGCACCGCCGACCGGGTGGCTTTCCACCTCGAGGTCCAGATGGTACTGCCAGGCCAGCACCTTCAGCAGCGAGCGGGCCTCGTCCATGATCTCGGGTCCGATGCCGTCGCCGGGCAGGAGGGCGATCTTCGTGCTCATATCCTGTCCTCGTGACGTTCGATGGCCGGCCGGTTGGCCAGCAGGTAGTCCAGCCGGTCCATGCCGTTGAGCAGGCAATGGCGGGCAAAACCGTCGATGTCGAAACGGAAAACCCGGTCGTCGTCGTGGGCGCCGCGCAACACGATGCTGCAGGTCTCCAGGTCCACGGTGACCTCGCAGCCGTCCATTTCCAGCAACTGCCAGTGCTGTTCCGGTGGCAAAACCACCGGCAGCAGGCCGACGTTCTGGGCGTTGGCCCGGAAGATGTCCGCGATCTCCGAACTGATCACCACGCGAAAACCGAAATCCAGCAGTGCGTGCGGCGCGTGCTCGCGGGAGGAGCCGCAGCCGAAGTTGCGGCCCGCCACCAGGATGGAACTGCCCGCGGCGCGCGGTTCGTTGAGCACGCAGGGTTTCTCTGCGCCGTCCGCCCCGTAACGCCAGTCCGCAAAGGCGTGCTGTCCCAGGCCCTCGAAGCTGGTGGTCGTGAGAAACCGCGCCGGGATGATCTGGTCGGTGTCGATGTTCTCCTGGGGCAATACCAGCACCCTGCCGGTCAGTTGCGTGAACGCCAGCATCAGGCCACCTCCTGCCGCGCGTCGGATTCACGATGGTCCGTGACTCGGCCTGCCACGGCGCAGGCGGCGGCCGTGGCCGGGCTGGCCAGCATGGAGCGCGATCCCGCGCCCTGGCGGCCTTCGAAATTGCGGTTCGAGGTGGTCACGGAGGTCTTGCCGGGCGGCACGATATCGCCGTTCATGGCGATGCACATGGAGCAGCCCGGCTCGCGCCACTCGGCGCCGGCGCCGGTGAATATCTCGTGCAGACCCTCCTTCTCGGCCTGGCGGCGCACGGCCTCGGAGCCCGGCACGACCAGCATGCGCACGTGTTCCGCCACGCGCCTGCCGCGCAGAACGCCGGCGGCGGCGCGCAGGTCGGAGATCCGGCCGTTGGTGCAACTGCCGACGAATACCACGTCCACGCGCCGTCCGAGCAGGGGCTTGCCAGCCTCGACGGCCATGTAATCCAGCGCCCGCCGCGCCGTGGCCGTATCGGCCTCCGGCACCGGGGCGCCGATGTCCACGGACATGCCGGGATCGGTTCCGTAGGTGATGGCCGGGGCCAGTTCCGTGGCGTCGATCGCGACCTCGCTGTCGAACACCGCCTCATCATCGGTGGCCAGATCCAGCCAGCGCCGCGCCGCCAAATCGAACGCCTCGCCCGAGGGCACCCGGGCCCGGCCACGCAGGTATTCAACGGTCACCTCGTCGGGGGCCACCATGCCGGCCCGGGCGCCGGCCTCGATGGACATGTTGCACAGCGTCATGCGGCCTTCCATGTCGAGCGCGCGGATGGCGCTGCCGGCGTACTCGATGGCGAAGCCGGTGCCGCCGTTGACACCGATGCGCCGGATCACGTGCAAGGCGAGATCCTTGGCCGACACGCCCTCCGGGAGTTCGCCTTCCACCGTGACCCGCATGTTGCGGGGCTTGCGTTGCAGCAGGCACTGGGTGGCCAGCACGTAGCCGACCTCGGTGGAGCCGATGCCGAAGGCCAGCGCCCCGAAGGCGCCGTGGGTGCTGGTGTGGCTGTCGCCGCAGACCACCGTCATGCCCGGTTGCGTGGCCCCGAGTTCGGGGCCGATCACATGCACGATACCGCGGTGGTCGCTGCCGAAGTCATGTAACTCGATGCCGAATTCGGTGCAGTTCTCCCGCAGTTGCGCGACCTGCCGCTCGGCCTGTTCGGTGATGAAAGGCAGGCGCCCGTTCTCGTCCGGTGGCAGGGTCGGCGTGGAATGGTCCAGGGTGGCCAGCGTGCGCTCCGGCCGGCGCACTGCCAGGGCGCGCCCGCGCAGCATGTCGAAACCCTGCGGCGAGGTGACCTCGTGGACCAGGTGCAGGTCGACGTACAGCACCGCCGGCTTGTCGGCGGTCTCCGGGACCACGACGTGCGCGTCCCAGAGCTTGTCGAAGAGCGTTCTAGCGCCCATACGCGACCTTCCCCTGCGCGCGATCCCGGGTTCGATCCCGTTCTCGATCCTGTTCTCGATCCTGGGCTCGATCCTGGGCTCGAACCGGCTCCAGCCAGCCGAAGCTGTCCTCGGTCCGGCCGTCGAACAGGCCGAAGAACGCGGACTGGATCTTCTCGGTGATGGGCCCCCGGCGGCCGCTGCCGACGGGCACGTCGTCCACCGAGGCAATGGGCGTGATCTCGGCGGCCGTGCCCGTGAAGAACAGTTCGTCCGCCAGGTACAGCAGCTCACGCGACACCGCTTGCTCGCGCACCTCGTAGCCCATGGCGTGCGCCAGGCGCATGGCGGTGTCGCGGGTGATGCCGGCGAGGATGGAGGCGGCCTGCGGCGGCGTGATCAGCACACCGTTCTTGATCACGAACAGGTTTTCCCCCGCGCCCTCGCTCAGGGTCCCGTCGGTGGCCAGCCCGATGCCCTCGTCGTATCCCAGCCGGTGAGCCTCCATGCTGATCAACTGCCCCGAGAGGTAGTTGCCGCCGGCCTTGGCGCCGGCCGGGATGGTATTGGGCGCCACGCGCTGCCAACTCGAAACCATGACGCGGGCGCCCCTCTCGCGCGCCTCCTCGCCGAGGTAGGCGCCCCACTGGATGGCCGCGATGGCCACTTCCACGGGCAACGGGTCGTGCGGGGCCACGCCCAGCGACCCGTAGCCGCGGTAGGCGATGGGACGCAGGTAGGCGCTGGACAGTTCGTTGCGCACCACGAGTTCACAGCAGGCCTCGTAGATCTCGTCTTCCGTGAAGGGGATTTCCATGCGGTAGATCTTCGCCGAGTCGAACATGCGCCGGACGTGCTCGCGCATGCGGAATCCGACCGGTTCTCCGAGGCGGTCGTAAACCCGGATGCCCTCGAAGACGCTCGATCCGTAATGCAATCCGTGCGTCATCACGTGCGTGGTCGCCTCGTGCCACGGCTTGTATTCCCCGTTGTGCCAGATGTATTGGGTTTCGTTCATTGCAGTTGCTCCCTCAAGCTGCCGTGGCGCTGGATTGTGCCGCTTCCCCGGCCTGCTTGGCCGCTTCGCGCGCCACGTGGTGGCAGGCGCGGTTGACAATCTCCAGCAAGGCTTCCGCGCAGGCCGCCACGATGTCCGTGGACAGGCCATGACCGTTGTACTCGGCGCCCCCGCAGTTCGCGCGGAGACTGGCTTCGCCCTGGGCGTCCTCGCCCAGCGAGATGCTGCGCATGGCCAGGCTCTTGACCCGGATGTCCATGCCCGTGATCTTCTCCAGCGCGTCCACGATGGCGTCCACCGGGCCGTCGCCCTCGCCGGTCTCGGTGGCGGTGAAGCCGTCCTCGTGGGACAGGGTCATGGAGGCGGCCGGCAGGTTTTCGCCGTTGACCCGGCTGACGACGTTCAGCCACGCCAGCGACCAGGGCCCGAAGGTGCCGGCCTGGCTGCCGGTGATGATGGCCTCGAGATCGGCGTCGAAGATGCGTTTCTTGCGATCCGCAAGTTCCTTGAAGCGGACCATCACGTCCTCGATCTCGGAATCCTGTAGCTCGAAGCCCATGCCGCGGGCCCGGTCGATGACCGCGTGCTTGCCGCTGTGCTTGCCCAGCACCAGCTGCGAGTCGTGCACGCCGACGTCGGACGGTTCCATGATCTCGTAGGTCTCGCGGGCGGCCAGCATGCCGTGCTGGTGGATGCCGGCCTCGTGNNGCCTTGTTGCGCGGCACGAAATTGCCCGTGACCGCCGAGAGCAGGTGGCTGGCCGCGGCCAGCTTGGTGGTGTCGATCTCAGTGTGACAACCGAAGTGGTCGCTGCGCGTGCGCAGCGCCATGACCACTTCCTCCAGCGCGCAGTTGCCGGCCCGCTCGCCGATGCCGTTGATGGTGCACTCGACCTGCCGCGCGCCGGCCTCGACCGCGGCCAGGCTGTTGGCGACGGCGAGCCCCAGGTCGTTGTGGCAATGCGTGCTGACGCGCACGCCCTCGATGCCGGGCACGTTGTCATGCAGCCAGCCGAACAGCTCGAACATCTCCGCGGGCGTCGAGTAACCCACGGTGTCCGGGATGTTCAGGGTGCCGGCGCCAGCCTCGATGGCCGCCTGCAGCACCTCGGCCAGGTATTCGCGCTCGGTGCGGATGCCGTCCTCGGCGGAGAACTCCACGTCCTCGGATGCCGTCCTGGCCAGCCGCACACCCTGCTCGGCGCTGCGTAGCACCTCGTCCGGGCTCATCTTCAGCTTGAGCTCGCGGTGGATGGGGCTGGTCGCGATGAAGGTGTGGATGCGCGATTTTGCGGCCGGTTCCAGGGCGCGCGCCGCGCGCTCGATGTCCCTTGGCACGGTGCGGCACAGGGCAGCGATGACCGGGCCCTCGATCTCAGTGGCCACGGCCTTCACCGCGTCGAAATCGCCCGGCGAGGCGGCCGGGAAGCCCGCCTCGATGATGTCGACCTTCAGCTCGCCGAGAACGTGCGCCACGCGCAACTTCTGTCCGAGGCTCATGCTGAAACCGGGGCTCTGTTCCCCGTCCCTCAGCGTGGTGTCGAAAATATAGACGCGGTTGGGATCGTCGCGGTTCATCTCTGCCTCCCCATCGAAGCGCCAACGCCGAAGCGGCCGGATGCCCTCTGCGCGGCAGCCGGCAATTCCACGGATTGCACGTCATGCAGGCGTTCCAGTTGGCGCTTGAGGACCTCGACCGGGCGGGTGGACTCGACCGCGATCTCGAGCAGGCGACGATCGTCGCTGGCGTCGTGCAGCGTGCACGAGCGCACTGCAAATCCGCGGCGCTCGACCAGGCCGACCGTCCGCAACATGGCGCCTTCTGCGGTGCTCAGTTCGATTCGCATTTCATGTTTCATGACACAGTTCCCGTGCTCTGTTTGATCATTTGGTGGTTGGCTTTGCCGGGCGGCACCAGCGGCCAGACGTTTTCACGCGGGTCGACCAGCACGTGCAACAGCGCCGGACCCTCCGCGGACAACAGCCACTGCAGGCCCTCGGTAACCTCGCCGCGGCCGCTGATCGTGTAGGACTGCACGCCGAAGGCCTCGGCCACCTGCGCGAAGTCGGGGTTGTCCGAGAGGTCGATTTCGCTGTAGTTCCTGTCGAAGAACAGCTCCTGCCACTGCCGCACCAGGCCCAGCGAGGCGTTGTCCAGCAGCACGATCTTGACGTCCAGGCCGTAGCGCTTCATGGTCGCCAGTTCCTGGATGTTCATCATGATCGAGCCGTCCCCGGAGATGCACACGACCTGCCCCCCGGGGCGCGCGAACTTCGCGCCGACCGCCGCCGGCAGGCCATAGCCCATGGTGCCCAGTCCGCCCGAGGTCAGGTGACGCGTCGGGTCATTGAAGCTGCAGTGCTGCGCCACCCACATCTGGTGCTGGCCCACGTCGCAGGTGATGGTCAGCCCGTCGCCGCCCAGTTCGGACAGCTCGCGCAGCAGGGCCGGTGCGAAGATGCTTTCGCCCGGCGCGTCGTAGCGCCACGCAAACTCTTCCTTCCAGCGCCGGCACATGTGGCGCCACGGCTGGTTGACCTCCGGCAGCTCGCCCAGCGCCTCCAGGGACGGCGCCAGTTCGCCGACGATGGAGACGTCGGCCTTGCGCAGCTTGGAAACCTCGGCCGGGTCGATATCCATGTGGATCACCCGCGCGGCCGGAGCGAACCGGTCGAGCTGGCCGGTGGCGCGGTCGTCGAAGCGCGCCCCCACCACCATCAGCAGATCGCAGTTCTGCACCGCGTGGTTGGCCGCCGCGTTGCCGTGCATGCCGAGCATACCCAGGAAAGCGGGCGCGTCAGTGGGCACCACGCCCAGCCCCTTGAGGGTGCTGACGCAGGGGATACCGCTGTCTTCGACGAAGCGGCGGAACTCGGCGACCGAGTTGGAAATGGCGATGCCGCCGCCGGCGATCAGCAGCGGGTGCCGTGCCCTGGCGAGCATCTCGCGCGCCCGGGCGATGGACTCGGGATCGGGCTCGGGCGCCTTCCATTCGAATTCCGGAGGCTCAGGAGCGTCTGGCACCATGGCGATCGAGACGTCCTTGGGGAAATCGATCAGCACGGGGCCGGGGCGGCCGCTCTCGGCCAGATGGAACGCCTCCCCGAGAATGCGCGGGATCTCGGCGGCCTCGCGGATGATGTAGCTGTGCTTCACCACCGGCATGGTGATGCCGAAGATGTCCACTTCCTGAAAGGCGTCGGTGCCCTGCAGGGACGTCGGTACCTGGCCGGTGATGACCACCATCGGCACGGAATCCATGAAGGCGTTGGCGATGCCGGTCACCAGGTTGGTCGCGCCGGGGCCCGAGGTCGCCATGCACACGCCGGCCCGGCGGGTGATGCGCCCGTAGGCGTCGGCGGCCAGCGCCGCGCCCTGCTCGTGCCGGCACAGGATGTGTTCCAGGCCGGAATCCACCAGCGCGTCGTAGAGCGGCATGATGGCGCCGCCCGGGTAGCCGAACACGTGCCTGACGCCGTGCCGCAGGAGCGCGTCGATCAGCAACTGTGCGCCGCTGCGGAGGTCTATGGCCTGTTGCGGTGCCGATGACATGGCTGCTTCCTCCTCAGGCGGCCTGTTTCTGCTTGCGACGCCCGCCCAGCCAGCTCATTCGCTCGCGCAGCTTGCGGCCAACCGTCTCGATCGGGTGGGCGCGGCGTTCTTCGAGACGTGCGTGGTAGTCCCGGCTGCCGTCGCGGTATTCCGCCATCCAGCGCTCGGCGAAGCTGCCGTCGCGGATGTCCTCGAGCACTTCGCGCATGCGCTGCTTGACGCTGTCGTCCAGGATCCGCGGCCCCGACACGAGGTCGCCGTAGGAGGCCGTGTCGGAGATGAACTCGTACATCTTGTCCATCCCGCCCTCGTACATCAGGTCGACGATCAGCTTCAGCTCGTGCAGGCACTCGAAGTAGGCCATCTCGGGCTGGTAGCCGGCCTCGACCAGGGTCTCGAAGCCGTGCAGCACCAGCTGGCTGGCGCCGCCGCACAGCACCGCCTGCTCGCCGAACAGGTCGGTCTCGGTTTCCTCGGCAAACGTGGTGTCCAGCACGCCGGCCCGCGTGCCGCCGATGCCGTGCGCGTAGGACAGCGCGCGGTCGGCCGCCTCGCCGCTGGCGTCCTGGAACACCGCGCGCAGGCACGGCACGCCGCGGCCCTGCTGGTACTGGCGGCGCACCAGGTCGCCGGGTGATTTGGGGGCCACCATGATCACGTCGATCTCGGGCGAGGGTTCAATGACGCCGAAATGGATGTTGAAGCCGTGCGCGAACAGCAAGGTGTCGCCCGCTTGCAGGTGTTCCCTGACCTGCTCGTAAACGGCCGGTTGCGCCATGTCCGGCACCAGCATGCTGACGACCTGGGCACGGGACGTGGCGTCGGCAAATTCCGCGACCTCGAAGCCGTCGGCCGCCGCCGCACTGGCGGTGGGTCCGCCGGCACGGGCGCCGATGATGACCTTGTAGCCGGACTCGCGCAGGTTCTGGGCGTGGGCCCGGCCCTGGCTGCCGTAGCCGAGCACGGCCACCGTCTTGCCTTGCATGGCGTCGCGCCGTACGTCGTTTTCAGTGAAAAGTTTCATGAGCTGCCTTCCTCTAAGGGTTGGATTGTGTATTCGAATGGGTCGTCGGAACGGTCACCGCGCCGCGCGAGGCCGAACCGACCAGGTTTTCGTACTTGGCGTAGGCGCCGCCCAGCGACGCTCTCCGCCGCGGGGTGAACGAGGCGCGCCGCGCCGCCAGGTCCGCGTGTATCGAGATGTCCTGCCTGTCCACGTCGATGGAGATCCGGTCTCCGTCGCGAACCAGTGCAATGGGGCCACCCACCGCCGCCTCCGGGGCCACGTGGCCGACCATGAAGCCGTGGGTGGCGCCGGAGAAGCGGCCGTCGGTAATGAGGGCAACCGACTCGCTGAGGCCGCGTCCGGCAATGGCCGCCGTGACGGCCAGCATTTCCCGCATTCCGGGACCGCCGCGCGGCCCCTCGTAGCGGATCACGATCACGTCGCCGGCTTCGATTTCACCCGCCTGGACCGCGGCGAACGTGTCTTCCTCGGAGTCGAAAACCCGCGCGGGTCCCTCGAAAAACAGTTCGCCGTGCCCGGCAAGCTTCACCACGCAGCCTTCCGGCGCGAGGCTGCCGTAGAGAATGCCGAAACCGCCGCGCGGCTTGATGGGCTCCTCCATGGGCCGGATCACGTCCTGCCCCTCGGTCTCGGCGCCGCCCCGGGCCGCCTCCAGCAGGGATTTCCCGGTGACGGTCATGGCATCGGCCAGCAGGTCCGCCCCGGCCAGCCGCTCGACCAGAACCGGCGTGCCGCCCGCATCGAACATGTCGCAAGCGAGGTAACGCCCGCCGGGCTTCAGGTCGGCGATGACCGGGGTGCGCCGCGAGATGGCGTCGAACTCGTCGATCTCGAACCTCACGCCCGCCTCCTCGGCGATGGCCAGCAGGTGCAGCACGGCGTTGGTGGAGCCGGCGGTGGCGCACACCGCGGTGGCGGCATTGCGCAGGGATTCGGTGGTGATGATGCGGTCGGGCGTGAGACCGGCCTCCAGGGCCGCCATGACCTGCCTGCCCGCGGCGTGGGCGGCGTCGCGCTTGGACGGGTGCACCGCCGGAATGTCGTTGGCCCCCATGGGCGACAGGCCGAGCATGGTCAGCGACATGGCCATGGTGTTGGCCGTGAACTGGCCGCCGCAGGCGCCGGCGCCGGGGCAGGCGGCCCTCTCGATCGCATCCAGCTCGGCATCGTCGATGCTGCCGGCCGCGTGCGCGCCGACCGCCTCGAACACGTCCTGCACGCTGATGTCGCGACCGGCGTGGCGGCCCTTCATGATCGAGCCGCCGTACAGTACCACGGTCGGTATGTTCAGCCGCGCCGCCGCCATGGCCGCGGCCGGGATGGTCTTGTCGCAGCCGACCAGGATGACCATGGCGTCCAGCAGGTGTCCGCCGACCGCCAGTTCGATGGAATCGGTGATGGTCTCCCTGGAGATCAGCGAGGCGCGCATCCCCGAAGTCCCCATGGCGATGCCGTCGGTGACCACGATGGTGTTGAACTCGATGGGCGTGCCGCCGGCCTCGCGGATACCCTGCTTGACCGGATCCGCCAGGTCACGCAGGTGGATGTTGCAGGGCGTCACCTCGCTCCAGGTGTTCACCACCGCAACCAGAGGCGCGGCGATCGCACGGTCGTCCAGCCCCGTGGCCCGGAGGTAGGATCTGGCCGGCGCGCGGCTCGGTCCGCTTTTCATTCCATCGCTTTTCATTTTCGTTCGTCGGTTTTCCGATGCCCCATAACGAAAAAACCCCGCTTCCTTCCGGTTGCGGGGTTTCGTTGTGATTGTCGGCTCGTACTATGCTTTCAATCCCACCCCGCTTTGCGTGATAAGGACCAGGATAATCAGGACAAGTACGAGCGAACCGGTTACATCGAGCAGCCGGGTACGCAGCGACAGGGCGGCCTCGCGGGCTTCCCTCCACGGCGCAACTGCTTTTTGTAACCTCATGAACATGCTCGCTTTATCACATCATTCCCGCGGAGTGTCAACCGTTTTTTTGGAATCTGCGCAAAATTGGACCGAAAAGGGAGTTTTGACACCTTAATATAGTGGCGAAGCGAAATTTCTTCGGGTTTCCTGCGTTTTTTCTCCGGTTTTCAGCTGGTTTCCATTGATATTTGAGCTGTTTCCTTTCTCTTTCACTGCTGATGGTCGCCAATCGGTTTGCTTTGGCGTTGCCAATCTCTGGGCGCCGCTCCCACAGCAATTCGGCCGTTGCCGGACTAGAATTCGGAGTAATACCGGTCAAAGAATAACCGGTTTTACCGATACGGAGGACCTCCTCGAGAGTACAGGTGAGCGTGTGGAACCGGGGAATACATGACTCCCGTCATGGTGCCGGGAAAGGCCCGATGAGATACAATATGCAGCTACCGGTTTCCTCCGCGGCGCCCACTTTTCAAAGCGCGCCGCGAACACTCTAAAACCCCTGTTTCCGAGGAATCGGGGGTGTCTCATCCAACGAATAAAAGGACCATATTAGACGCCATGAACGCTGAAACCACCAGGATGAAACATGGCCTGCAGCCGGGCCGCCAGGCCGGCATGTCAGTGACAACGGATCAATCTTCTCAGGAAGGAGCGCCAATGGAATTGTTCAAAACCGTCGCTCAGACTGAGCACGAGCAGGTCATTTTCTGCAACAACAACGATGTAGGTTTGAAGGCGATTATCGCCATCCACGACACCACCCTCGGGCCCGCCCTCGGCGGGCTTCGCATGTGGCCCTACGGTTCCGAGCAGGAGGCCCTGAACGACGTGCTGCGCCTTTCACGCGGCATGACGTACAAGGCCGCCGTTTCCGGCCTGAACCTCGGGGGAGGCAAGGCGGTGGTCATCGGCGATCCGCGCAAGGACAAGTCCGAGGCGCTGTTCCGCGCTCTTGGCAAGTTCATCGACTCGCTGAACGGCCGCTACATCACGGCCGAGGACGTGGGCATCGACGTCAACGACATGGAATTCATCTTCCAGGAGACCAACAACGTGGTCGGCGTGCACCAGGTGCACGGCGGCTCGGGGGATCCGTCGCCGTTCACGGCCCATGGCACGGTTCAGGGCATCCGCGCCGCGCTGCAGCACAAGTTCGGCAACGAGGACGTGGGCAAGTACAGCTACGCGGTGCAGGGCGCCGGCCACGTCGGCCACTACCTCATCAGCATGCTGCGCGACGAGGGCGCCAAGGTCTTCGCGACCGACATCAACGAGGAAGCGATCGAGGACGCGCGTTCGATGGGTGCCGAGATCGTCGGGCTGGACGAAATCTACGACGTCGACGCCGACGTGTTCTGCCCCTGTGCGCTGGGCGCGGTGATCAACGAGAACACCCTGCCCCGCCTGAAGTTCAAGATCGTGGCCGGCGCCGCCAACAACCAACTCGCCAACGACGCCTGCGGCGACGAACTGGATGCGCGAGGCATACTTTACGCCCCCGACTACGCGGTCAACGCGGGCGGCCTGATGAACGTTTCCATCGAGTTCGAGGGCTACAGCAAGGAACGCGCCATCCGCATGACGCGCACCATCTACTACAACGTCGGGCAGATCTTCAAGATCGCCAAGCGCGACAGCATCCCCACCTGGAAGGCCTCCGACCGCATGGCGGAGGAACGCATCGCGATCCTCGGCAAGATCAAGATGCCCTTCATGGGCAAGCCGCATCGCTTCCCCGGACGCGAGCGCAATTCCGGCTGACGCGGGAGGAGCGATGACGGGGGGCATGCCGCTTTCGGAGGAACTCGAATTGCTGCGCGACACCGCGCGGCGGTTTGCCGAGCAGGAAATCGCACCGCGAGCGACTGACATCGACGAAAGCAACGTCTTTCCCGAAGACCTGTGGGCCAAGCTCGGTGAGCTTGGCCTGCTGGGCATGACCGTGCCCGCCGAATACGGCGGCTCGCAAATGGGCTACCTCGCCCACGTGGTAGCCATGGAGGAAATATCCCGGGCCTCCGGATCGGTCGGTTTGTCCTACGGCGCCGACACCAACCTGTGCATGGACAATCTCTACCGCAACGCCAACGAGGCGCAGCGGCAGAAATACCTCCCGAAACTCTGCAGCGGCGAGTGGGTCGGCGCGCTGGCCATGTCAGAGGCCGGGGCGGGCTCTGACGTGGTGGGCTCGATGGCCTGCCGCGCCGAGCTGGTGGACGGGTCCTGGGTGGCCAACGGCTCCAAGATGTGGATCACCAACGGGCCCGAGGCCGACGTGTGCCTTGTTTACATGCGCACTGCCGGCAAGGAGGCCGGATCGCGCTCGGTGACTGCCTTCATCGTCGAAAAGGGCATGCCGGGCTACCGCAGCGCCCAGAAGCTCGACAAGCTCGGCATGCGCGGCTCCAACACCTGCGAGCTGGTTTTCGAGGACTGCTTGATCCCGCCGGAGAACGTGCTGGGCGAGGTCAACCAGGGCGTGAAGGTCCTGATGAGCGGCCTGAACACCGAGCGGCTGATCCTGTCCGGGGGGCCGCTGGGCCTGATGCAGGCGGCCATCGACCTGGTCCTGCCCTACCTGCGCGAGCGCAAACAGTTCGGCCGCCCGATCGGCGAGCTGGGCGTGATGCAGGCCAAGCTGGCGGACATATACACCGCCCTGCAGTCTTCCCGGGCCTACGTGTACCGCGTGGCGGAGGATTACGATGCCGGCCGCGAGTCCCGCATCGACCCGGCCGCCTGCCTGCTGCACGCCTCCAGCAATGCCGTCAGGGTCGGGCTGGAGGCCATCCAGTCCCTGGGCGCCAACGGCTACATCAACGAGTACGCCAGCGGGCGCATCCTGCGCGACGCCAAGCTCTACGAGATCGGCGCGGGCACCAACGAGATCCGGCGCATGCTGATCGGCCGGGAACTCGTCAGGGGCAATCAGTAAATTGCAGGAGCGTTTAAACCAGCGTCGCAGCGCGACGGCATGATTAGCGCGTAAAGCGACACGCAACGCCCTTGCCGCGATTATTCTTTTGATCAGACTTGGAGATCTCCCAGTGAGCAGCAACATCGTCATAACCGGCGCCAAGAGAACCGCCATCGGTTCATTCCAGGGCCAGTTCAACGACACCTCTTGCGTTGAACTCGGTGCGGCGGCCATCGCCGGCGCAATCGAGCACTCGGGCGTCGCGGCGGACGCCGTGGACGAGGTCATCATGGGCTGCGTGCTGCCGGCCGGCCAGGGCCAGGCGCCCGCGCGGCAGGCGGCCATCGCGGCGGGAATCCCGCTGGCTGCGGGCGCCACCACCGTCAACAAGATGTGCGGGTCCGGTATGAAGGCCATCATGCAGGGCTGCGACGCGATCGCCAGCGGGTCCTCCGGAATCGTGATCGCCGGAGGCATGGAATCCATGACGGGGGCGCCCTACCTGCTGCCCGGTGCGCGAGGCGGAATGCGCATGGGGCACGGCGAGGTCATCGACCACATGTTCTTCGATGGTCTTCAGGACCCCTACGAGAAGCAGATGATGGGCGAGTTCGGCGAACGCTGCGCGCAGCACTTCGGGTTTTCCCGCGAGGCGCAGGACGCCTTCGCCATCGAGTCGACCACCCGCGCCATCGGCGCGGCCGAACGTGGTGAATTCGCCGCCGAGATCACGCCTGTGACGGTGAGAACGCGCCGGTCCGAGCACGTGGTGGACAGCGACGAGGAACCGGGACGCATGAACCTGGACAAGATCCCTTCACTGCGACCGGCCTTCCGCAAGGACGGCACGGTAACCGCGGCCACCTCGTCCAAGATCTCGGACGGTGCCGCCGCCACCGTGCTGATGAGCGCGGTCCGGGCCAGGGAACTCGGCGTGACGCCACTGGCCGGCATTGTCGCCTCCGCCACGCATTCCCAGGAGCCCGAATGGTTCACCACGGCGCCGGTGGGCGCCATCGAAAAAGTCCTCGCGAAAGCAGGCTGGAGCAAAAACGAGGTAGATCTGTTCGAGGTCAACGAGGCCTTCGCCGTGGTCACCATGGCCGCCATGCGCGAGCACGGCCTGGACCACGCGAAGGTCAACGTCAACGGCGGCGCCTGCGCGCTCGGCCACCCGATCGGCGCGTCCGGCGCCCGCATCGTCGTCACCCTCATCAACGCCCTGCAACAGCGCAAGCTGAAGCGCGGTGTGGCAGCATTGTGCATCGGGGGCGGTGAAGCCACCGCCCTGGCCATTGAACTGCCCTGAGGATTGCATGCCGGTCATCGAGTCACAGGTAGACACAGCGAGCCAGGAATTCGCCACCAATGCCGACGCCATGCGGGCGCTGGTGAAGGATCTCGAGGAGAAGCTGACGGAGGCCAGGCTGGGGGGCGGGGACGAAGCCCGCGTCCGGCACCTGAAACGCGAGAAAATGCTGCCGCGCGACCGCGTCACGATGCTGGTCGATCGCGGCAGCGAGTTCCTGGAATTCTCCGCGCTGGCGGCCTGTGACATGTACGACGGCATGGCGCCCAGTGCCGGCATCATCACGGGCCTCGGCGCGGTCAAGGGCCGGGACGTGGTCATCGTGGCCAACGACGCCACGGTCAAGGGCGGCACCTACTTCCCCATGACCGTGAAGAAGCACCTGCGGGCCCAGGAGATCGCGCTGGAGAACCACCTGCCGTGCATCTACCTGGTGGATTCCGGCGGCGCCTTCCTGCCGATGCAGGACGAGGTGTTCCCCGACCGCGACCACTTCGGCCGGATCTTCTACAACCAGGCCCGGCTGTCGGCGGCCAACATCCCGCAGATCGCGGTGGTCATGGGCTCGTGCACCGCGGGCGGGGCCTACGTGCCCGCCATGAGCGACGAATCCATCATCGTGCGCAACCAGGGCACCATCTTCCTCGGCGGCCCGCCGCTGGTGAAGGCCGCCACCGGCGAGGTGACCGATGCGGAATCGCTGGGCGGCGCCGAGGTACACAGCTCGAAATCCGGGGTCACCGACCACATCGCCGAGAACGACGCCCACGCGCTGGAGCTGGCGCGCGACGCCATCGCGCACCTCAACAGGGTCCCGCCTAACGACCTCGACATGCGCGAGCCGCGCGAACCGCTCTACCCGGCCGAGGAACTGTACGGCATCGTGCCGCGCGAGCGCCGCGTCCAGTTGCCGGTCCGCGAGGTCATCGCCCGGCTGGTGGACGGCAGCGAGTTCCACGAATTCAAGAAGCGCTACGGCAAGACCCTGGTGTGCGGCTTCGCACACCTGGAGGGCTTCCCCGTCGGCATCGTGGCCAACAACGGCATCCTGTTCTCCGAATCCGCACTTAAGGCTGCCCATTTCATCCAGATCTGCAACAAGCGCAACATTCCCCTGGTGTTCCTCCAGAACATCGCGGGATTCATGGTCGGCAAGGCCTACGAGAACGCCGGCATCGCCAAGGACGGCGCCAAGATGGTGACGGCGGTGGCCACCAGCCACGTGCCGAAGTTCACCGTGATCATCGGCGGCTCCTTCGGCGCCGGCAACTACGCCATGTGCGGCCGGGCCTACCAGCCGCGCATGCTCTGGATGTGGCCCAACGCGCGCATCTCGGTCATGGGCGGGGAGCAGGCCGCCTCGGTGCTGGCCACCGTGCGACGCGACGCCATCGAGGCGAAGGGCGGCGCCTGGTCCGACGCGGAAGAGGAGGCCTTCAAGGCCCCGGTCCGCGAGGGCTACGAGCGCCAGGGCCACCCCTACCACGCCACGGCAAGGTTGTGGGACGACGGCATCATCGACCCGGCGGATACCCGCGGTGTGCTGGCGCGGGGCCTCGCGGCGGCGGCCAACGCGCCGATCATCCACGGCCGGCATGGCATCTTCAGGATGTGAGCGGGGTGTTGCATGGACTGCCTGCTGTCTGAACTCGATCCGCGCGGTGTACTGACGCTCACGCTCAACCGCCCGGAGGTTCACAACGCCTTCGACGACGGCCTCGTCGCCGAGCTCACCAAAGTTCTCGCGGCGGCCGGGCAGGACGCGGCGGTGCGGATCGTCGTGCTGACCGGCACCGGCCCCAGCTTCTCCGCCGGGGCCGACATGCGCTGGATGCGTCGGATGGTCGACGCCGACGAGGCGGAAAACGAGCGGGACGCCCTGCGCATGGCCGGCATGCTGCGCACGCTGAACTACCTGGATCGACCGACCATCGCAAGAATCAATGGATCGGCCTACGGCGGCGGGCTGGGCCTGCTCGCCTGCTGTGACATCACCATAGCCGCCGACCACGCGCAATTCGGCCTCTCCGAGGCGCGGCTCGGACTGGCGCCCGCCGTCATTTCGTCCTACGTGTTCCGCCGCATCGGCGAACACCATGCGCGGCGCTATTACCAGACCGGCGAGTGCTTCGACGCGGCGCGCGCCCGGGAACTGGACCTGGTGCAGGACGTGGTCGCTGCGGACGACCTGGACGAGGCCGTTTCCGAATCCGTGAATCACCTGCTCTCATCCGGACCGCAGGCGCTGCTGACCTGCAAGCGCCTGGCCTTCGCCATCGCAGGGCACGACGAGGAAAAACAGCTCCGCCTGGACGAATATACCGCGAAGCTGATCGCGCGCCTGCGAGTCTCGGCCGAAGGGCAGGAGGGCCTGAACGCCTTCCTGGAGAAACGACCGCCCGGCTGGACAGCGCCGTGAGCGAATGGGTGCGCATCGTCGAGGTCGGGCCGCGTGACGGCTTGCAGTCCGAGCCGTCCAGCGTGCCGACCGCCACCAAGCTGGAACTGATCTCCCGCCTGTCCCGCTGCGGCCTGCCCGTTGTGGAGGCCACCGCCTTCGTGAGCCCGAAATGGATTCCCCAGCTGGCCGACGCGGCCGAAGTCCTGGAACGGCTGGAACCCCACGCCGGCACGCGGTACCCGGTCCTGGTGCCGAACCTGGAAGGGCTGGAACGGGCCCTGGCGGCCGGCGCCCGGGAGGTGGCGGTGTTCACGGCGGCCAGCGAAACCTTCAGCCGGCGCAACACGAATTGCAGCATCGATGAGTCGCTGGCACGGATCGGCGAGGTCGCGGACAGGGCCCGCGAATCCGGGCTGCCGGTGCGCGGCTACGTTTCCTGTGTGCTTGGCTGCCCCTACGAAGGCGAGGTTGCAGTGGAAGCCGTTGTGGATATCGCTGAACGGCTCGGTGAAGTCGGCTGCACGGAAATTTCGCTGGGCGACACGATCGGCGCCGGCACCGCGGTCCGGGCGCGCGAACTGGTCCTGGCGGTAGCCGGAACCGTACCGCTGGAACGGCTGGCGGTACACTTTCATGACACCTACGGGCAGGCACTGGCCAACATCCTGGCCTGCCTGGAGGCCGGGGTGCGCTGCGTGGACGCCTCGGTGGCGGGCCTGGGCGGCTGCCCCTACGCGCCGGGTGCGAGCGGCAACGTGGCGACGGAGGACGTCGTGTACCTGCTGCACGGGCTCGGTTTCGACACCGGCGTGGACCTCGGTCGCCTGGCCATGACCGGGCGCTGGATCTCCGAACAACTGCAACGCCCCAACCTGAGCAGGGCGGGCGTTGCGATTCGCAAGTCATCAAATCCTGGGAGTTGAGCATCATGAAACTGGAACAGGTCAGGGCCCTGGTCACGGGCGGCGTCTCCGGCCTCGGGCTGGCGGTAGCGGAAAAATTCACGGCCGGCGGAGGACAGGCCGTGTTACTGGACATCAACGACGGGGCGGGCGCCGCAGCGGAGGCGGAACTGGGTGAGGCGGCACATTACATCCGCGCCGACGTGACCAGCGAGGAAGAAGTGGCCGGCGCCGTGGCGCAGGCCGTCGGGCGCATGGGCGCGCTCAACGTGGCGGTCAACTGTGCCGGCATCATCGGCGCGGGCCGCGTGCTCGGACGCGAAGGACCCATGCCGCTGGATTATTTTTCGAAGGTCATCCAGGTCAACCTGGTCGGCAGCTTCAACGTCTGCAAGGCCGCCGGGGCCGCCATGGAAGCCAACGAACCGGGCGACAGCGGGGAACGGGGCGTCATCGTTTCCACCGCCTCGGTGGCGGCCTACGAGGGGCAGATCGGCCAGGCCGCGTATTCCGCCTCAAAGGCGGGCATCGTCGGCATGACCCTGCCGATCGCGCGCGAGTTCACGCGCATCGGGGTGCGCGTGATGACCGTCGCGCCCGGGATTTTCTGGACGCCCATGCTCGAAGGCATGCCGGATCACGTGCAGGAATCCCTGGCCGCCTCGATACCGTTCCCAAGCCGTCTGGGCCGGCCTGAGGAATTTGCTGAACTGGTGGCGCATATCGTGGAAAATGGGTACTTCAACGGGGAGACCGTCCGCCTCGACGGCGCGGTCCGGTTGACCCCCAAGTGACCTGGGAAAAATACGGGAAAACAGCATGGAAACCTTCGCGGAAGTCAGGGACCACATCATCCGCCACCACCCTTTGAACCTGGACGAGCCCTTCCTGCTCGGGTTCGAGATACCGATGGAGGCGTCGGACCGGCGCCAGAGCATGTTCCTGGCGGAACTCAAGTCGGCGGACGGCCGACGCTTCCTGCGGGTGGAGACACCCGTGGTGCCACTGGCGGAGTTCGATGCCGAAAAATGCCTTCGGATCAACCTCTTGCAGCGCGTCGGTTACCTTGCTGTCGGAGACCTCGACGGCGTCGCCTACATCAAGGTATGTGAAAACATGCCGTACGCATCCCTGAACGGGGAAGAACTCGAATACGTCATCAACACCATCGCACCTTTCGCGGACCGCATCGAGCGGGCCCTCGATCCTGGCGACGACGTCGCCTAAACAAGCCCAGGGGAACTCCACATGGAAGCACTCACCGCCTATTTCGAAAACGTCGATCTGCTGCAGCTGGCCATTTACTGGGGCCAGCGGATCGTCATCGCGCTGCTCATCTTCGTGATCGGGCGCTGGATCGCCCGCTGGCTCACGAAGAGTTTCCGCCGGGTCGTGGAACTCGAGGAGACGCTGGAAAACTTCCTGGCCAACATCATTTATGCCGTTCTGCTGACCGCGGTGATCATCGCCGCGCTCCAGTCCATCGGCTTACCCGTGACATCGCTGGTCGCGGTGCTCGGCGCGGCCGGCCTGGCCGTCGGCCTGGCGCTGAAGGACTCACTGGGCAACTTTGCCGCCGGCGTGATGCTGGTGATGTTCCGGCCTTTCACCAAGGGTGACTTCGTCGAAGTGGCCGGCACCTCGGGCAAGGTGGACGAGGTGCGGATCTTCAGCACCATCCTCACCACGCCGGACAACAAGCAGGTCACGATCCCCAACGGCCAGGTGGCGGGCGACACGATCACCAATTACTCGGCACTGGACCAGCGCCGCGTGGACATGGTGTTCGGGGTCGGCTACGACGACGACCTCAAGGTCGCCCGCGGCGTGCTTGAGCGCATCTGCCGCGAGCACCCCAAGGTGCTGGACGACCCGGCTACCGCCATTTTCGTCGCCAACCTGGGCGAAAGCAGCGTGGACTTCAACGTGCGGCCCTGGTGCAGGACGGAAGATTACTGGACCGTCTACGGCGACCTGCTGGAAACCGGCAAGGTCGAACTGGAGGCGGCGGGCTGCAGCATCCCGTATCCGCAGCGTGACGTGCACACCTACCACTACCAGCAGGGAGACTGAACATGGCCAACGAGGGATACCACGAACCGGTCGGGGAACTGTCCGACGAAACGCGCGACATGCACCGCGCCATCATCTCCCTGATGGAGGAACTCGAGGCGGTCGACTGGTACAACCAGCGTGTCGATGCCTGCAAGGACCCCGAGCTGGCGAAAATCCTCGCGCACAACCGGGACGAGGAAAAGGAACACGCGGCCATGGTCCTGGAGTGGATCCGGCGACGGGACCCGGCCTTCGACCACGAATTGCGCGATGCCCTCTTCACGGAAGGCGAGATCGGTCACCACTGATCCGGAACCGGCATGACGGTTCCGCCATGAGCTTCTTCATCGACAGGCACGGGTCCGCGCGGGCGCTGCGGTGACCTGGCCGTGCACGAAGCCGAGCGGGAAAAACTTGCGGCCGCCAACCGACAAACCTGCGCTATGGGTCCCTGGAATCTGGTAACCTCGCGCCTTTGGCGTGCATGCGCCATTGATCCGATAACCGAAATCAGCAGGAATTAGTTTCTTGAGACTCTACAGATTCTTTGAAGGTGAAGTACCGCATTACCTGTCGCGGCACTTCTGGTGGGCCTACATGTGGCGCGGGCTGACCTGGTTTTTCGACCACCCGGTTATCATCAGCTCCATCCTGTTCGGCCAGTACAAGAAGCTGAAGCAGGCCACCGTGGAACACGTGGCCCGGGTCGCCATGAAGGGCCGCATGCTGCAGCTGACCTGCGTCTACGGCAAACTCACTCCGCGCGTGATGGAGCGACTGGACCCTGCGCCGCTGCACATCACCGACATCGTCCCCGTGCAACTGGAACTGGCCCGCGACAAGGCGCCCGACCCGGACAAGCTGCTGGCCACGCGCATGAATGCCGAGAACCTGGCCTACCGGGACGACAGCTTTTCGACCCTGCTGATTTTCTTCCTGCTACATGAACTGCCGCCCGGGGCGCGGCGCAACACCCTGCGCGAATGCATGCGCGTGTTGCTGCCGGGCGGCACGCTGGTGGTGACGGAATACGCCGAGAAACCCCGCGGGCACATCTTCTACCGCTCGCCCATCGCGCGCCGGATCCTGTACCGGGCCGAGCCCTTCCTGGAGCCGTTCTGGAGCGAGGACCTGCTGGCCCTGTTGCGGGAACTCGCCGCGGATTTCGGCAAGGACGTGGACGTCGCCTCCCACCAGTCGTTCTTCGGAGGTTTCTACCGCGTGACCGAGTACCGGTTGGGCGAACAGATATAATGAAACAGACGGCCCCTGACTGGTGAGCCATCCCGGGAGTGCTCGATGGACAAGAAATTCATTATCTCCGTAATCGTCATCTTCGTACTGGGCATGCTGGTCGGCCTGGTCAATCACGGCATGGTGCTCGCCGAGGAGTACCAGGCGACCGGGCTGTTCCGCCCCAAAGCGGAAGCCGAGGCCTACTTCATGTGGCTGCTGCTGGCGCACATCGTCATGGCCTTCGCCTTCGTGTGGATCTATCGCCATGGGCGCGAGGACAAGCCCTGGGTTGCACAAGGCGTCCGGTTCGGCGTGATCGTAGCGCTGCTCATGGCGGTGCCCGTCTACATGATCTATTACGCCGTGCAGCCCATGCCGGGACTGCTGGTGTTCCGCCAGATCGCGTATGACACCATCGGCCTGGTGATCATGGGCCTGGCCGTGGCGTTCATGTACCGCGACGCATAACTGCAAAATCACGTTCGGCAATTCGACCGGCCCGCCGAATCGCGGGCCGGTAACGGTAGCAGCATCGAGGAGGGACAGACATGAAATCACGCGCGGCCGTGGCCTGGGGCGCAGGCCAACCCCTGCAGATCGAGGAAGTGGACGTCGCCGGGCCGAAGCAGGGCGAAGTCCTCGTGCGTATCGTGGCGACCGGCGTGTGCCACACAGACGCCTTCACCCTTTCCGGGGCCGACCCGGAAGGCATTTTCCCCGCCATCCTCGGGCATGAGGGCGGCGGTGTCGTCGAGGAGGTCGGACCGGGTGTCACCGGGCTCAGCCCCGGCGATCACGTCATCCCCCTGTACACGCCCGAGTGCGGCGAGTGCAGCTTCTGCCGGTCCGGCAAGACCAATCTGTGCCAGGCCATTCGCGCCACGCAGGGCCAGGGGCTGATGCCCGACGGCACCTCCCGGTTCTCCTGCAACGGCCAGCAGGTCTTTCACTACATGGGCACCTCGACCTTTTCCGAGTACACCGTGATGCCGGAGATCTCGGTGGCGAAAATCAACCCCGAGGCTCCGCTTGACAAGGTCTGCCTGCTCGGCTGCGGCATCACCACCGGCATCGGCGCCGTGCTGAATACCGCGAAGGTGGAGGCCGGTTCCACCGTCGGTGTATTCGGCCTCGGCGGCATCGGGCTCAGCGTCGTGCAGGGCGCGGTCATGGCCGGCGCGGAGCGCATCATCGCCATCGACGTCAACGAGGACAAGTTCGAGATGGCGCGCATGCTGGGCGCCACGGATTTCGTCAATCCGAACGATCACGACCAGCCGATCCAGGACGTCATCGTGGACCTGACCGACGGCGGCGTGGACTACTCCTTCGAATGCATCGGCAACGTCGACGTGATGCGCTCGGCGCTGGAGTGCTGCCACAAGGGCTGGGGCGAATCGGTCATCATCGGCGTGGCCGGCGCCGGCCAGGAGATCTCCACCCGGCCCTTCCAGCTCGTGACCGGCCGCGTCTGGCGCGGCACGGCCTTCGGCGGCGTGCGCGGCCGCAGCGAACTGCCCGGCTACGTTGACCAGTACATGAACGGCGAGATCAGGATCGACGAGATGGTCACCCATACCATGGGCCTGGAGGATATCAACAGGGCCTTCGACCTGATGCACGAAGGGCAGAGCATCCGTTCCGTGGTGCTATTCTGACCACATGGCCGAACTGGAACTCATCTCCAGCCAGAAGACTTTCGGCGGGCGGCTGAATCGTTACGCGCACCGCTCCGCGGTGCTGGATTGCGACATGGTGACGGGCGTGTTCCTGCCGCCGCAGGCGAAGCATGGCCCGGTGCCCTTGCTGTGGTGGCTCTCCGGCCTGACCTGCACCGACGAGAACTTTACCATCAAGGCCGGCGCCCAGCGCTGCGCCGCGGAACTGGGCATCGCGATCGTTTGCCCGGACACCAGCCCGCGCGGCACCGACCTGCCCGGCGAACATGAACGCTTCGATTTCGGCTCGGGCGCAGGCTTTTACGTCAACGCGACGCAAGCGCCGTGGTCGGACCATTACCGCATGTACGACTACGTCACGGCGGAATTGCCGGACCTGGTGGCGCGCAATCTGCCGGTCACGGAACGACAATCGATCAGCGGCCACTCCATGGGCGGGCACGGCGCCCTGGTGTGCGCGCTGAAGAATCCCGGCCGCTACCATTCGGTATCGGCCTTCGCGCCGATCTGCCACCCCTCTGACTGCCCCTGGGGGATCCGGGCGTTCGAGGCCTACCTCGGCCCGGACCGCGGGAGCTGGGCGGAATGGGACGCGGTCCTGCTGATCGCGGATGCGCCCGAACGATTGCCACTCCTGGTGGAACAGGGCGACGCGGACGAATGGCTGGATGAACAGTTGAATCCCGCGGCGTTGCTGGCGGCCTGCACGGCGGCCGGTCACCCCCTGGACCTGCGCATGCGGGAAGGCTACGACCACGGTTACTATTTCGTGGCCACCTTCATCGAGGACCACCTTCGCTACCACGCACAGGCGCTGGGCATCATCTGACGGGAGGTTTGCCATGCGGATCGTGAAATTCACGTTGATCGCGGTGCTGGCCCTGCTGGCGCTCAACGCGGTCGCCTACGGACTTTTCTTCGTCGTCTCACCGGCGGACGGCCTTCGCGAGTTCGCTGTCAGCGGCGCCGTGCCGGTCACGCCCGGCACCCTGCACCTGGTCAGCCTGGCCGGCATCGGCTTCCTGGGCTTCGCGGGCTTCGCCGTGCTGGCCGCCGCCCTGCTTCTGCAGGGGAAAGGCAACGGTGCGGGCGTCGCCGCGGTCCTCGGCGCCACCTACCTGGCGATAGGCCTCCACGCGATTTCGATCGGCCTGCGCGTCGATGCCCTGATCTACGGCGGATTCGGCGTGCTGACCTGCCTGTTCTCGGCACTGCTTTGGAGGCTCACGACGCGGGAACGCGCCCACAGCCCCAGCCACGTCGAATAACCCACCGAGCGGCTGTCGATGCGGCCCCCGGGACCGATCACGAAATAGGTCGGGAAAGCGTGTATGTTCCAGTCGCGCGCGGTATTGGCATCCCCGAGCAGCACCGGTTGGCGCAGGCCGGTTTCCTCCACGAACGCCCTGACCTCCCCGGGGCCTCCATAGTCGAGCGCCACGGCCCGGGCCCAGGCGATGGCGCCACTGTCGACGAGGGCGTCGAGGTTGTCGATGCTGTGGCGGCAGTAAAAACACCAGGGCGCGAAAAAATACACCACGCCCGCCTGCCCCTCCGGTACCTGCGGCGCGGCGCGTGCCCCATCCAGCCTCAGGGCCGGCAGGGCGGGCGCCGGCCGGTCGCGCGGCAGTTCACGGGTGTTCCAGGCGTGGATCAGCCAGAAGGCGGCGAGGATGATGGTGACATCTATGGCGAGCGACGCCCAGTATCGGCTTCGCAATCGCTTCCACGCACCCTTGAGATCCGCTCCCATCAGGCATCGCCGCCCCACAGCAGGAGATCCACCGCCCCACGGTAGCCGTAGCGCTCGAGGTCGATCTTTCCATCGAGGAACACGATTCCCTCGTCCTCGAGCAGCGCCTTCTGGCGGCGGTATCCGTTCGAATCCTCGGGAAAGGATATGCGGCCCTGGGCGTTGATCACGCGGTGCCACGGCAATTCCATGCTGCGCGGCGCCCAGCGCATGGCCTGGCTGACCCGGCGCGCATAGCGCGGCATGCCCGACAGCCGGGCCACTTCGCCATAGGTGAGTACGTGCCCGGGCGGGATGTCGCAAACCACCTGCCAGACATTGCGGGCCCAGTTGCGATCCGGCTTGTCCGTCCTTTCGCTGTTCTTGTTCACGATTCAGGCGCGCATCTGTTCATGTCATCCGGGACCCGGAGGCGGTAGCATGTGCGATCAGGATACCGGACCGCCACGATGCGCAGACTATCACAGGACTTTCGAAGGTGATGAACCAGCCCGACACCCGCATGCGACGACTGCCCGAACGGGGCAGCAAGGACTTCGAACTGGCCTGCCGGATTATCGACGAGGCCAGGGTCTGCCACGTTGGCTTTGCCGTGGACGGCCAGCCCTATGTATTACCGATGGCGTGTGCGCGCCGGGATCGCGACCTGTTACTCCACGGATCGGTGGCGAGCCGGCTGGTCAAAGTGCTCGGCGGCGGCGCACCCTGCTGCGTGACCGCCACGCACCTCGATGGCCTGGTGCTGGCGCGTTCGGCCTTCCACTCCTCCATGAACTACCGCTCGGTCATGGTATTCGGGCGGGCACGGCTGGTGGAGGACGAGTCGGAGCGGGCCGCCGGACTCGACGCGCTGGTCGAGCACCTGGTACCGGGGCGCCTCGCCGAGTTACGCGCTTCGACCGCCAGGGAACTGCGGGCCACGGCCCTGCTGGCCCTGCCGATCGAGACCTTCACGACCAAGGTCCGCACGGGACCGCCCGGCGACCTGGGCTCGGACATCGACACCCCGGTCTGGGCCGGCGTGGTGCCGATGCGCATGGTCGCGGGCGAGCCGGAGACGGCGCCGGACATGGTCCACGACATTCCGCCTCCGTCCTACCTGGAAGATTTGTAACCCTGAAAAGAAGTGGGCCGGCTCCGAGCCGGCCCACCATTTTCGCCGTTTCCGGCCGGGAAGGGAGAGTTACCCGCTCGAAAACAACTTCCGGTTTCGAAGGCCAGGTTTCGCGGCACTCACGATCGCCGCAATTCACCGGCTCCCGTCCGCAGCTCTCCGCCAGTGGCCAAGATACGGCAGCCGGCCCCTTGGAGGCCTTTTGACCGGCAAACTACAGGCCTAAGCCCGTCAGTCTTCCCCCCCCAATCCCCGGTTGGGAAGACCCAACCCGGGTTTACCCCGGTTCATGCTGCCCCGGATGCCGGCAATCGGAATCTCCGGGTGAGGAGAAGGGGCATGCGTCAGACCATTGATCCGCACCGTGGCGGACTACGGGACTCTCGCAGGTGCTGTTCCTGACGCCGGCGTTACAGTTCCACCTGCCCGGTCTGTATCCCGTGATTCAATGTTCACTGCCCAGGGGAGCCAACTCAAGAAAATTAGGATGAATTTTTGATGAATTCCCTGATTTCCCCGGCCACGCGCTCAGGCGCCTCCAGTTGCGGGTAATGCCCGATACCATCCAGCACAATCAGCTCGGCCCGCGGGTTGTTTTCGACCAGCCGGGCCGCGATGGCGGGCACGGCGATGGGGTCTTCGCGGCCCCAGATCAGCTTCAGCGGCCGCCGAAGCCGGTGCAGCGGCTTCAGCCAGCGATCCCCTCGGCGCACCCGTTCGCGCATGTAGCAGGCCACGCGCGCCAGGGTGGCGCGGCCCCGGTTGTGCAACACCAGGCCCCACTGCTCGCGGTAATGGTCCTCATCGAAACTTTCCGGCTCGGCATACACGTTCGGATACTGGTGCCTGAAAACCTGCCAGGTCGCCAGCCGCGCAGTCGCCTCCCCGACCAGGGGCGTGCGCAACAGGCGCTGGGTCGGCAGGGGGTGGTGCAGATCGGGGTAGATCCCGCCGTTCAGCAGGATGACGTGCGTGGGATTGAGGTCCGTTTCACCGTTTTCCAGCCGGTGAAGCAATTCGCAGGTCACCGTGTCGCCCATGTCGTGGGCCAGCAGGGCGAAGTCCCTTATGTGCAGGGAGGTCAGCAACGATTCGGCGGCATCCATCTGCCGCAGGATGGAGTAATTCCGCCGCGGTGGCTTGGCCGACAGGCCGTAGCCCGGGAAGTCGAAGACCAGCACCCTGAAGTGGCGCTGCAACAGGGGCAGTACGCGGTACCAATCCCAACTGCTGGTTGGGAATCCGTGGAAACAGACCAGCCAGGGGCCCGTGCCGCGGGCCTGGTACCAGAGATCGGTGCCGTCGACCGTGGCGAAGCGGCCGGCCGCCATCCAGGTATGGAGCCGGTCACTGAGCTCAGTCATCGTCGGAGGCGGCATGGCGCTGGGAAGCCGCCAGCATGCCGCGCAGGATATTGATCTCGTTCTGGTCGGGCCGCGCACGGTTGAACAGGCGGCGCAGGCGCATCATGAGTCGCTTCGGCTGTTTCGGATTCATGAAACCGATGTCCAGAAGGGTCTGCTCCAGGTGTTCGAAAAAGAGCTCCATCTGGCCCGCGTCCACCGGATCCCAGTCGGCGGGTGGCAGGGCTTCGCCGCCCAGGCCGAGGGCCGCCATGCGCAGTTCGTAGGCCACCACCTGCACGGCCTGCGCGATGTTGAGCGAGCCGAACTCCGGATTGGTCTCGATGTGGACCAGCTGGTGGCAGCGCTGCATCTCCTCGTTGGTCAGGCCGTAGGCCTCGCGCCCGAACAGGATGGCGACGTCCCGCCCGCCCGGTTCGCGCAGTGCCTCCCCGGCCGCCTTGCGCACGTCCATCTGGGGCATCGACAGGCTGCGTAACCGGGCGCTGGTTCCGAGCACCAGGCTGCAGCCCTCCAGCGCGGCATCGAGGTCGGCATGCACCCGGACGTGCTGGAGCAGGTCGTCGGCCCCTGAGGCCCGCGCCGTGGCGTCGGCATGGGGGAACATTTTGGGGGAAACCAGGTGCAGCTGCCGCAGCCCCATGACCTTCATGGCCCGTGCCGTTGCACCGATATTGCCCGGGTGCGTGGTGTTGATCAGGACGATGCGAATGCGCCCCAGATTTTCCGCCGCGCGCGCTGCGCTTCTGGTATCCTGTGCCGCCTTCGAATTCTCAGACGCAACCATGGCCCATCCCGCGATTAACGTTGCCGTCAAGGCCGCCCGCCAGGCCGGCGAACTCATGCGCCGGCAGTTGCAGCAGGTGGACTCGATCCCGGTCACCCGCAAGGCCCGGCACGACTACGTCAGCGACGTGGACCGGGCCTGCGAGGCCGAAATTGTACGGGAAATTTCACGCTTCTACCCCGATCACGCGTTTCTCGGCGAGGAGGGCGGACGTCGCGGCGAAGGCGAGATCGTCTGGGTGGTGGATCCTCTGGACGGCACCAGCAACTACCTGCACGGGATCCCGCACTTCGCGGTATCCATCGCGCAGCAGGTCAACGGCCGCACCGAGCACGCGGTCGTGTTCGATCCCGTCCGCGACGAGATGTACACGGCCAGCCGCGGTGGTGGCGCATTCCTGAACCAGCAACGAATCCGCGTATCGGCCAGGCCCGGCCTGGAGGGCGCCATCCTGGCCACCGCCTTCCCCTTCCGCTACCGGCAGCACATGAAAACCTACATGCACATCTTCAACCGCCTGTGGGACCAGGTCGAAGACGTGCGCCGGGCCGGCACGGCATCTCTGGACCTGGCCTACGTGGCCGCGGGCCGCGTGGACGGGTTCTTCGAAATCGGGCTCAAGCCCTGGGACGTCGCCGCCGGGACCCTGCTGGTGCGCGAGGCCGGCGGCGTGGTGACGGATTTCGCCGGAAACGACCGCGTCGAAGAATCGGACTCCGTCATGGCCGCGCCCTTCAAGGTCATGACGCAGATGCGGCGCATTATCGAACCGCGCTGGACGGCACGGAGCAGAGACTAGGTAATCGCGTTCAATCCCACCGGGTCATTGCGCCCATGCAGTGAGTGCGCTGCGCAATTCATCATCGGGGATTCTGTCCGGGCTACTGCCCGCCAGGAGCGCCTGCCATGCATATCCAAGGCATTGAATTGGACTTTCTCAGCTATTTCTTCGTTCCGACCGCTATTCCCGCCCAAACACTGAAAAAGATGCCAAGCAGAAAAGCCAGGAACAGGCTGATACCGGTCAGCCAGAATCTCAGGGGTGTTAAATTCTTTAAAGAGTTAAAGGGAAATGCTGACATCAAAGACATCAGATCACTCATTTCCCCCGTAACCTGGGCTATTGCTTCGGAATTATTTCGTATTGCTGTCGTTGAATCCTCGATCGCTCGCCGATTTGCCCTCATTATTTCTCCGGCCTGTTCCATTAACGCAAAATTCTCTTGAATTGCACCGGTGCTTTTTTTGATCGAGTCGATATTCGATAGCATTTCGACTTCGAGTTCTGACAAGGTTTTCCGCGCGATTCCGGCGGCTTCGGTATTTTGTTTTACTGCCTCGCTGCTCTGATCGATCAATTTCCTGTTCTTGCTTATCGCCAGGGATGAAGCCTGGATTTTGCTGATATTCTTGCCGATAAAATCGCTGTTCTTGTTGATCTCGTTGGTGTTTGTTGTGATAACTGCCTGAGTGTCCTTCAATTGCTGCTGGGTATTTTCCAATTGAGTATTTGTTTGGTCCATGGTTTTGATCAAATGATCCACGGTGCTGCAGCCGACGCAGAGCACGAGAAGGAATGGAAAAAAGATCCGCCCCAGCAGCCTGGTTTTTGAAAAATCACCGATTGTCATCTGGTATTCATGCCAGTTCATATCCGCTTCTCACTCAGCAAGGAAATTGACGTGATTTTCTTCATGATGCCGGGGTCACCGGAGGACCGGAAAGCGAATGACCTCGGGCTCGGGCCCGCCAGCGCCGGCCATTCGTTCCGAAAATACGATTCAGCTCAAGACGCTTCCTCTCTACCGAACACTTTTGAAGCCCATTGAGACAAGACGCCAATGAAAGCACCGAGTCCTACTTTGAATGCATCCGAGAACAGATCGTACAAAGGGGTTTCGTTATTCAGGCCGCCGCTTTGGCTTGTTTCCAGCCAATAAGCCGCGCCTGTAACCACTATCAGCAAGACCATCACTGTCATTGCGACCCACACGATCTTGGGTATGACCAGCTTATCCATATTATTTCCCTGCTTTGCGAATTGTTATTAGCAAATCATCCATTGGCATGCCGGCTTTCGGCCAGGCGCCAACTCACTCTCTGGATTGTCTGTCTGCCGGTTTGAGGTCAGGGTTTGAACTCCGGATGATTGTTCGGGAGATCACTATCCGTCACATTATCAAACCAGTCAAAATAGCTCTTGACGCCATCTTCGCCAGACTTTACCAACTCCTCTTTTCGCTCATCACTCAGGTCAAAGTCGGTAGTGCCGACCCCCAGCGAGTCGACATACACGGTACGTTGCCAATCGTCGCTGTGCAAATGGGCATTGTTCTGGGCATTCAGAACTGTCTTGATCAATGCCAATGTGTAGTCAAAAAAGTCATCGACTTCCGTCGCCGCAGGTTCCGCGCCATCGCGAAACATCGCGATTTCTTCTTTTGAATCCAGCCTGAAACCCAGGGTCTCCTTGTTGTAACAATAGGGGCTGCTGCTATCCGGCTTGTCTGCATTGAAATTGTCGTAATAATCTGTCGGGACCGCGTGTTTGAGTGCATTCTCGATATATTTTTCCCGATCGAATAACTTGATGGGATAGTTCTTGAGAACGCCTCCATCCACGTAGACATCATCTCTGGTATTGCGAATGGCTCTGAAAAACAACGGGATCGACATTGAAATTCGGGCGGCGTCCGCCACCCTCTGGCGCGGTGTATGCTCCCCGGAAAACACCTCCGAGTATCCCGTTGAAATGTTGGTGCCAACGAGGTATAGGTCCTTGAATCCCGAGTTCTTGAGGTCATTGAATGTCGAGAACCTGTTGCCGGTCTTTTCCCCGATCAGTTCGCCCATCCATTCATAGAAAAAATCGCCCTTGTACCATCCGAATTCGTCGATCAGGCGTCTTGTATCTCTGACAACGCCCCAGGAATCGTCCATGAAATTGTTGAAATCCAGGTTCGAAAGTATGTCCCGGGTTTCATCCAGCGTGTAACCCAATGCGAGCAATACCGCATTGATTGCGCCCGCTGATGTGCCGCCGACACGCGTAATCTCCGGAAGAATGTCGCGCTCGTCCAACTCCTTCAAGGCGCCGACGTATGCGATACCTTTGACACCGCCGCCTTCAAACACCAGGTTTCTAAAGTGGTAATCACCCATGATTGTCTCCTGCCAGTCTGTTCGTTCCGCTACTCGTTGCGATTGAAAAGATATTTGTTATTCGATGCTCTCCTTGAATTCATTGAAAATGTCCACGATGGAATCCGCTTCGCTCCTGACGGCTTCCAGTTCGTCGATCAAAACGGTCAGATCCGATACCTTCACGGCTTCGATAACATCGGATATGTTGCCTTCCAATACTTCCGCCTTGGCCTTGATGCTCGCTGCCGCGGACTTGATTTCCTTCAACACCGCGTCAATTCTTGCCAGCGAAGCCGCTGCCGACGGGAAGATCAATTCATCTTCACCTTCTTCTGCCATTTTCTTCCCCAGGTTCAATATGTCCTGGAACTCCGAAAGCTGATCTACCTGCTCGGCAAAAATCCTGAACGCCTCCTCTTCAACCGCATCATCTATTTGCTGTTTGCGAGCATTTGCCCAGATACGTGTCGGGCGGTCCGCTGAATCAAGCGCCTGATCAAACTCGTTGCTAATTTTTACGAGGTCCTCGGCCGAGCCTTCATTCCTCACTCTTGCATAAGTCTGCAATACGGAAATGAGCCTTGCATTTTCAAGATGGTTAGGCATTACCAAAATCTCCTGACATTACCGCCACGGTCCAGATGAAGTTATTGAGCTTCAGCTGGAAAGGCTGAATTGATGAGAGCAATCGAATGCTGCAAGTTGGATACGTTGTAATTTCCACATTCAAAACGCAGAGACCTGGAACTGCCGCATCGTTCGAGAAATGCATAGACTTTCCTGTGTTCCTGTTGCCACGCTTTTAGTGCGTCGACTATCAGGTTTTGTGCGTGTTGTCTTGTCAATAACCAGGATTGAGCCTGATCACGTGCTCGCTCTCTCGCCCTGTACTGCAATGAAAGCCCGTCCAACAGGCTGGCTCTGGCTGCGACCTCTTCAACACTGACCGCCCCCTCGTTCAACTGCCTGTACAGTGACTCGTTTTCGCTCCAGCCCTTGTTGTTTTGATACCAATGCATACGAGAAGGGCCGAAACCTGCTGTAATCAACTTTCTTTCGTCGGTGAAAACCGTGCTGGGGATGCCTCCGGCAGATGCGAATTGCGTTGCAATCCCGATCGAGAGATCGGTCAACTTTTCTATTTCCGGATCCAGGATTTCCAATGTTTCATGGAGCGTTTCTTGTGCCTGCATTCTCGTGATGATCCCGCCGATTTCCCCGAACAGATTGCTGACAAAGGGGCTGACTGCAAAGCCCAATCCCGGAGCGACAATTCCCAGGATGGATTTCGTGGAATCAAGAATACTTTGACTTGCTTCGCGTCCTTTTTCACCGGAGGCAGCGAGCGATGCAACCGCATCCGCATATTGCGAAATGACTTGCCAGGTGGCGTTCATGTTTCCGGCGCTCTCGATAAACGCACTTTTATTCTCATTCCATTTGCGAACCAGTTCGTCCGGGCCGGTTCCCCCCTCCATGTCCCATTCTTCTTTCTGGGCCAATTTTGAATCGGCAATGACCTTGTCGATGCGCTGAACAACGGCGCTGTTTTCCCTGGCTATGGCCGTTCGCAGGTTTGAAGTCTGCTCGGCCCATCCCGATAGGTTCGGTGTTGACGAACAGGCTGTTATAAAGAACAGAAGTAGTAAAACCGCGAGATGCTTAATCATCGTGTTGCCTCTTCGAAGTGCTCCGTAGTGCAGAATTCCAGCGGTAACAGGCGAACGGTCCGGGCCTCGCCTGCTACCTCGGGTGCGTCACCTGGTGTGATTAACGAATAATGTGCACCCATCAAGCAAATTCTCCCACCCACTGCATAAATTCACCGTTGAATTGATCGATATTGCCGAACAAAACCGGGCCGAATACCGATTGAAAACCCGATATTCGGCCCGGTAATCAGAATGATCGGCTAATTATCCAGCCTCAACAACAGCAAGGTATTGAATGGATCGTTCGGTATTCGTTCCATCCTGAACCTGCTGGCTACTCGAAATTCCCGGTAGGGACGTAATCTGCTTTGAACAAACTCCAGAAATCGACCGCAAGTCCGAGTTCGACATAGGCATAGGGCAGCCACCCGTAGCCATTCTGCCCCCATCCTGTCCCCCATGAATTGCGAATCTTGAGGGCCCCCTTCTTGTTGCCGATCATCCGGTTGTCATCGTAGCCAATCGCGACGACGGCATGCCCTCCCTGTACGCTGTCTCCAGGCCCTGGGAAGGCGAATTCACCATCTGCATTGCCAAAATTGTAGACGGTGAAACCGAACATTGAAGGGTAGCCATAGCAGATAAATTGCTTGATCCTCTTCAGCAGGTTACTCCTGCTCAATCCTGGCTGATCGAGGCGGAAATATCGAATGGCCTTGTAGCTGGATGCGAAAGCGTAAAGGAATGCATCAGGCTCGACATCATATTTGCTGACGTCATACTCCCAGTATTTTGAAGGCGGGCAACCAAAGAGAACCATGGCTTGCATCGTTGTGCGCAACCATGCCCCGGTGTCGCCCTGCCAGCCCAGCAGGTTACGGGTCGTCTTGTAGAGAAACAGGCGCGAAGCATCCAGGTGTTTTCCAAATGCCCGTTTTTCGTAATATTCAAGCAGGCCAACGCCCGCGTTGGCCGTGCATGACCCAATGTTCAGCTGATTCTCTATGGGCGAGCACCACTGTGACAGATCCTTGTCTGCGGGCAGTCCCGCCTTGGGCGCCGTTCTGATCGCCCTCGAGTTTTCTTCCAGTACATTTTCCGGTGCGTAATCCCGGACATCCGGCAGATCTCTCTGCCATCCCATTGAAAAAAGCTGTTCAGTCATCTTCATTCGCTCCTATTCGCGCACTACGGAATTACAGTGAGCGAAATGATGGATTTCTCTCACTGTGTGAATCCGCAACCGGAACAGGTTTATCGGAAACCCCAGGTGCCGGTCTTCACCAAGTTCGCGTGGAGAGCCCCGGAGGGGATTGGGATCGGGTTCGCACAATGATTGTCAGTCACTCTTGCAGCGACGTATCAGAATCACACCTTCCAGGGATTCATGGAGAGGTGTCGGCAGGCGACATCGAGTGTTGTGCCATGCCTCTCCAGGTCAGCACAAGAAGTATGTTGCTACTGGTCAGGAACGTGTCGCACAGGGTCTTGACTTTGGATTTTTCATTCTCACCGAAATTCGGTGAATCAATGACATTGTCATATGAAACCAGCAAGGCACTCGCAGTTCGAATTCCATGTTCACGAAGCTTCTCAAGAAACGTTTGATTGTTGTTTGTTGCATCTGCCTGGCCCAGATTGAAGACCAGAATTGACTGATCGACCCAGTCTATGATTCTTTGGGGTGGAATTCGGGTGCTGAGAACCAGTCCAATAATGTCAGCGGTAGCTACGTTCGGGATATTTTCAATATCCTCTTCTTCAAGCCTTGCCTGATGCCAGACCGTCAATCCATCCAGTTCGCTCAGTGGAAACCGGGACTCGATATTAGGTAGTTTTATGACGAATGCCCCGATCTTTCTCGATGCTTTTGTCACGAATTCCCAAATGGTCGCAGGAAAAACACCCACTATAAAACCCAGTATTAGAAGCGCTTCCAGGTTGGCTGGTTTCGAGCCAATCAGGTTGACGGCATGGGTCACAACCCAAATGCCAACCACGGACAAAATAATTCTCTGAGATACGCTTACGTACGCGTTGGCGTTCAAATCACTTCTGACGTATCTCCTGAACAACCATTGCAGCGAAAAAAAGTACGCGCCCAGGAATGCGAAAAGAGGTGGCGATTGCGTTGGTTTTAAAGTAGTCCACAGCGTGTTATTCACATGTGGGGGAACTATGGCTTCTATAGGAGGGTTAACTTCGGATTTAGCGGTTTCCTCGTCAATTGTTGTCACTGGTTTTTCAATAACTTGTTGAGGGGCGCTCTCCACTTGTGAAGCTGCTATGGGCCATGGCGGCAATATCATTATCCAACCTAGAAAAATTAGGATGGTCGCAAAGAAAACGGGCGCAATAGGACCCGTCCGCAAGAGCAGGTCCGCTACATTTTCAGTATCTTCTTCCTGAACCGGGGAGAAAAGCTCCGGGCTGCTCTTTTTCTTGAAGTACGCGCAGTCATGAAACTCCTTGGGAACATCGCTAACGAGTATTCGCCCGTTTATCGCTTCGAACTTTTCAAAGTACTTACTGAGACGGAGGTCCAGTTCTTCGTCAGTTATTGATTGTTCGCCATACCAATTGGAGGCCTTGAGTTCCCTATTGATTTCCTTCTTTAAATTCCAATACCGATGCGTTAATCCAAACCTGTTCAACATATCAAGGAAGTCGTTAATGATGCTTCCCCGTTTTCTTGCGACAAAAAGGTAATAGAGCACCGCTGGCAAGAGTGTGACGATGATAAGGAAAACACCGCGAGCCATTACAACGTTGTAAGGATCAGGGAGGAGCATCAAGGCAGCAACCGACAGCACCAATACCGGGAGCAGACCCGTAAATATCAATCCAATTCGTTTGGACTTGCTCAGCCTCATACTCCAGGCTCTGGTCTTGGGGATGATGTCGATCAGAAATGCGACTGCCAGTAGAGCGGCAAAGACAATCGTAAAAATTATCCAATTCCCTTTAATCAGTTCCCAACCCTCTGCCCACCAAATCCTGGTCAGAATGAGGCCAAGAACTCCATATCCCAACACAATTTTGAAGGGAGTAAATCGTCTCAATTCAGCTTGTGGTTGCTCTTCTTCTGGCAGTGGTGAGGGATCTTTCGGCATCGTTCACTCCTGGCATTTGTGTTTTTGCTATGTGGTTAAGCATATAAGTGCAAGAAACGATTGCTTTCTCCCACCAAACGCAGCCCACATCGAAGACAACATCGCATTCGACCAGGGTAGCAATCAGGCCTGCAGTGTCATCCTCTCAGCAATTGAAGCTCGTGGATCCTGGTTGGATGACTACGAAGCGGCACTGAACAACTGCCGTTGGTGGACCAGCCCTTTCCTGAGCGCTGCGGCATATGACTCGCTCAAGATGCGCGGCACACGCCTGATCACGGATCGGGGCCTGCGCGATGACATCGTCAAGCTATATGAATTGAATTATGCCTACCTGGTAGACGACACCGATAAAAGCTTCTGGCAATTTCAGCAGGCGGTGCTCTTTCCGGTGTTCAACCGGTACATCCGGGACGTTGGCGACGGGCAAGGTCAGGGCAGGATGATCCCGAATGACTGGGCTGCCATTCTCGACTCCCGTGAATTCAGCAATGCGCTGCTGGCGAAAAGGACCACCCAACAGGATTCCATTGAAGATCAGCAGGCTGCGCTGGACAGGACGCGCCAGGTCGCCGCCCGCATCGAAGCATGGTTGAAGGATCGGGATACCGGGTCTTCGGACTGAGCCCCGGAGCACCCGGTCAAGTGATTCAGAAAGCGGTATTGCGGGCGCGACGACTCGCCGTGAACTGACGCATTGTTCGCGCAACCAGGGAGGAAAAGACCCGGTCAGGTTCCAGGCCGAGGGATTTTTCTAACTGGTAAGGCGTGGGCCGAATTCCAGCCAGGAGTTACCAAGCCGGGTAATGACTGGCGCAGAAGAGGCCCACAACGCAACCAGGGAGGAAAAGACCCGGCCTGGTCAGGGATGCGAGTCCATGTGCGCCCCCTCCTTCTCCACCACCAGCAGGTCGTACTTGCTCACCCCCAGCGCCAGCAGCGAGGTGCTGGCCACGTAGATGGACGAGTAGGTGCCGATGATCACGCCGATGATCAGCGTGAGCGCGAAGCCGTGGATGATCTCCCCGCCAAATACGAACAGGGCGGTGAGCACCAGCAGGGTGGTCAGGGAGGTCATGATGGTGCGGGAAAGCGTCTCGTTGACCGAGGTGTTGATCACGTCGACCGACGTGTGCTTGCCCAGGCGCGGGAAATTCTCCCGGATGCGGTCGAACAGCACGATGGTGTCGTTCAGCGAGTAACCGACCACGGCCAGCAGGGCCGCGACCACGGTCAGGTCGAACTCCACCTGCAAAAGGGCGATAGCACCCATGGTGATGAGGATGTCGTGGACAACGGCCACCACCGCGCCGACCGAGAAGCGCCACTGGAAGCGCATCATCACGTAGAGGAAGATGCCGATCAGGGCATACAGCACGGCCAGGATGCCCTGCTCGGTGAGCTCCTCGCCCACCTGTGAACCCACGAAGTCGGCGCGCCGCACCTGCAGTTCACCCGCGATGTCGCCCTGCAGGGCCGTGACCACCCGGTTGGAGATCTCGGCCGTGCTCTCTGACTCCTCCTCCGAAGGCCGGATGCGCACGACGATGTCGGTCGCCGCGCCGAAGGTCTGCACGATGACGTCGGTCATGCCGGCCTCGGCCAGATCGGCACGGACGTCCGATATTTCGGGGGCCTCCGGATAGCGGACCTCGACCAGCGTGCCGCCGGTGAAGTCCAGCCCGAGGTTCAGGCCGCGAATGGGCAGCGAGGAGATGGCAATGATCAGCAGGACGATCGAGACCACAAGCGCGTACTTGCGCTTGCCCATGAAGTCGATGCGGGTTTTGCGGTTCAGGAATTTCATGTCAAAGCCTCAGATCGCCAGCTTGCGGACGCGCTTCCGGCCGCCGTAAATCAGGTTGATGACCGCGCGGGTGCCCATGATGGCCGTGAACATCGAGGTCACGATGCCGAGCGACAGGGTCACCGCGAAGCCCTTGATCGGCCCGGTGCCGAACAGGAACAGCACGAAGGCGGCAATCAGGGTCGTGATGTTGGCGTCGGCGATGGTCGAGAAGGCCTTTTCGTAGCCCGCCCGGATACTGGCCTGCGGCGTGTTGCCGTTGCGTATCTCCTCGCGTATTCGCTCGAAGATCAGCACGTTGGCGTCCACCGCCATGCCCACGGTCAGCACGATGCCGGCGATGCCGGGCATGGTCAGCGTGGCGCCCAGCATGGACAACATGGAGATCAGCATCACCAGGTTGGCGAACAGGGCCATGTTGGCCACCAGGCCGAAAACACGATAGTAGATTGCCATGAAAAACAGCACCAGCACGAAACCGATAACCACCGACTTGAAGCCCTTGTCGATGTTGTCCTTGCCGAGGCTGGGGCCGATGGTGCTCTGGAAGGCGATCTCCATCGGGGCCGCCAGCGCGCCCGCGCGCAGCAGCAGGGCCAACTGGGTCGCCTCGTTGATGGAACCCAGGCCGGTAGTCTGGAAACGCTTGCCGAAGGGCTCGCGCACCGTGGCCACGCTGATCACTTCCTCGACCTTCTGGCCGCCCGGCTTCTGCTCGATGTAGACCACGGCCATGCGGTTGCCGACGTTGTCGCGGGTGAAGTCCAGCATGCGGCCGGCGCCCACGCCGTCGAGCGTCACGTCCACCTTGGGCATACCGGATTGCTGATCGAAACCGCCGGAGGCGCCGATCAGCTGGTCACCCGACACGATGAGCCGCTTCTTCAGCAGGATGGGGTTGCCGTCCTGGTCCGTGTAGAGCCGGGCTTCAGGCGGGATGCGCCCCGTGGAGGCCGCGGTGAACGGGTCATTGACCTCGTCCACGGCACGGTATTCCAGCGTCGCGGTCGCGCCGATGATCTTCTTGGCCTCGGCCATGTCCTGCACGCCGGGCAGTTGCACGACCACGCGGTCGGCACCCTGCTGCTGGATCACCGGCTCGGCAACGCCCAGCTCGTTGACCCGGTTACGGAGCGTCGTGATGTTCTGTTGCAGTGCGGTGTTCTGCAGTACCTGCAACTGCTGGTCCTGGACGGTGGCGGAGATACCGAAGGTTTCGCCCGGGGGCAGTTCGTCGAGATTCAGGCCCTGCAGGCTCTGGTTACGGCGCAGCACGTTCATGGTCGCGTCGCGGTCTTCCGCGCTGCGCAGCAGCATCAGCAGGCCGTTGCCCTCGCGGCGCACCGACACGTAGCGGATGCGCTCGTCGCGCAGGGCTGCCCGGATGTCGTCCACGAAGCGGTCGAGTTGCTGGCTGCGGGCCGTGTCCATGTCCACCTGCATCAGGAAGTGCACGCCGCCGCGCAGGTCGAGGCCCAGCGTCATCGGCTTGCCGCCGATGGCGCGCAGGGCGTCGGGCGTGGCGTGCGCCAGGTTGACCGCCACCACGAACTGGTCGCCCAGGTCCTCCTTGAGCGCATCCGCGGCCTTCAACTGGTCGTCCGCACTGTTGAAGCGGTACAGGAGGCGGTTCCCCACTTCCTCGCGCCCCTTGTAGGAGACCTGCTCCTCGGTGAGGGTGTTGTCGATGGTCGCGGTCAGGTCCAGCGGCAGGGGAAAGCCCCTCGCGGAGGTGACCTGGATGGCGGGATCCTCGCCCCACAGGTTGGGCAGGGCGTAAATGGTGCCGATCGAGATGATCAGCAGGATCAGGATGTACTTCCAGAGAGGATACTGGTTCATGGATCAGGTCCGGGGAATTCGGAAAAACGGGATCAGGCGGACTTCATCGTGCCCTTGGGCATCACGTTCGCGACCGCGTGGCGCTGCAGCTTGATCTCCACGTTGTCGGCCACCTTCAGCGTGACGAACGACTCGTCGATATCGGTGATCCTGCCGAGCAGGCCACCGTTGGTGACCACCTCGTCACCCTTGCCCAGGGCGGACACCATCTGGCGGTGTTCCTTGGCGCGCTTCATCTGCGGCCGGATCAGCATGAAATAGAAGACGACGAAGATGAGAATCAGCGGGAGAAAGCCCATCAGCCCGCCACCCTGGGGGGCGGCGTCCTGCGCGTAAGCACTTGCGATCAGGAAGTCCATGTAAAGCCTCTTGAAATCGGGTTGTATTTCTTAACTACCGGGTACATGGGGCCGCGGTCTTGCAAATCAAACCGCCGGCGCCGAAAAGCGCGCCATTATAGCCCATCCGTGATCATTACGGCGGTTCAGAAATCCGCCCGGCGCCGCAGATAGTGCAGCAGGTCCAGGCGCGTGATCAGGCCGAGGAATTCGTCGCCGTCCTTGACGATGGCCACGAAGTCCCGGTTGAAGATCGGCAGCAGGTTCCTGGCCGGCTCGTCCACCTGGATCACGGTGAGGTCGGTGACCATGGCCGAGCGCACCGGCTCGTCGAAATGTTCCGGCGTGTCCAGCACGCCCAGCAGCAGGTCCGACTCGTCGAGGATGCCCACGATCTGGTCGTCCTCGATCACGGGCAACTGCGATACGTCGTACAGCTTCATGCGGCTGTAAGCGTTTCCGAGCGGCTCGTCCGGTGCGACCGTCACCGTCTCGTGGGTGGTGTACGGGCGGGCGATCAGGTCGCGCAGGTCGCCAAACTGCTCGACCTCGATGAAGCCCTGGTCGCGCATCCAGAAATCGTTGTACATCTTCGACAGGTAGCGGTTGCCGGTGTCGCAGGCGAAGGTCAGCACGTTCTTCGGCTCTTCCTGCTCCCGGCAGTAACGCAGCGCCGCGGCAACCAGCGTGCCGGTGGAAGACCCGCCCAGGATGCCCTCCTTCTCGAGCAATTCACGCCCGGTCAGAAAGCTCTCCCGGTCGCTGATGGCGTAGGCCTTGCGAATCCGCGTAAAGTCCGAGATCACCGGCAGGAAGTCCTCGCCGATGCCCTCCACCAGCCAGCTGCCGGACTCGTCGGGAAGCCGGCCCTCGTTGATGTACTCGGTGAGAATGGAGCCCTCTGGATCCGCAAGCACCAGGTCCAGGTCCGGCGCGGCCTCGGCGAAATAGTCCGACAGGCCCGTCGCGGTGCCGCTCGATCCCACGCCGAACACCAGCGCATCCAGCTTGCCGTCCATCTGGCGCCACAGTTCGGGCCCGGTCATCTCCGCGTGCGCGGCCGGGTTGGAAGGATTGGCGAACTGGTTGATGAAGAACGAGTCGGGGGTTTCGTCGGCGATCTTCTGGGCCAGGTCCTGGTAATAAGCCGGGTGGCCCTTGGCGACGTCGGAGCGGGTCAGGACGACCTCGGCGCCCATGGCCTTGACGTTGGAAATCTTCTCCCGGCTCATCTTGTCCGGTATCACCAGGATCAGCCGGTAGCCTTTCTGGGCCGCCACCAGGGCCAGGGCCAGGCCCGTGTTGCCGGCCGTGCCCTCCACCAGCACCGTGCCGGGTTTGATCTTCCCCTCCCGTTCCGCGTCCTCGATCATCTTGAGGCCGATGCGATCCTTGATGGATCCGCCCGGGTTCTGGCCTTCCATCTTCACGTACAGGGCGCACGGCCCGGTATCCAGGTTCCTGATGCGTACGATCGGCGTATTACCGATCAGGTCGAGTACGTTGTCGTAGACTTCCATGGTGCAGGCGCTCCTGGTCTGGGAGGGAACGGCAGTCCCCGAACGATCGTATCCCGGCGGCCCGGGCGAGCATTGAATTATATCGCCGCCCGAGCGGGCTAAAAAAGAAACGGCCGGTGATTACCGGCCGTTTCCTGACCCAGGTCAGAGGGTGGCAGGGGCTACTGCGTATCCATGATCTGCGCCAGTTTATCCTTGGCCCAGAGCTTTTCCTTTTTCAGTTGAACGAGTGCCAGGTCTTCCATCGGGGCCGTGCCCAGTTCCGCAGCCGTCACCCGCTTGTCCAGTTCCTGGTGGCGGTTGAAGATGCGGCGGAAATCTTCGTTTTCTTTCATGAGTCGTTCCATATCTTCCTGGCGGTGTTCGAACATCAGAGTACTCCTTCGAAACAGTCGGCAGGTGCGTGCGCACGTGCGTACACGTGACGGGACACGACACGGGTGCCGGTAGATGAATTATTGATGGATTTGCAACGGAGAGCCGGTAATGCGCGAGAGCGCCGAGAGGCTTTCGTTGCCATCATCCGCGCTTTCCGTCTATGAAAAGGGATAAAACCATGGTTCTGACACAACACTAGCTCAATCTTCGATTTCTGGCAAGTGGACGTATGTCCGATTCCATACATAAGAATACTTATGCGCGAAAAAATATTCCTATTTATAGCCTCAACACGCTGATATTAAAGGTCATCCAACAGGATGACATCCACGCGACGGTTGCGAGCCCTGCCCTCCTCGCTCTCGTTGCTGGCGATCGGGAAGTCCTCGCCCAGGCCCACCGCCGTCACCCGGTCCTCGCCCACGCCGAGATCCACCAGGGCCTGGCGAACCGCCTGGGCGCGAAGGTCGGAAAGCTCGAGGTTCGATTGCGCGGAGCCCACCGAGTCGGTATGCCCTTCGATTCGAATCAGCTTGTCCGGCTCGCTCTGCAGAAGATCCACGACCTCTACCAGGCTGGAATGCGCGCTCTCCAGCAGCACGGTCTCGCCGCTCTCGAAAAGCACGTCGCCGAGCGTCACCACCACGCCGCTCTCGGTCTGGCGCAGCTGCAGGTTTTCCAGTTGCTTCTGCAGCGTATCGACCTGCTGCGCGGCGATCTCCGCCTCGCGCCTGGCCAGTTCGACTTCGGACGCGCGCGACTCGGCCAGCCGCCGGGCCTGCTCCGCCTCCTCCATGGCCATCTCCGCGTTGCGGGCCGACTCGGCGCCCTGCCGCAGGGCAGCCTCTTTCTCGCGGCGCTGGCGCTCGGCGTCCTCGGCCGATGCCGCGTAAAGCAACCGCGCCTGCTCCGCCTCGGCGCGGGCCTTCTCGGTCTCCAGTTGGCTGGCACGCACCAGCATGGCATTGCGCGCGTTGTTGAGTGTCTCGTATTCCTGGTCGAGCTGTTCGCGCTGGGCGATGGCGCGGGCGATCTCGATTCTACGTTCGGCCATGTAGATGAGGTGGACCCGGTAGACCTTGTCCCCGGTGGCCTGCTCCGCCAGTCGCAGGGCGCGCTCCGCCTCGCCGAGCGCCAGCGGTGCGAAACCAGCCAGTTCGGGATCGGCCTTGAGTTGCTCCAGTTGCGCGCGCGCCCGTTCCAGGGCGAGGTCTTTCTTGGGGGCGGTGGAGCAGCCCGCGGCCAACATTGCGACCAGCAGGGCCAGGGCGATTTTCACCGGCGCCTTCATTCGAAGCCCTCACCGTAGGTGTTCTCGAGCTCCTCCCTGAGCACCTCGTTGGACCGCCTCAGCTCGTTGACCTTGCGACGCGCCTTGACCGTCCTGGATTGCTCAATGGCCAGTTCCGCATTGATTTCGGACTGCTCGACGACATACAGCATGGCGTCGTATTTCTTGTTCTCCAGTCCCCGGCGGGCCAGTTCCAGCCGCTCACGGGCAAACTGCAGCTGGACGGGCGCCAGCTCCGCGGCGCCGGCCTGCTCGGCGGCCAGGATGGCCTGCTCGGCTGAGTCGAATACATCCGGCCCCGGCCGTGCGGCGGTGCAGGCGGCTGCGGTCAGCAGGATCAGTAGGGGTATGGAATTACGCATCGCTGATCATGAGTCTTTTCCTGGTTCGGAATTATGACCGAACCGGGACCGTGAATGAACCGTCTTTTACCGGATTTAACTCCCGGGCGGCACGGCAATTTCAGTCGTCTGGCGCCGGCGCGTCCGGCTGCTGTTCTGGTGCGGCGCGCGCGAAGGCCGGCAGGGCCCGGCAATGTTCCGTGATCCGCCGCACCAGGGGAAAACCCCGCATGTCGCAGCCGAACCGCTCCGCATTGTAAACCTGTGGGATCAGACAACAGTCCGCCAGCCCCGGTTCATCGCCCCAGCAGCACGCGCCGGTGTGCGTGCTTTCGGCCAGCATGCGCTCGAGGGCGGCAAAGCCCTCGCTCATCCAGTGATTCATCCAGGCGACGGTGTCGGTATCGTGTGCGCCGAGAGCGGACTTCAGGTATTGCTGGACGCGCAGGTTGTTGATCGGGTGGATGTCGGCGGCCACCGCCAGGGCCATGGCCCGCACCTTCGCGCGGTGTTCGGGCAGCATGGGCAGCAACGGCGGCTCGGGGAACCGTTCCTCCAGCCATTCGCAGATGGCGAGCGACTGGGTGATGACCTCGTCTCCGTGTACCAGCACCGGCACCAGCCCCTGGGGATTGAGTTCCCGGAAGGCCGGGGCATGTTGTTCACCGCCGCCCCTGACCAGGTCCACCGGCCGATGTTCGTACGCCAGGCCCTTCAGGTTCAGCGCGATGCGCACCCGGTAGGCGGCGGAACTGCGCCAGTAGCCGAACAGTTCCAGGCTGGCGGCAGGTTCAGCCTGCATACCGCTCGATGACCTGCTCGATTCGGCCGAAGATGGATGCTCCGGTCTCGTCGAACATCTCGATGGCGATGCTGTCGCCGAACTGCATGAACGGCGTGGACGGCTTGCCGTCGGCGATGATCTCCAGCATGCGCTTCTCGGCCAGGCAGGAGGCGCCTCGCCCCGTGTCCTGGTTGGCGATGGTGCCGGAGCCGACGATGGTGCCGGCGGCCAGCGGCCGGGTCTTGGCCGCATGGGCAACCAGCTGTGCGAAGTTGAACTGCATGTCGACGCCGGCCTCGGGATTGCCGAACCATTCGCCGTTCAGGGTCGAAACCAGCGGCAGGTGCAGCACGGTGTTGTACCAGGCCTCGCCCAGTTCGTCCGGCGTCACCAGCACCGGCGAGAGTGCCGAGCGCGGCTTGGACTGCAGGAAGCCGAATCCCTTGGCCAGTTCGGCAGGGATCAGGTTGCGCAGGCTGACGTCGTTGACCAGCCCGACGAGCTGGATGTGCTCTTCCGCCGCCTTGTCCGTCACCCCCATGGGCACGTCGTCGGTCACGACGATGATCTCGGCCTCGAAGTCGATGCCGTACTCCTCGCTGGCCACGGGCACGGGATCGCGCGGTCCGAGGAACCCGCTGGAGGTCGCCTGGTACATCAGCGGATCCACGTAAAAGGACTCCGGCACTTCGGCGCCCCGGGCCCGGCGCACGCGTTCCACGTGCGGCAGGTAGGCGCTGCCGTCCACGAACTCGTAGGCGCGGGGCAGCGGGGAGGCCAGCGCCGATTCATCGAGCGCCCGGGCATCTTCGCAATGCCCGGCCTCGAGGTTCGCGTACAGGGCGTTGAGGCGAGGCGCGGCCTGCTGCCAGTCGTCCAGCGCGGCCTGCAGCGTGGGTGCGATCGCGCCTGCCGGCACGTACCGGTCCAGCGGGGAATCCACCACGACCAGCGTCCCGTCGCGGCCCCCGGATTTCAATGAGGCTAGTTTCATTAGACGATAGTTTCCTGGAATTTGAATCCTGTTACCGGTGCACCGTTCACTCTTTCCACGAATCCACGTAATCCGACCGTTCCACGGACGCCGCGCCGTCGGCGATCTCCAGCGCGTCGCGCGTGTCGATCATCACCGCCACCTCGTCGGTGCCCGCGGAGGTCTGCTCGAAGGCCTTCTGCAGGGCCTTCGGGTGCGGGCCGTGGGTGAATCCGCAGGGGTGGAACGTGAGCATGCCGGGCTCGATGTTGTCGCGGCTGAAGAACTCGCCGCGGTGATAGAAGATCACTTCGTCGTAGTCGTCGTTGTTATGGAAGAACGGCACCTTGAGCGCGCCGGGATCGGTCTCGAACGGGCGCGGCACGAAGGTGCAGACGACGAAGCGGTTGGCCACGAAGGTCGTGTGCGCCGACGGCGGCAGGTGGTAGCGATGGCTCATCAGCGGCCGGATGTCGCGCCAGTTGATGCGCACCGGCATCAGGTCGCCGTGCCAGCCGGTAGCGTCCAGCGGATTGAACGGGTAGCTGACCGTGGTGATCCTGCCGCCGCGCTTGATGAGGACATCCCAGTCCGATTCGTCCTGCTGCGCGCAGAACGCATCGTCGATCCGCGGGTAATCCAGCATGGCCGGATCGAAGATCGCGTGCGGCCCCAGCAGGCCCTTGTCCGGCAGCAGGTAGGAGGAATTGGTGGCCTCGATCAGCAGCATGCGCATCGGTTCCGCCGCCTCCAGCCGCCACATGGTGCTGCGTGGCAACATGACGTAGTCGCCCTCACGCACCTCCAGGTGACCGTAATCGCAGAACAGCCGGCCGGAGCCGCCGTGGATGAACAGGAGTTCGTCGCCGTCGGCGTTGCGCACCAGTTGCCGCATGGATTCACGCATCTCCCAGATCCGCAACTTGACGTGCGCATTGCCGAGCACGGCGCTCGCCTGCCAGGGCGTGGGGCCAAAATCGGCAAACCCATTGGTGTCGAACGCGCGGGGCCTGAGATCGCCCTCGAAGCGGGTCCAGGCCGTCGGCGGATGCCGGTGGTGCATGTGGGCCGCCGGGCCGAAAAAGCCCTCCTTGCCCAGTTCGCGCTCATAGGTGCCCTCGGGCAGGTCGCAATGCGCCTGCCTGGAGGCCTCGCCCTCCACCCTCGGGGTGGTGATCCAGTTCCTGGCCATGATGAATGTCCTCCGCGAATCTGCGGTCTTTCGAATTTTACGTGAATCCGATCGGCGCGACCCGCCGGCTCACAGCACCCCGCGGCGCATCTGGTCGAGTTCGATGGACTCGAACAGGGCAGTGAAATTGCCCTCACCGAAGCCCTTGTTGCCCTTGCGCTCGATGATCTCGAAAAATATGGGGCCGATATTGGTCTTTGTGAAGATCTGCAACAGCAGTTTCTTCTTCGTCTCTTCGTCCGCGTCGATCAGGATGCGGTTCCTGCGCATGCGCTCGAGGTCCTCGCCATGCTCGGGGATGCGCCGGTTGATGATTTCGTAATAGGTGTCGGGCGTGTCCAGGAACTCGATCCCGGCCTCGTGCATGGCCTCGACCGTGCCGTACACGTCGTTGGTGTACAGTGCGATGTGTTGCACCCCCTCGCCCCGGTACTGGTCCAGGTACTCGTTGATCTGGCTCTTCGGATCGGACGACTGGTTGATGGGGATGCTGATCACGCCGGTCGGCGAGGTCATCGCCCGCGAGGTCAGGCCGGTCTGCTGGCCCTTGATGTCAAAGTAACGGACCTCGTAGAAACCGAACAGGCGGGTGTAGAAGTCGGCCCACTCGTCCATGTTGCCGTGGTACACGTTGTGGGTCAGGTGGTCAATGAAGGTCATCCCGAAGCCATCGGGGAAAGGATCGGCGCCTTCAATCAGTTCGTACTCGTCTTCCCACACGCTGCCGTGGTTGCGGTCGGCCAGATACAGGATCGACCCGCCGATGCCCTCGATGCGCGGCCCGTTGAGCGCCACGGGCGACACGTCGGTCATCGAAACCGCGCCGTTGGCCATGGTCGAGGCGTAGGCGGTTTGCGCATCCTCCACCCGCAGGGCGAAGCCGACGCAACACGGGCCGTGTTCCCTTGCGAAGTTCGCCGCGAACGAATCCGGCTGCTCGTTGACCAGGAAATTGATGTCCCCCTGCCGGTACAGGGTGATGTCGAAACGCTTGTGCCGGGCGATCGGGCTGAAGCCCATGCTCCGGAACAGGTCGTGCAGCAACTGCCCGTCCGGCGCCGCGTATTCGACGAACTCGAACCCCTCCACGCCCAGCGGATTATTACGTACTTCGCTCATGATCTTCCTCCGGCAATGCGGCACAATAAGCCGCCGCATTTCCATTGACTGGTGGCCCGGAACCGGGCCATTGCATTCCGGGCGTATTTATAGTTACATTTGTAACTAATTGCAAGGGCCGAGGGCCAGGAACATGAACGAAAAGGACAATCCGCCCGACGATTTCGCCCTCGAGGAGTTCCTCCCCTACCGCCTGTCGCTGATCAGCAACACGGTCAGCCAGGGCATTTCCAGTGCCTACCGCAAGCAGTTCAGCCTGAGCATCACGGAGTGGCGCGTGGTCGCGATGCTGGGCCGGTTCCCCGGCCTCACGGCCAGCGAGGTCATGCAACGCACCGCCATGGACAAGGTGGCCGTCAGCCGCGCGGTCCACCACCTGCTGGACAAGGGCCTGCTGGTGCGCACGCCGCACGAGGAGGACCGTCGCCGCCAACTGCTGCACCTGGCGCCGGGCGACGGCGTGGCGCTGTTCAACGAGGTCGTACCCAAGGCCCTGGAGTACGAGCGGCAGTTCGTGTCATCGCTTTCGGACGCGGAGCGCGAACGGTTCAGTGAATTGCTGAACAAGCTCCAGGCCGCGGCCGAGCGCCTGAATCGCGGCCAGTCGTAGGCCTCGTCCGTGCCTCAGAAGCCAGGCCGGCCACTCGAACTCACCGTCTCCACGCCCGAACACCTGGAAACCCTGAAAACCTGGTTCCCGGATCGGGATTCGCTCTGGCAATGGGGCAGCCCGCACTTCCGTCATCCGTTCACCGACGAGTCGTTCCTGGAGGATGCGTTCTGGGGAAAGATGCCGACCTACTCGGCGCTGGACGAAGAGGGCTCGCTGGCGGCGTTTGGCCAGTACTACGAAAGAGCCGGCCGCTGCCACCTGGCGAGACTGGTGGTCGATCCCGTCCGGCGATCGGCGGGCCTTGGCCGGTGGTTTACGGCGGCCCTGCTGGAGATCGGCCTGCGGGACCTCGGCGCCGCTGAGGCTTCGCTGTTCGTATACCGGGATAATGCACCGGCCGTGTGCTGTTACCGGAGCCTGGGTTTCCGGGAACACGAGTGGCCGCCAGACCGGGAGCCCTGGCCCGAGGTCATGTTCATGGTGCGATTGGCGCCCTGAAAGCAGAAATGTCCGAAGAACGATTTGCCCGGGCAGTTCCGCCCCGCGATGCGGTCAACGTATAATATGCGCCTTTTTCCGGCCGGCCCGACCTGCTCCAGCCAACTCCTGGAGTATTGAACTGACCGTTCAGCAGCAGGTGCCGCAGCCGACCAAAGCAGTACAGGATCGATCCATGCCGGCCACCGTAGCCTCGTTCAAAATCGACTATTACCAGTTCCTGGCGCCGGACGGCCGGCTGATCAGCGACGACGTGCCGCCGCTGGCGAAGGACCTGGACGAACTGGTGAAGCTGTACCGGCTGATGGTCGCAACCCGCGTGTTCGACAAGAAGGCCGTGGCCCTGCAGCGCACCGGCAAGCTCGGCACCTACGCCTCCTGCCTGGGCCACGAAGCCTCCCACGTGGCCATCGGCAGCGCCATGCGCGAGGAGGACTGCCTGGCGCCCATGTACCGCGAGTACGGCGCCCAGTTCTTCCG
>JABAHR010001659.1_pt4 | contig 48524 bp, 43 predicted proteins | sample 7062101 | NCBI WGS metagenome assembly JABAHR01 (sample SAMN14534553, study PRJNA622989) | marine sediment metagenome | biome: marine biome [ENVO:00000428]; feature: marine pelagic biome [ENVO:01000023]; material: deep marine sediment [ENVO:00002113] | place: India: Gulf of Kutch | collected...
GGCGACGAGCGCGGCAGCGATTTCTCGGGACCGGCCCACGATTTCGCCTGGAGCGTGCCCATCGCGACCCAGTGCCTGCACGCGGCCGGCGCGGCGCTGGCCTACAAGCTGCGCGGCGAGAAGCGCGTGGCGGTCTGCGTGGTCGGCGACGGCGGCAGCTCCAAGGGCGATTTCCTGGAGGCCATCAACGCCGCCAGCGCCTTCAATCTGCCCCTGGTGCTGGTCATCGTGAACAACCAGTGGGCCATCTCCGTGCCGCGCAGCAAGCAGACCGCGGCCAAGACCCTGGCCCAGAAAGGCATCGGCGGCGGACTGCCCTCAGTGCAGGTGGACGGCAACGACCTGATCGCCTGCCGCTGGGCCATGGAGCAGGCCGTGGAGCAGGCGCGCGAAGGCAAGGGCCCGACCGTGATCGAGATGATCACCTACCGCCTGTCGGACCACACCACCGCGGACGACGCCACGCGCTACCGCGACGACGAGGAGGTGGAGGCTGCGTGGAAGCGCGAGCCCATCTCACGGCTGCGCACCTACCTGGAGGACCAGGGCGACTGGAGCGAGGAACAGGAACAGGCGCTGCAGGCGGAGGTTGCCGAGCAAGTGGCGGCTGAAGTCGAGGCCTACCAGGCCGTCGGCAAGCCGCCGCTGGAATCCATGTTCGACTACATGTACGGCGACATGCCGGCCGACCTCGCGGCACAGCGCGAGCGCGCCCTGAAGGAGCTGAAATAGTGTCCCGGGTCACACTGGTCGAGGCGGTCACCATGGCGCTGGCCTGGGAACTGCAGCACGACGAGAGCGTCGTGGTGCTCGGCGAGGACGTCGGCGTGAACGGCGGCGTGTTCCGCGCCACCGCCGGGCTGGCCCAGCGCTTCGGCACCGACCGGGTCATCGACACCCCGCTGGCCGAGGTCATGATCGCCGGCCTGTCGGTGGGCATGGCCGCCCAGGGTATGAAGCCCGTCGCCGAGGCCCAGTTCATGGGGTTCATCTTCCCGATGATCGATCACATGGCCTGCCACGCGGCCCGCATGCGGCACCGCACCCGCGGCCGGCTGTCCTGCCCGATGGTGCTGCGCGCGCCCTTCGGCGGCGGCATCCACGCCCCCGAACACCACTCCGAGAGCACGGAGGCGCTGTTCGCGCACATCCCCGGCCTGCGGGTCGTCATCCCCTCCTCGCCCTCGCGGGCCTACGGCCTGCTGCTGGCGGCCATCCGTGACCCGGACCCGGTGGTGTTCCTCGAGCCGAAGCGCATCTACCGCTGGCACAAGGAAGAGGTCGAGGACAACGGCGAGGACCTGCCGCTGGACGTGTGCTACGTGCTGCGCGACGGCAGCGACGTCACCCTGGTCACCTGGGGCGCCATGGTCAAGGAAACCCTGGAAGCCGCCGATCGGCTTGCCGAGGACGGCATCAGTGCGGAAGTGATCGACGTCGCCACCATCAGCCCCCTGGACATGGACACCATCATCGAGTCGGTCGCAAAGACCGGCCGCTGCGTGATCGTGCACGAGGCCGCCCGCATGTGCGGCGTCGGGGCGGAGATCGCCGCCGGCTTGGCGGACGCCGGCCTCTACCACCTGCACGCGCCGGTAAGGCGGGTGACGGGTTACGACTCGATCATGCCGCTGTACAAGCTGGAAATGAAATACATGCCGAGCGTCGGGCGTATACTCAACGCCGTCAACGAGGTCCTGGAAGTCTCATGAAAATCTTCAACCTGCCCGACCTGGGCGAAGGCCTGCCGGACGCCGAGATCGTCGAGTGGCTGGTCGCCGAGGGTGATGAGGTCGAGCTGGACGATCCGCTGGTGTCGATGGAGACCGCCAAGGCGGTGGTCGAGGTCCCCAGCCCGTTCACCGGCCGGGTCGCGAAGCTCTACGGGCAGGCAGGTGACGTGATCGAGACCGGCAAGCCGCTGGCCGGATTCGACGTGGAGGGCGAGGCGGACGACGACGAGCCGCCCGCAGAGCCGGAACCGGCGGCGGAATCCGAAGAGACGGAGGCCGCCCGCGAAGACAGCGGGACCGTGGTCGGGGAGATGGAGACCTCGGACGCCGTGGTGGCGGACGCCGTCGCGACCGTGGCCGGGGTGAAAGTCACGCCTGCGGTGCGCGCACTGGCGCGGAAGCTCAAGGTCGACCTCGCCGCGGTAGCGCCTTCGGGAAAGGGCGGCGTGGTGACCCGCGCCGACGTGGAGTCCGCAGCACGCAGCCCGGCCCCTTCCGGGCCGGCGCCTTCCAGGCCGGCCGCGGCAGCACCTCCGTCGCGCCCTGCCCCGGCCGCCGCGCCTCGCATCCCGCCCAGTGGCGAATGGGAACCGATCCGCGGCACGCGGCGGACCATGGCCCGCATCATGTCCGAGTCGCACGCCCAGGTCGTGCCGACCTCGATCATGGACGACGCCGACATCCATCGCTGGTCCTACGGGCAGGACATCACCGTGCGCCTGCTGCGCAGCCTGTGGGCCGGCGCCTGCGCCGAACCTGGTTTGAACGCCTGGTACGACGGCGAGCAGAACCTGCGCATGGTGCACAAGGGCATGGACGTGGGCATGGCGGTGGACACCGAGGACGGGCTGTTCGTGGCCGCCCTGCGCGACGTGCACAGCAGCTCCGCGAACGACCTGCGCGGCCAGATCGACCGCCTGCGCAACAACGTCGTGAACCGCTCCATCCCGCCAGAGGACCTGAAGGACTACACCATCATGTTGTCCAATTTCGGCGTGTTTGCCGGCCGCTACGCCACGCCCATCATCGCGCCTCCGTGCGTGAGCATCGTCGCGGCAGGCAAGCTGCGGCACGAGGTCGTTCCCGTGCTGGGCGGCTTCGAAGTCCACCGGACCATCCCCCTGTCGCTGACCTTCGACCACAGGGCAGTGACCGGCGGCGAGGCTGCGCGGTTCCTGAAAGCCATGATCGAGGACCTCGGTCTGCCCGAGTAAGCCGGGTTTAGCGGGACTGATTCAGGGTGCGATCGGTTCGCGGGTCGGGACCGGCCCGGAGAAAAGGGCCTTGCCCGGAACCTGCGGCGCGTTGGCGAAGCAGATGCCGGTCATGTCGTGCATGGGAATCGAGCCGGCCCGGCGCCCGTCTCGTGAATCAAGGATCAGCAAGGCTCCGCCACCGTCCACGTACAGCTTCCGCCCGTCAGGGTGCAGGGCGATCTGTTCCATGCCGTAGTAAGCCAGGGAACCGGACAGCCGGACCGTCCAGTCGGCGGACATCCGTCCCGTCACGGGGTTGAAATCGAAGGCCTCGACCGTTTCCGGGGTGCGCACGAAGAGCCTGCGCCCGTCACGGCTGAACGCGGCGGCGACCGCAGCCTCACCCTGCGTGGCGATCCGGTCCGCGGTTTCCAGGTCCGGCAAGGTAAACGAGGTCACCCCACCCTCGCGGTCGAGCAGGACCGCGCTCATCGAACCCGGCGCACAGGCGCTGTTATTGGGCTGGGCGCCGGAAGAAACGCGGTTTCCCCTCAAGGTGATCTCGCCCCGGACTGAGATGGCGGCGTCATACAGGGCATTGTCGGGCGGGGCGTTGAAATGCCTGCCGAAGGTCGTCGTTATCAGCAGGGTGCCGTTATCACAGAATTCCACCGACGAGTGGTCCACGAAAGGCCCGGCCGTGGCCACCTCGGAGCGCAGCCCGGTGTCGATGACCGAGAGCGGCTGTTGCAGTGCCCCGCCGCCGGCCATCACCAGGAAGGTGTCGTCCGGGCTCAGCGACAGGTCCACACCCGGATTGCTGATGGGCACCAGGCTGGGCTGTGCGGCGCTGCCTGCCCGGCCGTCTATCTCGATGAAGGCAATCTCGCTGCTGCTGTTGGTGGAAAAGCCGAGGCTGCCCTCGGAATTCATGGCGCAGTCGCCCAGGGCCATTCCGGGGCCGGCGTCCAGGCTCGCGGTCACGGTGTCCTGCTCGGCGTTGAACAGCGCAACCACGTCGGCGCCGTTATCCGAGACCATGCCGAAGGGGACGCCTGCGTAGGCGGATTGCCCGAGCAGCAGGTATGCGCACATGAGGACCGCCGTCCCACGGAATGAATTCGCCTTACCCGGCTTTACGGTTTGCCATGGCGTCAGCAAACCTGGCATGAATCTTTCCCTGTTCACAGTTCTTCCCTGTGCGCCCTTCACGCACGGACCGGCCGCTGTACGGTCCGGTCGAACCGATTGTTCCCCTGCATTTGGGCAGGGCAATCCTTGCTGGTTCCGATTTCAACCCGCTTCCCGCGGGTTTTAAAGCATGAAATCTAACGATTCCCCGCACTTTGGCTCTTGACCAATGTCAATAAGCGGCGGATTGGGGCATTCCGGCCCCAAGGCCAGCATACTGGCGGAACAAGGGCCGAACCACGGTAAAATTGTACAGAATCATGAATATTTATGTAACTTATCTAATCCAGATCCTGCTGGTCATCCATGTCCTGAAAACCGGGCGCAACCGCTATTGGGTCTGGATATTGCTGTTCCTGCCACTGCTCGGCGGCATCGCTTACCTGGTCATCGAGTTGCTGCCTGAATTCACCGGTAGCATCACGGGCCAGAAGGCGATGCGCGGCGCACGGGCGGCCCTCGATCCGGGGGCGGACTTGCGCCATCACGCCGCTGCCTGGCAGCAATCCCCCAACGCCGACAACGCCCGCCGCTACGCCGGAGCCCTGCTCGATGCCGGAAAGCACGCCGAGGCCGAGCAGGTGCTGGACGGTGCCCTGAGCGGTTTCTTCAGCACCGAGCCCAACCTGATGCTGCTGCGGGCCCGGGCGCGCTTCGAGAACGACGATCCCCGGTCGGCCGTCAAGGTGCTGGAGGAATTGCAGGAGGCCAATCCGGAATTTCGCTCGGCAGAAGGCCACCTGCTGTATGCCCGGGCGCTGGAGAATGCGGGTGAAGGCGTGCGCGCCCTGGAGGAATTCCGCGCCGTGGCGAACTACTACCCCGGCGCGGAGGCGCGATACCGAATGGCGCTCGCTCTCGGAAAGGCCGGCCGGGAAAAAGATGCACGAACGGAGTTCGGGCAGATGCTCAACGACGCGGACCTGGCGCCCCGGCACTTCAGGAAGTCACAGGCGATCTGGCTGAAAAAGGCCCGCGCTGCGCTCAAGGAACTCGAGTGATCCAAACCGGGTGCTTTTTGCGCCCCGATCTGGTATAAAGCCCTGCTCCCTGGGACGCGATTCCGCGGATTCCAGGTAATCGATGCGAGCGGGCGCCCTGCGCCCGGCCCGCAAAATACGCACATGCGCCGCAACCGTCCGGTTGGGTGCCCCGCAAAAACGGGGTTTCCGGGCAGGGTGCATGGAGGATTAACCCGGGAATACAGCGACCTGAGGATCGCTGGCTTCCGTTTATGAAAGGTATCTAGACATGTCCAATTTCACGATGCGCCAGATGCTCGAAGCAGGCGTGCATTTCGGCCACCAGACCCGTTACTGGAACCCCAAGATGGAACCGTACATCTTCGGCTCCCGCGGCAAGATCCACATCATCAACCTGGAGCAGACGCTGCCGCTGATGACGGACGCGCTGAACTTCATCAGCAAACTTGCATCCAAGCGCGGCAACGTCATATTTGTCGGCACCAAGCGCGCGGCCAGCAAGGCGGTCGAGGAAGAGGCGCAGCGCTGCGGCATGCCTTACGTGTCCCACCGCTGGCTGGGCGGCATGCTGACCAATTTCAGCACCATCAAGCAGTCCATCAAGCGCCTCAAGAACCTCGAACAGATGCAGGAAGAAGGCGGATTTGCACACCTGGGCAAGAAAGAGGTCCTGCAACTCTCGCGCGAGCAGGACAAGCTCGAGCGCAGCCTCGGCGGCATCAAGGACATGAAGGGCCTGCCCGACGCCATGTTCGTGGTCGACGTCGGCCACGAGGAAATCGCGGTCAAGGAAGCCCGGAAACTCGGCATTCCGGTGGTCGCCGTCGTTGACACCAACTGCTCGCCCGATGGCATCGACTACGTGGTCCCGGGCAACGATGACGCGATCCGTTCCATCCGCCTGTACACGCAGCTGGTTGCCGACGCCGTGCTGGAAGGCCGCGCATCGGCGCCGCATATCGAGGTGACGGACGACGAGTTCGTGGAACTGGACGAGGAAGGCAAGCCCATCAAGCAGAAGGGCAAGAAGGACAAGGAAGAGCGGCGCAAGACGGCGAAGAAGAAGGTCGCCAAGAAGGTTGTCGTGAAGAAGGCCGTGCCGGCTGCCGCCACCGCGGAAGCCGCGCCCGCCGAAGAAGCTGCAGACGAAGCAGCGCCGGAGGCCGCCGAAGAGGTGACCGAGGCAACGGCTGCCCCGGACGAGGACGCCAAGACCGAAGAGGTGAAGGCCGAGGAAGACAAGACCGAAGCGGCGAAAGAAGAACCCGCGGCTGAGGCGGCACCCGAGGAAGCACCCGGGCCGGACGCTGCCGCGGACGAGGACGCCGGGGCAGAAGAGGCCGGGGCCGAAGAGGCCGAGGCAGAAGAAGTGAAGGCCGAAGAGGCGGGTGCCGAAGAGGCGAAAGAAGAGCCCGAGGCGGCCACCGAAAAAGTGGAAGCGGCCGAGGAAGCCAAGCCCGCCGTGAAGAAGGCGGCCAAGAAGAAGGCCGCCAAGAAGAAGGCGACCAAGAAGAAGGCCGCCAAGAAGAAGGTCGCGAAGAAAACCGCGGCCAAGAAGGCGGACGCAGACTGAAGCCGCTTCGGAGCGTCTGGTCACAGGTAAATAAGGGCCCGGCCGCGTGGCCGGTTCGGATTGAACGAAATACAGAGGTACATGAAATGGCAGTGACTGCCTCAATGGTGAAGGAACTCCGCGAGCGCACCGGCGCCGGAATGATGGAGTGCAAAAAGGCGCTGGTTGAAACCGGCGGGGATATGGAAGCCGCGGTCGAAGCCCTGCGCAAGTCGGGACTGGCCAAGGCAGACAAGAAAGCCTCCCGCGTCGCCGCGGAGGGCCGGATCATCCTGAAAACCTCGGACGACAACGCCACGGCCGTCATGGTCGAGGTGAACTGCGAGACCGACTTCGTCGCAAAGGACGCCAATTTCGCGTCGTTCGCGAGCGCGGTCACCTCCAACGCACTGAACCTGGAAGGCACCGACGTGGAAGCGCTCATGCAGACTTCCATCGGCGGTGAGACCGCCGAGCAGGCGCGCCAGGCCCTGATCGCCAAGATCGGCGAGAACGTCCAGGTGCGGCGCATGACCCGGGTTTCCACGAACGGCGTGCTGGGCACCTACGTGCACGGCGGGCGCATCGGCGTCGTCGTCGACCTGGAAGGCGGCGACGCGGAACTGGCCCGCGACGTGGCCATGCACATCGCCGCGATGAACCCGGCATACGTCTCGACCGAGGACGTGCCGTCTGACGTGCTCGCCAAGGAAAAGGAAATCCTGGTCGCCCAGGCCCAGGACTCCGGCAAACCGCCCGAGATCATCGAGAAAATGGTTTCCGGGCGCCTCAACAAGCACCTGTCCGAGATCACACTGCTCGGCCAGCCCTTCGTGAAGGACAGCGACGTGAAGGTGGGCAAGTTGCTGGCCGGTCGCGAAGCGCGCGTGAACGGCTTCGAACGTCTCGTCGTCGGCGAGGGCATCGAGAAGAAGACGGAAAGTTTCGCTGATGAGGTCGCACAAGCAGTCACGGGTGGCTAGCCATGGTTAAGTCCAAGTACCGGCGGATCCTGCTGAAACTCAGCGGTGAGGCCCTGCTGGGCCACGAGGACTACGGGATCGACCCTGAGATCATCGGGCGCATCGCCCGGGAGATCGGGGACGTCACCCGTACCGGCACCGAGGTTGCCGTCGTCATCGGCGGCGGCAATATCTTTCGCGGCGCCGGGCTCGCCGAGTCCGGCATCGACCGGGTCACCGGCGATCACATGGGCATGCTGGCGACCGTCATGAACGCCCTCGCCCTGCAGGATGCGCTGGAGAGCGTGGACGTGCAGGCCCGGGTCATGTCGGCGATTTCGGTTCACGACGTCTGCGAGGACTACATCCGGCGGCGCGCCATCCGCCACCTGGAGAAGGGCCGCGTGGTCATCTGCGCCGCGGGCACCGGCAATCCGTTCTTCACGACCGACACGGCCGCCGCCCTGCGCGCCATCGAGATCGGCGCCGACGTGCTGCTCAAGGCCACCAAGGTGGACGGCATCTACTCGGCTGATCCGGCGCTGGACGAGAAAGCCGAATTCTTCGAAACGGTGAGCTACGACGAGGTCATCGAGAGCAAGCTGAGGGTCATGGACGCGAACGCTGTCGTGCTGTGTCGCGACCAGGGCATGCCGATCCGGATATTCAACGTGTTCACCGAGGGCAACCTGATGCGCCTGGTGGGCGGGGAAACCATCGGCTCCAACGTCTGCTGAACACGCCGATGGCATGACCGCGCCGGGGGTCACGCCCCCCGGAATGCTGTTAGAATTCCCCGTCTGATTGAATGGGCGCACCGGGGTGCCGGTCGCACGCCTCTGAAAGACTGGAGGAGCACATGCTGGAAGACATCAAGCGAGATACGCGCATTCGCATGGGCAAGAGCCTTGAATCCCTGCGCAGGGAACTCGCCAAGATACGCACGGGCCGGGCCCACCCGAGCCTGCTGGAACACGTTCACGTGGACTACTACGGCAGCGAGGTGCCTGTCGGACAGGCCGCCAACGTAACCGTTGAAGACGCCCGCACGCTGGCGGTGACCGCGTGGGACAAGTCCATGGTCGCGGTCATTGAGAAGGCCATCCTTTCGTCCGACCTGGGCCTCAATCCCACAACCGCCGGCACGGTCATCCGGATTCCGCTGCCGCCGCTGACCGAGGAGCGGAGGCTGGAACTCGGAAAAGTGGTTCACCATGAGGGTGAAAACGCCAAGATCGCCATTCGCAACATCCGGCGCGACGCGAACCACCACATCAAGGAACTGCTCAAGGAAAAAGAGATCTCCGAGGACGAGGACCACAGGGCGGAACAGGAGATCCAGGAACTGACCGACAAGCACGTCACCAAGGTCGACGAGATCGTAGCCGCCAAAGAGCAGGAACTGCTGGAATTTTGATGCCTTCGCTGCCGGAACACATTGCCATCGTCATGGATGGTAATGGCCGCTGGGCTGAAAAACGAAAACGACCGCGCACCATGGGCCACCAGGCCGGCCTGCGTACGCTGCGCAGGACGGTCGAGCATTGCGTGCGTCGCGGGATCCGCACCCTCACGGTATTCGCATTCTCGAGCGAGAACTGGGATCGGCCGCAGCGCGAGGTCTCCCGCCTGATGGACCTCTTCATGCGGGCCCTGGACAAGGAGGTCGGGGAGTTGCACGAAAACGACGTCCGCGTCTGCTTTATCGGCGAGCGCGACGCGTTCACACCCGAACTCCACGAAAATATGAATCGGGCCGAGAACCTCACCAGGAACAACCGCAAGATGACGCTCAACGTCGCCGCCAACTACGGGGGGCGCTGGGACATACTCCAGGCTGCCCGGAAACTGGCCCGGGCCGCAGCGCGCGGCGAAATCGACCCCGACGCGATCGACAAAGAGGCCTTCGAAGCGGCCCTGACCACGTCGCATTCAACGGAGCCGGACCTGTTCATCCGCACCGGCGGGGAAATGCGCATCAGCAATTTCCTGCTCTGGCAAAGCGCCTACACCGAGTTTTACTTCACCCCCGTCCTCTGGCCGGATTTCAATGCCGAGGAACTCGACCGGGCCATCGCGGCCTACGGCGACCGCGAGCGGCGTTTCGGCAAGACCGGCAGCCAGGTCAGGGGGCGGGCCAGTGCTTAAAACGCGGGTTCTGACCGCGCTGGTGCTTCTGCCGGCGGCCTTCGTGCTGGTGTTCCTCATACCGCCAGCAGGCTTCGCCGCGGCCGCGGCGACCCTCCTGCTGGTGGGCGCCTGGGAATTTCGCCGGCTCGCCGCCATCGAGGCGAGCCCGGCAGGCTGGGCGCTGCTGGCGATACAGGCCGGGCTCTTTTCCCTCTTCATGCTCGACCCGGAGCGCTGGATGACTGGATCGTCCGGGCACTTCATGGTCGCCTGCATTGCGTGGCTGCTCATGTTCGCGCAGTTGAATTTTTATCGTCCCGCATACACGCCGGGCCGGGCGTACCGGGTGCGCAGTTTCGTCAACGCGCTTGCCGTGCTCACGTTCGCCTGGCTCGCGCTCGCCTGGCTGCGCTCGCAGCCGGCCGGTGAATGGTGGTTGCTGGTTTTGCTGCTGGTCATATGGGCGGCGGACACCGGCGCGTACTTCGCCGGTCGCCGGTTCGGCCGGCGCAAGCTGGCGCCCAACATCAGTCCCGGCAAGACCGTCGCGGGCCTCTGGGGCGGACTGCTTCTGGCGCCCCTGGTGGCGGTTGCCGCCGTCGCCCTCATCCCCGAGCTGAACGCCGGGATCGCGGTGACGGCCCTGATCGCCCTGGTCACCGCCCTGGCTTCCGCCGGCGGCGACCTGTTCATTTCCATGCACAAGCGCACGGTTGGCTGCAAGGACTCCGGCCGCGTTTTTCCCGGCCATGGCGGCGTACTCGACCGCCTCGATTCCCTCATGGCGGGCGCGCCGTTCTTTGCATTCGGCAAGCTGCTGGCCGGAATCTGAGGGCACTCCGTGATGGACAGGCAGCGCGTCACCGTTCTGGGCTCCACCGGCTCCATCGGCCGCAGCACGCTGGACGTGATCGCCAGGCACCCGGACCGTTTCGAGGTGGTCGCGCTTTCGGCCCACGCGAACCCGGAATTGCTGGCCCGCCAGTGCGCGGAATTCGGCGCCCGCTACGCGGTCGCGGCGGACGAATCGAAGGCGGACGAATTGCGCCGCCAACTCGAAGCCCATGCCTGCAGCGCATCGGTACTGGCCGGACCCGAAGGGCTGATCGAGGCCGCCGGCATGGAAGAAACCGAAACCGTCATGGCCGCCATCGTGGGGGCCGCAGGCCTCGAATCATCGCTGTACGCGGCCCGGTCCGGCAAGAAACTGCTGCTGGCCAACAAGGAGTCCATGGTGATCGCAGGCGAACTGTTCGCCCGCGCGGCGCGGGACAACGGGGCGGCCATTATTCCCGTGGACTCGGAGCACAATGCGTTGTTCCAGGCGCTGCCGGCGTCCTTCGGCGACGGCCTGGCAGAGGCGGGCGTGGAGCGGTTGGTGCTGACCGCGTCCGGCGGGCCTTTCCTGCAGCGCCCCTCCGCCGATCTCGGCTCGGTCACGCCTGAAGAAGCCTGCAGGCACCCCAACTGGAAAATGGGCCGCAAGATCTCGGTGGACTCCGCCACGCTGATGAACAAGGGGCTGGAGGTGATCGAGGCGCGCTGGCTGTTCAATGCGAATCCCGAACAGATCCAGGTGCTGATCCACCCGCAAAGCATCGTCCATTCCATGGTCGCCTATCGCGACGGCTCGGTGATCGCACAACTCGGCGTGCCGGACATGCGCACACCCATCGCGCACGCGCTGGCCTGGCCCGAGCGAATCGAGTCGGGCGTCGACCGCCTCGACCTGGCCCGGGAGGGGCGCCTTGAATTCCATGAACCCGACACCGGTCGCTTCCCCTGCCTCAGGCTTGCCTTCGAGGCCCTGGAGGCCGGCGGCAATTGCGCGGTGACATTGAACGCTGCCAACGAAGTCGCGGTCCAAGCCTTCCTGGACGGGCGCATCGGATTCACCGGGATCCCCTCCGTGATCGAGGGCACCCTCGCAGCATGCCCCCGGAACGAGGTGGGCAGCCTGGAGGAGGTTCGCGCATTCGATTCGTCGGCGCGCGAAGCGGCGATGAATATCGTGGGAACGGCATGACTGAATTTCTGGGTTCAATCTGGTGGTTGCTGGTCACGCTTGGCGTGCTGATCACCTTTCACGAGTTCGGCCACTTCTGGGTCGCGCGCCGCCTGGGTGTGCGGGTGCTGCGTTTCTCGGTCGGATTCGGGCGGCCCCTGTGGAAGCGCGCTGGGCGCGACGGCGTCGAGTACGTGGTGGCCGCGCTGCCCCTGGGCGGTTACGTGAAGATGCTCGACGAGCGCGAGGAGGAGGTTGCGGAATCCGACCTGGACCATGCCTTCAACCGCAAGGGCGTGGGTTCCCGGATCGCCATCGTGGCGGCCGGCCCCGTGTTCAACCTCGTCTTCGCGGTATTCGCTTTCTGGCTGATGTTCATGGTCGGCATTCCCGAGTCGCGACCGATCGTGGGGCCGACCACAGGCATCGCCGCCGAGGCCGGCGTACGGGAAGGCGACGAACTCGTCTCAATTGACGGCGAACTCACCCGCACCTGGTCCCATGCCAACCTGTCGCTGGTGACTCACGCGCTGGACCGGGACCGGGTCGGTATCGTACTGGAAGACGCCAACGGCATCCGCCGGGAGGCCACCCTGGAGCTGTCCGAACTGGGCAGCGAATTCTCGGAGGAAAGAACCCTGGAATTCATCGGCCTGCAGCGCTGGCGCGCGGTCATCCCGGCCGTGGTTGGCGAAGTCAGCCCGGGCTCCGGCGCGGACGCAGCCGGCATGCGCGCCGGTGACCGCTTGCTCAACATCGGCGGCGAGGACGTCGCCGACTGGGCCTGGGTGGGTTACCTGGTCCAGCAACACGGCGAGGCGGGTCAGCCCCTGCCAGTGACCGTGGAGCGCAACGGTCAGAAGCTGGACCTGCAGGTGACGCCCGGAGAAGAGAAGGACGGATTCTTCGCCACGCGCCTGGTGCTGGGCGTGACCAACCAGGGCCCGGATGCGCAGATGCGCGAAGCGCTCGAACGAGCCTATCTGGTCCTCCGCTTCGGGCCGGTCCAGGCGCTGGGCGAGGCCCTGGGAGAAACCTGGCGCCTGACCTCCTCGACCGTCGGAATCCTGGGGCGCATGCTGACCGGCAGCGCCTCGGTCCGGAACCTCTCGGGGCCGATCTCGATCGCGCAGTTCGCCAGCGATTCGGCCGGCGCCGGGTTCTCGTATTTCCTGTTTTTCCTCGGCCTGATCAGCCTCAGCCTCGGGGTCCTGAACCTGTTGCCCATCCCGGTGCTGGATGGCGGCCACCTGATGTATTACCTGATAGAATTGATCAAGGGCAGCCCGGTTTCCGAACAGGTCCAGTTGACAGGCCAGTACATTGGCCTGGCGGCATTGTTCGGGCTCATGAGCCTGGCAGTCATTAACGATATTTTACGGCTGGTCGGCTAGACTCGCGGCCAGCGGAAACAGAGCCTCACGGACCTGTATCAATGAGAAGAATACTGGCAATCATTCTGGGCTTGCTGGCGTCGGGTTCGGCGCTTGCCATGGAGCCCTTCACCATCTCTGACATCCGGGTCGACGGCCTGCAGCGCATTTCCGAGGGCACGGTATTCAACTACCTGCCGCTGGATGCCGGTGACCTGCTGACGGCCGCCAATTCTCGGTCCGCCATCCGCGAGCTGTACCGCACCGGGTTTTTCGATGAGATCGATTTCTCCCGGGAAGGCGACATCCTCGTCATCACCATCGAGGAAAGGCCGGCCATCGCCGCCATTTCCCTGTCCGGCAACAAGGCCATCAAGAGCGAGGACATGCTGGCGGTGCTCGGGGACATCGGACTTTCCGAAGGCGAGGTCTATTCGCCCCAGGCCCTGGACCGTATCCAGCAGGAGATGATCAACCAGTACTTCAGCCAGGGACGTTACGCGGTCGACGTGGACACCCGCGTCACCAACCTGGATCGCAACCGCGTGCGCATCGCCATCGTCATCGACGAGGGCAAGACGGCGCGGATCCAGCACATCAACATCGTCGGCAACACGCTGTTTACCGACGAGGAAATCCGGGAGGAATTCGAATCGGGCATCCCGCCGTTCTGGAAGTTCTGGGCCAAGGACGACCAGTATTCGCGCGAGAAACTGTCCGGCGACCTGGAAAAGATCCGCTCCTACTACCAGGACCGCGGATACATCGACGCCACCGTGGAATCCACCCAGGTTTCGATCAGCCCGGACAAGCAGGAGATCTACATCACCGCCAACGTCACCGAGGGTGAACTGTTCAACGTGAAGGGCATCCAGGTGACCGGCGACCTGGTGGTCTCTGAAGCCACCATCCGGCGCCTCATCATCACCCAGCCCGACGAGGTGTTTTCCCGCAAGAAGATGGAGCAGAGCGTGGAGAACATCACGGCCCTGCTCGCCAACATCGGTTACGCCTTCGCCAACGTGAACCCGATCCCCCAGATCGACCGCGAAGACCGGACGGTTGAGCTCAATTACTACGTCGAGCCGGGCAAGCGCGTCTATATCCGGCGGGTCGTCTTCGTCGGCAATTCGACCAGCAAGGACGAGGTCCTGCGCCGCGAGATGCGCCAGTTCGAGGGCGCCTGGTTCTCGCAGGCCGCCATCGACCGGTCAAAGAACCGTCTCCAGCGGCAGGCATTCTTCGAGTCCGTGGAGATAGAGACTCCCCAGGTGCCCGGATCGGACGACCAGGTGGACGTGGTGGTAAGCGTCGAGGAGCGCGCCGCCGGCAGCTTCTCGGTCGGGCTGGGATACTCGGAAATCCAGGGCCTGATCTACTCCCTGAGCATCCAGCAGGACAATTTCATCGGCAGCGGCAAGCGCGTGGGCCTCGCCCTGTCCTCCAGCCGGATCATCAAGAGCATCAACGTGTCCTATGACAATCCGTATTGGACCGTGGACGGCGTGAGCCGCGGTTTTTACCTGCGCTTCCAGGAATTCGACCAGGGCGCCGCGAACATCTCGATCTTCACCAGTAGCGAAGCCGCAGCCGGCGTCAGCGTGGGCGCCCCCTTGACCGAGCTCGATTATGTGCGCGCCGGCCTGGGCGTGCGCAGCACCGACCTCAATATCGGGCAATACAGATTCGAACAGGAATTCCCGAACCCTGAGCCCCCGCCCGACATCATCTGCAACGACGAAGACGAAGACGGTGTGTGCCCCGAATTCTACCTCGTTCCGAGCGCCTTCGATCCGCTGTCGCTGGCGCTGGACCATGACGGCGATGGCCAACTCAGTGCCGACGAGCGCGAGTTCGACATCTGGGACGTAACCCTGAGCTGGTCCCGGGATAGCCGCAATCACTTCCTGAATCCGACCCGGGGCTCTTCCCAGCGCCTGCAACTTGAAGCCTCGCTTCCTGGCAGCAGCCGCGAGTACTACAAGCTGTATTACCGGGCCGCCAAGTACATCCCGATCTGGCGCGACCTGACGCTTTCCTTCCACGGGAACATCGGTTACGGCGAATCGTACGACGACTACGACGAAACCAGCCTGGCCGGCAAGACGGAGCAATCTCCCAGCTTCGACACGACCATTCGCAGCAACCGCACGCGGGACTGCCTGCAGGAGGAAGTGATCGGGATCGACCGGGGACTGCCCTTCTACGAGCATTTCTACGGCGGCGGCGTGCGGGACATCCGCGGCTTCGACGACAACACGCTCGGCCCGAAGGACCCGTGGTGCCGCTCCCTGGGTGGCGACTTCAAGGTATCCGGCGGTATCGAAATCGCCATTCCCACCCCGTTCACCGAGGGTTCCGGATCGCGCATCGCGCTGTTCGTGGACGTCGGCAACGTCTACGCCGATTACGACTCCTTCGATGCCGAACTGCTGCGTGCCTCGACCGGCCTGTCGGTGACCTGGCAGGCACCAGTGGGCCCGATCATCATGAACTTCGCCTGGCCGCTCAAGGAACAGGAGGGCGACCGGACCGAGACCATCCAGTTCTCCTTCGGAACGACGTTCTAGGGAAGCTACGGGACATGGGCAACGACGGCCGCCATGACGCGGCCTCGAACCGGGCCCAGGCCGAATTTCCAGTCACTTCAAGAAGTAACCGGCGTGCGTGTACAATTCACCTCATGACACTGGTCGCACGAATACTGCTGGCGGTGGTTTTGGGCTGCGCGGCCCAAACGGCGGCCTATGCCCAGCAGTTGCGCGTCGGCTACGTTGACATGAAAGAGGTACTGGACAATGCGCCGCAGGTATTGGCGGGCCGGGAGATCCTCGACCAGGAGTTCCGCCCCAGGAACGATGCCATCGAGGCCGAAAAGGCACGCTTGCTGAACCTCGAGCAGAGACTGCAGCAGGGCGACCTCACGTCCGACGCGCGGGCGACCCTGGAGCGCGAGACCCGCGAGATGCGCCGCAATATCGCGCGCCGCGAGGAGGACCTCAGGGATGAACTGTCCTTCCGGCGCACCGAGGAGGTCCAGCGTCTCGAGGACCAGATCAACGTGGCGGTCCAGGAGATCGCCCGGCGCCACGGCTATGACCTCATCCTGTCCAGCCCGGTCGTGTACGCAGATCCCTCGCTCGATGTGACGGACCTGATCCTGAGGCAACTCCAGATCGAGTTCGAGGCCGACCAGCAGGAGCAGGGACTGCCCTGACGCGGAGCCGGATCACCTCATGGCCAAGGAATCAAGGCGGATTCGACTCGCAGAGTTGGCGGAGCGGTTCGATCAGGAATTGCGCGGCGACGGCTCACACGAGGTATGCGGCGTCGGCACCCTGCGCGATGCGGGTCCCGACCAGCTCAGTTTCCTGTCCAACAAGGCTTACCGCAAAGAACTTTCCGCGACCGGGGCGGGCGCGGTGGTGCTGCACCCCGATGACGCCGACGACTGCCCGAGCAACTGCCTGCTGAGCGGTGACCCTTACCTGGCGTACGCGCGCATCGCGGCACTTTTCGACACGCGCCCGCGCGCGCGTCCCGGCATTCACCCGGCCGCGACGGTCGACGCCAGCGCGGTACTGGGTGCCGGCGTTCACGTGGGGGCCGGGACCGTGATCGGTGCCGACTGCGTGATCGGTAACGGCAGCAGCATCGGCCCGGGCTGCGTCATCGCGGACGGTTCCCGCCTGGGAGAAGGCTGCGCCCTTTCGCCCAACGTCACCGTCATGGACGGCGTCACCATCGGCCAACGGGTCATCGTCCACTCCGGCGCGGTCATCGGGTCGGACGGATTCGGTATCGCCTTCGCCGGCGATCACTGGGAAAAGGTCCCCCAACTCGGCGGCGTGGTGATCGGCGATGACTGCGAAATCGGCGCCAATACCTGCATCGACCGGGGCGCGATCGAGGACACCGTGCTCGAGGAGGACGTGCGCCTCGACAACCTGGTCCAGGTGGGCCACAACGTCCGGATCGGCGCCCATACCGCGATGGCCGGCTGCGCGGGGGTCGCCGGCAGCACGCGCATCGGACGGGGCTGCCTGATCGGCGGCGGCGTGGGGATCGTGGGGCATATCGAGATCGCCGATGGCGTTACAATTACCGCCCTGTCGGCGGTGAGCAAGAGCATCACCGAGCCGAACAGCACCTGGGGATCGACTGTTTCCGCCCGTCCGATGAGGGACTGGCAACGCAGCCTCGCAAGGCTCAACACCCTGGACAGGCTGACTCGAAGGGTGCGCGCGCTGGAGAAGGAATTGGGGAAGAAAGCAGAATGAACAAGGAACTCGGCACCCTGGAGATCAGGGACATCATGGCCATGCTGCCGCACCGGTACCCGTTCCAGCTCGTCGATCGCGTGGTCTCCTGGGAAGCGGAGCCGGTGAAACGGCTCAAGGCGATCAAGAACGTGACCATCAACGAACCCTTTTTCCCGGGACATTTCCCCGCGAACCCGGTGATGCCCGGGGTGCTCATCATCGAAGCCATGGCACAGGCCTCCGGCATCCTTGCGTTCGTGACCAGCGAAGCAAAGCCGGAAGAGGTCGGCCTGTATTACCTGGTCAAGATCGACAAGGCCCGATTCAGCAAGACCGTGTCGCCCGGCGACCAGCTCGTGTTGGAGGTGGAGCAGCGGCGCATGATGCGCGGCATGGGCCTGTACGACTGCCAGGCCACGGTCGACGGCGCGCGCGTCGCCAGCGCCCAGGTACTCTGCGCCGGGAGGCCCAAACCGTGAAGATCCATCCAACGGCCCTGGTGGACGCCGGGGCGGAGATCGCCGACGGCGTCGAGATCGGTGCCTATTCAATCATCGAAAAGAACGTGAAGATCGATTCCGGCACGACCATCGGTCCACACGTGGTGGTCAAGGGGCGCACCACCATCGGCCGGAACAACCGTTTTTACCAGTTTTCGTCCATCGGCGAGATTCCGCAGGACAAGAAGTTCGATGGCGAGGAAACGGAACTCGTCATCGGCGACAACAACACGGTGCGCGAATTCTGCACCTTCAACACGGGCACGTCCCAGGGCGGCGGCGTCACCCGGATCGGCAGCGACAACTGGATCATGGCCTACGTTCACATCGCCCACGACTGCATCATCGGCGACAACGTGATCATGGCCAACAACGCCACGCTCGGCGGCCACGTCACCGTGGGCGACTGGGCCATACTCTCCGGCTTCGCCGGCATCCACCAGTTCGTCGAAATCGGGGCTCACGCATTCGTTTCCTTCGCCAGCTTCGTCAACCAGAGCATCCCGCCCTATGTCACCGTCTCGGGAGAAAAGGCCAAGGCCAAGGGCGTGAATACCGAAGGCCTCAAGCGGCGCGGGTTTTCACGTGAACAGGTGCAGAACGTGCGCCGGGCCTACCGCACGCTCTATCGTTCAGGGCTCACGCTGGACGAGGCCCGCCAGGCGCTCGGGAACATGGCCAAGGAAGCCGGGGAAATCCGGCCGCTGGTCGAATTCCTGGAGCATGTCGAGCGAAGCATCATCCGCTGAGCGGGTCTGCCGAATACGGGATGCAGACTGACCCCTACATCGCACTCGTCGCCGGCGAGGCATCGGGCGACCAGCTCGGTGCGTCCCTGATCGGGGCGCTCCGCGAGCTTCGCCCCGGCGCGCGCTTCGCGGGTGTCGGCGGCCCGCTCATGACGGCCGCCGGGATGGAGTGCTGGTGGGACAGCGACGAACTGGCGGTGATGGGCCTGTTCGAGGTCGTTTCGCACCTGCCGCGCCTCCTGCGATTCCGCCGCCGGCTGTATCGCCGATTGCTGGCCGAGTCACCCGATATCCTGGTCGGCATCGACTCCCCCGATTTCAACCTGGGGTTGGAAAAGCGCGTTCGCAAAGAGGGAATCCGCGCCGTGCATTACGTCAGCCCGACGGTCTGGGCCTGGCGCGAGGGTCGCGTGAAGGGGATCTCGAAATCGACCGACATGGTGCTTTGCCTGTTCCCCTTCGAGCCTGATTGCTACCGCGGACACGAGGTTTCAGCCTATTACACGGGGCACCCGATGGCAGACGCCATCGCTCCCTGCGACGACCGGGCCGCGACCCGCACGGCCCTCTCCCTGCCGGCCGACGGCCCCTGCATCGCCCTGTTGCCAGGCAGCCGCCGCGCGGAGGCCGGACGCCTGGCCGAACCACTGATCGGGGCGGCTGCCGAACTGGCAAGGCGCTATCCCCGGGCCACCTTCGTGGCGCCCATGGCCGGGCCCGGCGTGCGGGCGATTTTCGAGGCCGGGCTGGCATCGGAGCCGGGATTGCGGTGCACCGTGCTGGACGGACAGGCGCGGGAAGCCATGGCGGCCGCGGACGTCGTGCTCACCGCCTCGGGCACGGCCACGCTGGAAGCCATGCTGATCAACCGGCCGATGGTCGTGGCGTACCGCGTCAGCGAGCCGACCTTTTACCTCAACAAGTGGCTGCGGCTGCTGAAGAGCCCGTATTTCTCGCTGCCCAACATCCTGGCCGGCGAGCGCCTGGTGCCGGAACTGCTGCAGCACGAGGTCACCCCGCGCCGGCTGGCGGACGAGGTGTCCGCCTGGCTGGAAGACGCCGGCCGCAGGGCGGCGCTGGCGGACAGGTTCACCGCCATGCGCGGCGAGCTGCGGTGTGATGCCGCGTCTTCGGCCGCAAGGTGCATCGACGAATTGCTGCAGGGCAACTGACCCGGTTCCCTGTTCACCGTTCCCGTCCCCCGCGGCTCCCGGTCGAGTACAATGGGTGTTCACGGCTTGAGCACGATTCAGCCTTGAAGAATCTCGCTGACATCACCGATCAACACCACCGCGTCGCCGGCATCGACGAAGCCGGGCGCGGGCCTCTGGCCGGACCGGTCGTGGTCTCGGCCGTCATGCTCCCGTCCAGCTACGACCTGCCCGGGCTCGACGATTCGAAGCGCCTGCATGCGGCCACCCGGGAAGACCTGTTCCCCAGGATCAAGGAGGCTGCAATCTCGTGGGCCATCGAGGTGGTCGAGGTCGAGGAGGTAGACCGGATCAACATCCTGCGCGCGACCTTCAAGGGCATGGAACGGGCGTTCGCGGCGCTCGACCCCAGGCCTACGCTCACCCTGATCGACGGCAACCGGGCCCCGGACCTGGATTGCGAGGTGCACACCATCATCGAGGGAGACCACTGGGTGCCGGCGATTTCTGCGGCGTCCGTGCTGGCCAAGGTCACGCGCGACGCCATCATGGCCGAGTGGCATGAGAAATACCCCGTTTACGGCTTCGACCACAACAAGGGATACCCCACGCCCCAGCACCTGCAGCGCCTCAAGGAGCACGGCCCCTGCCCCATACACCGCAGGTCCTTTGCCCCCGTCAGGGAGGCCCTGGAACCCGACCTGTTCTAGGTATCAGCCGGTCCTGAAACCGGCGGGGCATTCCACTTCCGCGGCCAGTTCGACCACCTCGCTGACTTCCGCCAGGGGCGGACCCGTGCGCAGCCAGCTGCGCAGGGCGGTCAGAGATTCCGGCGCCCCGCAGGCCAGCACTTCCACCGAGCCGTCCGGGCGGTTGACTGCGTAGCCGGTGATGCCGTAACGCCGGGCCTGCTGGCGCGTCGACTCACGGAACCAGACGCCCTGGACGCGGCCCTCGATCCGGAACTTGCGGCACCCGGTCACTGGCCCTCGTTCCCGTCTATGAATTCCTCGAGCATGTCGCCGGTCACCGGCCCGATGAAGGTCCTGGCTTCCCTCCCCTCCGGGTCGAGCACGATACTGGTCGGCATGACTCGCGGCGCGCCGAACGGTTCCGGCGGCGCGTAGACGTCCACCAGCAGGATCGGATAGCTCACGTGGAATTCCTCGAGGAAGGCGTCGAAATCCTCCGGCGCAGCATCCTCGAAGGCCAGGCCCAGGATCACGACGTCCTGACGGCGCTCGTGCAGTTCGGAGAGTTCCGGAATCTCCTTGCGGCAGGGTCCGCACCAGGTCGCCCAGTAATTGAGCACCACCCATTGCCCGCGAAGGCTCGAAAGGCTGACGTCCGCGCCGCCGAGGCTCGGCAGCGTGAAGTCGATGGGCGCATCGCCGGCGCATAAGGGTGCGGCCCAGTAAAGGAGCAGGCTGACTGCCAGGGTTCTGATCCGCGCCATCATCACACCTCCCGGTAAAGCGATTTGAGGGGTTGTTCCATGCCCAGGTCGTCCCGGCCGAGGACACCGAGAAACGCTTTGTCCCATTGGCCTTCCACGGGCACCTCCAGCTCGCGGCCCAGGGGCAGGTGAAAATGCCCCGTCCGGTACAGGTCCATGAGGCTGACCGTATCCAGGTCCCGGGTCAGCAGCCAGTTGGAGTCCTGGTCCTGGGTGACGATGCCCGCCCCGATGAAGTTCTCCAGCAGGCGTTTCAGCAATGAATCCGGTATGCCCTGCTCCGACTGCAGGATTTCCTCGAAGCTCATGGCACGGCCCTCGGTCTGGGCCTGCCAGAGATGTCCGACCAGCCGGAACGCCAGCAGGAACTCCCACTCCCTGGGCCACCGCCACTCGCCACGCCGGTCGGAGAAGGTGGTGAGCGAGGCGGCCAGCGACGCGCCGAGCAGGACGACCACCCATACCAGGTACAGCCAGAACAGGAAGATCGGGATGGTTGCCAGGGTTCCGTATATGACGTTGAAGCTCGCCCGTCCGATGAAGGCGACGAACCCGGTCTTGGCCAGCGAGAACAGTGCGGCGGAAACCAGTGCGCCGGTCGCGGCGTGCACCACGCGCACCCTGCGGTTCGGCACCAGCAGGAACATCAGGGTGAAGGCCAGCCAGGTCAGGAGGAAAATCCCGACCGGGCGCCAGGCCGTGGGATCGACGTCCTCCACGCCGACGAATTCGAAAACCGGCTGTATGCTCAGCGCCGTGGCGGCGCCCAGCGCCATTGGACCCAGGGTCAGTACCGCCCAGTACATGACGATCCGGTTGACCAGGCCGCGGGGTGCGGGTACCCGCCAGATGCGATTGAAGGCCTTCTCGATACGCACCATGAGCAGCAGGGCAGTGAGGATCAGGAAAAACGTGCCCGGTAGCGTCAGGCGGCTCACGCTGCCCAGGAAGCCCGCGATGTACTCCTGGATCTGCTGGCCGGAAGCGGGTACGAAGTTGTCGAAAATGAACGACTGCAGTTGACCGGTCCAGTGGTCGAATACGGGAAAGGCCGAGGCCACGCCGAATACGACAGCCAGCAGCGGAACGATGGCCAGCAGACTCGTGTAACCCAGCGAGGCGGCCTCCTCGAAGCACCGGTCCTGGCGGAAGTGCCGCCAGACGTGGGCGCCCAGGTGCCTGATCCGCTCCAGTTCGCTGAACATGTCGAAGTCTTTAACGGGCATGAGGGTCGGGTAGAATAACCGGGTTCGGTTTGCCTCTGGTGCGCCTAATATATTTGATTTGCCGGTGGCTGGCCCTCTTTTTTTTGCCTGCAAAGGAAGCCGCATAAGTGACCATCCAGATCCTGCACAACCCGAGGTGTTCGAAATCCCGCGCAACCCTGCAGTTGTTGCGCGAGGCGGGGCACGAACCGGAAATCATCCTTTACCTGGAAAATCCGCCGGATGCAGCGCAGTTGAAAAACATACTCGCAGCGCTCGGACGCAGCCCGCGGGAACTGATGCGCATCCGCGAGCCGGAATACCGGGAACTTGGCCTCGGCGACGAGGCGCTGAGCCACGAGGCGCTCATCGAGGCCATGGTCTCCACGCCGAAACTGATCGAACGTCCCATCGTCCTCAATGCCGGCCGGGCGGCGGTTGGCAGGCCCCCCGAGTCGGTGCTGGACATCCTTTGAAGCTCCGACCGCTCCGGGCGGCCGGGCCAGAAACGTGCGCACGCTGTTGATCGCCTGCTACCTGGGCCTCTTCGCCTGGCAGTTCGCCTGGCATGCCCTGCTACCTGAACCTGCGGGTTCCGGCAACTGGCTGCTGGCCACCTTGCTGGCGCTGCCGCTGCTGTTGCCGGCAGGCGGGGTTCTCAGGGCACAGCACGCGGGCATGACCTGGGGCGCCTTCCTGGTGGTGCTGTATTTCCTGGTGGGCGTCATGGAAGCCTGGAGCAATCCGCCCCAGCGCTTCGCCGCACTGGTCCAGGTCGCACTGGTGGCCGGTTACGTCCTGGCAGCAGGCGTGCTCAGTCGGCGGGATCCGCCCGGGCCTGGCTGAGGAGCTGAATGCCGCCGCCACCCGCCGGCGGCGCGAAATACTCCTGGTACAGGGCATTGAGACGCATCAGTGCGTGCGCCACGCTGGCCGCAACGGACCCGGTACGCAGCGTCGCCTCGGCCTGGTCCCGCCAGGCGGCCTGGAAGCGTTCCAGCTGCCCGAAGGCGCGATCCTCGATGGCTGCCACCGGAATGCCCGCCTGGCGAAAGCGCTCCAGCATGTCCCTGTCCAGCAGGCCCGCGTGGCCTGCCACCGCGCTGCGGATCTCGTCGGACTGGATCAGGACCTGTGGGTAGAACAGCGTGATCTGCGTTCGGATCATGGCCTTGGCGGTGGACAGCAGCGTGACCCTCTCGAACTGCGACTCGATCCCCATGTCCGCGCTGGCCCGGTCGGCGGGCTCCAGCATGCTCTCGTAGACCGCAGCCTGCTCCGCGCGATAGAGCGACTGCAGGTATTGCGTCACTTCAGGGCTGATGTCGTTGTCCGGCTCGATCGGCAGCCTTTCCACGCCGATCCCGGTGATGAACCAGTCCCGCCATTCGGCGCCCCGGTCCCAGTTGGCGGAAAGCAGGCGGGACGGCAGCATCCGCGGTGCGGCCAGGTAGGTCAGGCGGTTCGGCACGACACCGCTGCGTCCTTCCCGTAACGGTGTGACGATCCGTGAGCCGATCCATTCCACCGGGCAGCTGTCGGCGAGAACCTCTTCAGTCGCGGCGGCGAACAGGTAATGGTGCTCGTTGGGACTGGTGAAGCGGAATCCGAAAATACCGGTGGCCGCGCCATCCACGACATGGCGGCCGACGAGGTCGAACGCCAGCATGCCGTAATAATTGGCCACGTTGGTGTCGTCGGCCCGCACGAATTCGGAACGGCGGTTGATCCATTCCAGGTTCCGGTAGCAGATTTCGATCTGCCCGAAGCCGGCCTGGTCCGCCACCAGGTAGGTATCCGGGAACAGGCCCAGCAGGGCCCGGGTCGAACTCAGGGGACCGGACATCTCGCAAACCCGTTCCGGGTCGCAGGGGCCGATCGACAGGTCCCCGGGACGGTACGCGGTCGGTTGGGCCGCATCCATCTGCAGGGCGATGTCGGCGCCCGGCTTGAGTACCTGCCCGCGGAAAGCGCCGACGGCCCCGGCCAGACCCCCGGTCAGCTCGACCAGGCCCTCGTGGTAATCCACCAGGCTGCGCGACACGGGGTCGTTGAGACTGGCGCCGGCCCCCGAGAAGCAATCCACCTGTTCGGCAATGGTCTGGAGCAGGTCCATGCCGATGGCGCGCATGCGTGATAGCCGGGCTTCGTTTTCGGGCGCCTGGAAGTAGACCGGCGACTGTTCGGCGAACCAGGCCATCAGCGTCGCAAGCGTCGCCCACTCCAGCGGATTGGGCAGCGGCCGCGAGGGCTCCTCGCAGCCGGTCGAGTAACGGTCATGCAGGAAGCCGATTCCGTAGTTGATCCGCTGCCCGGAGGTCACGGAAAGTTCGCGCTGTAAGTGGACCGGACCGAACGGTCCGTCACTGTCACCGGAAATACCTGGCTGCCGGGCCTCATCATCGGCCAGGTTGACGAGGCTTTCCTGGCAATCGTTGAACAGTTCCCGCGTCATGGCCGGGCTGATATCGCCGTCAGCACTGGCCATCATCGCGGTGCAGGTGTCTACGTCGCCCGCGATGGTGTCGCGGACCGGAAGCCCGAAGTAGTAGTCCAGGTCGGGAATCAGGAGCGCCAGCTGGGCGACCGCGTCCCCCAGTTCCCCTAGCAGCGCCCGGAAACGAGCGGGGTCCGCCTCGGGGCGGGAAACGTTCTGCAGGACGTCGAATGCCGCCGCGACGGCCGAGTTGAGGCGCGGATCGGTGCCGGAAAACATCCGGGCATACGAAGCGGAGATGGCTGGCAACGCATCCAGCAACCACAGCCCGGCTTCCGAAGGGGTGCCGGGATGGGTGCCGGCGCGAGAGAGAATTCCGCTGGTCACCGACAGCAGGCCCTCGGTAAATGCGAAAAAGCGGCGCTCGTGCAAGCCATCGAGCATGGCCGCGATGTGCAGCAGGTCCGTTGCTTCCGACCGGGCTCGCTCATCCAATGCCGGCATCGCTGCAAGCAGTTGGAACCGTGCTTCCCTGAGCCTCGCGCCGTCTGGCGGGCCCGAGAACACGGTGCTTTCCGCGTAGACCGAAAGCGATCCGGAGACTGTCGCAAGCACGGTTTCGACGTCGGGGGCAACCCGTTCGCCGGCGTCCGCCGGGATCCAGTCCCGGGCAATCTCAGCCAACAGGCCGTGCAGCGCTTCGTCCGCGGCCGCCCGTTCCGCAAGGCTATTCCAGATGACGGTGGCTTGCGGCTCGACCATCCACATCAGTTCCGGCAGGGCCGCCGCCGCGAGGCGCTCACCGGAGCGGGAAAAGACCTGGTCGACATGGACGTGCAGGCCGGGGCCGCCCGGCAACACCAGTTCCGTGGGCTGCAGCCCATTCTGATCCAGTTTCAGTCGCACCAGCCACGCCGCCGGGTCGAGTACCGTCCCGTGCGGCCGGAACGAACCATATCGCTCCACCAGGCGCTCGAGCCAGGCGCGATCCTGCCGCAGGTCGTCCGCCGAAGCCAACGGCCTGGCTTGCTGCAACTGCCGCTGCAGGCGCGCCAGCACGGCGATGGTGAGCAGGGCATCCGGATCAGGTTCTCCGGCCGCCAGCCAATGTGCGATCCCTTCGACGGTCGGGAGGGTCGCTTCCGTCTCCGGCTCCTGCGCCATTGCCACCGCGGTGAAACCGAAGATGGCCACCGAGCAGCAAATCGCCATGATTTTCCTTGCCGACACCAGCATGTAGGCTCCGTCCTGTATTCACCGCGTCCCGAGGCGGTCCGTGCAGGCTATACTAACTGACACTCGCTGAGGCTCAAACCCGGATTCCGGGGCGGCCGCAATCGTAATCCGGAGAACAATGATCGAAACCCTGCTCATCGTCGCCACCGGCGGCACCATCGACAAGATCTACTTCGACGACAAGAGCGACTACCAGATCGGCGAGCCCCAGATCGGCGAGACCCTGCGGCTCATGGACGTCGGCTTCGAGTTCGAGATCATCGCGCTGATGCGCAAGGACAGCCTGCATCTGACCGACGAGGACCGGGCGCTGATCCGGGACACGGTGGCCGGAAGCGAGGCCAAACACGTCCTGATCACCCACGGCACGGATACCATGGTCGAAACTGCCCTGGCCCTGAAGGACATACCGGGCAAGACTATCGTTCTGACCGGCTCGCTGCACCCGGCGCGGTTCCGGGATTCGGACGCGGTGTTCAACATCGGCTGCGCCATCGGCGCGGTTCAGAGCCTGCCGGAAGGCGCATGGATCGCCATGAGCGGGCGGATATGGGAGCCTGCGAAAGTGCGCAAGAACCGCTCTGCGAATCGCTTTGAACCGATCGACTGACCGCTTCAGATCAGCTTGATGGCGTGGATGACGACGCCGACCAGCCCGCCGACCAGGGTGCCGTTGATGCGGATGAACTGCAGGTCCCGGCCGATGGCGAGTTCCACCCGGCGACTGGTGTCAAGCCCGTCCCAGGATTTCACCGTATCCGAGATCAGGCTGGCGATCTGGGCGCGGTTCCGGTCAACGACCTGGACCACCGAATCGGTCAGCCAGGCGTTGATCCAGTCCTGCATATCGCCGTCCTGGCCCAGTTCCGCGGCAACATTGTCGACCCACTCCCCGATCTGCTCCCGAACCTTCGAGTCGGGACGTGAAAGGTCTTTTTCGAGCCGACCCGAGAGCTCTTCCCATATGCCGTACAGGTAGTCCTGCAGGGCATCGTTTTCCAGCAGTTCCTGCTTGAGCCTGCGGCCGATTCGGCGATGCTCGGGCGAGGTCCGGAGCTCATGCGCCAGGTTGAGCACCCACCGGTTGAACTGGCCGCGTAAAGGGTGGGAAGAATCCAGCGACATCTCGAACAACTGGACCTCGATGCGTTCCAGCATCTGCTGCAGGATGCGGTCGTCCACGAATCCCGGTATCCACCAGGGGCTCTTCTGCTGCACGCGTTCGCGGATGGCGTCGCGGTTGTCGTTCAGCACTACGATGCAGTAGCGCAATGCGTGCGTCAGGATTTCCTGGTGGCGGTCGTCCCGCACCAGCCACTCCAGCGAATGGCCCAGCAGCGGCGCGAGGCTGACGTCCTTGAGCTGCCGCCGGCCCAGGCGCGACAGGAAGTCCCTGACCCGCTCCTCGTGCAGGGCGTCCAGGCCCCAGCGCAGCATGCCCGTTCCGAAATCCTGGACGCTGCCGCGCCCCTTGCCAGATTGCAGCCAGTCCACCATGAAGCGCGAAAGGTTGACGCTCTCCAGCTTGGTGCGCACGACGCCGGGCTCGAGGAAGTGATCCGCCACGAAGCGGGCCAGGGCCTCGCCCAGTTCGTTCTTGCGCGTCGGAATGATCGCGGTGTGCGGAATCGGTATGCCCAGCGGATGCCGGAACAGCGCCACCACCGCGAACCAGTCGGCCAGCGCACCGACCATGCCCGCCTCGGCGAAAGCGTGGAGCCATCCCAGCCAGGGCTCGGGACGGTGCAGGGTGACAGCGAACAGCACCGCCATCAGGAACAGCAACAGCAGGGGGATGCGCTTCATGCGCCGCAGGCGCTGCTCCCGCTCCTGTTCGGTCAGGGTCGCCTCGGATTTCAAATCCGGACCTTCCCCGTCATGATGTCCTTCCACATCACCCAGTCGCCCGCCAGGCTGTAAAGCGGGTATTTGAAAGTCGCCGGCCGGTTGTGCTCGAAGAAGAAGTGCCCCGCCCAGGCAAAGCCGTATCCGACCACCGGTGTCAGCAATAGCCACCACGCATTGGCGGAAATGACCGACCACGCCGCGATCAGCACCACCAGCCAGGTGCCGATGAAGTGCAGGCGTCGGCACATCCTGTTTGAGTGCTCCTCCAGGTAGAAGGGGTAAAACTCCCTGAAACTGGTGAATTTCCGGCTCATGGGGTGCTCATTCGGCTCGTGAGAGGAGATACAAGCATCGTGCCAGATCACCCCGTGGACAGCAATTGACGGGTATCAGAGCGGTTCGCGATTGCGGTTGACGCCGGCAGGCCGAATCGGTAACTTAGCCATCCCCCGGGGGGCGATTAGCTCAGTTGGGAGAGCGCTGCAGTCACATTGCAGAGGTCACTGGTTCAAGCCCAGTATCGCCCACCACTTTCGGGGCCTGCGGCCCCGAAATTGATGAACCATACCGGGCTGACAGTGAGTGCGCCCAGGTTCCCCCCAATCAATTCGCAGTAGCTCGCGGAGCAACGTTGCAGCTTGTACGAGGGCATGGGCCGCGAGCGGTTCAAGCCCAGTATCGCCCACCACTTTCGGGGCCTGAGGCCCCGAAATTGATGACCAAGCCTACTTTTTCAACACCTTCGCCATGTAATCCCGCGCCTCCGCGGTCATGACCACCTCCATGAAGCCCTCATGCTCGAGGTCCAGAAGCGTCTGCTCGCTGACCGCGTGGCCCAGGCGGTTGTCCCCGCCGCCGCACAACACCTTCGCCGCAAGGACGCTGCAGCGGGTGTTGTGCACGGGATGCATGACCGGGTACCAGTCCTGCATGCAGCCCAGTTCCGCCATGGTCCGCATCTTGGCCAGGCCTTCCCGGCCCGGCAGGTTGAACACGAACGGCGCGGGCGGCTTGAATCCGGCGTGCAGCATCGACTGCGCCACCTCCCGGGCGCGCCTGAGCACCCACGGCTGGCCCAGGCCCTGGGCCGGCACGATCACGTCGTCCTCTTGGAGGAAACCCATCTCGAGCGCATGGTAGGCGTCGCGGGACACCTTGATCCACGAGAACAGGTTCCAGACATCCATCAGGTGCTCGGTCAGCACCGAGGCGGTCATGTCGGGGCCCCACAGGTAGTAGGGCAACAAGCCCTGTTCGACACGACGTGCCAGGCGCATGAGCCCGCCCCAGGCGGGAATGACGCCGACGTTGAGCTCGGTCTGGCCCATGTACACGGCGGCGTTCGCCACGCGTCGGTTGGCGGCCAGGGCCAGTTCGCAACTGCCGCCCAGGGTGAAGCCCTGGATGGCCGCGACGGTCGGGCAATCCGAGTATTCGACGCGGTTCATCAGCTCCTGTCCGCCGCGGATCAGGCCGCTGATGGTTTCCGCATCGCCCTTCTCCGAACATTCGCTGACCAACGCCAGGTTGGCGCCGAAGCCGAAGTGCGGGCCGGTGTGCCCGAAGACCACGGCCGCGTCGTTCTGCTCCGCCCAGTCGATGGCGCGGTGGGCGACCTCGATGGGCCCGGGGCCCATGGCCCGGGCAGTGAACTCCGCCAGGCACACGGGGCCGCCGCCGTCCGAGATATCAAGGACCGCGCCCTCGTCGTTGGTGAACAGGATGCCGCCCTCCGCCTTCCGCGTCGCCTGCGGGTAAATCCCGCCCTCGACCGTGGGCAGCGCTTCCATGGCGCCGGATGTGAACGAGTAGAACGTTCCGGCCTTGCGGTCGTAAAGCTGCCCGCCGGCGCCCAGCAGGTCACCGGCCCAGCCGGGTACGAGGTGCGTGAACCCGGCCTCCTCGATACCCTCGAGGCAGCGTTCCGCCCCCACGGCCTGGGCGCGCTCGAACGGGCCCATCGGCCAGTTGAAGCCGTGCTTCATGGCCGTGTCGATGTCCGTGATGCTGTCGCAGATCTCGCCGACCATGTTCAGCGAGTAGGCCAGGGTCGTGAAGAAGAAGCGGCGCGCAAACACTGCCGCCGGATCGTCGTATTCCCCGGACAGCATGATCTCCATGGATTTCATGCCGCGCGTCGCCATCGCGGCGGCCAGCGAGGCGTGGCCCGACAGCTCGGCCGGCACGTATTCGCCGCGCCCGAAGTCGAACATCATCTTTTGGCGTTTGACCAAACCCAGGAACCCGGAGCGCGTCTTGCCCTTGCGGCCGGTGAACCCGGCCTCGACCAGGGTTTCCACCTCGGGTATGCCCGGTTGCCACCAATCGCGCAACGGGTCGTGCTGCGCCCGGTTGTAGACGTTGCGGGCAACGGGGCCGGACAGCGTCAGGCCGACGATGTCCCAGGTCTTGAAGGGCTCCCAGCCGACCACGCACTTGCAGGTGCGGTCGACGTCCAGGATGTTCAGCCCCTCCGCCCCGAGCCGGAACGGCAGGAACAGGCACAGGCCGCCGATGCGGTTGCCGACGAAGTTCGGCGTGTCCTTGACCTGCACGACCGTCTTGCCCAGCGTTTTTTCCGCGAAATCGCAGAACGCCGCATAGGCATCCGGGTCGGTGCCCTCAACCGGGCAGACCTCGAGCAGGCCCAGGGCCTTGACCGGGTTGAAGTAGTGCGAGAGGCAGTAATTCCCGCGGAAGGCATCCGACTGGCCGCCTGCCATGTCGTTGATACCGATCCCGGAGGTGTTGGTGGTGACCATGCATCCGGGCCTGGCATGTCCGGCGATGACGCCGTTGATCTCGTCCTTGACCTGCGGATCCTCGAACACGGCCTCCACGATCCAGTCCGCCTCGCCCAGCGAGGCATGGTTTTCCGGGACCATGTCGAGGGGCATGACCCGCCGGGCTCCCGCCATGGAGCACAGCCCGTCCTTGACGGCGGTCGCCATGGCCCGCTGCGCGTTGCCGGGAAGGTCGAAGAGCGTGACGGCGAATCCCTTGTCACCCAGGTCGCAGGCGATCTGCCTGCCCATGACGCCGGCGCCGAGGACGGCGACTTTTTTCGGCATGAATGCTGACATCAGTCTTCTCCTTCAATCACGCGAGGTTCTCGATCCCGATGCCGCCGCCCTGGCCTTCGCCAACGCAGGCCCCGGCATAGCCGAATCGCTCGTCGAAGCGGGCCAGCAGGTGCAACAGGGTGACGGTCAGGCGTACGCCCGTGGCCCCCAGCGGGTGGCCGATCGGCGTCGTGGCGCCGCCCGCGACGTTGACGATATCCGCGGGAATCCCGTGTTTCTTCATCAGCGCCAGCGGCACCGAGGCGAACGCGGTGTTGAGCTCCATCCTGGTGTATTTTTCCAGCCAGTCAGCCACCCGGAAACCGTCGCCGTCGGCATAGCCCTGGTTGGACAGGAACCGCTCGAACGCGGCGATCAGGCCCTCGCCCATGTAACGTGCATCCACGGTTCCGATGGCGCCGCCGACGTAACGCGCGGCCGGCGACCAGCCGTAGGCATCCATGGCCGCCCGGTTGCAAAGCACCACGGCGGCGGAACCGTCAGACATCTGGGAGGAGGTGAACTGGTTCAGCTTGCCGCCCTTTTTCGGGTGCCGGAAGAAATATTTCTTGTTCGCCGCGATGATCTCCGGCGTGAGTTCGTCGGGCAGCGCGTCCTGTTCGATGGTCTCACCGCCGACCTCGATGGGCACGATCTCTTCGCGGAACCAGCCCTCGAGGATGGCCCTGCGCACGTTGGCATTCTCGCGCAGGGCCAGTTCGTTGCACTCTTCCTCGCTGACCTCGAAGCGGTCGGCAGTCTGTTCGGCGGTATAGCCCATGGCCATGGCCTCGACGCCCACCGCGCCCAGGGCGGCGCTGCAGTAATCGCGCTCGAAAATCCGGTTCAACCGGCATTCCGACATCTTTTCCAGCCCGACGACAACGATCGCCAGCGGCTGGCCATCCGGGTAGTTGAACCCGGCTGAGATCATGTTGGATGCGTCCATGATGCCGCGCAGCCCCGACATGCAGAGCTGGTTGATGAGGTTGCCCCACGCGTCCCAGCCGAGCATGTTGGCGATCGTGCGCCCGGTGATGTTCTGGGGGCCGGTGGGGTTCGCGCAGGTCAGGATGATGCCGTTCACCATCCCGGGATCGAAACCCGGAATGCGCCCGGTGACCCCGTCCACGCAGGCGGTCGCCAGTTGCAGCGGTGTCACGTCGTGGTAGACGCCCTCCTGGAAGCCGAAACCCCTTTCCGGGGCTGGCATCCGCGAGCAGGCCTGGATGGGCAACCGCCCGGCGCCGCCCACGGGAATGAATACATCGGACATGCTGGTACTCCTGTTCGAGAGCAATTGGACCGGTGGGGGACCGCGCCGGACGCCGGGGGCGTTGCGCGGAACCGGTACAGGTGAATTCTACCCCAGCCGGGCCTTCGCGTCACAGGGTTGATATGACTTAAGTCACTGATATTTAAAATTTAATGCCAAAACCTTCGGCCGGGCCGGGCTGGCAGGCGATACAGGGTCGGTTTGGTGCGGACGAAGGCCGGCGGCCCGTCGTTCAGTCTCCTGCGCCGGGCCGTTCGAGTTCTCTCAGGCGGTAGGCGCGGCAGGCCTCTCCGAAGGCCCGAAAGATGTCCAGCGACACTTGGTAGTCCTTCACCCGCCACTCCGGGTGCCACTGAACGCCGAGGGTGAAGCCCGGCGCCGCCTCGACGATGAACGCCTCGACCAGTCCGTCGTCGGCCCGCGCTTCCACCCTCAACCCGTCACCCAGGCGGTCCACGGCCTGGGAATGAAGGGAGTTGACCATGGCGCCCGATTGTCCGGTGATCTCCTGAAGCAACCCGCCCTCTGCGAACTCCACCCGGTGCAAGGGTCCGTACTGGACCGCCACCGGGTCGTCCGGATTCTCCCGGTGCGGGTGATAGCCTTCCACCTCGTGCACTTTCTGGTGCAGCGTTCCCCCGAATGCGACGTTCATTTCCTGGAAACCGCGGCACACGGCGAACAGCGGCATGCCGGTTCGTATGGCGGCCGGAATAAGGGCCAGCGCCGCGATGTCGCGTTCCGGGTCGTGCCAGGTTCCGGGTTCGGAGCGGTCGCCGAAATAATGGTGCGGCTCCACGTTGGACTTGGCGCCTGTCAGGAACAGGCCGTCCAGTCGGTCGAGAATGTCGAGGACATCGAACCCGCCGGCCAGCGAGGGCAGCGCCACCGGGTAGGCGTCGGCGCCGTCGACCAGGGCCTGCAGGTATTTCTCACCGACAAGCTGGAAGGCGTGCCCGCCCAGTTTGCGCCGGTCCGACACCACGCCGACCAGTGGGCGGTTGCCGTGCATCGCCGCTCAGCCGGCCGTCCGTGCGGACCTGGCCGCGAACAGGCAGAGCATCTCCGTGGCCAGGCTGGCCGCCGCGTAGGCCGTGATGTCCCCCGAGTCATAGGCCGGCGCCACTTCCACCAGGTCCATGCCCACCAGCCGGATCCCGGCAATCCCGCGGATGATCTCCAGGGCCTGCCAGGTGCTCAGCCCGCCGCACACCGGCGTGCCGGTGCCGGGTGCAAAACCCGGGTCCAGGCAGTCGATGTCGAAGGTCAGGTAGACCTTGCGGTCGCCGACGATGCGCAACACCTCGGCAGCCACGGCAGCGGGTCCTTGCTCGTGAACCCGGCGGGCATCCAGGATGTTGAAGCCCAGGGTGTCGTCGTTGGTCGTCCTCAGCCCGATCTGCACCGACGTTGCGGGATCGATCAGGCCTTCGCGCACCGCGTGCCAGAACATGGTGCCGTGATCCACGCGGTCGCCGTCCTCGTCGGGCCAGGTGTCCGAATGGGCGTCGAAGTGCACCAGTGACATCGTTCCGTGGATTTTCGCGTGGCTGCGCAGCAGGGGCCAGCTGACGAAATGGTCACCGCCGAAGGCCAGGCATGCCGGGCCCTTTGAGAGAATCCCGTCCACGTGTTGCTCGATGGCCGCCGGGACTGACGCGGGTTTCGCATATTCGAACTGGCAATCACCGTAGTCCACGATGGCAAGTTCCTCCAGGGGATCGACATCCCAGGGCCACGGCCGCGCCCAGGTCATGCTGGAACTGGCCAGGCGGATGGCCCGCGGCCCGAATCGGGCACCGGGCCGGTTGCTGGTTGCCGTGTCCAGCGGTATGCCGGTAACCGCCACATCGACACCCTCGAGATTTCGCGTGTACCTGCGCCGCAGGAAGCTCAGGGCACCGGCGTACGACGGGGCGTCCTCCAGCTTGCCACGCAACTCCTCGCCGGTGAAGGCGTTGTCCCAGTCCCGATCCCGGCCCATGACTGTCGCGGCCTAAAGCGCCAGTCGGTCGCCCAGCGGCAGGTCCCGGAAGCGCTTGCCGGTCGCTGCGAAGATGGCGTTGACCAGCGCCGGGGCGATGGGCGGGACGCCGGGTTCTCCGGCTCCGGCCGGTGGCTCGTTGCTGTCGACCAGATGCACCTCGGTCACCGGGGCCTGGTTGATGCGCATGACCGGGTAATCGTCGAAATTGCCCTGCACGATGCGCCCGCCCTCCGCGGTGATGCTGCCCGAGCGCGCCAGGCTGAGGCCGAATACCGCGGAGCCCTCCATCTGGGCCCGCACCCGGTCGGGATTGACCGCCAGGCCGCAGTCCACGGCGGTGAACACCCGCGGAACCTGCCAGGACCCGTCCGACTGGACAGCCACCTCGACCACGGAAGCGATGTAACTGTAGAAGCTGTAATGCACCGCCAGGCCGAGACCGTGGCCGTCAGGAACGGGACGGCCCCAGTCGGCCAGCTCCGCCGCCTTGCGGGCCACATGCTTCAGGCGTGCCGTATCGAACGGGTATCCCTCCGGGTGCTGGTACCCGTAGGCCGTGAAATCGAGCTGCCGGTCGGGGCCGATGAGTTCGAGCACGTTGTCCAGCGGGTCCAGTCCGCGCAACTGGGCGACCTCGTCGCTGAAGGCGCACACCGCGAATGCCTGGAAGATGTTGCAGACCGAGCGCAGCCAGCCGATGCGCACCATGACGTCGGCTTCGCCGGCCTCGACGCTGACGTTGTCCACGGCATAGGGCATGTTGAGCGCCCCTAGCCCGAGTTCCATCGGCACCGGTGCCCTGGCTGCGGGATCGAAGGTCGCGAAAATGGTCGGATATGCGACGCGATGGCGCCAGGCGCTCAGCCGGCCCTCCGCGTCCAGGCCCGCGCTGATGGACTGCGCCGCCACCGAGTGAAGGTAGTCGTGCCGGATATCGTCCTCGCGGGTCCACATGACCTTGACGGGCGCGCCGATCTCTTTCGAGAGCAGCACGGCTTCGTTCACGAAATCGCACTTTGACTTGCGCCCGAAGGCGCCGCCGAGCAGGGTGACGTGGACCTTCACCTGGGCAGGGTCCAGCCCGGTCAGGGCTGCCGCCTCCTGCTGCACCGACTGGGGGTTCTGGACCGGCGCCCAGATCTCGCAGGCATCGGCGGTGACGTGGGCCAGTGCATGCGGTGGCTCCATCGGCGCGTGTGCCAGGTGCGGCGTGAAGTACTCCGCTTCGAGGGTGGTGACAGCTGCCTCAAGGGCGGCGTTCACGTCGCCTTCTCCCCGTATTACCTGCCCGGGATTGCGCACCGTTTCGCGCAGTTCGGCGTCATAGGTCTGGGAGTAGTACGCGGCATTGGGCCCTTCGTCCCACTCGATTTCGAGCAGTTCGCGGCCCCGCATGGCAGCCCAGCTGTTGCTGGCAACGACCGCGATTCCACCAAGCGCCTTGAACATCGCCGGTGCGTCGGCACCTGGCAGTTCCACGACCTGCTCGACGCCGTCGAAGGCGAGCGCCGCCGCAGCGTCATAGGATTTCACTTTCCCGAAAAGCACGGGGCAGCGCGCCACGGTGGCGAATTTCATGCCCGGGAGGCTGGCGTCGGCCCCGAATATGGCCGTGCCGTGGGTCATGTCGTGCATGTCCACGATGGACAGGCCCTTGCCGATGTACCGGAAGTCTGCCGGGTCCTTGAGCTGCAAGGACTCCCGGGCGGGCACCTCGAGGGTGGCCGCGGTGGCCAGCAGTTCACGGTAATCCGCGGATTGGCCGCTGGCCTCGTGCGCCACCCTGTGCAGTCCGGCGCGGCACCCGGAGGCGTCGACCTGCCACTGCTGTGCGGCGGCCTGTTCCAGCATGGTGCGGGCGGTGGCGCCGGCCTCGCGCAGGCGCTGCAGGAAATCCCGCACCGAGTGCGAGCCGTCGGTGTTCTGGTCGCCGTATTTCTGGTCCGCCATGCCCTGGACCACGATCACGCGATCCCAGTCGGCTTCCAGCTCATCGGCCACGACTGCCGGCAGCCCCGTGCGGATGCCCTGCCCCATTTCCACGCGGTGGGAGATGATGTGCACGGTCCCATCCGCATCGAAGCTCAGGTAGACATCCGGTGACCAGGGTTCCGTGATGGCCTCGTAGGTGGCGCCCACCGGGTCGCCGCCGCGCCCGCAACCGGCCAGCGAGACGCCGAGCACCAGCAGGCTGCCGGACTGGACGAACTCGCGCCGCGTGATTTTTCGAACGTGATTCATGACTGGACCTCCGCAGCGGAGTGGATCGCATCACGGATGCGCTGGTAGGTGCCGCAGCGGCAGATGTTGCCGCTCATCGCGGCGTCGATATCGGCGTCGCTGGGACTGGGGTTGGCCGCCAGCAGCGCGGCCGCCTGCATGATCTGCCCGGACTGGCAGTAGCCGCACTGGGGCACGTCGTGCTCGGCCCAGGCAATCTGCAGCGGGTGGTCGCCGCCGGCCGCCAGGCCTTCGATGGTGGTCACCGCGGCGCCTTCCAGGGCCGCCATGGGCAGGATGCAGGAACGCACGGCGTCGCCGTTGACGTGCACCGTGCAGGACCCGCAGAGCCCCTTGCCGCAGCCGTACTTGCTGCCCGTCAGGCCCGCGATGTCGCGCAGATACCAGAGCAGGGGCATGTCGCCGTCCCCCGCGAACTCGTGCGTTGTGCCGTTTACTGTCAGGTTGATCATCATTGAAATCCTCGAGAAGACGGTTTCACGGGACCTGTCTCCGGCCCGCTTGGCCCGATAAATCCAAATATAGCAAATCCGGCGAAGTGGTCAGGAATCGATCCTGTGGCTTGCGTTACGCGCCTCCGCTTCGAATAATCGTTCCGTGTGCCACTGCAAGGCCTGACAGGAGGCCTGACGAAATGATCCGAAACCCGATTCCGGCCATTGCAGCGGCGATTCTCTTCCTGGTCGTCACGAACGCGGGATTCTGCGGACAGCCCCCTACCGACGGGCCCGGCCTGGTGATCCACAACGTGGTGGTGATCGACGGCACCGGCTCGCCAGCCAGCCAGGGTGCGGTCCGCATCGTCGGCGGCCGGATCGTCGCAGGCGGCGAACTGGAGCCGCTGGAAGGCGAAAGACTGTTCGACGGCGAGGGCCTGGTCCTGGCACCGGGTTTCATAGACACGCACAGCCATGCCGATGACGAAATCCTCGAGCGGCGCGATGCCCTGGCGGTCGTCGGCCAGGGCATCACGACTGTAGTGGTGGGCCAGGACGGCGGTTCGCCGTTCCCCCTGTCCCGGTGGTTCGCCGAACTGGAAAGCACCCCGGTTGCGGTGAACGTGGCCTCCTACGCGGGGCACAATACCCTGCGCGACCACGTCATGGGCGAGGACTTCCGGCGGCACGCGAATTCCGGCGAGGTGGAGCGGATGTCCAGCCTGCTGCAGGCGGAACTGGATGCCGGTGCGCTCGGGCTGTCCACCGGGCTCGAGTACGAACCGGGCATCCATTCCGATCCGTCGGAGGCGCTCGTACTGGCAAAGGTGGCGGCCCGCGCGAACGGGCGGTACATCAGCCACGTGCGCAGCGAGGACCGCTGGTTCTGGGAGGCGATCGACGAGATCGTCGAGATTGGCCGCAGCACCGGCATGCCGGTCCAGGTTTCCCACATCAAGCTGGCGATGAAAAGCTCCTGGGGCAAGGCGGGCGAACTGATCGCCAGGCTGGACGCCGCGCGTGCGGAGGGCGTGGACATCACCGCCGACATCTATCCCTACGAGTACTGGCAGTCCAACATGATGGTGCTGATCCCTTCCCGCGACCTGTCCGCGCGCGATGAATACGAATACGCGCTGAGTGAAATTGCACCGCCGGAGGGTTTCTGGCTGACCCGCTTCGACCCCCAGCCGGAATACGTGGGCATGAAACTGACCGAGATCGCCGAACTGCGCGGCACCGACCCGGTAACCGCCATGATGCAGCTGACCGCGGAATCCGGGGCGTTCGAGACGCCCGACGGATCGCACGCGAATGCCATGATCGGCACCAGCATGATCGAGGACGACATCCTCGCCCTTTTGAGCTGGCCGCACACCAACGTTTGCACGGACGGCTCGCTGGACGACCTGCACCCGCGCGGCACGGGCGCCTTTCCAAGGGTGCTGGGACGCTACGTGCGCGAAGGCGGCCTGATGCCGCTGGAGGAGGCGGTGCACCGCATGACCGGCCTGTCCGCCGCGCACATGGGCTTTACCGGCCGCGGGCTGATACGCCCCGGCATGGCCGCCGACCTGGTCCTGTTCGACCCCGACACCGTGCGCGACAATGCCACCCCGACCGACCCACAGGCGCCGAACACCGGCATCGTGAAGGTGTGGGTGAACGGAGAAATCGTCTTCGACCGCGGAAATGCCACCGGCCGATACCCGGGGCGGGTGTTACGCAGGAAGGATTCATGAGCACTCTCGAACTCAACAAGCCTTACCTGGTATTCCTGGGCGATGCCGTCAATCCCCTTGACGCCAAGACCGGCCACGGGATCGCCCACTGGCGGCCGGAGGATTGCGTGGGGCAGTTGCGCTACGCCAACTGCAAGGTGGATACCGGGCTGCCCGACCTGGACATCGGCCAGGCAATGCGCGCGGGGGCCCGAAGCCTGCTGATCGGCGTGGCCCCGGCAGGCGGCCACATCGAGCCGGAATGGATTTCGACGCTGACCGACGCCCTCAATTCCGGGCTGGACGTGGTCAGCGGCCTGCATGAGCCGCTGGCGAACGTGCCGGGCCTGGCAAACACGGCCGCACGAAGCGGCAGCCGGCTGGTGGAGGTCCGGGTGCCGCCGCCGGACATTCCGGTGGCTTCCGGAGCGTGGCGGCCCGGCAAACGCGTGCTGATGGTCGGCACCGACTGTTGTACCGGCAAGAAGTACACGGCCCTGGCGCTGCACCGCGCCATGCGGATCAACGGGATGAACGCCACCTTTCGCGCCACCGGCCAGACCGGCATCCTGATCGCCGGCAGCGGTATTCCCATTGACGCGGTGGTGGCGGACTTCCTGCCCGGGGCTGCGGAATTGATCTCTCCCGCCAACGACCCGGATCACTGGGACGTCATCGAGGGCCAGGGCTCCCTGTTCCACCCGGCCTACGCGGCGGTCAGCCTGGGCCTGCTGCACGGCTCGCAGCCCGATGCGCTGGTCCTGTGCCATGATGCAATGCGCGCGGCAATCGACGACTGGCCGGACTTTCCCATTGCGCCGCTGGCAAAGCACATCGAGCGCAACGAGGAGGCGGCTCGCCTGACCAATCCATGGACCCGCTGTATCGGGGTGAGCATCAACACCTCCAGCCTGGACGCGGAGGAACGCCGGGAATTCCTGGACGGTTGCCGGCACGACACCGGCCTGCCCTGCGTGGATCCGCTCATCGATGACGTGGCGCCACTCGTCGAAGCCTTGCACGGTATCGGCCGATCGTGAAACTGACGACCCGCATCGACAACTGGGAGCTGAATGATCCCTTCGTGACGGCCGTCGAGTCCATTACCCACATCCGGACCCTGACGGTCACGCTGGAGGAAGGCGGCTACATCGGCCGGGGCGAAGCGCTGGGCGTGGATTATCTCGGCGAGGACGCCGACTCAATGGCCGCGCAAATCGCGGCGGTGAGCAAGGAGATCCAGCCCGGCACGAGCCGCGAGGCCCTGCAATCACTGTTGCCACGAGGCGGCGCCCGGAATGCGCTGGACTGTGCCTTGTGGGATCTCGAATCCAGGCGCAGGCATTGCCGCGCCTGGGAACTTGCCGGGCAATCGGTCCGGCCGGTCACCACCGTTTATACGCTGAGCCTGGACAGCGCGGGGAACATGGCGCGTGAGGCGGCCCTCCACCGGCACTTCCCGGTCCTGAAGCTCAAGCTGGACGGCCGGGACACGGCGGAGAAGCTGCGTGCGGTCCGGGCTGCGCGCGCCGACGCGGAGCTCGTCATCGACGGGAATGGCTCCTGGTCGCCGGACCTGCTGGACGAACTGGCCGGCCCGCTGCTGGAATGCCGTGTCGCCATGCTCGAACAGCCGCTGCCTGCCGGCGAAGACGCGGTGCTGGAGGGCCTGGATTACCCGGTCACGCTGTGCGCCGACGAATCCTGCCAGGACAGCTCGGACCTCGAACGCATGGCGAGCCGCTACGGCATGGTCAATATCAAGCTGGACAAGTGCGGCGGCCTGACGGAGGGCCTGCGAATGGTCGAACGTTGCCGGGAACGGGGCCTGGCGATGATGGTCGGCAACATGCTGGGCTCGTCGCTGGCCATGGCGCCCGCTTTCCTGGTCGCCCAGCACTGCCGGTTCACCGACCTGGACGGGCCCTTGTGGCAGAAAACGGACCGGCGCCAGCCCATCCGCTATCAAAATGCCGAGATGCAGCCGCCGAGCCGCGAACTCTGGGGATAAGCGTCAACCCTGGGCAGCGTCGAACGGCCGGTCGGCCCGCACCCACAGCATCAGCATGGCGCCAAGCAGCGCCAGCACGCCTCCCAGGCTCATCGCCACGGACCAGCCCAGGGTTCCCGCCACCACGGGCACCAGCAGGGCATTGACCACGCCCATCGCGTTGCCCCCGGTATTCAGGACGCCGCCCGCGGCGCCGGCGTGCTCGCCGCCGACGGCGATGCTCACGGACCAGTAGCCGCCCTCGGTCACCTGGTTGAAGAAGAAGCACAGCACGAACATCGCGACGGCCAGCTGCGCGTGGCCGGTGAAGGTGCCACCGATCAGCAGTAGGCCGGACAGCACCATGCCGACCAGCACCGGCCAGCGGCAACCCCAGCGCAGGCCGATCCTGCGGCACATCCGGTCGCAAACCCATCCGCCCAGGGCCGCTCCGACGCCACCGGCGACCCACTGGCTGGAAACGACCCAACCGGCGGTCTGCGGCTCGAATCCCCGCACCGATGACAGGTAGTAGAAAAACCAGCTGAATACGTCGTAGAACACGAACTGCATGCAGCCGTAGCTGAGCGTCAGCAGCAGCACATCACGATTCTTCAACACCCGCAACCAGGCCGGCGGACCTTCCCCGGCTTCCACGGATGGCTTCTTGCCGGCCCTTATCAGTTCGATCTCGGCGGCATTCACGGCCGCGTGCTGCTCCGGCTTGTCCCGCCCGTACCACCACCATGAGGCGGCGACCAGGAAGGCAAAAGGTGCGAGCACATTGAACGCAACGCGCCAGCCGAACTCGATCACCAGCCAGGTCAGAACCGGGGCCGTGGCCGCGTAGCCGAGCGTCAGGCCGGTGCTGCTCAAACCGGTCGGGAAGGCCCATTGACCGACCGGGAACCAGCGCTGGACGGCGCTGTTGATGGCCGGGAATATGGGCGCCTGGACCACGCCGACCAGGAAGCGCACCGCGACCAGGCTGGCGATGATTACGCCTGCCGATGCCGTTCCCGGGCCCGGCACCAGCGTCGTGGCGACGGTCAGCAGGCCCCACAGCACGGCAATCAGGGCTATCGCCCGGCGGGGGCCGATGCGGTCCGCGAAAACGCCGCCCGGGAACTGGAACAGCGCATAACCCAGCGGGAAAGCCGCCATCACCCAGCCCCACTGGACTTCCGTGAGACCCAGGTCCGACATCATCGCCTGCGGCGCCAGCGACAGGTTCGAGCGCAACACGTAGGCACAAAAGCTCACCAGGACGAGGATGGAGAGTACGCGCCAGCGCACCATGCTGGGATTCCGGTTCATGTTCGGGAGGTTTCTTGTTCGGATTGGCGGACAAGCATACCCATTCGCAAGGGCAGGTTTCCAATATTGCCAAGATCGTCGTGTTGCCTGTACTGTGCCAGGCAGGTTCCAACACAGGTGTGGCGATGAAAAAGGAATCCCGCAATCCGTTGCGGACGATTGCGCTGGGCGTCCTGCTCTGCAGCTTGCATGCAGCCGGCCTGGCCGCGCCGGTCGCGCTGGTCGGCGAGCGCGTGATCGACGCGAAATCGGACCGGCCCCTCGACGGGGGCGTGGTGGTCGTGGAGGGTGACCGGATACTCGCGGTGGGCGGTCGCGGCGTCATACCGGAAGGCGCCGGGATAATCGAACTCGAAGGCATGACCCTGATGCCGGGCATGATCAACGCGCACGATCACCCCCTGCTCTACGCGGACGATTACCAGTCCGGGCACTTGCAGGCCTCGTCGGCCTACAAGGCCCTGCGCGGACTCTCAGCCATGCAGGGCTGGTTGCGCGCCGGCTGGACCGGGGTGCGGGTGATGGGCGACGGGGACGTGTATTACGCCAACCAGGATATCCGCAAGGCGATCGGGGAAGGCCACGTGACGGGTCCGCGGATCACCGGCGCCGCGCACTACATCTCCACCACGGGCGCGGGCGGGGACATCCATTACTTTTCCCCTGAACAACCGGTCATAGCGGACGGGCTGATCGCCGACGGGGTGGACGGCATGACGCTCGCCGTGCGCAACGAGGTGAAGTACGGTTCGGACTGGATCAAGATCATGGTCACGGGCGCCTTCCACACGGTCGGCACCGATCCGAAGAACCTGGCCATCAGCCCGGCCGAACTCGATGCGGTCATGGCCGAGGCCGGACGTCTGGGCGTGCCGGTCGCTGCCCATGCCCACTCCACCGCCGGCATCAGGCTGGCCGTCGAGGCCGGTGTACGCTCCATTGAGCACGGCACCTACCTGGACCGGGAGGTCATCGAACTGATGGCCGCGCGGGGCACCTACCTCGTGCCCACCATCTATGTCGGTGACTACTACGCTGGCAGCGACAAGCTGCTGGCCCAGGCCAAGAACGACGATCCCCACCTGTCCTGGCGCCCGGAATGGCTGGACCTGATCGGCGAGGCACACCGGGCCGGGGTGAAGATCGTGGTGGGCCTGGACCTGGGCGGCAATGCGGGACCGCACGTGTTCGCGCGCGAGTTCGCGGTGCTGGTCGAGGCCGGCATGCCACCCATGGCCGCCATCAAGGCGGGCACCAGCGTCGCGGCCGAATTGCTGGGATGGGATGAACTGGGCACGCTGGAGCCGGGCAAGCTGGCCGATATCATCGCCGTGCCCGGCAACCCGCTGGAAGACATCACCACGCTCGAGCGCGTGGCGTTCGTCATGATCGGCGGCCGGGAGGTCAGCTCACCCGATACCGGATACTGTGCGGCGTCAGGGCCCGTCGCGCCAGGTATCGTATTGCGGGCTGTCGTCCATGATGTCGTGCCAGGGGGCGGCTGAGCCGACGAAAATGTGAAACGGCTCCGGGTGGTCGGGATTTCCGTCCACCGTGCCCATGGTGAGGTAGACCATGTCCGGGCTCTGGCGGTACAGCGCCTGCAGGGTCGATCCGCATTCCCCGCAGAACGTGCGGGTCACGCCCGGCGAGGATCCGAAGGTCCTGACCGACGCGCAGCCATTCTCCCAAACGAAATCCGTTGACCTCACGCCGGCATAGGTGCCGAACGCCGCGCCGTGCAGGCGGCGGCACATCCCGCAATGACAGTGGCTCATCTCCAGGATTTCACCGTCGACCCGGTACCGGACCCTGCCGCAACCGCAACCGCCTTCGAACATGGTATATCTCCCATGCTGAACCCAATCATTTCGATCATACCCGGGCGGTCGAATTTCGCAATGAGGGCGAAATCCGGCTACATTGCGACGGGGATTCGAACTGCAATGGAATCAGCGGACATTGGCCAAGGCGAAACTCCAGGACCTGACCACGGGCCCCGTCGGGGGCCACCTGCGCCGGCAGGCCACGCCGTTCGCGCTGGGCCTGGTGGCCATTTTTTCCTTCGAGGCGGTGGACCTGTTTTTCATTTCCCGCCTCGGCGACGCGCCCCTGGCGGCAGTGAGTTTCACTTTCCCCGTCATCTGGCTGATTTACGGTATCGGCATCGGCTTCGAGGCGGGCGCCGCTTCGACGGTATCCCGCGCGGTGGGTCGCAAGGACCGGCGACAGGCCATGCGGTTGACCACGGACACGGCGATACTGGCGTCCGGCGTCTTGCTGATCCTGGGTCTCGTCGGCCTGGCCAGTATCGACCCGGTATTCACCCTGCTCGGCGCCACGCCGGAATTGCTGCCCCTGATCCGTGACTACATGGAAATCTGGTACTGGGTTGCACCCATGGACGCGGCCCTGTGGTGTTCGCTGGCCGCCATGCGCGCGCGGGGGAACACCCTGCTGGAGAGCAAGATCATCACCGCGGCCGCACTGCTCAACATGGCCCTGGACCCGATTTTCATTTTCGGCCTGTTCGGTTTTCCGAGGCTGGAAATCCAGGGCGCCGCGCTGGCAACGGTCACCTCCACCGGCGTCATGCTGGCGTTCACCCTGCTCTACCTCAACGGGCGACTCAGGGTATACGCCAGCCCGATCGCGCCGATTCGCGACATCCTGGCATCGTGGAAGCACATGCTGCACATCGGCGTACCGGCCATCGCCACCAATGCCATCATCCCGGTTTCCGGCGCCATCGTGGTGTCGATGATCGCGGTTTACGGCGTTGACGCCGTGGCAGGTTTCGGCGTGGCCATGCGCATCGAGCCGATGTTCCTGATCCCGTTCTATGCGCTGTCAGCCGTGTCCAGCCCGTTCTTTGGCCAGAACTTCGGTGCCCGCCATTTCGACCGCCTGTATGAGGCGAGACGGGCCATCACGCGGTTCTGCCTGGTTTTCGGGCTCGGCCTGGCCCTGGTGCTGGCGGTGGTCGCCAGGCCGCTCACCGGCCTTTTCAGCGAAACGGCCGCCATCCAGGAGGTGGCGGTCCGATACCTGTGGCTGGTGCCGTGGTCATACGGCGCCTACGGGCTGGTCATGTCGGTCAACGCATCCTTCAATGGCATGGGCCAGCCGGCGCCCGGCGTGGTGATCTCCACGATGCGCGTGATCGTCGTGTTCCTGCCGCTGGCCTTCCTGGGCCGCTGGTGGTTCGACCTTCCCGGCCTGTTCGGAGCCGCCCTGGCCTCCAACCTGGCGCTGGGCCTGCTCGCCTGGGTGTGGCTGGGGCGTGCTATCCGGACCGGCGAGCGCTGATCCGCGCCCGTGGCTATTCCGCGGTTCCGCAGTGACCGTGAACCCATTCGACGGTCCGGCGGAAACCGCCGAAGCTGAACAGGTGCACGCCGATGATGTTACTGGGGTGGTGGGCGGCATTGAACCCGGCCAGCAGGGCCAGTTGCTGGTCCGTATCCACGTGGTCCACGACCTGCGGCACCCTGACCCCGACTTTCTCCACGGCTGACAGCGAAGCCGCCACACCGCAGTAGCGGGCGAAATGCACGAGGTCGGTGGGCGTGGTCGGTCCGGCCAGTCCCGCAAAGACCGGCACGTCCGGCGCCAGCAGGGCCAGGTGGGCGCAATATTCGATGATCCGCTGGGGAACCATGGTGAACTGGGTGATCACGAAGCTGCCGAGGCCAGATTCCGCCGCACGGGACAGCTTGGATAGCAGGGCGTGCTCCAGGGCTTCCGACGCGATGTCCTTATGCCCCTCGGGGTAGCCGGCGAAACCGACCTCCGAGATGCCGGCCTCCTGCAGGAAGCCGTCGGCCAGCAGGCAGGTGGCGTCCGCGTAAGTCCCTTCGATCCTGCGCGCGTCACCCCCGACGAGCAGCACCCGGCGCACTCCCGCCTCGCCCACGGCAAAGGCCAGGAAATCGAGCGCTTCCTCGCGCTCTGCGAAGTGGCGCGCGGCCAGGTGCGGTACGGGCTCCAGGCCTGCCTCGTGCAATCGGGCGATGACCTCGCACCGTGATTCGAGGCTGTGACGCGGTTGCATCGGGACGAATACCGGCATGCCGTAAGGGAGGGCGTCCGCACGCTCGGGGATCAGACGGGGGTTGCCGAAGCTGTATTCCAGGGACCCGCCAGAGACCAGTTCCGAGGCCACCTTGCCCGGATCCTCGTGATATGAGTGCGGGGTGTGCAGTTCCGGGAAGGATTTCTTGCCCAGCTTGGTCAGGTTGATGCCCATAAGGAGATCTGGCCGATGCACGGGAGTGCGACCCGGCCATTAAACCAAAGTCCGCGGTTTTGATGAAGGGCCTGGGCGGGGTCCGTCCGCCGGAGGCAGACAAGGCAGTGCCGGATTCAGAACCCGGTGTGGTGGCCCGGTGCCGGGCGCAGGAGCTTGAAGCTGCGGAAGCCCATGTCGATCAGCGGCTGCAACTCGAAGTCGATCATGCCGAGCTGCTCGCGCTCCTTGAAGTCCTGGGAGCACTGGAATTGGGCCTCCGGATCACCCTTGTTTTTCTTCGAGATCGAGGGGTAACAGATCTTGGACGGGCAGGTGAAGGCGCAGCCGGCATTGGCGAACAGGGTGATCTTCTCCTTCTCCCCGATGGACGCCAGGAAGCCCGTGTCCTCGTTGGAGGCCATGGGCAGGACGACCTCGTCGTACAGCTCGAATGCCTCCTCCAGCTTATTGATATTATTGATGTTCTTTATCACGCTGGCATCGATACGGTAATCCGGGAAGTCCTTCCTGACCCAGCGTGCGAGATCGTCGCTGGTGACGATGACCGAGTTGGGCTCGCGGTGGTACTTGTTCAGGAAACCGCGGTTCATCTCGTATTCTTCCCGCGAGACCAGGTGGTTCGACAGCGGCAGGCGGATACCGATGCCTGCCTCGTTGAGTTGGCGGACGTCCCGTTCCGAGAGCTCCGGCCCGCTGAAAATGCGCCCGCCGTAAAGGGTCGAGTTCTCCACGAAGCCGAACATGCTTTCGATCTGGTCCAGTGGAACCTGGCCGAAATGCCTGCGCAGGAATGTCCAGACGGATACGCCCGCAGCCTTGCTGCGGGCCGAGATGGTATAGGTGCAAGCCGGTGGTTTGCGCTCTTCCGCTACCTTGTACACTTCCGAAAGCCGTCGATCCGTTTTGTCCGGAGCAGCCTACACCAGCACCGCCCCGGTCACAATTTCCCGGCCTATAACCGCTCGCTGAACCAGTCCAGGTAGCGCTGGTAGAGGTCCTTGCGGTGTGATGGGGTGTTGATGCCGTGATATTCGCCGGGATAGACCACCAGCTGGGTCTCGACGCCGAGCCGCCTGAGCGCCAGGTACAGTTGCTCGGAATTGATGATCGGCACGTTCCAGTCGATCTCGCCGCCCAGCACCAGGGTCGGCGTGGTCACCTTCTCCACATCGTTGAAGGGCGACATGCGTTCGTAGTGGGCGCGCGCCCCGGGCTCCCATGGGAAGCCCAGTTCCTGCTCCCACCAGCGGATGTACATGTCGTGGCCGTAGTTGGCCGCGTACAGTGTGGCGCTGGCCCCGGTGGCGGCCGCCTTGAACCGGCCCGTCTTCGTGATGATGTGGTTGGTCAGCATGCCTCCGTATGACCAGCCCATGACCCCGAGCCGGTCGGGATCGGCCCAGCCACGCCCGACGGCGTCGTCGACGGCCGCCATCACGTCCAGGTAGTCGGGCCCGCCCCAGTCCTGCCAGATGGCGAGGCAGAAGTCACGCCCGTAGCCGGTGGAACCGCGCGGATTGGGGAGTACGCTGACGAAGCCGGCCGACGCCATCAACTGTGCCTCGACGTTGAAGCTGAAATCGTACTGGGACTGGGGCCCGCCGTGGATATTGAGCACCGTCGGGTACTTGCGTCCGCGTTCGAAACCGGGCGGCGTGACGACGAAGCCCTCGATGGTCACCCCTTCCTCGCTTTCGAACTGCACCTCGACCATGTCACCCAGTTCCACGCCCGCGAGCACATCCCGGTTGGTGAAGCTGCGCTGTTCCAGCTTTCCGTCCCGGAATGTGAACACCTCGCCGGGCAGTTGCGGGCGGCTCAGCAGCAGGGCGACGGCCCCGTTCGGGCCCTCGTGGAAGGCCTGGACCACGCTTTCGCCCCGCACCAGGCGCTCAACCTCGCCGCCGCCGGGCCGAACGCGCGCCAGGTTCTGTTCGCCGCTGTCCTCGAGCAGGAACTGGACGAAACGCCCGTCGCGGGTGAATTCGGGCTCGAAGACGACCCGGTCCAGGCTTTCCGTGAGCGTCCTGGACCCGCCGCCCGATGCCTCCGAGACCGCGAGATGCGGTGTGGAGTAGTACATCGTTTCGGGCCGGATCACGGAGCGGTGTGCGATCAGGCGGCCGTCGGGGCTCCAGGCCGGGCTGTCGTCGGCGCCCGGGTTCTTCGTCACCTGCACCAGCGGGGAAGGACGGTCGCCGGACGGCGTCGCGCTCACCACCCAGATATTGGTGTTTTCATTGAGGTCCGGTGTTGCGCTCCGGTTGCTGAC
>JABAHR010005110.1_pt4 | contig 48205 bp, 39 predicted proteins | sample 7062101 | NCBI WGS metagenome assembly JABAHR01 (sample SAMN14534553, study PRJNA622989) | marine sediment metagenome | biome: marine biome [ENVO:00000428]; feature: marine pelagic biome [ENVO:01000023]; material: deep marine sediment [ENVO:00002113] | place: India: Gulf of Kutch | collected...
CGCCAGCACCGATCGGGTTGATGCGCGTCACTGACATCAATCGGCAAAAATGCTATGTTGACGGGCTGAACACCGCGCCAGGCAAGGATGCAACTTGACCAGAGCAATCGCGAGATTTCCGGCCGTGTCAGCCATTCTGGTGGTGGCCCTTGGCCTGTTGTTCTGCATCGATGCCCGGGCGCAGCAATACTATGACCCCGGCATCCTGCAAAAGACCATCTACCGGATGCCCGGCGACTACCAGGCCCAGGGCGTCCGGGCCGGCAGTTTCATCTTCGTGCCCGCACTCGAACTCGTCTACGAGGATCACGACAACATCTTCTACCTGCCCGAGGACGAGGTCGGCGATACCATCTACCACGCCCGCCCGTCGCTCAGCCTGAACTCGGACTGGAGCCGGCATGCGCTCAGCCTCGGGGCCTCTTCGAACATCGCTCGCTACCAGGATTTCAGCTCCGAGGATTACGAAGACCTGATCTTCAACCTGAACGCCCGCATCGACGTGCGGCACGGCAGTTTTATCAGCCTGCGCGCCGCCAGCATGTCCCTGCACGAGGACCGCAGCACGCCGGACGACGCGGGAGGCGTCGAGCCCACCGATTTCTCGCATGACTTCATCGAGGTCGGTTACCTGCACACCTTCAACCGCCTCAGCGCCGAACTGAAATTCGGGCTGATCAAGACCGGCTACGACGATGCGCGCGACGGCGACGGCAACGTGATCGACAACAGCGATCGGGACCGCGAGCAGGAAACCGCCAATGTGCGCCTCGACTACCAGTTCGCCTCCGCGAAGTCGGTGTTCATGGACTTCGGCCTGAACTCCATAAGCTACGACCAGCCGGTGGACGGCGGCGGGTTCCAGCGCGATTCGGACGGCTACCGGGTGCAGGGCGGCATGACCTGGGACCTCACCGACCTGCTGATCGGCAGCGCCTGGATCGAGTACCTGGAGCAGGATTACGAGGACCCCCGCTTCGAGGCGGTCGATGGCACCGGCTTCGGCATGAGCCTCCAATGGTTCCCGACCCGACTCACTTCCGTCAACCTGCGCATGAACCGCGCTCCGCTGGAGACCACCCAGCCCGACACCTCGGGATACCTCGGCACGTTGTACTCGGTGCGCTTGCAGCACGAACTGCGGCGTTACCTGTTATTCAACGCGCGCGCGTCCTACACCGACAACGACTACCAACTGAGCCGGGAAGCGCCGGAGGAATCATTGCGCTACACCAAGGTGTATCGCGCCGACATCGGCCTCAGCTACATTTTCAACCGCTACTTCAACCTGAGCGGCGGCTATACCTACGAGAAACAGGAAGCGAACCTCGCGGCCGAAGACCATCGGGCCAACCGTTACTTCCTGACCCTCGGCCTGCAATTCTGATCGCTCCGGTCGCTTGCCCGCGGGCTACCGGCGCCGCCGACACGGCCAGCGAAAACTTGGTCGGGCCCCGCACGGAGCTTATAATCGGGGCCATCGAAGCCGGGTAAATTCACTGCGTACGATGACGGACCAGGCACGGCTGCACTGTCGCGCTGGCGGCGGCGCTCCCCCGCTCGCGGGGTGGTGGCGCCTCGGCGTGCTGCTGTGCCTGTCGCTCATCGCGCTGGCCGCGCAGGCGCAGGCGCCGGAAGCGGCCGATGCGGCCAGCCCGGATACCGCGTACCGCCTGGGGCCCGGCGACCGCGTCCACGTCAACGTCTTCAACCAGGCCGACCTGACCGGCGACTACATCCTGGACGGCGCGGGCCGCTTCTCGATGCCCCTGATCGGCCAGGTCGAGGCGGCGGGGCTCACCGGCACGGAACTGGAGCAACTGCTGGTCAGCAAGCTGAAACCGGACTACCTGGTCAATCCGCGCATCGCGGTGCGGGTGCAGAATTACCGACCCTATTACATCATGGGCGAGGTCAACGGCACCGGCTCCTACAATTACGTCGACGGCATGACCTACCTGACCGCCATCGCCATCGCCGGCGGCTACACCTACCGGGCCAAGAAGGACGTCGTGTACGTGGTGCGCGCGGATGACAGCGAGCGCCACGAGCTCAAGCTGGATGTGAGCGAGAAGGTGCAGCCCGGCGACATCATCCGCGTGGCGGAGCGCATCTTCTGACCATGCACGACACCCAGCCAGGGCACGATCTGCGCGCCGGCCAGGTCGAGGAGGAGTTCGGACAGGGCGAACCCTTCCCGCTGCTCGAGTATCTGCAGATCCTGTGGTTCCGGCGCAAGCTGATCATAGCGCTGACGGCGTTCGTGGCGATTGCGGGCTTCATCCACGTCAACCAGATCCCTTCAATCTACACGGCCTACTCGACGCTGATGATCGGCGTGCCCGAGATCCGCGTGGTGGATATCGAACAGGTGCTGACGCGCGATTTCTCCTGGGGCGACGAGGCGGTGGGTGAAATCGAGGTGATCCGCTCCCGCGGCCTGGCACAGAAAGTCATCGAGAAACTCAACCTGCTCAGCCATGCGGAGTTCAACCCCGCCATGGGGGTGCCGGAGAAGCGCTTTTTCGACTTCCTGGCCTATCTCAACCCCCGGCGCTGGATACCGGCGCAATGGAAACAATCTCTCCGTGAGTCGATCCGCGGCGAGGTGGAGGTGGTCGAGCTCTCGGAGGCGGAGCGTGAGCGCCGCCTGATGGCCGCGGCCATCGACCGCTTTCTCGGCCGGCTCGAGGCGGAGCGCGTGGAGTACTCCAACGTGCTCACCATCAGTTTCAGCTCGCTGAGCCCGGTGCTGGCGGCACGGGTGGCCAACGAGGTGCCGGAGGCCTATATCCTCGACCAGCTGCAGGCCAAGTTCGAGGCCACCCGCAAGGCCACGGACTGGCTCACCGAGCAGCTCGCCGAGCTGGAGACCAAGGTGGCCGATTCCGAGCGGGCGGTGGAACTCTACCGCGAGGAGCACGGCCTGACGAAAGGCGAACAATCGGCGGTGCTGGCCGCGCAGCTCTCGGAGCTGAACAGCCAGTTGATCACGGTGAAGGCGCAGCGCGCCGAGCTGGAAGTGCGGCTGGAGCAGATCAACCGTCTGCTCGCCAGCGACAGCCCGCGCATCGAGACGGCCGCCGAGGTGCTGGCCTCGCCCCTGGTCCAGCAACTGCGCAACCAGGAAGCGGAGGTGCTGGCCCGGGCCTCCGAACTGTCGGTGGAATACGGCCCCAAGCACCCGCGGATGCTGCAGGTCAACGCCGAGGTCAACGAGATCCAGCAGCGCATCAACGACGAGTTCAAGAAGATCGCCCTCGGCCTGGAGAACGAACTGGAACTGGCGCGCACCCGCGAGGCCAGCCTGGAGGAGAACCTTGGCGAAGCCGAGCGTCAAGCGGGGCTGAAGAGCCGCGAGGCCATCCAGTTGCGCGCCCTCGAACGCGAAGCGGCCGCCAACCGGGCCCTGTTCGAGACCTTTCTCAATCGCTTCAAGGAGACCAGCTCCACCCAGGGCATGGAAACCTCGGATTCGCGTGTGATCTCCCCGGCCGAGGTGCCGCGGGGGGCGTCCTATCCCAACCGCAACCGGATGCTGAGCGTGATCGCCATGACCGGGTTCCTGGGCGCCTGTGCACTGGTATTTGCTCTGCACCTGTTGAATCCGGGCCTGCTCAGCCCGGAACAGATCGAGAAGGAGTATGGTGTGCATGCCATCGGCATGCTGCCCCGCCTGCCATCCGGCACCAAGCCGCACCAACACCTGCTCGACAAGCGCACCTCGGCTTACGTCGAAGCCCTGAATTCGCTCAAGATCTCACTGCAACTCTCCGACCCGGATGCCAAGATCAAGGCCATCCAGATCACCTCCTCGGTGCCGGAAGAGGGTAAATCCTCGCTGGCCTTGTCCCTGGCCATGGTGCTGTCCCAGGCCGGACGCAAGGTGCTGCTGATCGATGCCGACCTGCGGCGCTCGCGCCTGGAAGAGACCCTCGGCCTGGCGGTCGACCATCCGGGGCTCACCGACCTGGTGCTGGCGGCGGATGGCGATCCCGGGGATTTCATCGTGAAAGTCGAGAAGTTCGGCATCGATTTCATGCGCTCGGGGGACGCCGGCTACGCCAATGCCACCGACATTTTCTCTTCCCGGCGCATGGAAGCCATCGTGGCCGGCCTGCGCGCCAAGTATGACTACATCCTGCTGGATACCCCGCCGGTCATGGCGGTCGCGGACGCGCGCGTCATCGGCAAGCTGGCCGACAAGACGCTGTTCGTGGTGCGCTGGGACAAAACGCCACGCAAGGTCGTGCGCGCTGCCCTGGACCTGCTGCGCAAGGGCGGCTCCGACATCACCGGCGCGGTGCTGCAGCAGGTCGACCTGCGACGCTACGGGCGCCTGGGCTACGGGGACTCCGGCTACTATTACCACTATGGGCGCTATGGGCAGTATTACCAGGGCTGAGCCGACCCAATGCCCGGGTGCAGGCATGATCCGCACTGAGCGCCCAGCACCTGAATGGACCGCGGGCCGATGAAGAGCGGCAGCGCCGCCGTCCCGCGCCTGCTGGCGATGGCGACCCTCGCCTTCGCCGCCGCGCTGCTGGCGGCGGCATGGCCGCGCCTCAGCGCCAGCGTGCACTTCCTGCCGGTGGACACCGCCATCGGCAATTACTGGCGAGGCGTATCCGTACCCCCCGAGCAGCTGGAACTGCTGAGCCGCCGGGCCGAGCAGGCCATCGGCCGGCATGACCACTATCGTTACTGGGATGGCCTGAGCGTGCTGCGGTACCTGCAGGGCATGGACAGCAATGCGACCCTGGTGCAACGGCGCCGAGCCCTCCGGCAATCCCAGGCCGCCGCCCAGGAGGTCCTGAGGCGCGCGCCCACGCGCCCGGAGGCGTGGTTGCGCATTGCCGCGGCGGCCGCCGGGCTCGGCCAGCCCGCCGGCCGGGTCGTGGCCGCACTGAAGATGTCCATCTTCACGGGCCGGGTCGAGCCCACGCTGTTGCCGCTGCGCCTGCGGCTGGGCTACGCCTACCTCGAGGACCTGGATGCGGAATCGCTCCACCTGCTCGGTGACCAGACCGCGCTGACCTGGCGCTTGCAGGAGCGCGCAGTCCTCGCCGCGCTGCGGGACGGGACGCTGGCGTTCGACGCCGTGGCCCGGGTGCTGGAGCCCGCGCACGCGGAGGTGCTGGCAGACATGGAGGCCCGGCTTGGACAGCCTGCTCGCTAGGCTGCGTGGCGGTCGGTCGAGCGGGGGTGAGCCACGCCATACGCCCGGCAAGCGCGTGTACTGCGTGGGCGACATCCACGGCCGCCTCGACCTGCTGCTGGACCTGCACGCGCAGATTCGGGCGGACAGCGAGGCGTTCGGTGGCTCCCTGCAGGTCGTCTACCTCGGCGATTACATCGACCGCGGTCCCGATTCGCGGCAGGTGATCGACTGCCTGCTGGCCGCGCCCCTGACCGGTTTCGAGGCGATCTACCTGCTCGGCAACCACGAACAGGCCATGCTGGACTTTCTCGACTACCCACTCGAGGCCGCCGGCTGGCTGACGTTCGGAGGGCTGGCCACCCTGCTCAGCTACGGGGTCCGGCCACGGCGCCTGCCGACGCCCGAGGACCTGCCGGACCTGGCTGCAAGCTTGCGGGAGCGGCTGCCGCCCGGACACCTCGAATTCCTGCTGGGCTGCAGGCTTTATCATCACGAGGCCGACTACTACTTCGTCCATGCGGGCATCCGCCCCGGCGTGGCGCTGGACGCCCAGGATCCCGACGACCAGATGTGGATTCGCGACGAGTTCACCGAATCGGGCGCAGCGCACGGCGCCGTCGTGGTGCACGGCCATACGATCTCGCCCGAACCCGAACTGCTGCCCAACCGCATCGGCATCGACACCGGTGCGTGCTTCACCGGTTTGTTGACCTGCCTGGTGCTGGAAGGTGAATCCCGGCGACTGATCCAGGCCCGTGGCGAGACGGGCACGACGCTGGACTACGACCCGCTGCTGGCATGAACCGCGTCCTGCACGCCCTGCTGCTGGCGCTGGTGGTGCTGGCCCCATTGCCGCTAGGCAGCAATCGTGAATGGTCCTGGACACTGTGCACCTTGCTCGCTGCCGGGTTGGCGGTCGGCTGGGGTGGCGCGGCGCTGATGCGCCCGGCCACGGTGATTCGCGGTCTGCCCGCATGGATCCCTGTTCTGTTCCTGGCGGTATGCGCCTGGGCGCTGGTGCAGACCGCAAGCTGGGTGCCCGCTGAGTGGCGCCATCCGGTGTGGCGCCTGGCGGCGGACTCCCTCGGCGAACCGCTTGCCGGCCGCATCTCGCTCGCCGAGGACGACACCGTCACCGCGCTGCTCAGGCTGGCCGCATATGCCCTCGTGTTCTGGCTGGCTTTTCAGCTGGGCGCGGACCGCGCGCGCGCGGCAAGGACCCTGCAGTGGATCGCGGTCGCGGGTTTCGTGTACGCCTGCTACGGGCTGGTGGTGTACTGGGGCGAATTCGGCCTGCTGCTGTGGTTCCAGGACGACGCCTTCCGGCACGACGTGCGCGGCACCTTCGTCAACCGCAATTCGTTCGCCACCTATGTCGGCCTCGCCATCCTGTGCCTGCTGACGGGCCTGTATCGAAAGCTCGCGTTGCGCCGCAACCCCGTCTATGCAACGCCGCGCAGCAGGTCGTTTCGCGTGGAACAGTTCGTCCTGCGGGCCTGGATGCCGATGTCGGCGTTGCTGCTGATGGTCGCGGCACTGGTATTGACCCACTCGCGCGGCGGGTTCGCCAGCGCCGTGCTGGGCACGCTGGCGCTGCTGCTGGCCGTCCATCACCGGCAAAGGATTGCGAGCCGGCGCGCGAAAGCGGCGATCGGCGGGGCCCTCGCCGTAACCGTGCTGGCTTTCGTGCTGACCAGCGAGGTCCTGCTGCAGCGCATCGATCGCCTGACCATGGACAGCCAGGGCCGTGCCGATGCCTATCAATTGGCATCCGTGGCCATCAGCGACAACCCGGTGCTGGGTTTCGGCTACGGCACCTTTTCCGACAGCTTCCGCCTGTACCGCGACGACCGGCTGAACAAGCATTTCCACCGCGCGCACAACACCTACCTGGAAAATGCCTTCGAGCTCGGTTGGCCGGCGGCGGCGGCGTTGCTGCTGTGCCTGGCCGGGCTGGCGGCGCTGTGCTGGCGGGGCCTGCGCGGGCGGGGGCGCGACTGGATCTACCCGGCGACCGGGCTGGCGGCCAGCGTGCTGGTCGGGTTCCACGCCCTGTTCGATTTCAGCCTGCAGATGCCCGCGATCGCGATGACCTACGCCTGCATCATGGGGGTGGCCTGCGCACAATCGATGCCGCGCGGCACCCATCGGCGGTGGTAAGGGCCGGGCCGACCGCAACGCCCGTCACGAAGGGAATCCTCACGGAAAGTCATTCCGCTCCAGCCACAGCAGCAGGCTGTACGCTGACCACAACTGGGCCTGGCGCGGTTGCTCGAGGCGGCCGGGGTCGCCCGGAAGCCCGGTGATCTGCCCGCGTTTGACGAATTCCGACAGGCGCTCGGCATGGTCGGCCAGGCGCTCGCGAACCTCCCGCCACTGCAGCCTCAGCCAGGCCTCGGTAAACGACCACATCAACGATTCCCAATCTTTCCGCCAGACCACCTCGGAGGGCAGCCAGCGTTCACCGAGGTTTCTGAGGATGTATTTTGTCCAGCCGTGGCGGATTCGCTGGTTCCACGGCAGGCTGGCGCAGAATTCGACCAGCCGCCGGTCCAGGTAGGGGTGGCGCGCGGCCATACCGCACAGTGCCGAAACGCGGGCATAGCGCTCCACGCCGGCGCTCAGCAACGGAGAAACCAGGGCGGCGATGGCTACCTGCCGGGGACCGCCACGCAGGTCGGAATGGCTATGGGCGTCGAATCGTTCGAACCGTTCGGCCAGCGACACCTCGTGCGCGAAGCGCGGGGCGATCAGTGTGTCATCGAGGGCCTCCGCGAGCCGTGTCCGGTGCCGGGGCCGCTGCCGCCAGCGCCGGATGCCGGCCGGCGTGGCCGCGGTCAGCAGCAGGCGGGCAAATTCCCGCGCGGTGAAGTCCTGCCCGCCGTGGCGCTCGCGCACGGCGCGCGCCTCCCGCCAGGCGCTGGTCACGCGGCCCCGACGGGCCAACAGCAGCAGATAGTTGCCCTGCAGCGAAGTCACCAGGTCGCCATCGACCCCGTCCAGCATGACGCGGTGGCCATCCGATCGGGCCACCCCGTACAGCAGCATCCACAGCAGCATGGACGCGTCGAACGGTTCCTCCACCGCCTGCAGGACCCGCTGCAGGCCGGCCTGGTGCGCCGCCAGCTCGGCGGGCGGCAGCAGCTTCGCCTCGACGCCACCCTGCGCCACGACCGCCCGGATGCACCTCGCTTCCACGCTCTCCGTGGCGTCCGCGGTCACGCCGGAATAGGTCGCCAGCGGCCCACCACCCGCGCCGCGCGCGATTTCGCGCGCGGCGCCCACGATGGTGGCGCTGTCTACGCCTCCGCTGAGGCTCGCGGCCACCGGCGCTTGGCAGCGCATCCGGTCGGCGACCGAGCGCGTGAACACCTCGCCGAATGCTTCCCGGTAGTCCGCATCGCAGGGAAGGCGCAACTCACGGTGCGGGTCGGGCCGCCAGAAACGCCTCCGGCGCACATCCCGGCCGCAGACCTCGACCTGGCTGGCCGGCGGCAGCCGGTGAACGTCCGCGAAGAAGGTGCTTTCATGGTCGATGCATTCCAGCGGGTCCACCAGCAGATCGGCCACGCGGCCCCGGTTCAGGCGCCGGGCCACCGCGCCGGAAGCCAGCACCGCCGGGGCAGATGACGCCCAGGCGAACACGGCGGCGGTATGGCAGAAATAGAAGGGCTTCACGCCCAGCGGATCGCGGGCGCAGAACAGCCGGCGCGCCACGGGATCCCAGATGGCGAAGGCATAATCACCCTGCAGCCGGTCCACGCAATCCCGGCCCCATCGGCGGTACGCCAGCAGCAGCAGTTGGCAGTCCGCCACTCCCCTCCCCTGGATGCCATCGATCCTCAGCCTCCGGCAGAGTTCCGCGCGGTCATCCAGGCGGGCATCCGCTGTGATCACCAGCCCGCTCGTCGGATCCCGATGTGGTTGCGCCTGCCCGACCGCCTCGGGCGTGGTGTGCAACGCCAGGTGGCCCAGGCCGATGGCATCCTGCGCCCAATGGCCGCCGCCATCCGGACCCCGAAAAGCCATGGCGTCCGCCATGCGCTCGAGTGCGTCATGCGGCAACGGTTTGCCGTCGAGGTTCAGGATGCCGAAGATTCCACTCATGTGCGTTGGTAAGGTACCGTCCCCGGCCCGCAAGCGGCCTGGCTCATTGCCTCCGGCGCCGTCGCTGACCCGCCGGTTCCCGGATCCGGATGCTGACCGCAAGCGTGCCAGATAGTATAGTTTGCACTTGATACTTCGAATGCAAGGATTGCGTCCGCCGAACCCGCCCGAGGGGTCGTGCGCCGGGATACCAACCAAATGAGACTCTGCCCCAAGAAGCCCCTGCCGCTGCTCGTCGCCCTCGCACTGTCGCCGGCGACGGCGATCGGCCAGGCCCCGGAGTCGGGAGCCGGCGAGCCCGAGTGCGCAGACGTCGAGAGCGGCATGCCTGGTCTGTACGTGACGGTCGACCAGAGCCAGGTCTACCTGATTCAGGACGAGAAGTACGTGGAATTGAAACCGGGAGAGGCGGCCTATGCGGGTGACGGCACGCTCTCCTGCATCAAGTCCAGGCCGCAGACGCTCGATTGGCCCTGTGGCACGGCGACGGCCCAGGGACGGGAGAAAGCCGGCATTTATGGAACCAATGAGCTGCCGTCATCCGGCATCGCGCAGGAAGTGGCGCGGCGCTATTTCGAGGAGAACCGGGTGATCGGGCCGCCCATCGAGTGGCTCAACGGCGAGTACCACCTCACCTTGAGCGCCAGCGAAATCAGGGCCCTGGTGTCGGACGCGCAGTGGTACCGGCCGATCGGCACTGACCCGTTCGCCTCACCCAAGCGGCCGCACTCGCAGCTGATCTCCCTGTTCTGGAGCACCCAGCAGGTGCTCACCGAGGCCCACACCATCGACGCACTGGTCGCGATGCACGGTGAAGACGCGATTCCGGTGGTATTCGTTTTCCATCCGGATCACGAGGTGCCGCTCAGTTATTTCGAGGGCGAGGTCGATCTGCAGAAACTCATCGAGGTGCGCCGGGAGTTCGGTATCGAGCTGGCGCCGGTGCCGATCTGGTATGTCGGCGACCACCACCTCACCGCCACGGTGCCGGAACTCGAGCGGTTCTTCGAGATTCCGGCACCGCAGGACATCGATCCGGAAACACTGCGGCGGCTCACCGAGCACCTCGAGGCCTACGGGTTTCAGAAGAAACCCATCGGGGTGACCTTCCTGGCCGACGGCGAAAGCATGATCATCGACCAACCGGCGCGGGTGCGGGCGGCGGCCGCGCTGGGCATCACGGACATTCCGATTTTCGTCACCTACTACCAGCAGGATTCCATCCTGAACCGGTGCGGCGCACCGATGCCGCAGATATCCCTGGCGGCGCGCCTCGCCGCGGGCGGCGCGGGGGCCGAGAGCGGCGAAGGATCGGACGCGGCCGCACCGACGCCGCCGAACGTGATCGAACTCGGCGTTCCCTTGCCCCGCCCGGAGGACCCCGCCAGCGGCGGTTGAATCCCGGCGGCCGGTTCGATCCCGGTACCACGGCCAGCGAGCGCATCCGGTTTGTGGGCGCGCAAAAAAAAATGCCCGCCGGATGGCGGGCACTTTTGATCGATGTGGTGATTCCCTATTCGGCCAGCAGTTCGTCGAGACCGTCGTCGGGAATCTCGCCCTCATCGCAGACCTGGTCGCCGCACAGCATGACGGAGAACTCCGTGCCGCGCACGCCCATCAGCGCCACCGGGGTCTTGACCTTGTAGTTCTCGGGATGCGTCTTGGCCATCGCGCCGGTAATCACGCGCAAGCCGCCTTCCACCAGGCTCAGGGTCGCCGCATCCTGGTCGCCACCGTTGTAAACGTACTCCTCGATGACCAGCGCCGAGTTCGGCCGCACGGTCACCTTGGCGCCGTCCACGAACTGCAGCACGGCAAAGCTGCGCTCACCGGTGACCACCTGGTCCGCCACGAAAATGACGTCACCCTGGCCCACGGCACGCTCTTCGCCACCGGCCACGGCCGTGACGGTACCCCTTGATGCCACCACCGTGGCAGACGTCTCCGCTGCCATCAGCGCCAGCGGCATCATGCTCACCAGACCCAATAACAGGCCAGAAATCAGTATTTTGTAGCGGTTGTTCATGTCCGTAAACCCTCCACCTTTCACCTGATTATACACCTTTTTCAGATAAATCAAGCGATTTGGCAATGTTGGAGATAACGCCGGGTTTTGGGTGGCGCGGTTCGTGTCCACCTACTTGGTGGTGTGCGTGAACACACCGTCCCAATCGGCCGGCGGCGGATTCTCCTGGAAATAGCCGATGCGCTCCAGGTACAGGCGGTACAACAACACCTCGGGCTGCCGCTCATGAAAGTCGCGAATGATCGCCTCCGCCGCGTGCCAGTCCTGCCCCCGATAGTGCCCCAGCATGACGTCGAAGGCCTCCGCGCGAGCCAGCTCTTCCTCGCTCATCAACGCCCGCTGACCGAGCACTTCGTAAATCGTCACCGGCTTCAGCTTGCCCTTGACCCGCACCCGATCGACCTCTCGGTAGAGAAATTCGGGCGCCCGTTCGCGCGTCGTTTCGTTGGCGATCAGCCACACGCCGTAAATCTTGGTGAGGCCCTCGAGGCGGGAGCCCAGGTTCACCGCGTCACCGAGCACCGTGTAGGCGCGGCGGAACTGCGAGCCCATGTTGCCGACGCTCATCACGCCGGTGTTGACGCCGATCCCGATCTGAATCGGCGGCACGCCCTGCTCCGCGAGCTGGACGTTGAGCGGCTCCAGCTCGGCCAGCATGGCAAGCCCGGCGCTCACGGCGTGCGAGGCATGGGTCGGGTCGTTCACCGGGGCGCCCCAGAACGCCATGATCGCATCGCCGATGTACTTGTCGATGGTGCCCTGGCGCTCGTGGATGATCTGCGTCATCGGCGTGAGGTACTCGTTCATCACCTCCGACAGTACCTGCGCATCGAGTTTCTCGGAGATCGAGGTGAACCCCCGGATGTCGCTGAACAGCACGGTCAGCTCGCGCTTCTCGCTGGCCAGCGAGTAGTTGCGGGGGTCGCGGCTCATCTCCCGCACCAGGTCGGGTGGCACGTACTGGCCGAACAGGTCACCCATGTGCGCGCGGCTGCGGGTTTCGAAGAAATAGCCGAACACCATGTTGAACATGAAAATGGTGGCGATGCCGAACAGCGTGACCGCCAGCGGCAGCACATGCATCTGCACCTGCCACAGGTAGAAATTGACGCCCACCGCGGCCCAGAACATGAATACGGTCATCAGCGTGGACCAGATCGGCGAGAGCAACGGCAGCGTCAGGGCCAGCGCCAGCCCGAAGACCACCAGCGCGAGCATCTCGGCGGCCACCGTGTAGGCCGGCTGCCAGCGGAAATGGGCATCGAGGATGCCGGCGATCACGTTGGCGTGGATCTCGACTCCCGGGTAGACCGCCCCGAACGACGTCGAGCGGATGTCCTGCAGGCCGGGCGCAGAGGCGCCGACCAGCACGATGGCATCCTGCAGCACCCCGGTGTTTTGCAGCGTGCCGCGCATGACGGTGGTGGCGGACACGTAGGGGAAGCTGCCCGCCGGGCCCCGGTAGGGCACCAGCACGGCGCCCTGGGCGTCGATCGGAATGCGCCGCCCGGCCAGCTCGAGGGATTCCAGCGGCGGGTAATCCTGGCCGACCCGGGAAGCCTCCCAGAACACCGGCAGGGTGATGTCGTTGAGATAGACCGCGGCGGTGGCCAGCGACAATGACTCGTACACGCCGGGGCCATACTGGTGCAGCAACGGCGCGCGCCGCACCACGCCGTCGGCGTCGATCAGCGGGTTGTTGATGAACCCGGCGCTGTAGGCGCTGGAGATCAACACCTCGAGATTGGCGCCGTAGCCGTACGCGCGCGGCAGCCACACCGAGCCCCGCATGTCCTCGCTGAGCTCGAAGGCCGGGAACGGCAGGGCCCCCGTCTCGAACGCGGTTTCCTCGTTGGTGTCGAAGTAGTAACCGAGCACGGTCGGGCCGATGGCAAGCGAGTCCGCGAACAGCGCGTCGCGATCCAGGCGCTTTTCCAGCTGATCCAGGCGCTGCAGGAAGCCGATGTCGTCCGGGGCGGTCGCCAGCCCGCGCAGCATCCGCACATCGGCGCTCTCGTCGCGCTCGGCGAACACCATGTCGAAGCCCACCACGCTCACCCCGTAGGCGAACAACTGCTCCAGCAGCAGCGCCAGCTTGTCGCGGGTCCACGGCCAGTGCCCCTCCCGGTCGAGGCTGATCTCGTCGATGGCGACGATGACGATGCGTTCGTCCACACCATGCGGAGCGGTGAGGCGCACGCGGGTGTCGTACAGCAGGTTCTCGACGTCGTCCATGTACGGGATGTCGAGGTGGCCGGCCACGTGCGCCAGCAGCACGCCGATCAGCAGCAGCGGCGCGAGGAGGCGAATGAGGTAGCGTTTCATGGTGGTCTGGGAGCGCGGCGGTCCGTGGCGCCGGGGGCCCGCAACTCAGCGCTCATGCACCTGCGCGTGCGACGGTCCCGGGCGCGGTATCAGGGCCTCCGATCCGGACACGGACGGCCCTGGTTGTTCTCCGCGGCTCTTCCGTCTTTTACTTGAGATTCGCATAGGGCGCTGAAATCCTGCTGCGAGGTCAGCGCCTGCAGCGAGCCGTAACGGACCAGCCGCGGCTTGCGCCACGCCCGCCGCCCGCGTGCGGCCCTGTCCTGCATCCCTGCGCCGTCACCGGTGTTTCCTTTCATGGTCCAATCACTCGTGGCCGGTCTGGATACAGACTGTTGCATGATCCGGGCGCGACTACAACTCCCCCCACCGGCAGTGCGCCGGGGCCGGCGCCGTCCTCACGCACAGCGGTGCGGACCGACCGCACTGCGCGGGGCCAACGCCTGGGCCTGCAGCAGGTGCTTGGCCACCTGCGGCAGATACCCGAAGTGGCGCGGGTAGGCCAGGCGGGTGAGCGGGATGCCGGCCGCCTTGAGCTCTGCCATCGCCCGCAGGCGGGCCCGGTGCCCGGCGGCCCGGCTGATGTCGAGCGTGAAAGCACTGCGCACCATGCACATCAGGGCCTCGGCCGGCCCGGGGGTGCGCACCCGCAGCGCGTCCAGCGCCCGGCAAGCCTCCGGGTCATCGAGCAGGTAGATCGCGGCAACGGGGGCTGGCCCCTGCCAACGTTCGATACCCTCGTCACGTTCCCCGAGCCGGAATTTCGCGCCCGGCCCTCGGCCCCAGCCTCCGGCCTTCGCGCCGAACAGCCGGTCGCGCGCGTCCCGGCGCAAGCGCAGGTCCGGGCAGCCCGGGATGGCCAGCCACTCGCCCCCGCGCCGGCGCAGCAGCACCGCGTCGTCGCACATCAACCGCGCGCCGTGCCGGCACAGGGCCGCGGTGAGGGTGGACTTGCCGTAACCGCTGCCGCCGACCAGCAACAGCGCCCCGCCATCGGGCAGCACCACCGCGCCGGCGTGCAGCACCAGGTCGCCGCCGGAACCCAGGATCGCCGGCAGCCACTGGTTCAACAGCAAGTGGCGCAGCCCGTCATCATCGAGCCCCGGGCTCCGCTCGCACAACCCCAGCCGCCGCGGCTCGTCGAACAGGAAGCGGGCCTGCCCGGGAAAATCCAGCAGCACCTGGCGGCCCCGGCGCATGCGGCGCTTGGCGACCTCGCCCGCGGGCGTTCGCCATTGCTGATCCATTTGCCAGCCATCCTCCGTGCCGAGGGGGCCGCTGGCCATGCGCAGCCTCAGGTTGGGCCGGCCTGCGGCCGGCTGCAATTCCGGCAAGGGGAAGTCACAGTCGACGAGGTGCTCGAAAATCCGGTATCGCATGGCTCCCGTCCGGGCGGGGCTCAGCGCCCCCCCTCCAACACCGCGTAGTGCTCCGCCACCTCCGGGCGGTCGTTGAGCACCACGCCGCGATGCTCCACCCAGGCATGAGCGGCCAGCCCGCCATCCGCGGTGTCGACCCCGATTCTTAGGCGGCAGTCGATGCCGCGGCGTTGCAGCCACCATTCCAGCACCAGGCTGCGCCGCAGGCAGTTGGCCCGGTAGGGGCCCCGTCGGGCCGCCGCATTGACCGCAGCCGCCAGGGCGCGGGCGGTCGCCAGCACCTCGCCATCCGCTGGCGCGGGCGCCGCACGAGAGCCGGCCAGCGCCTGCAAACGGGTACGCGCGTGGCGCACGCCACCGCGACGCAACCACCAGCCCACGACCGGCAGCAGCAGCGCGGAGCCGGCCAGCACACGCCACTGGCGGGCGGGGCGCCCTGCTCCCCGCTCAGTCGGTCTCATCGGACGGCTCCAGCAGCCCGGCCGCCGCCAGGCTGGCCAGCAGTTCCCCGACATCGCCTTCCAGCTGCCCACGCGTCACCCGGTATTCTTCCGCCAGCGCGCCGAGCAGCTCACCCAGGTTGTGACCCGCCGCCAGCAGCTGCCAGACACGCGTACCCACCTCGTCGAGCCCGAAATAGGCCTCGCTGGCGAGGTCGAGCAGCACGGTCTCGCCATGCACTTCCTGGGCAAGCACCTGTTCGGAAATTCGAAACCGGAGGTTCGACGACAGTTCCATACCTCGTGATTTTATCGAAAACAGAGAGGCCGGGAAGCCTCGGGGTGAAATCTGCCGGCGGGGCCGCCACCCTGTTGCGGGGTGCGCAGCGACCGGAACCGCCGGCCGGCGCACCGGGGCGAAGGACGAATAAATGTCCCCGGAATTTCGGTATCATAGCGGGCGCTGAACGGCCCCGGGGAGCGGGTTCGCGCCCCAGGGCGAGGGTCCGCCACGATGACGCTTCAGCGACCGCGGCGGCACCTGCCGACACGGAGCGATTCAACAATAAACCCGAAATGCAGGATGCATTGATGACCAGAATCCCTTTCACGACACCCACCGCCCTGTTCCTGCTGCTGCTGTCACCCGCCGCGCACGCGGCCGGCGCCGACATGCCGTCGCTGGTTCACGACATCGGCATCAGCCTGCTGGCGGCGGGGCTGCTGGCGGTGATCTTCACGCGCCTGAAGATCCCCAGCATCGCGGCATTCCTGGTGGCCGGCATCGTGATCGGGCCGATCGGCGCCGAGCAGGTGACCGACCCGGACAACATCGACACCATCGCGCAACTCGGTTTCATCCTGCTGCTGTTCCTGATCGGGCTGGAACTGGACCTCAAGAAGATCATCCACAGCGGCAAGGCGATCATCGTCTCCGGCCTGCTGCAATACCCGCTCACCATCCTGTTCGGGGCGGCCGCGGTCAAGCTGCTGCTGGCGCTGGGTGTCGGCGGCACCCTGTTGACGGAAGGCCCGCACGCCGCCCTGTACATCGGGGTCATCATCGCCGGCTCGTCGACCCTGCTGGTGGTCAAGCTGTTCCAGGAGCATTTCGAGCTGGACACCGAGCCGGGTCGCCTGGCGCTGGGCATGCTGATCTTCCAGGACATCTGGGTGATCATCGTCATCCTGATCCAGCCCAACATCGAGGACCCGCAACTCGTCCCGATCCTCATGTCGTTCCTGGGCATCGCGGTGCTCACCGCGCTGTCGGTGCTGGTGACGCGCACCATTGTCGCGCGGGGCTTTCACTGGATCTCCAAGAAGCCCGAACTGATCCTGATGGGGGCCCTGGCCTGGTGTTTCATCCTGGTGTTCGTGGGGCAGAACCTGGATACCACGACCCGCGTGCTGTTCGGCTTCGATCTGCACATGTCGGTGGGCCCCGGCATGGCGGCGCTGATCGCCGGCGCCGGTCTGGCCAACCTGCCGTCCAGCACCGAGATCATTACCAAGGTCAGCACGGTGAAGGATTTTTTCATCACGCTGTTCTTCGTGGCCCTGGGGATCAGCATCCCGGCGCCCGAAGGCTTCGATGTCATCGTGCTGGCGGTGGCGATCGCACTGGTGGCGATCCTGGCGCGCCAGTTCGTGTTCTTCCCGCTGTTTTATGCCTGCAAGGTCGACCAACGCAATGCCCTGGTCTCCTCCGTGCGCCTGGCACAGATTTCCGAATTCGGCCTGGTGATCGCGTTCCTGGGCGTGCAGTACGGCCACCTCAGCCCCAGCCTTTCCAGCGCGGTGATTTTCGCCTTCGTCATCACCGCGCTGACCACGCCGCTCATGTACAACAAGGCCTACGAAATCCATGGCTGGATTCGCCCGATCCTGGAAAAACTCGGCTTCAAGGCACCCCCGGAGCTGACGCTGCACAAGGACACCGAGTACAAGGTGGTGATCCTCGGGTTCCACCGGGACGCCTCCTCGCTGTTGTGCAACCTGCAGCGTGGCGATCCGCAACTGGTGCGGCAGACCCTGGTGGTCGATTTCAACGTGGCGCTGCATCGCAAGATCGCGGCCACCGGCGCAGCCGTCAAGTATGGCGACCTGTCCAACTCGGAGACGCTGCACCACCTCGGCCTGAACCGGGCACGCGTGATCGTGAGCACGATACCGGACGATCTGCTGCGCGGCATCGACAACCGGGCCCTGGTCGGGACCCTGCGGGAGTTGAGCCCCAATGCGGTGATCATCGCCAATGCCGTCACCATGGATTCGATCGACAAAATCTACGCGGCTGGCGCGGATTACGTGTATCTTTCGAGGCTGGAGGCGGCCAATTCACTGGTGGATGCCATCGGCGAGGCCCTCGAGAACCGGATCGCGGTGTATCGCGAGCAGAACATGGAGCGTAATGGGTTCAAGCGGGGCCGAAATGAAGTCCTGAGCTGAGCGGAGCGAGAGGGACGTCAGGTGACTTTACTGGTCCAGATCACGGATACCCATATCCTGCCGCCGGGCGAGTTGCTGTACGGCGAGATCGATACCGCCCGGCATCTGCAGGAGGCGGTTGCGGCCATCAACCGCATGCGGCCCCGGCCGGACGTGGTGATGGTGACGGGTGACCTGGTGGAGCGCAACGAGGAGACCTGCTACCGGCATTTCATCGACCTCGTCACGCCGGTAGAGATGCCCCTGTATGTGATCCCCGGCAACCATGACTATCCCGATCACATGCTGGAAATCTTTGCCGGCACGCCCTACTTCCCGGCCTCGAAGCTCACCTACCAGTACGTCATCGACGATTTTCCGTTTCGGATCCTGGCGCTGAACAGCCATCTCGACGATACCGAGCTGCCCGGTTTCGATGCAGCCCGGCTGTTGTGGCTGCACGACAACCTGCGACGCTCGAAAAAGCCCACCCTGATCGCCATTCATCACCCACCCATGCGGACCGGCATCGAGTTCCTCGATATGGGCGGGACCGAGTGGTTCCAGGGGCTGAAGGAAGTCATCACGCAGCACCCGCAGGTCAAACTCGTGATCTGTGGCCACTGCCACACCGACATGACGGGCCGCATTGGCACCGTGCCGGTCTACATGGCAGGCGCGGTTGCCCACCAGCTGGTGGCGGCGCGAGGGGCGGACGTGGCGCCGGCGTCCATCAACGAACCGGTGCCTCCCGTCCTGCATCACTACCTCAACGACGAGTTCGTCAGCGGCTCCCATCCATGGCCCGCTCACATCGAGGAAATCCGCATCGACCGGAAATCGGGCATCTCCTGGGAGAAACTGAAGCGCCTGATGCGGGGCTCTCTGAACTAACGGCCGCCCGCGGCGGACGCCCTTACTCGACCGTCACCGATTTCGCCAGGTTGCGCGGCTGATCGACATCCGTGCCCCGCAGCACGGCCACGTGGTAGGCGAGCAACTGCAACGGCACCGTCAGCACCACCGGCGCCAGCAGCGCACCCCCGGCATCCAGCTTGATCAGCCGGCCATGCCGCTCACTGAAACTGGCTTCCGCTTCTACGTCGGCGAACACGTACAACTCGCCGCCGCGCGCGTGGACCTCCTCGATGTTGCTGACCAGCTTTTCCAGCAGGCGATTGTTGGGAGCGACTGCGACCACCGGCATGTCGCTGTCCACCAGCGCCAGCGGGCCATGCTTCAGTTCCCCGGCGGGGTAGGCCTCGGCGTGGATGTAGGAGATCTCCTTGAGCTTGAGGGCCCCTTCCATGGCAATCGGGTAATGGCTGCCCCGGCCGAGGAACAGGGCATGATGTTTGTCCACGAAGCGCTCGGCGAGGCGTTCGAGTTCGGCATCCAGTTCCAGCGCCCGGTTGAGCAGCTCCGGCAAGCGGTTGAGATCCGCCACGCAGGCCTCGTAAGCGGCGGCGTCCATGCCGTTCAGGCGGGCGAGCTCCAACATCAGCAGCTGCAGGGCCACCAGCTGGGTGGTGAATGCCTTGGTCGAGGCCACCCCGATTTCGGGGCCGGCGCGGGTCATCAGCACCAGGTCGGCCTCGCGCACCAGCGAGCTCTCGGGTACGTTGCAGATGGCCAGCGTGGTGACATAACCCGCCTCCCGGGCGTGGCGCAGCGCCGCCAGCGTGTCCGCCGTCTCGCCCGACTGGGAAATGGCGACGAACAGCGTGTCCTCCGGCACCACGGGCCGGCGATAGCGGTATTCGCTGGCGACCTCGGCCATGCATGGGATGCCGGCCAGCTGTTCCAGTTGGTAGCGGGCCACCAAGCCGGCGTGGTAACTGGTCCCGCAGGCGACGATGTGGACGTTTCGCACCCGCGCCAGTTGCTCGTCGGCGCCCACGCCGAAGATGTTCGGCAACACGCGGGTCGCGCTGATGCGGCCCTCCAGCGTCTCGGCCACGGCCTGCGGCTGCTCGAAGATTTCCTTCTGCATGTAGTGGCGGTAGTCGCCGCGCTGCACGGCGTCCGCGCTCAGGTCCGCCTCGTGCACCGGGCGCTCGACAGCCTGGTCCCCTGCATCGCGAACCTCGAAACCACGCGCCTCCAGGCGCACCACGTCGCCCTCTTCCAGGTACACGAAGCGATTGGTGACCGGCAACAGCGGATGGATGTCGGAAGCCAGAAAGTGCTCGCCAAAGCCCAGGCCCAGCACCAGGGGGCTGCCCCGGCGGGCGCCGACGACCACACCGGGCTCCGCGGCGCACACCGCCGCCACGGCGAACGCGCCATGCAGGCGTTCCACCGCGCGGCGCACCGCTCCGAACAGGTCGTTGCCCGCGTCCATCAGGTGGGCGATGAGGTGTGCGATCACCTCGGTGTCGGTTTCGGAAGTGAACTCGAAGCCGGCATCGGCCAGCTCCCGGCGCAGCGCCTCGTGGTTTTCGATGATGCCATTGTGCACCAGCGCCAGGCGCTCGCCCGAGAGGATGGGATGGGCGTTGCGGGTGCTGGGTATCCCGTGCGTCGCCCAACGCGTGTGCGCAATCCCGCAGGGTCCGTGCAGCGGCGACTCCTGCAACAGGTCTTCCAGCGCCCTGACCTTGCCTTCGGTGCGTTGGCGCTCGATCAATCCATCTGCCTGCACGGCGATGCCGGCGGAATCGTAGCCCCTGTATTCCAGCGCATGCAGGCCGGCGATCAGGATGTCGCTGACATCCCGGCGGGCGCTGGCCGCGACTATCCCGCACATGGCCCGCTGGCCCCGCTCGAGTTGCCCGCCGGTCCGGCCATCATCGGTCGTCCTGCGGCTTCTTGGCCGGGCGCTTCCAGCCCGGCAGGCTGACCTGCTTGGCCCGGCTCACCGTCAACTGGCCTGCCGGTGCATCCCGGGTGATGGTCGAGCCGGCGCCGATGGTGGCATCCGGCCCGACCGTGACCGGCGCGACGAGCTGCGTGTCCGAGCCGATGAAGGCGCCGTCGCCGATCACCGTGCGGTGCTTGTTGGCGCCGTCGTAATTGCAGGTGATGGTGCCGGCGCCGATGTTGACGCGCTCGCCGATCTCGCTGTCGCCGAGGTAGCTGAGGTGGTTGGCCTTGCTGTCCTGGCCGAGCGTGGTCTGCTTGACCTCCACGAAGTTGCCGACCCGCGCGCCCTTCGCCAGCTCGCTGCCGGGCCGCAGGCGGGCGAACGGCCCGATATCACAGGCCCCCGTGGTGCGCACGCCTTCCATCACGCTGTAGGGGTGCACCCGCGTGCCGGCGGCCAGGTCACAGTCGCGAAGCACGCACCCCGGACCGATGCTGACCTCATCCCCCAGCCGGATTTCGCCCTCCAGCACGACATTGACGTCGATCGTCACATCCATGCCCGCCTCGATATTGCCTCGCAACTCCACGCGCGCCGGGTCGACGATGCGCACCCCGGCTTGCATCAGGCGCTCGCTGTTGACCGTGCGCAGGCGGCGTTCCAGCAGGGCCAGCTGCAGCGGGTCATTGGCGCCCTGCAGGTCGCGGGGGTCGGGGGCCGGGACGCTGGCGATCTCCACTCCGTCCGCGGCCGCCATGGCGTAGATGTCTGGCAGGTAGTACTCACCCTGGCGGTTGTCGTTCCGCAGGCGGTCCAGCCAGGCCCGCAACGGCTCCGCGGCCGCCAGCAGGATGCCGGTATTGACCTCGTCGATGAGGCGCTGCTCCTCGCTGGCATCCGCGTGTTCGACGTTGCCAATGATGCGGCCACCCGCGTCCCGCAGAATCCGGCCGTATCCGCTCGGGTCGGGCAGGCGCATGGTCAGCACGCGCAGCGGGGCGTCTCCGGCGGCCAGCAAGGCGCGCATGGCGGTGGCCGGCAGCAAGGGGTGGTCGGCATACACCACCAGCACCTGCGCGGGGCCCGGGATGCCGGGCATGGCCTGCTGCACCGCGTGGCCGGTGCCCAGGCGCGGTTCCTGCCGCACCCAGGTGACGTCGTCTCCCGGGCAGGCGGCATACATGCCCTCCGCCGCCGACGGATGGTGAACGATGTGGATGCCGTCCGGCTGCAGCGAGCGCACGCTGTCCAGCAGGCGCGCGACCATCGGCCGGCCGCCGAGGGCGTGCAGGGCCTTGGGCAACCGCGATTTCATGCGGGTCCCCTCGCCGGCGGCGAGTATTATGATATGCAGCGGAATGCTCATGCACCTACCATCATCCTGCCGACCTGAGAGTATAGCCGCACCCTTCGCGGCGCACTACGCGGCCGCGCGGTTCAAATATGGCATTTTGCGGCCTTTTTTCACCCTCGATCGGCGCGACGGGTCGGCTCCGGCTGCCCGGCGGGGCCGGGCCCGCGGCTGGCGCCTCGGCCTGTCGTTGCTGCTTGCCCTCGCTCCTGCGGCCGAGGCCGTGGAGCGGCGGGTGGTGAACGACGGCCAGCTGGTGCTGGAGGGCATCCCGGAAATTCCTCCCGGGCTGCCGGACCGCCTCGCGCGCTTCCACGAAACCTCCGCCACCTCGTTCCTGGCCTGGAGCCTGGCGGGTGACCAGATCTACGTGCGCACGCGGTTCGGCGGCGTCCACCAGATCCACCGGGTGGCTCAGCCGAAAGCGGAACAACAGCCCATGGGTGGCAGCCCGGAACCGGTTGGCGAAGTGGCCCGGCAGCCGGCGGGGCATCTGCTGGCCTACACCGAGGACCGGGGCGGCAGCGGCCTGGACCAGATTCACCTGCTGGACCCCCGCAGCGGCGAGACCCGGCCGTTGACCGCGGGCCAGGCGCTGAACAACCGCATGGTATGGGATCGCAACGGCCGGCGGCTGGCCTTCCGGTCCACTCGGCGCAATGGCCGCAGCAACGACATCTGGATCATGGATGTCACGGCGCCCGCGCAGGCGCGGATGGTGCTGGCGGCACCCGACGGTGCGCTGTGGAAGCCCGTGCAGTTCAGCCCGGACGGTTCCCGGCTGCTGGTGCAGTATTACGCCAGCATCACCGATTCGCGCATCTACCTGCTCGAACTGGCAACGGGCGAGTACCGCCTGCTGGTGGGTTCCGCCGAAGCGCCCACCAGCAACGTGGCTTCCGGGTTTGACGCGCTGGGCACCGGCGTACATTTCATCACCAACCAGCGCGACCGGGCCGCCGAGATCGGCTGGATATCGACCACGGAGGCCAGCCCCATCGAGTTCGTGCCCGGCGACATCCAGTGGGACATCACCGGCTTCGAATTGAGCCCCGATGCTGCGCGCGGCGCTTTCGTGACCAACGAGGAAGGCATCAGCCGCCTGTTCCTGTATGACCCCGAAAAGCGCCGCCACAAGCGGGTGCGGCACGCCCCGGTGGGGGTCATCAGCGACCTGCGCTTCAGCCCCGATGGCCGCCGCCTCGGCATGACCATCAGCACTTCGCGCACCCCCAGCGATGCCTTCGTTCTGAAGCTCAAGGCCCGGGCGCTGTCCTACGGTCGCTTGCAACGCTGGACGCTCGGTGACGTGGGGGGGCTGGATGAGCGGAATTTCATCGAGCCGCAGCTGGTGCATTACCCGGCTCCGCTGCTGAGCGACGAGCGCTACATTTACATCCCCGCGTTCGTCTACCTGCCGCGCAGACGAGGACCGGCCCCGGTCGTCATTTTTGTGCACGGGGGCCCCGAAGGACAGTTCCGACCCGACTTCAACAGCCTCATCCAGATGTGGGTGCAAACGCTGGGCGTAGCCGTCATAGCCCCCAACGTGCGCGGCTCGCTGGGCTATGGCAAGGCCTACCTGTCGATGGACGACGGCAGGCTCAGGGAGAACGCGGTGAGCGACCTCGGCGCCCTGCTGGACTGGATCGCCGAACAGCCGAAACTGGATGGGTCCCGCGTCGCCATTTACGGCGCCAGCTATGGCGGCTACATGGCGCTGGCCGGCGCGGTGCACTTCAGCGACCGCCTGCGCGCCGCCGTGGACCGGGCCGGGATCAGCAATTTCGTGACCTATCTCGAGAACACCCAGGATTACCGCCGCGACCTCCGCCGGGCGGAGTACGGGGACGAGCGCGACCCCGAAATGCGCGCCTTCCTGGAACGCATCTCGCCGCTGAACAACGTCGCCGAGATCGACATTCCGCTGCTCATCGCGCAGGGCCAGAACGACCCGGTGGTGCCGGTCAGCGAGTCCGAGCAGATGGTACAGGCATTGCGCCAGCGCGGGCAGACGGTTTGGTATTTCAACGCCCTCAACGAGGGCCATGGCCATCAGCGCAAGGCGAACCGCGACGTGTTCCAGCAGGTGACCCACCTGTTCCTGGAGCAGTTCCTGCTCGGCGACTGAGCGTCAGCGGCTTTGCCCGTCAGGCCCCGCGGCGTGCAGCTGCGCCAGGTCGGAAACCGCATCGATATCGTAGCCCGCCAGCGGCAGCTCGACGAGCAGCGTGTCGGTCGCCGCCGCCAGCAGGGCCTTGCCGCCCGCCGGCCCGCGCAGGCGGGCGAGCGACCCGAAGCTCCGCGCCGGGAAGATCACCGGCGGGCCGAACGCATCGGCCCAACGCGCCGCCACGATGCGCTCCGGCGCAGCCCGCCAGGCCGCCACCAGCGTCTCCAGGCAGGCCGGCGTGACCCGCCACTGGTCGCACAGCAGCACCAGCAGCGCCGCCGCATCCTGCGGCACCGCGTGCATGGCGCAGGCGATGGAGCGTCCCTGGCCCTGGCGCCATTCCGGGTTGCGCACGACCACCGCCCGCAACCCCGCCAGCGCAGCCTCGACGGCCTTCGCATGGGCGCCCGTGACCACGATCACCGTGCCGCAGACCTGCGCCAGCATCGCCGCACCGCGCGCCACCAGGCTGGCATCCCCCAACCGCAGCAGCTGCTTGGGCTGCCCCAGGCGCCGCGAACCGCCCGCCGCCAGCAGCAGGCCCGCGACCGCGGGATCGCGATCAGTCACCACCGGGGCGCCGCCCACTCAACACGGCGTGGATCTCCGCCGCCACGGACAGCGCGATGGACTCCGGCAACTCGGCGCCGATGTCCAGTCCGGCCGGGCCGTGGATGACGACCGCAGGATCTTCCAGGCCAGCCTGCAGCTGTTCACGCCGGGCGCGCGGACCGAGCAGGCCGATGTACGCGACACCGGCCGGTGCCGCCCGGGACAGGTAGGCCGCGTCGTGCTCGAGGTTGTGGCTCATGATCACCACCGCGTCGGTGCGGTCCGGCGTCATTTCGGGACCGCAGTCCGCCGGGCGCAGGTTGAGCACCTCGCAGCCGTCCGGGAAACGCTCGGGCCGGGCGAAGGCCGGGCGATGGTCATTGACCGCACAATTCCACCCCAAGTTCAGCAGCAACCGCACCAGCGGCACGGCATCCGGCCCGCCGCCGCAGATGAGCACCCTCGGCGGGGGGTCGATACGCAACAGCAGCAGGTCCAGCGGTTGGCCGTTCAGCGTCCAGCGTGCCGCGGCGTGGCGCTGCCCCGCGGGCCATTCGCCCTGCGCCGAGCGCAGGCCCTCCAGCAACCACTCATCCCCCCAACCTTTCCCCCGCCCGCCGATCAGCGCCAGAGTCCCCGCCGCCAATGGCTGATCCGGGGTGCTCACCAGCGCCATACGGCAGCTTTCGCGCTCGCGGATCCGGTCAAAAAGCCAGGGCAGGAAACCGAAACCCTGCGACCGGTCCAGACGCAGCAGCAGCAGCTTCACCACCCCGCCGCAGCCGAGCCCCAGCCCCCAGGGGGAATGCGCATCGGTGGCCAGGTCGTAGGTCACCTGGCGTGGCTGGCCATCGCCGAACACCGCGCCGGCGTGCTCCAGCAGATCGCCCTCCAGGCAGCCGCCCGAAATCAGCCCCCCATAGTGGCCGTCGGCTCGAATCAGCATCATCGCGCCGGGCTTGCGGTAGGTGGAGCCCTCGGTACCGACCACCATGGCCAGGACCAGCGCATCCTCCGCGCGCGAGACATCGAGAAAGCGCTCCAGTTCCTTCAGGCCCAGGTGCACCGGCGCGCCCTTACAGCAGCGTTTCACCCAGCGCGTCGAAGGCCGCGATGGGCGCCGTGGCGGCCGGCGAGCCGGGAAAATCCGCCGCGAACAGGGTCCAGATCATGAGATCGTGGTGGCCGCCCTCGGTATCCACCACGCGATCCCGCAGGGTGGCCTCGTGGGTGAAGCCCAGGCGCTCCGGGATCGCGGCGCTGGGCCGGTTGCCCGGCGCGCAGTGGATTTCGATCCGCCGCACCTCCAGCAGCTCGAAGGCGACCCGCACCAGTGCGGCGGAGGCCTCTCTCGCGTAGCCATGGCCCGTGGCGTTGACCGCGATCCAGTAACCTATTTCGAGCGCATGGGCGCCAACACGCTTGAGCAACATGTTCTCGCCCAGCAGGCTCCGTTCGGAGCGGTCGAAGACGGCATAACGATAACCCCAGTCCAGGTCGAAGCTGGCACGGTGCTCGCGCAGCCAGGCGGCGGTCGCAGCCAGCGTGCGGGGCTCGTCCGCCATGAAGGGAATCCAGGGCCGCAGGTGCTCATCGGACGCATCGAGCTGGGCCCGCAGGCTGGCGGCGTCCTCCGGCGCCCAGCACCGCAGCACCAGACGCCCGGTCTCGACCCGGTAGGGGACGCGGTGTGTCCCGCTGCCGGTCGCGCTCACAGCCAGCGCCTCACGCGCTGCCTGTAGGCCCGGTATTCCGCGCCGAAGGCCGCCTCCAGGAACCGCTCTTCCGCGATCACGAAGCGGTTGTGCAGGACCCACACCAAGCCGGGCAGCGGCAGCAGTGAGCCGACGCTACCGCATAACAGGGCGACGCCAAGCACCAGCGAGGCCATGCCCAGATACATGGGATTGCGCGTGAACCGGAAAAAGCCGCGGGTGACCAGCACCGTCGCCTCCCGAAACGGCACCAGGCCGGTGCCCGAGCGCAGGAAGGCGCCAGCGGGTACTGCCATCATCACCACCCCCAACACCGCGGGTGCCAGCCCGGCCAGGTTCCAGGGCCTGGGCAGACTGGTGGCCAACGGCAGCCGATGATGCAGGATGACCGTCAGCACGAGGGCCGCCAACAGGTACACCGGCGGCAGGACCCTGCGTTGCGGCGCCAAGCCCGGGTCGGCGCCGCTCATGCGGCCGCACCCTCACCCGGCTCGAACCAGAATTCGATCTCATCGGTGTCGTGCTCGAAGCGCGCCGAATGCAGGCAGCCGGCCGGCACGTGGTACCAGTCGCCGGCCGCGCAGCGCTGCTCGCACCCCTCGAGGGTCAGAATCAGCTCCCCCCGGGTGATGACGCCGTAATTGTCGGTTGCGTGGCGGTGCGGGGGGATGGCGGTCCCGGCCGGGTAGGACGCGAACAGCACCTCACAGCCGTCCGCCGCCAGGCGGTAGGCGTCGAACCGGCCATCATAGAGCGGCAATTGGCGGATGCGGTCGGGATAGTCTCCAGGCATGGGGGCCTCCGGGCCCTGGCCGCGGCGCGCGGCACGGCCCACGCGCACGAGTCAATCAGTGGTGCCGGCCAGGTCGAGGGAATAATAGTAGAAATCCCCGTCGCGTTCATAACCCAGCGATTCGTACAGCGCCTGGGCGGCACGATTGTCGGTGGCGGTGGCGAGATCCACCCGGCCGACGCCGGCCGCGCGGCAATGCGCATGCGCGGCGGCCATCAGTCGGCGCCCGAGGCCATGTTGCCGATGGGACGGCGCCACGAACAGGTCGTGCAATACCCAGGCCGACTGCATGCCCACCGAGTCGTGGCATGGATACAACAACACGAAACCCACCGCGCGATTCGGCACCTCCATTTCGCGGGCCAGCAGCACCACGCATTCGCTGCAGGCCATGCGGGCCTCGAGGAAGGCCTGCTCGGCAGCCGGATCGGGCGCCTGCCGATAGAATTCGCGGTAGGCCGAGAACAACGGCAGCAGCGCGGACAGGTGATGCTCGGAAGCCCGCAGGATCTCTACGCTGGGGCCGTCGGCCGTCACGGGCTCAGTCCGGCGCGTCCGGGGCCGGGTCGCCCACGGTCCCGTCCGAGCGCATCTGGCGAATCTCTTCCGCCCCGTAGCCGAGGGACTCCAGGACATCCACCGTGTCCCCGCCGGCGGTCGGTAGATCGCGCCGCAGGCCGAACTTGTCGCCCTGCATCTCCAGCGGAATGGCCGGCAGGCGAAGCCGGGCACCGGCCCGCTCGCCGCCGGGCACGGTGATCTCCAGCAGGCCGCCGTGCGCGGACAGGTGGGGGTCGTCGAACAGGTCCGAGGGCCGATTGATGGGTGCGAACGGTATTCCGGCGCGATCCAGCCGTTCGATCAACTCCGCCTGGCTCATGCTGCGAAACAGCTCGCTGAGGGCCGGAATCAGGCGCTCACGCTGGCGGACCCGGTCGTTGTTGCTGTCCAGGCCGCGGTCGGCGGCGAACTCGGCGAGGCCGAACTCCTGGCAGAAAACGCGCCACAAACTGTCGCTGACCACCGCGACAAATACCTGCCCGCCGTCGCGCGCCTCGAAGATGTCGTACACCGACCACGCCGAGCGCCGCACGGACATGGGCGGCGGCGGTTCGCCCTGCACGCCCTCCTGCGCCATGTGCTGACCGACGATGAAGGCGGTGGTTTCGAACAGCGCACTGGTCACGCGCTGCCCGAGGCCGGTGCGATGGCGCTCCTCCAGCGCGGCGAGAATGGCGATCACGCCGAACATGCCACCGGTGATGTCGACCACCGACGAGCCGGCACGCATCGGCCGGCCGGGCAGGCCGGTCATGTACGCCAGCCCGCCCATCATCTGCGTCACCTCGTCCAGCGCCGTGCGGTGTTCGTAGGGCCCGGACAGGAAACCCTTGAGGGAACAGTAGATCAGGCCCGGGTGCCGTTCGCGCAGGGGTTCGTAACCGAAGCCCAGCCGGTCCATGGCGCCTGGGCGGAAATTCTCGATCAGGACGTCCGAGGCTTCGATCAGGCGCAACGCGACCTGCCTGCCCTGCTCGGACTTGAGGTCCACGCAGATGCTCTGCTTGTTGCGGTTGTACATGGGAAAGTAGCCGGCGCCGGAGCCGCCCAGGCGTCGGGTATTGTCACCCCCCAGCGGCTCGACCTTGACCACGGTGGCGCCGAGGTCGGCCAGGATGACCCCCGCTGCGGGGCCCATGACCATGTGCGTGAACTCGGCGACCCGGATTCCCGCCAGTGGTAACTCGCGCTGTGCCATCGATGGATGAGCCCCCCGGATGCCGCCCGCTGCGCCTGCAGAGCGGCGCCTGGACACGGTGGTTTGCTATTATGTTATAACATTAAAACATTTGTGCAACCGGACCGGTTCAGGCGATTTTGAGCATCGACATCACCATCAGCGAAGTCGGGCCCCGCGACGGCTTGCAGAGTATCGAGCGCATCATGCCCACGGCCGCCAAGTGCGCCTGGATCAGCGCGCAGTTCGCAGCCGGCACCCCGGAAATCGAGGTGGGCTCCTTCGTGCCCCCGAAGCTGCTGCCGCAGATGGCGGACGCTGCCGAGGTCGTGGCCCATGCCCGCACACTCGAGGGGCTGACGGTGGCCACCCTGGTGCCCAATCTCAGGGGGCTCGAACGGGCCGTGGCCGCCGGCGCGCACAAGGTATCCATCCCCTTCTCCATGAGCGAGACCCATTCGCTGCGCAACGTGCGCAAGAACCATGCGGAGATGCTGGCGGAGATCGGTCGCTGCGTGGCCTTCCTGGACACCGTGCCGGACGCGGAGCGCCCGCGATTCGAAGTCGGCCTGTCGACCGCGTTCGGCTGCACCATCGAGGGTCCGGTGCCGGAATCGCGGGTGATCGCGATGGCCGAGCGCGTGACGGCGCTCGGCGCCGACGAAGTGGGGCTGTCCGACACCACCGGCTACGGCAACCCCGTCCAGCTCCGGCGACTGGCAGAGGGCATCTGGTCGGCCTGCGGGCGGCACATGCTCAACGGCGTGCACCTGCACAATACCCGTGGCCAGGGCCTGGCCAATGCACTGATGGCGGTCGAGCTCGGGTTTACCACCCTGGACAGCTCACTGGGCGGTCTCGGCGGCTGTCCCTGGGCGCCCGGCGCGAGCGGCAATATCGTGACCGAGGACCTGGTGTGGATGCTGGAGGCGATGGGGCTGCGCACCGGCATCGATCTCGAACGTCTGCTGGCCGTGCGCGCCATCCTGCAGGAGGCGCTGCCGGGTGAGCCGCTCTACGGGTTCGTGGCGGATGCCGGAATCCCGAAGGGCGTTGGCCCGGTTGGCTGAGGCCTCGCACGCGCGTCGACTGCAAAGAGCGATTTACGCGGCCGCGCCCGCCGCACCCGGCATGGCGCTTGAATAAATGTACGGACAATGCATTCGGATCGCCACAAATCCCTGAAATTGTTATAGACTGATTGCCGCAGCAAGCACCCGTTTCCTGACGCATCGCTACAATGAAGGAAAAACCGATGAAGAGACCCGCGCTACTCAACCATTTCCTGGCGGTAACGCTCGCATTGCCCGTGGGCGCCGCCATACTGTACAGCGGGGCTGCGATGGCCCAGATCGAAGAAGTCGTGGTCACCGCCCGCGCTCGTGAAGAATCGCTCCAGGACGTCCCCGCCTCGATCACTGCATTTACCGAAACCGATATCGAGAACATGGGCGTCAGGCGGGCGGAGGACTTCGTTTTCCAGACGCCCGGCGTGTCGCTGGTGAACACGGTGGAAGTCGGTGATACCCAGCTCAGCATCCGAGGCTTGAACGGCGCCCGCGATGCCGAGACCAACTTCGCGTTCATCCTGGACGGCGTGCTGTATACCAACCCGAGTGCGTTCAACCGCGAGTACATCGACCTCGCCCAGATCGAGGTCCTGAAGGGGCCGCAGGGCGCCCTCTACGGCCGCTCTGCCGCGGCCGGGGCGGTGATCGTGACCACCAAGCGTCCGACCGAGGAGACCGAGATGGAGCTCCGGTTCGGGGCGGCCGAGCATGAGACCTACACCGCCGCCGGCACCATCGCCGGGGCCCTGGGCGAGAACCTGTTCGGACGGTTCAGTTTCGACTACCGCGAGACCGAAGGCTTCCTGTTCAACACCTTCCTGAACGACGAGGTGGTCAACGATTTCGAGAACTATTCGATCAATGGACGCCTGATCTGGGAGCCGTCGGACCGCACCACGGTCGACATGAAGATTCGCCATGCGGAGGTCGACGCCGCTTCCATCGCGTTCAACGCGGCGTTCGCCATTCCGTTGTTCGCCGAGCTGTTCGGAATTCCGGATTTCTACATCGACGTGAACGACCACGAGTTCGTGTTCACCCCCAACGTCGACCCGGCCAACGAGCAGGAAACCACCGAAATCTCGGTCAAGATCGACCACGAAATGGACTGGGGCACCCTGACCGCCTGGGGCCTGTACAGCGACCAGGACCAGTACTTCCTGGCCGACGGCACCTCGGGTGCCTTCGGGTTCTACTATCCGCAGCAATCCTGCGTCGACAGCCTGGTCGCCACCTTCGGCTTCCCCATGCAGTCGCCCACCTTCAACTTCTACGGCGTAGTGCCCGACGCACCTTTCTCCACCGTGCTGCTGCCGCCCTACAGCCCGTCGACCTGTGACGGGTACCAGTACCAGGAACGGAACCAGGAGGACAAGAGCTTCCAGATCCAGTTCACCTCCCCGGCCGACCAGCGGCTTCGCTGGCAGGCCGGCGCCTACTTCCTCGACCTGGACCGCCGCGTGGGCGTGGCGCAATTGCTGGATGACGGGCGGCCGGACTCGAGCCTGCCGCGCTCGTTCGTGAACCCCCTGACCGACGCCCTGGTGCTGGACGACTTCGATACCGAGGTCTGGGCCCTGTTCGGATCCATTAACTACGACATCACCGAATCCGTCGAGCTGTCCTTCGCCCTGCGTTACGACAAGGAGGACCGCAAGGTCACCAATGCGGTTCCCACCCCGAGCGAGCAGCTATCGACCCGCATCAACTACTGCGCCGCGACGGGCCCGGGCTTCTGTTCCCTGAACGGCGCGCCCCTCGCTGGGTCGCCGCTCAACCCGGCCTTCGTCACGGACTTCGCGACCGGCACGGTGGTCGACACCCTGGCGTCGCGCTCCAAGTCGTTCAGCCACACCCAGCCCAAGATCAGCCTGACCTGGGATGCGACCGACAACCTGACGCTGTTCGGCAGCTGGGGCATCGGCTTCAAGAGCGGCGGCTTCAACAACCTGGGCGCCAACGAGACCATCCAGTTCTTCATGATCGATTTCGCGGCGGCCGGCGGCTTTCCGCTCGACCTCGTGGCGCCACCGGAGATCTTCGAGGAAGAGACCTCCAGCGCCTGGGAGCTCGGCGCACGCTGGAGCACGCTGGATGACCGCCTGCAACTGACCGGCGCGATCTTCGCGACCGATGTCGACGACATGCAATTCTTCGAGTTCTTCGTGGGGCCCTTCGGTCTGCTGCGCGTGGTCGAAAACATCGACGAGGTCAGCATCGAGGGCTTCGAGCTCGGCCTGACCTGGCAAATCCTGGACAGCCTGATGCTCACGGGCGGGTACTCCAAGATCGACGGCGAAATCGACAAGTTCACCATCCGGCCCAACACCGTCGGCAACGAGGTGCCGAATGCGCCGGAATACACCTTCAATGCCGCCCTGCAGTACGTCGGCAACCTGACCAGCGACTGGCGCTTCACGGGCCGGCTGGAGTATGCCTATCAGGGGGCCACCTGGTACAACACCATCCAGGACGAATCCACCCCGGCGATCTACTTCGGGGGCCCACCCGCCGTGCATGATCGCTCGGAGGTCGACGGCTATGGAATCACCAACCTGAGGGTGGGCGTCGAGAGCGATCGCTGGCGCTTCACCGCCTTTGCCCAGAACCTGACCGATGAAGAGTACCTCGCCGAGGTGATCACCGCCGCCGAGTTCGGTGGCTCGTTCATCCATCCGGGCCTGGAGCGGACGGTGGGCTTCGAGGTCTCCTTGAGCTACTGACCGGGTTCCCGTTCGGGGTTCGCCCCGATGAACGACAAAGGCCGGCACCTGCCGGCCTTTGTCTGTTCGGGCTGCTGGCCCGCGGCACTCAGATGATCCCGTCCGCCTCCAGCTGGCGCAGGCGCGCGCGATCGAGTCCGAGCAGACCGCCGAGGATTTCCCCGTTGTGCTCGCCGAGCTCGGGTCCGCAGGACCGCACCTCGCCCGGGGTCAGCGAGAGCTTCGGGAAGACGTTCTGCATGGCCAGCTCGCCGTACTCGGGGTGCAGGCGTCGGATGATGGACTCACGGGCCTGGAAATGCGGGTCACGCAGCATGTCGGCGGCGCGATAGATCTTGCCGGCCGGCACGCCGTGCCGTTCCATCAGCTCGGCAATCTCGTCCACGTCGTGGCGGGCGGTCCACGCGGCGATCCGCTCATCCAGCTCCGCCTGGCGCTCGCCCCTGGCGTGGTGATCCCGGTACCGGGCGTCGGCGGCGAGTTCGGGCTGTTGCATGGCCTCGGCGAGCCGCTGGAAGACCGTATCCTGGTTGGCGGCAATCAGGATCATGGCGCCATCGCGCGTCGGGTAGGCATTGGACGGCGCGACCCCGGGCAGGATGGAACCCGTGCGTTCACGCACATACCCGCCGGCCTGGTACTCCGGCACCAGGGATTCCATGACGCCCAGCACCGCCTCGTAGATTGCGGCATCGATGACCTGGCCGCGGCCGGTCCTGTCCCGATAATGCAATGCGGACAGTGCACCCACGGTCGCGAACAGGCCGGCCAGCGAGTCGCCGATGCTGATGCCGACCCGGCTGGGGGGCGCGTCGGGACTGCCCACGACATAGCGCAGCCCGCCCATGGCTTCCCCGATGGAGCCGTAACCGGCCCGCTCGCTGTAGGGGCCGGACTGGCCGTAACCCGACACGCGCACCATGATCAGCCCGGCATTGACCTTCTGCAGATCCTCGTAGCCGAGCCCCCACCGCTCCAGGGTGCCCGGGCGGAAATTCTCCAGCACGATGTCGCTCACCGCGACCAGCTGCCGCAGCAGGTCCTGGCCGGCCTGTTCGCGGCAGTTCACGGTGATGGATTTCTTGTTGCGCGCGACGACCTGCCACCAGAGCGACTTGCCCTGCGCCTTCTCCGCGCCCCAGATGCGCATGGGATCGCCCTGCCCGGGCGCTTCCACCTTGATGACTTCCGCGCCCATGTCGGCCAGCAACTGCCCACAGAACGGTCCGGCCAGGATGCTGCCCATCTCCACCACGCGGATGCCGTGGAGGGCGCCGGTGACCGCCTGATCGCTCACGGCCTGCCTGCGCCGCCCGTCGCGGCGGAAACGCAATTGTATACAATCGAGCGTGCGGAAAGATCGCCCCGGTGGGCGCCCGGCCGCGCCGTCGCGCCGCCGCGCGAGGCCAGCCAATCCAGGCCGGCTGCGCGCACCGAGGATGCCGGTGTCAAGGCAACCCCCAACGGGCTATTTGCGGCTACTTGCCTGCTTGCGCTGTTTTTCCAGCTCTGCCACGGCCCATGACTGGAACCGCGGCGGGCTTGGCGGTGGATGGCCGGTCTCCGCCTCGCACCTGGCCTTCAGCGTGTCGATGTCGCCGCCGAAATTGAAGATCGGCGCCTGGCCACGCTCGTCCGCCATCTTCTTGCGCAGGGCCCGGGTGCTGCGCTCGTTGACGGAAAAATCTTCGCGCAACACCACCCCGTAACGCCGCGCCCCGGCACGCGTCACCAACCCGGCCTTGGCGTCGAAGGCAACGCGCTCGGGAGCCCGCTGCAGCGGATCACCGCAGCCGCCGCCGCCCCAGGTATTGAAATACAGCAGGTCGCCGGCCTCGACGACGATGCGGTCGCACTTGGAGGGCAGGTTCTCGATGCTGCCATCGGCGCGGTGCAGGATCTTCTCCGAGCGACGCCCCGGCAGGCCGCCATTGACCCCCCAGGGATAGGTCAGCCAGCGGTCGTCATGAATCGAAATCTCGCCGGGCTCCAGGAAACGGTACCCCATGCGCAGGCCATTGCCACCGCGGTGCAAGCCCGGTCCGCCGCTGTCCGCAATGGTCTCGTAGACCTCGATGCGCAGTGGAAAATAACTTTCCAGGAACTCGTTGGGAACGTTGGTAAAACTGGGCCACAGCGAGTGCCCGTCCGGCCCGTCGCCAAACGGCTTGCCCGGTATGCCGCCAAACCCGATGGAATACAGCTGGTACCACTCGCCGTTCTTGTCGTAGCCCGAGTACATGAAATGCGGGCTGTCCGAAAAGCCCGCGCCGCAGAGGAAATCCGGGTTGCCCTGGCCCAGCAGCCCTCCGAGCACGTCGAAGATGCGCCCCAGCGCATGGGTGCGGCAGGACAGCGCCGCCGGCTCGCGTGGCTTCAGCAGGGTGCCGTAGGGAATGCGCACTTCCATCAGGTCGTAGAAGCCGTCGTTGAACATGATCTGCGGGTCGAACACCATGATCATGTAGACCCCGCAGAACATCTTGAACATCTCTTCGTTGAGGTAGAAATTGATCGAGCTGATCGACTGCGGGTCGGTGCCGTCGAAGTCGAAAATGACCTTGTCGCCCTCGCGCCACATGGAACACTTGATCTTGTAGGGCCCCATGCCCAGGCCGTCATCGCAGACGTAATCCTCGAAATACTGCTTGGTGGTGGGCACCGTGTTCTTGATCAGCTTGCCCATGGCCCGCTTGTTGCGTTCCAGCAACTCGTCCAGGGCCGAATAGAACACGTCGTCCCCGAACCGCTCCGACAGTTCGATCACGCGTTTTTCCGCGGTCCGGATCGCGGCCACCAGGGCGTTGAAGTCACTCCGATTCCAGTGCGGAAGGCGGCAGTTGTGGAGGATCAGGTCGAGCATGTCCTCCTGGAGGACGTCGTTCTTGTAGATCTTGGTCGGCGGGATGCGGATGCCCTCCTCGAAGATTTCCCGCGCATCCGTCGGCAGGCTGCCGGGCACCTTGCCGCCGACATCCGTCATGTGGCCGAACATGGCCGCATAGGCGATGAGACGGCCATCCTTGAAGATCGGCCGCAGCAGCAGCCAGTCGTTGATGTGGCTGATCGCGCCATTGCAGGAATACGGATCGGTGGTGAGGAACATGTCGCCTTCCTCGATCGTCCCGTCATAGGCTTCCTTGAAGCCGTGGATGAAGCTGCCGAACTGGCCGACGACCATCTTGCCGTCGAGGTTGGCGATCATGGGAAACTCGTCGTGCTGCTCGCGGATGCCGGGCGACATCGCGGTGCGGAACAGCACCGCGTCCATCTCGTAGCGCGCGTTGAGCATCGCGTTTTCGATAATGTCCAGGGTGATGGGGTCCAGGTTCACCCGCTTGAAGGGCCGGGGTTTGCTCTCGACTATTTTCGCTGGCATCGGTCAGTGCTCCTCTGGATCAGTCGGCCGGGGTGATGAGAATGTTGCCGTAATCGTCAACGGTGCCGATGTGATCGGGCAGGATGACGGTCGTCGAGTCCATTTCCAGGACAATCGCCGGGCCGACGATCACGTTGCGCGACCTGAGCTTCGAACGGTCGTAGAGCTGGGCCGTGCGATCCTTGCCGTCCACGAAAATGTTCGAGGTTCCGATCACCGCTGATTTCAGGGCCTGCTTGCCGCCCCGGGCGACCTGGGTCGCCGCGATGTTGGCCGGCTTGCCTTGCGCCACCGCGCGCAGGTTGACGAGCTCCTTGTCGCTGTCGAGCGCGAACGTGAACAGCTGGCGGTGCATTTCGTCGAAGGGGGCGCCGATCACGTCCAGGCCCTTCGATTTCAGCTTCCGCAGGTCGAAATCGACGGTCAGCAGCAGGCCCTGACCGTGATAGCGGATGTCCGCCTGGTAGCTGATCGAACGCTCGCGCTGCTTCACGCCCTCCCGCTCGAGGGTTCGCTCCGCCTTGGCGGCGAGCTGCTCGAAGATTCGGGCAACCTGGTCCACGCTGGTGTCCTGGAAACGACGAATGAAGGTGCGCGACGCCTCGTCGCGTACCCGGGTGGTGGCGTCGCCGTAGGCGCAGAGCACGCCCGGCCCTGGCGGAATGATGACGGGCCAGCTGCTCATCAGCTTGCCCAGGGCATTGGCGTGCAGCGGGCCCGCGCCGCCGAAGCCGATCAGCGCGAAATCCCTGGGATCGTAACCCTGCTCCACCGACACCAGGCGCAGCGCGCCGTACATGTTCTCGTTGACGATGTCGACGATGCCGGCCGCCGCGCGCTTGACCGAAAGGCCCAGGGCATCGGCGATCGGCTTGATGGCCTGTGCGGCCCGTTCGCGGTTGATCCGCATGTCGCCGCCGAGGCGCACCTCGGTCGGAAGGAAGCCCAGCACCACGTTCGCGTCGGTGACCGTCGGCGCCTCGCCACCCTTGTCGTAGGCGGCCGGGCCCGGTTCCGCCCCGGCGCTGTCCGGGCCGACCCGCAGGGCCCCGGTGAGTTCGGGGACGTGCGCGATCGACCCCCCGCCGGCGCCCACGGTGCGCACGTCCACGGAGGAGGCGCGGACCGTCACGTCGCCAACCGTCGTCTCCCGCCGGAGCTGCGCCTTGCCGTTCTGGACCAGCGCCACGTCGGTCGAGGTGCCACCCATGTCAAAGGTCAGCAGGTTGTTGAAGCCGGCCTGTTGCGCAATCCACACGGCACCGGACACGCCGCCGGCCGGCCCGCTCATCAGCAGGTTGACCGGATAGGCCTCCGCGACCCGGGCGGAGGCCATGCCCCCGTCCGAGCGCAGGATATGCAGTTGCACGCTTTGCATGCGCCGCTTCAGCTTGCGCTGCAGGCTGCGGATATAGGTGGACACCTTGGGCCGCACATAGGAATTGGCCACCGTGGTGATGGTCCGCTCGTATTCCTGCATCTCCGGCACCACGTCGGAGGACAGCGACACGGGAATGCCCTTCAGTTCCTGCCTCGCCACCTTGGCCACGGCCTTCTCGTTGGCGGCATTGGCATAGGAGTTGATCAGCGAGACGGTCAACGCCTCCACGTTCTCGCCCTTGAGTTGCCTCAGGGCCTGGCGCAACTCGCCGACCTTCAGCTTGCGGACGACCCGGCCATCGGCACCCATGCGCTCGTCGGCCTCGACGGTGCAGGCCAGCGGCGCCAGCGGATCGCTCTTGTTGTAGATCACCCAACCGCCCAGCCCCCCGGGAACGAAAGACCTGGCGATCTGCAATACCTGCTGGTAGCCCTTGGTGGTCACCAGGCCCACCTTGGCGCCCGTGCCGGTCAGGATGGTATTGGTCGCGACCGTCGTGCCGTGCATGACGTGCGTGATCTTGCCGGGGTCGATCCCGGCGTTGGCGCACACCCGCTCGATACCGTTGAGAACGCCAATGGATGAATCGTCGGGTGTGCTGGGGACCTTGGCCGTGAACACATCACCCGATGACTCATCGACCAGAAGGAGGTCGGTAAACGTGCCACCGACGTCGACGCCAAGACGATAGGACATAGTGCGGGTACCTCTAGATTTAGCGAACGCAGACCCGTCCCTCCAACACGTCCCGGCACAGGGCAGTGGAGTGCGGATGGAGCAGATAGTACTGTATACAATTTCGCGGCCATAATCTCAACCAATTCCCCCGCACGGGAGGCTGGAGCGGGCGACAGCAGAGGCATGCCATGCACTTACCCCTGGAAGGAATTCGCGTACTCGCCATCGAACAGTTCGGCGCCGGCCCGTACGGATCGATGTACCTCGCCGATCTCGGCGCGGAGGTCATCAAGATCGAGAATCGGGCGAGCGGCGGCGACCCGGCCCGGTACACCGGCAGTGAACTGCTGGCAGACGACGACAGCGCCTACTTCCAGGCTTTCAACCTGAACAAGAAAAGCGTCACGCTGAACCTGAAGTCCGATCGGGGCCGGCAGCTTTTTCACCAGCTCGTCGCGTCCGCCGACATCGTCTGGAACAACCTGCGTGGCAATCAGCCCGCCCTGCTGGGCCTCGACTACCGCAGTCTCAAGAACGTGAACCCGGACATCATCTGCACCCACATCTCGGCCTACGGGCGTGACAATGACCGTGCCGAGTGGCCGGGTTACGACTATCTCATGCAGGCCGAATGCGGGTTCCTGGAATTGACGGGCGAGCCGGACTCGCCCCCCGCGCGCTTCGGCCTGTCCATGGTCGATTTCATGACCGGCGTGGTGGCGGGCCTGGCCGCCCTGGCCGCGCTCATCGGCCGTGCGCGCCACGGCGGCCGGGACGTGGACGTGAGCCTGTTCGACGTCGCCCTGCACCAACTCACCTACCCCGGCACCTGGTACCTGAACCACGGCATCGAAACCGAGCGGATCGCACGCAGCTCACATCCCTCCAACACGCCCGTGCAGCTGTACCGAACGGCCGACGGATGGATTTTCATCATGTGCATGACCCAGAAATTCTGGGAATTGCTGATCGATGAAATGGGCAGGACCGAGCTGGCCGGGGATGCGCGTTTCTGCGACATGCGCGCCCGCACCGGGCACCGCGACGAACTGACCCGCCTGCTGGACGAGGCTTTTTCCACCGACACGACGGAAAACTGGATCCGCAGGCTGCAGACCAAGGTGCCGGTCGCGCCCGTGCATGACCTCGCGCAGGCCCTCGACAACCCCTTCGTCGAGCAGATTGGCATGATCCAGACCATGCCGCATCGCACCGCCGGCACCTTCCGGGCGCTGTGCAATCCCATCAAGCTGGACGCGCATCGGCTGGCGGGCGAGCCGGGGCATGGCCTCGGGGCCGACAACGAAGCCCTGCTCGGTGGTGAGCTGGAGCTGGAGGAGCCGCTGGAATCCCTGCGCGACCGCGGGGTGGTCTGACCCGCGGCCACCTGCCGCAGCGGCCGCACGCGGGGCCGCAGCCACCGCGGATCGAGTCAGCCGCCGCTCAAGGCGAGGGTCAGTGTTTGGCCAGAAACGGAAACAACAGCTCGCAGAACGCGATCTTCTCTTCCCGTCCCGCGACCACGTGCGCAACTTCCGGCATGAGCGCGCCGGTCGCGTTCGGCAGGCCGTGCTCCAGCGGCAGCGTGGTCCGCGGCCCGGTAATGACGTCCTGGCCCGCATGGATGACCAGGGTCGGGGCCTGGATGTCCTGCAGGCGGTCGCGAATGTCATGGTTGATGCAGGCTTCGATGAAGCGCAGGTGCGCCTGCAGGCGTCCCTCCAGGATGCCCCATACGCCGCCCCGGCCGAGCAGCTTCTCGCGGTTTTCATTGTAGTAATCCGGCCGGAAGGAGTAGACCGCCACGAATTCCTGGAACGCCAGGAATCCGGCGTGTTCGTGCATGCGCCCGAGCGCGTTGAGCATGTCCGTCAGGCATTTGTCCGAATGCACCCAACAGCCCATGTTGACCATGCAGCGCACCAGGTCGGGGCGCTTCAGGGCAACGTACTGCCCGATGCAGGCGCCCATGCCCACCAGGCCCACGAACCGGACCTGTGACCAGCCCAGGTGGTCGAGCAGCGCAATCATGTCGTCGGCGTACAGCTCGGTCGAAGGTTGCAGGGACAGGTCGTCGTCCGACTCGCCAATGCCGCGGTAATCCAGGATCAGGGTGGAATACTGGTCGGTCATGCCGCGGGCCAGGTACCGCTCGCGCCCGTGGCAGAACGTATCCCAGCCGCCGATGTACACCGCCGGCGGGCCGGAGCCGTGAATCTCGTAGTACATCTGGTGGCCGTTGATCGTGGCTTGGGGCATCGATGGCTCCTCTGTGTTCAGGCGGCGCGCGCCGGCAATTGCTCGAAGTGCTCGAGGACGTCCTGCAGCTTGACCACATCGGCGTATCTTCGGCCCACGTCGCGCAGATTGTCCCAGTGCGGTTGCTCGTCCTGATCACCGCAACATTCTTCCGGAACGATGGTCCGGTAGCCGAATGAAAAACTGTCCACGATCGAGGCGCGCACGCACCCGGAGGTCGTGCAACCGGTGATGATGGTGGTATCGATCCGGTGCTTGGTCAGCCACGTGGGCAGCGGCGTGCGAAAGAATATCGAGGGCGCGGTCTTGGTGAATTCGAAGATGTATTCGGGATCCGAGATGCGCGGGTCCAGCTCCGTGCAGGGGTGCCCGTGAAAGAAGCTGCCGTCGTACAGGGTGCTGATCTTCCAGAATCCCATGTCGTCCGCGCTCTGCCAGGCCACCCGGCAGGAGGCGATCGGAACACCCTTGTGTTTGGCTGCCGCCACCAGGATGGCCGTGTTTTCCACCGCGCGCTGGACGTGCGGGGAGCGCCCGAGCGGATTGCTGGCATCGGTGAAGCCTTGCTGCAGATCGACAATCAGCACCGCGCAGCGCTCACCGAAACCGATCCGCTGCTGTCCGTATCCGGCCTCTGCAAATTTGTCCATCGTGATCTTTGCGCCTCGCGTGTGGCAGGAGGAGGATGCGTGAATCGGTTATTTCAGCTAAATTGTCCGAACATTTCAACTCTCGCCACGCGCATGACCTCCCAGCCCACTTTCATCGACGAGTTTTCACGCGCCGTCACGCTGGACCCGGCCACCACCGCGCTGGTGGTCGTCGACATGCAGAACGCCACCGGCAACCGCAACATGGGGCTGGGCAAGCTGCTGGCCGAAGCCGGCAAGGCCGATTCCAGCGCCTATCGTTTCGACCGCATCGAGACGGTGCTGATCCCGAACATTTCGCGATTGCTGGAGTGTTTCCGCGCCGTCGGCGCAAGCGTGATCTACATCACCTACGGCGCGCGGGTGCCCGATGCCAGCGACGTGACCAGCCACATTCGGGGCATCGTGAGCGCCACCCGCAACATCGAGGGCCATGCGGAGCACGACATCGTCGCGGAACTCAGCCCGCGCGCGGGCGAACCGGTGCTCAACAAGACCACCATGGGCGCCTTTCGCTCGACGGCGCTCGATACCCTGCTGCGGGCCCGCGGCATCCAGTCGGTCGTCACGGTGGGCGTTTCCACCAACAACTGCGTGGCCATGACCGCCATGGAGGCTGCCGACCTCGACTACGGTGTGGTGGTCGTCAGCGACGGTACCGGCACCGACAGCGAAGCCATGCAGAACGCAACCCTGGAGAGCCTGCGGAGATTGTGGTCCCGGGTGATGACCACCGACGAGGTCATCGCCGAACTCCAGGCATCGTGAGCGAGGCTTCCGCCATCGGGGCGGTCGAGTCCTCGCGGGGCGCGCAATGGCTCGGCCTCGCCATGGTGGGCGGCGGCTCGGTCATGCTGGCGTTCAAGGGCATCTTCGCCAAGCTGCTGTATGCCCAGGGACTGGGCTCCGAGGCGGTGGTTGCAACCCGGGCCGTGCTGGCCATCCCCGGCTTCGTGCTCATCGCCCTGCTCCACCGCGGAGCGCCGGGCACGAGGCCGGCCAGCGCCCGCGACTACCTCGGCGCGATGTTCGCGGGGCTGGCCTGCTATTACGCGGGCGCCTCGCTGAATTTCCATGCGCTCACGCTCATCGACGCCAGCGTCGAGCGCGCCCTGCTGTTCAGCTACCCCGCCATCGTGGTGATGGCGGCCTGGGCCATCAGCGGCGCCCGGCCATCCCCCAACACGGCCCTGGCGGTGGGCGCCACCTGGCTCGGCATCGCGCTGGTGGTGGGGCTGACGCAATACGAGCAACTGGTCCGCAACCTGGAAGGCTCGATCTACGTGCTGATCTGCTCGGCCACCATCGCCCTCTATTTCATGCTCAGCGAACGCCTGACCCGGACCCTCGGCAGTGGGCGGTTCACCGTGGTTGCCATGACCACCGCCGGCTTTGCCCTGGCGGTGCACTACCAGGTCCGCCATGGCTGGGCCGGCTTCGGGATGAGCGATACGGCCTGGAGCCTGATGGGCGCGCTGGTGGTGTTCTCGACCGTGCTGCCGCTGTACCTGATTGCCGAGGGGCTGCGGCGGGTGGGTGCGCAACGCGGCGCCGTGGTCAGCACGGTGGGCCCGCCGGCGACCGCGCTATCCGCCGCCATCATCCTGGGCGAGCGGCTGAGCATCGCGCAACTGGCGGGGATGCTGCTGATCATCCTGGGCATTCTGCGCCTGGAATGGCGTCGCGGCGCCCGCTAGCCCGTCCCGCCACCGGTCACCCGGGCTTTCAAATGTACGGACATTTGACATGCCCGCCCATTTTCCTACAATGCCAGCGTCAATCCGGAGATTTCGATCCATGGCCGTCAGCGTCACCCGAAGGCTCACCGCCACGTTCGGCGCGGAACTGTCCGGCATCGACATTGGCGGGCACGCCGATGCCGAAGCCATCCAGGCGGTCCAATCCGCCTGGAGCGAGCACAAGCTCCTGCTGTTTCGCGAGCAATCCACCGATGAAGCGGCTCTGGTCGATTTCAGCCGCAAGTTCGGCGAACTCGAGATCCACGTGCGAACCGAGTACCTGTCACCCGATCACCCGGAAATCCTGTATGTGTCGAACATCACCCGGGACGGCCGCCGGATCGGCATCCTGGCGGATACCGAAGTCGGGTGGCATTACGACCAGATCTACCTGCCCCGGCCGGCTGTCGGTTCGCTCCTGTGCGCGGTCATCCTGCCCCCGTCCGGGGGCAACACGGAATTTGCGGACATGGCCGCAGCCTACGCGGCACTGCCCGCGGACATCAAGTCCACGCTCGCCGGAAAACGCGCGATCCAGTCCTACGAGGCCTTCAACCGGGCCTACAGCGTACCGACCAGCGAGGAACAGAAGCGGCGCACGCCGGATATCGAGCAACCGCTGGTGCGGACCCATCCCGTGACGGGCACGCGGGCACTCTACCTGTGTCCGGGAATGACCACGCGCATCGTGGGCATGGACGAGCGCGCCAGCCGCGAGATGCTCGATTTCCTGTTCGAGTGGACCGTGCGCCCGGAGTTCGTGTATTCGCACACCTGGCGGCAGGGCGACTGCCTGATGTGGGACAACGCCTGCACCATGCACCGGCGTGATCCGTTCGACCAAGGGCACCAGCGCCTCATGAAAAGAACCACCATCCTGCCCTCACCGGACGTCGCCGTTCCGGTCTGAATGCCCGGCCCGGTGCCGGCGTCGGTGAAATCGGAACGCGCGGCTCAGCCCGCCCGGCGGCGCCCGTCGTTGCGTGGCAGGTCCGCGGCCCGGCAACCCGTCGGGCAGCACTGACCCGGCTGGCGTTGGCGCACTGGCGCGCCGCTGGAGCCCGGGTCGGCAACCCCGCGGTCCAGCAGCCGCTCGACCAGGGACTTGCGCTCCTCGATGGGGTACCTGCGAAAGATCTCCCGTTTCATGGCCTGCGGAGAACCACCGCCATGCAGGCTGATCACGGAGTACCATCCGCCGGTATCGGAGGCCGAGATGTCCTGGATGAAACGCGCCACTTCACTGCGCTGCTCGTAGGGGATGTCCTCGCGGGCGCGAAGCAGGGTCGCCAGGTCGCCCGCCGTGTGCGGGTTGTGGTCCTCATCCGGGCCCGGCAGCGCGACGATCAGGCCGCCCGACACCTCGTGCGCGGTGCGGTGCATGTCGTATATCTGGGTGGCCAGCAACAACTTGCCCACGTTGGCGAACACCGGCTCGGGCTGCCAGGCGCCGGAGGGATCTTGCAGGCCGTACACGGACGCCGCGACGCCGCAGGCATAAAAGCCCTCCACGATCTTGATCAGTTCCACCAGGGTGTCGCGCAGGTGGGTGTGGTTCGCAGGGTCCAGGCCGTTGGCCTCGGTCATCAGGGCGCCGGCACCGATCAGCAGGTCCCCGAACCCCGCCCGCGCGCCAATGCAGCTGTGCCGATGGTGCGCGGCATAGCTGCTGACCAGGTGATCCGTGTGCTGCCACTCACCGGCCATGAACACGCGCTCCCAGGGCACGAACACATCGTCGAAAAGGCACACCGCCGTCGATTGGCCGTATTTGGCGCTGAACTTCGCCGACGCCTCACCCGGCCGGCCGGCCGGCCGCGCGATCTGGGTCAGGCCCTCGGCGTCCACCGGAACGGCGCAACACACCGCGAAATCCTCGTCGGCCTCGGTCATGGTGCGGCACGGCATCACCAGCAATTCGTGCATGTAGGGACCGCCGGTGACGATCGCCTTGACGCCGTTGATGACGATCCCGTCGGCGCGGCGCTCCGAGACATGCAGGTAGCTGTCCCGGCGCGCCTGGCGGGCGGGCCTGGCGCTGCGGTCGCCCTTGGCGTCGGTCATGGCGACGCCCAGGGTCAGGTCCCGCGCCTGGATGTCGTGCAGGTAGGCCATGAACCGCGGGTGATATTCGCCCGGCGAGTCCTGGTCCATGCGATGGGTCGCCTGGTGGATCGAATTCAGCGCGTCGTGGGTCAGGTAGCGTTGCGCGCAACCACTTTCGCGGCACAGCAGCCGGACGGCCTCCAGTTTCGACAGCAGATCCTCCGTGTGCCGGTTGGTGTGCAGCATGCGATTGACCGGCTGGCCGGAGGACGACTGCACCTCCACCATCAGCGGCGCATGTTCGGGACGCAAGGCGAAATCGTAGGTCACGCCCACCGCCCGGATCCCGGGCAGAAGCCGCTCGTCGTCCGCGACACTCTCGACCTGCTCGCCGTTGAGGTAGACGCGCGGCGTGTAGGACCGCAGGCTCTCGCGGTAGTCCTCGGCGGTCATGAACATCGGCGATTACTCCACGGCGGCCAGCGCGGCATTGAGCTCGGCCAGGCCATCTGCGTGCTCCAGGTTCATGACAGCGTCCCAGACCCGGCGGGCGCTCGACGCACCCAGCTTGCGGGCCACGTTCTCATCGAACTTCGCGCGCACGTCCCGGGCGTCCAGGGCGCGGGACTCGGCGCCCCGGTTGACCGGCTCCCGGTGCTCCAGCGTGCGCCCGTCGGTGGTCTTGACGATCACCCCGCCGGAATAAAACTCCGGGTAATGCGATTCCGGGTAATGGCGGAAGCTGGTGCGGTCGCAGACGGCGAGGATTTCCGGGTCGGACAGCGCGGAATCCTCGAGTTCGGCCAGCGTGAAGCGACCGCGAACGGCCGCAGCCGCGATGGCGAAATGCAGGCTGAACTTGCCCTCATAGTCGTTCTGCGGACGCCGTTTCTGGGCCTCCGGACGACACACGACATCCTGCTGCTTTTCATGGATCAGAGCGGTGACGGAGGCGATATCGGCCGGCTCGAGGCCGTGGGCCGAGCGCAGCGCCAGCATGGCGTCGATGCAGGCATGGTTGAAATGACACACCGGATAGGGCTTGATCGCGACCCGCAGCACTTCCCAGTCGGAGCCCAGGTCGTCCAGCGCATGGCGCAGGCCGCCTGGCTGCTCGCGCAAGTAGAGGTTATACAGCCCGTAGCGACCCTCGTAGGCCTTGAGGGGGCCCTTGAAGCCGCCCGCAGCCAGGGCTGCGGCCGTGATGGCAGACGAGGCCGCCCAGCCGGGGTGCATGCGCTTGGTCCAGGAGCCATCCTCCAGGAATTCCAGGCTGCCGCTGGCCATGCTGAGCGCGATGCCCTGCGCGCGGGCGGTCTGTTCCTCGGTCAGTCCACCCAGGTAGGCAGCCGCCAGGGTGCAACCGAAGATTCCCACCATGCCGGTCGGATGGAATCCGATTTTCTGAAACATCCCATTGGCGAGCTTGCCAATGCGGGCATCGGCCTCCAGCGCCAGGATGAACGCGGCCAGCCCCCGCGAGCCGCTGGTGCCGTGGCGGGTCGCCTCGCTCAGGACCAGCGGTACCGCGCTGGTGGAGGCATGGATGACCGCGCCGCTGTGGGTGTCATCGAAATCCAGGCCGTGGATCAGGATGCCGTTGAGCAAGGCCGCATCGCGAGCCGGCAGCCCGATCCCGGTCCCGATGACGGCAAAGTCCCCGGGCCCCGCAAGCCCGGCGACGGCATCGATGCTGCGCCGCGCGAACGCGTAGGAATGGGACGCGAAGCCGATACCGATCGCATCGGCCATGCACAGCTTCGCATAGGCCACCACGTCTGCCGGCACCTGCTCCAACCCGAAGCCGGCCGCGAACTGGGCCAGCCGCTGCGAAAGGGTCTCACCCAACCTGAGACCGGATTCAGTTTCCGTCATTGCGCTCATCGCCGATTCTCCAATCCACTGCCGGAGGCCCGGGCGGCCTCATGCTTCACATAAATGTCCGTACATTATATCCAAACCCGGCTCCACCACTCCCATGCCGGCCCGCTAGGCATCAGACCAGCGGCGGGCGATTGCCAGGATCCGCTGCGCCTTGTACACGATGGGGTAGTCGACGAAATAACCGTCGACCTGGATGGAAGCGGAACCCTCGGCCTCTGCCTGCTGGAACGCCGCGACGACCGCCCGGGCATGTTCGATTTCCTCCGGGCTGGGTGTGAATACCTCGTTGCACAGGGCCACCTGCCCGGGATGGATGCACAGCTTGCCCGCGAAACCGAACTTGCGGCCCCGCTCCGCCGAGGCCCGAAAGCGCTCATCGTCATTGATCTGCAATACGACGGTATCGATGGGGGGCTCGATATCGGCCAGCCGGGATGCGTGGCTCAACCGGGCCCGGGCATAGGCCAACACCTCCTCGTCCGCGGTCCACTGATAATCCAGGTCGAGGGTGTAATCGCCGCCACCGAATGCCAGGCGACGCACCCTCGGCACCGCGGCGGCAATCTCGATCGCCGCCTCGATGCCCGCAGCCGTCTCGATGATCGGCATCAGGTCGATGCGCCCGCCCGGCAGTCCCGCGGCATCCTCCAGGCGGGCAAGTTCCGCATCGACCTGCTGCAGTGTCCGCGCTGATTCGACCTTGGGCACCACGACGCCCTCCAGTCCCGGTCCCACCACGCTGGCCAGGTCCTGCCCGAAAAACCCGGAACCGGGCGCATTGACGCGGACATAGGCCAGGCACCCGCCCGCCGAGGCCACCGCCTGCCGCACGGCTTGGCGGGTTGCCGCTTTCTCGTCGACCGCCACGGCATCCTCCAGGTCCAGGATGACCGCATCCGCGCCCACGGTGAACACCTTGGCCACCTTGCGGGCATGGTTTCCGGGCGCGAACAGGAAACTTCGGATGCCGGAGTATTCGCGCGGGCGGGCGTTCATGTCATCCCCATTTCCAGCGGCCATCGGTTTGCCAGCCACGCCGGAATTCCAGGGTGTAATTGAATCGCTCGGCCGGATGCTCGGACACCGAGACTTCGAACTTTCGCCGGTTGCGTCCGACGTAGCGCCGGACCAGACGCAGGGAGGGGGTTCCCGGCTCCACCTTCAACAGCGCGGCGGCCTCCTCGCTGACCAGCCCGGCCCGAATGTCCATTTCGACCCGGGAAATCACCTCCCCGAAATCATGCGCGATGATCTCGTAAACCGGCAGCCGCGAACGGCCAATGCGCCTGGCCACGTCCGCGTATTCCGGTCGGACGTAGATGTCCACCCAGCAGATCGGCAGCCCGGACTCCTCGAGCGTGCGCACGGCCCGGATGCGAGCCCACTGGCTGCCGGTCGGG
>JABAHR010000171.1_pt3 | contig 48110 bp, 40 predicted proteins | sample 7062101 | NCBI WGS metagenome assembly JABAHR01 (sample SAMN14534553, study PRJNA622989) | marine sediment metagenome | biome: marine biome [ENVO:00000428]; feature: marine pelagic biome [ENVO:01000023]; material: deep marine sediment [ENVO:00002113] | place: India: Gulf of Kutch | collected...
TCTCCACAAGATCAGTCGTTTCTCGCAGCGGGGCTGATCGGCTTCGCGGCACTCGGTTACCTGGCGAGTCGGCGAATTCCTTCTACTCCTTCGGCCGACCCGGAGCTCAAACTCAGATGGAACATCTGGCGTGAGACCTGGCGAATCGTCGGGTTTGCGCGCGAGGACCGAGTTGTCTTCCTGTCGATCCTCGGCATTTCGTGGTTCTGGTTTTACGGCACGATTATGACGGTTCAGATTCCCGCCTACACCCAGATCATTCTGAACGGCAGCGAATCGATTTCGACGGCCTTGCTCGCAGCTTTCGTTATAGGGGTTGGCATAGGTTCCCTGATGTGCGAACGCATGTCCGGCCATCGTATCGAACTGGGGCTCGTTCCGTTCGGCTCCATTGGCCTGAGCCTCTTCGCAGTTGATCTCTACTTCGCGCAGACTTTACCCAACGCTGAAGAGTTCACGACCATCGCGGCATTCCTGGATCAGCCCGGCAATCTTCGCGTTCTTTTCGATCTCGCCATGCTGGGCGCATTTGCGGGTTTCTACAGTGTCCCCTTATACGCGTTAGTGCAGAAACGGGCCGAGCGCCATCAAGTGTCGCGCATCATCGCGGCCAACAACATCATCAACACTATATTCATGGTCATCGCCTCCGGAATGACCATCGTCGTGCTGAACCTGGGCTACTCGATCCCGGAACTGTTCCTGCTCATCGCATTGCTGAATATTGCAGTCGCCGTATACATCTACTCGCTGCTGCCGGAATTCATGATGCGGTTTCTCGCGTGGATGCTGATCAACCTTTTCTATCGCCTGCGGGCAACTGGCCTCGAAAACGTGCCGAAGCACGGACCGGCGATTGTCGTATGCAATCACGTGAGCTATATGGATCCAATCCTGCTGACCGGTTGCATCAAGCGCCGCATGCGGTTCGTGATGTGGTATCGCATTTTTCAAATTCCGCTACTGCGTTTTTTCTTCCAGCACATGAAGGCGATTCCCATTGCCGGAGCGCGAGAGGATGAGCACCTGATGAACGAGGCATTCGAACGTGTCGACGAGGAACTCGCCGCAGGCAACGTCGTGTGTATTTTCCCTGAAGGCGCCATTACGCGTGACGGCGAGGTGCAACGGTTTCGGCCCGGCATCGAGAAGATCATCGCCCGCCGCCCCGTCCCGGTCGTACCGGTGGCGCTCGGCCGGCTGTGGGGCAGCTGGTTCAGCCGCCGCAAGACCGGCGGGGTGAGAAAGATCCCGGGCCGGCTGTTCGCGCGCGTTTCGATTGGAGTCGGGGAGCCCTTACCCGCCCGCGACGTCACGGCCGCGAGACTGGAGTTACTCGTCCGGACCTTGCGTGGCAACGAGCGCTAGTCCCAGGCGTCCCCGCCATTCGGCCAGCAGCTCATCCTTGTTGCCGAAGAGTCCCGGCCCTTTATCCGTGCCGAGGCGCAATTCGCTGATGCTCGCAAACTCATCGCCTGCGACGGGCAGGTAGACGCGACTTCCCCAGGTTGCCGCGCGGTCGAATTCCGTTCCGCCAAAGACCATGCGGGCGCTCTCGAGCGCAGGCGGCGCCAATGTCGCATCCAGCCACTTCAGCCCGCTCTGCGTGGAGATAGCCCGATGGATCCATCCGGATGTGCGGAACAGCACCCGCGTACCGCCCGGCACATAGCTGACTTCTTCCACGTTCGCCGGCAGTTGCAGTACATCCTCGCCGATGCGGCCCTCGGCAAGACTGAATTGACGCGCAACATTGTCGCGATCAACCAGCACGAGATAGTCGGCTCGAGGCGACGCCTGTAAATGCCGAATCCCCGAATTCGCCTTCCAGACGTCTTGCAAGACCCAGTCATCTCCGGATTCACGGGCGATAACGCGCAAGCTACCCGATGTGGCGCCGATATAGAGATGGTCGCTTCCGGCGAAAGCAATGCCACTTTGCGGTTCGCCAATATCGAAATTCGCAAGAAGTCTGCCGGATTCCGCATCGATGATCTGCGCGGCACCGCCGCTGATTACGCCCAGCAACCTGGCGTCCGGCGAAAACACCATAAGACCTCGATCGTCACCGGGCAACATGCCGATGAATGGACGCGGTTCCCGGTCGGCAACGGTCCAGATTCGCAAAGTATTGTCTGCGGCCACGCTCGCAACAACGGAGCCGTCGGGGCTTGCTACCAAATAGCGAACCGCGCTGCCATGACCAAAGAAGCTGACACCCTCGAGTTCGGCCTGCAAGGCATCGACGCCGTTGCGCGCCGGAAGAATGTGCACGTCTCCGTCGGTATCTCCGATTACGATCGTCGCGGCGTCCGGCGTCGCCACCGCAACGGCGTTACCCGATGGCGGCCAGATTGCGTGACTGACGTTTTCGGTTGCCACGGTATTGGTCGCCGGTAATGCCGGCGTGTTCCAGAACCGCGCCACGGACTCCGGCCCAGCGGTAACGACAATCTGTTCGTCCGAGCTAAATGCCAGCAGGTCTGCCGATTCCGCGTACCCACCTGCGCCCAGCAGGGGGCCCAGCACGCGCCCGTCGACCGTGTCATACACGCGGAACCCTGCACCGCTGCGGCCAATCAGAACTTTTGACCCCGATGGCGAAAACGCGAGCTGCCAGCGACCGACGCCGCGCTGCTGCAACAACGGCCGCGATGGCCGATCGATGCGCCATAACGAGGCGCCTGCCCCGTCGAACACGGCGCCCAGCACCTCGCCGCCGGCCGCAAGCCAAAGGTCACTGGGCTGAGCCTCGAGGTCGATTTGCGCAAGCTGCGTGCCGCTTTCGAGATCCCACACGCGAACAGCGCGATCATAATCGGCGACAGCAATGCGCGAGCCTGCCGAATCGAGCGCCACGGCCGCCGGCGTTCCCGCCACGGCGAGCCGTGCCGCTACGGATGCAGTTTCGAGCGACCAGAATTCGAACGTCGTTTCGAGATCCCCGCGGCGTTGCAGGAGCAAATGAGTTCCGTCATCGGTCAACCGCGCGCTCGCGCCGGCAGTATCGACTGGCAATGTCGCAACGCGATTCCCGCTGGCGGTTTCCCAGAGATTGACGGTATCGTGCGTCGAAGTCACCAGCAGGCGCGCATTCCTGCTCAAACCGATCAGCTGCTCGAATTCGCTGACCGCGACCGCGCGCACAGGGGTTGCGAACGCAAGATCCCAGATCCGAGCGCTGTCACTCTGCGTCGCGCGCGCCACCGCATAGCGCCCGTCCTCGCTGAACCAGACGTTATCCGTCTCCCGTTCCTGAGGATCACTGATGTTCAATCCGCGCTGGAAATCCTCGACGACGCCCTGTGAATTCAGGTTGAGGCTCCAGCCCACGAGCCGGCCGGCGACGCCGAGTTCCTCGTCGCGAACGCTCAGTGTCCAGGTGCCGTTGACCGGCTCCCCGACGAGCGCTCCAAGTTGCGACGCGGGAATCCTCAGGTCCTGATTCATCGATGCGCGCTCTACGCCCGGGCTGACCTCGACGGTGCGACCGGACGGTGCGATGACCTTGATGCGCAGATCGCGAGCGCGTGCATGGCTCAGGTTCAGTGTGAGTCCGACGCGCGAAACCACCCCTGAACGATCCACCATTACTCGCCGCACCAGCGGCGACACCTCGAGCGCCGTCATGGTCCAGTCGTCGCGTCGCTGCAGACCCTCGGCCTCGAGCGACCATTGCCTGACGGTGGCCGAGCGTATTTCGGTCAACAGCATACTGGCCGGGTCGAGAACGACCGTCGTCGCCTCGCTGTTCCTCAGACTGGCAAGTAACATGGGATAGTCGTTCGCGACAATCGCACGCGCGCGATTGCGTCGTTGCGGAGTGGACAGGACGAAGGATTCGATTGCCGCAAGCAGCGCATCATCGCGACGTTCGTTGCGTTTGGCCTCCAGAACCCTCCTGTCCCAGTAGCCGGCATTCAGCTCGTCAGGAAGACGTCCGGCGTCGGGCAAGGTCGCCGCCAGCGCGGCAATTTCGCCTATCTCCTCGTCGTTACTGGCGCGCAGGGCGCGATCCCGGACAAATCGCCGGAACAGGTTGTCCGCCGTGTCCTCGTGCCCCGGAAACGAGCGCAGGTCGAGCCATGACGCGTGGGCCAAATTCAGCTCAACGCTTGTCGACGTGAGGGTTTCGACGTAAGAACGAGGCAACAACTGCGTATACCAGAAGGGGATCGCGACGATCAGCAGCACCACGGCCGCAGCGACCGCTGGCGCACGCCAGTGCATCGGCAGGTTTTCATTTGCCCATCTTGCTGTGAAGACAGCATCGAGGAGCCGGTTTCGGACGACAAGCCTGCCCTCTCCGTCAATCGCCAGCAGCCCGATCGCCATCAGCCTTCGCTGCAGCGGCGAACCAAGGTCGGCCGGGACATCGATTCCCTTGCGCACCCGGCCGTAGAGATTGATGAGCGCCTCACGCCGCTTCGTATCGTTAACGATTTCGCGGTGTATGTGGCTCATCAAAGGCTCGTTATGCAGCGCCGCGCGCCCGGTAAGCTGTTGTTTGGCTATACGGTCCACATTTTCGGCGATGTCGCCGTCGAGTTGTTCACGGGAAACCGCGCGCGCGAGCTTTTGCGACAGGTAAGGTTGGCCGCCAGTCCAGTAGTAGATCCTGTCGAGCGCAGCGGCTGCGTCCTGCGGCGCGAGATTGAGTTCGGCAGCAAAAAGATCGAGATCGGCACGTGAGAAATCGCCAAGGGTCACGGCTTGCGTGATATTGAACGGTGAAAGCTCGGGCTCGTCTATCAGGCTGATCGGATCGCATTCCCCGAGCAGAACGAACGTGAGTCGTGAAAACTCGGGATCGGTCGCCCGGGCATTATGGGCCGCGCGAATGCTCGCAAGCAGCTGGTCTGCGAACGGCAGGTCGGCGATGCACTGGATCTCGTCAACGAAAATCGCGATGCGCTCGTGCACGTTTTGCAGGATGATTTCCGAATAAAACTCGACAAGGCGTTGCCGGTTGCTGAGTATGGACTTGTCCTGCCACCAGCTTTGCAGGTCTACCCGAATACGCAACTGTCGCAGGAGCCGGTAGGCGACGCTGTAATACCAGCGTCCGGAATTCGATCCCGCATCGCGCACGCCGATTTGTTCCAGATCGAGTACGGCAACTTTGAACCCATTGTTTTGCAACCTGGCCGCGGTTGCAGCGATCAGGCTCGATTTGCCGCTACGATGCGGCGCAATGACGTGGGCATAGCGGTTCGTGACGACGGTCTGGTAAAGCACCTTGTCTGCTGCGCGCTGGATATATCCTGCACGCACTGCATGCAGCGGCGTGCCGACGCTGAAAAACTCGCCTGTCGCGTCCAGCCTGCCCCTTTCGGCGCCCGGCGTCTGTTCGTCAGAATTGCCCGCCATTAATCTTTCCGGCGCTATGCACTGAGGTATTCTCCCACAATGGCCGAAATCGAGCTGCTCAAAAAGGACATGTTTGGCGAAATCCGTCAGTCCGTCTCAGGACAGGAGATCGTCATTGAGCGCGACGTCCGCACGGCAAGCCCCTGGCTGCGCTGGCTTGCGCGGCGGCTGCTGCAGCGCGAAGCCGCTGCGCTGGCGGCCCTCGACGGCATCGATGGTATCCCGGACCTGATCTCCGCAAATCGAGATTTACTGACACGCGCGTACCTGCCCGGCGCGCCGATGCATCACGCCAGGCCGCGGGATCCGGCCTATTTCGCAGCCGCATTAGGACTTCTTCGGCATATGCACCGACTCGGTGTCGTGCACAACGATCTGGCCAAGGAGCCGAACATACTGGTGCGCGAAGACGGCACGCCGGCCTTCGTTGACTTCCAGGTGGCCTGGTTCGCGCCAGGTCGTGGCCGCCTTTTCCGTGCCCTGGCCGGCGAGGACATTCGCCACCTGCTCAAACACAAGCGCAGCTATTGCCCCGGGCATCTCACACGACGGGAACACGGCATTCTCGCCAAGCCCTCGTGGCTGTCGCGAGCCTGGATGCTTACCGTGAAACCCGTTTATCTCTTTATTACCCGGCGCCTGATCGGCTGGGCTGACCGTGAAGGCGCGCAAGATCGCGGCGCGAATCGTCGGGGTTGAGTATACTGCGACGCCCATGGACTTCTGCCACAAACATAATCTCGTCGACCCGACGACTGCGGACTCAGAGAGACGTTACGGCATCCGCGTGACATTGCCGGCGTCGGATACGTTGCGAAAGATCCTCGGTGACGACTGGGAGCGTTTGCACTGGTACGCAACCGAGGCCGAACGCGACATCGCATATGATGCGATGGCCGCGCGCCACGGCTATTACCGCCAAACGGATACACCGACGCAGATCCTGGAGAAGATCATCCGCTGACCTTCGTCGCTTCTCACCTAACGCGGTGAAGAACCGATGAAAAGATAGACGTTGGCCTCACCACCCTCCGCCACACCTGCGCCAAGAAAGACCGGGCCGATATAGGTATCAAGCCCTGCAAACACGCTGCCATTTGCCCACAGGGAGTCGAAGCTGATGTCGGAACGCGACTGCCATACGTTGCCAGCCTCGAACGAAGCGCCAAGGTATACCGGCATATTCAGCAGGCCGTCCGGCGGCGAGCCGATGCGTCGGTAGTACACGAGCTTGCCGAGCGCAGCATGTGGCCCGCTGATCTCACCTTGCTCCAGACCCGACATGCGAAGAAATCCGCCGAGCGTAAAATGCTCGGTGACCGGCGTATCGGCATTGAACGTGGTTGCGTAACCAAGACCGAGCTGCAGGTTGTTTCTTCCGCGGCTCCAGGCCTTGACATACTCGGACTCGAAGGACTCGAAGCGCTGATCGGCCCCTAACTCCGTCAGCGACTGTGTCCAGGTCAGCCCGGCACGATATCCCGAGCCCGGAAAGTGCGCATGGTCGAGGGTGTCTGCCTGCAGTTGAGCAAACACGCCCCCTGTATTGAAGTCGATGTTCGGTATCGCGGTGTCGCCGACCTTGACCCGGGCATTGCCGACACCGTGAAAGGCGCCCAACCGCAGCTCGCCCCACTCGGCGATTTCCATGCCGAAATCGATGCCCGCCGAGACCTCGTTGACGCGGTAACGCGCGATCGCATCATCCTCGACAAACGACTTGCGAACGGACTGTCGCAAATCGACGCGTGGCGCAAAAAACATCCGCGATTCGGCTCCGAACGGCTGGTAAAACTCGGACACGAGCAAGGGATCCGTTCCGAGCTGGAAATCCGTGCGCCACTCGGCGCCGCGGTCGTTGATTGCCGTTTTCGTCAGGCGTGTCGCAACGTTGAACGTCGTCGAACCTTCGAAGTCGTTTTCGAGAAACAGTGAGAAACGCATCGTGTTGGGCCCCTGGCTCTTGGGGCGAGCCTGGAACTCGACGCCGGTGCCGCCGTTCTCCGAAAGAAGATCGTAGGAAACCTGCCCGAACAGATCCAGGCCATACAGTCTCTTGGCGTCGCGCTCCAGGGCTTCGGGATCGATAGCGTCGCCGGCCTGCGTTTCCAGCCGCGACTCGAGCAGGCCCTGCCTGAGACGTCCGTCATGCGCGACGCGCACGAAAGCGAGTGATTCCCCCGCAGCAGGTACTTCCTTCCGTCCGGCCTGCCAGGCGGCGTAGTCGCGCTCGTCGACCGCCAGCGCACGCAACTTGTCGCTCATATTCCGCGCCGCGACGGTGCCGGGCTCCAATGCCTCGCGGACGCGCCCGAAATCCGCAGAGCCGAAACCGGTGCCCAGCGCCGGCTTTATGACGACATCCTGATCGCCAAGCGTGGCTAACTGGCGCAGCGTCTCCTTGCGGATCGGAATCGTCAGAATTTGCTCGGCCACCGTCATGACGGAATCCAGTTCCTCCTCGTCGTACAGCGGAAATTCGACGTCGACGGCGATGATGACGTCGACGTCCATGCCACGTATCGCATCGATCGGGAGATTTTCGAGAATGCCGCCGTCGACGAGAAGCCGATCGTCGACGCGTATCGGTGCGAGTATGCCCGGGACGGACATGCTCGCCCGAATAGCCTTTACCAGGTCACCGCTCACCATGACATAGGGCTCGCCGCGCACGAGGTCCGTCGCTACTGCGCGAAACGGAATGGGCAGATCATCGAATGACTCGATGTGGGATACGCCGACCGTTTGCTTGCGCAGCACGAGATCCAGCTTCTGACCCTGCACGATGCCCATCGGCAGCCTGATCTCGCCGTCCTGCAGCCCGAGTTCGAAATCGAACGGATACTGCGTGTCGTCCTGTTTTCGCCTGAAACTCAGCGCCTTGCGCGGTGAGTCATCGGACAGGGTCTCGATCCAGTCCAGGGTCAGCAGCAGTTGTTCGATTTCCTCGACCGACATACCCGAGGCGTAAAGCCCTCCTATGATCGCCCCCATGCTCGTGCCGGCGATGGCATCGATGGGCACTCGCTGCCGCTCGAGTTCTTTGAGGACGCCGATATGAGCCGCGCCGCGGGCGCCACCACCGCCGAGAACGAGACCTATGCGCGGCCTGTCTTCCGCCGCGGCTGCGAGTGAAGTAAACAACAAGAGCAAACCTAACCATCGATATTTCATGGAGAACTCATTCCGTCGGAAAGATTTTTGTTGACCCGATTATAATGTCGCGCTTGCCGGGGAAGAGTATGCGACAAATACTTATTCTGGCCATGCTTGCTATGCAGGCATTGCCGGCCCACTCGCAGGGCGTCGACGAAACAATCGAGGAACTCGTTGTGACGACGCAGCGCCGCGAGCAGCCCAGATTAATGCACGCGGGCAATATCGAGCGACTCGATGAAAAAACCATCGATCGCGCGAAACACCAGCACATCCACGAGCTGCTCACGCGCGTCGCCGGCGTCTGGATCACCCGCGCGAGCGGGCAGGAACACCTGACCGCGATTCGCTCGCCGGTACTGACGGGCGCGGGATCCTGCGGCGCTTTCCTGTTTCTCGAGGATGGCGTGCCCATTCGGCCCGCCGGCTTCTGCAACGTCAATTCGCTGTTCGAGGCGGCCACCGAGCTGGCGCAAAGCGTCGAGGTGATACGCGGCCCGGGCAACGCCCTGTACGGATCCAATGCGCTGCACGGCANNCCGCGGCTGGCCCTGGAGGCCGGCGCGAACGATTACACCCGGGTCAGGGCCAGCGTCCCGTTCGCCGGCGAGCGGGACTGGCTGACCTCCGTGGTACTCACCGACGACGGCGGATTCCGCGACGACTCCGGCTACCGGCAGGCCAAGCTGCACGCCAAGTGGCGCAGCGAGCTAAGGGGCGGTCGCCTGCTGCTGGGTATGACTGCAACGAACCTCGACCAGGAAACCGCCGGTTTCATCCTCGGCGAGGATGCCTACAAAGACAGCACGATGAACCGCCAAAACCTGAATCCGGAAGCGTTTCGCAAGGCATCCAGCATTCGAATGCAGGGCCGCTGGGAGCGCGCCTTCGACGCATTCGACGCGGACCTGCGGCCGTTCCTGCGCTACAGCGACATGGAGTTCCTGCAACACTTTCTGCCGGGACAGCCGCTCGAGGAAAACGGTCACGTGAGCGGCGGCATTCTGGCCACGGCGAGATTCAGCGGCGACCATCGCAGCACGATCATCGGCGTCGATGTCGAGTGGGCTGACATGTTCCTGAAAGAAACCCAGGACGGACCGACAGAAGGCTCGCCGTTCCTGGTCGAGACGCGACCCGAAGGCAAGCATTACGACTACGACGTCACGAGCATCGGGATTGCCGCCTACGTGCAATCCGACTGGCAGCCGAACGACCGGCTGATTGTCGGCGCCGGACTGCGCGCGGAGCTGATTCATTACGACTACGACAACCGCATGCTGACCGGTAACACGCGTGATGACGGCACGGCATGCGGCTTCGGCGGCTGCCTGTACACACGCCCGGCCGACCGCGGCGATCGCTTCGCCAACCTGGCGCCCAAGCTGTCGTTGAGCTATCGGCTCGGGGAGCAGTCCAGTGTCTACGCCAGCATTGCCCGCGGCTTTCGTGCGCCGCAGGCCACGGAACTCTATCGGCTGCAAAGCGGCCAGGAAATTGCCGACCTCGATTCCGAACGAATCGACAGTATCGAGATCGGCTGGCGCACGAGCCGCGACAACCTGACGTCAGACATCGGGCTTTTCAGTTCGCGCAAGCGCGGCAGCATCTATCGCGACGCGGAAGGATTCAATGTCAGCGGAGCGCGCAGCAAACATCGCGGTATCGAAGCGGCGATCGATCTCGGCATGGGCAGCGCGTGGGTTTTGAGCATCGACGCAAGTTATGCGCGGCACACCTATGACTTCGACGCCGTTGCAGCGCGCGGTGAGACCTTCGTCTCCGGGCGTGAAGTCGACACGGCGCCGCGATTGCTCGGCAGCGTGGAGCTGCTGTTCGATCCTGGCGCGCGAATCGACCTTGCGCTCCAATGGACGCGCCTGGGTAGCTACTACCTGGATGCCGAGAACCGCTTTCGCTATCCGGGGCATTCGATCGCCAATCTGCGCGCAGGAATCGAGCTTACCGAGAACTTCGATCTCGTCTTGCGCCTCAACAACATGACGGATCGTGCGATCGCCGACCGCGCCGACTACGCATTCGGCAATTTCCGCTATTTCCCGGGGCGGGGCCGGGAGTTGTTCGCCGAGATTTCCTATTCTCCCTGAGCTTCGTTTTGCACCAGGAGAGAATCGCTGTATGCGTACAGCGCCTCGAGCTGTGCGTAACGCTCGGTATCGGTCCAGCCGAATTCATTCGCCGCAATTGCAGCGATGACCTCGTACAGCGGCCTGCCCTGGTCCGCGTCGAAGCCGGTCATGAGCCGGCGGAATACGATGTCCGTGAGCGTCAGCGCCATTTCCTCGCGGATAGCGAACGCCACCTCAGCCGCGAGTATGGTCCTGCCCGCGTCGATCGTGCGCTCGAGCGGCGGCTCGGCACGCGCCGTACTCACCAGGCCGATCGCACGGCCACCATAGATCGCGATCAGGCGCTCCACGCCCGCGGGCGACAGCTCTTCCAGCGACTCGAGTGTCGACCGCGCCTCGTCGAGACGGTATGCGCCTGGCAACAGCGTTTCCTCGGTTCTGCAGTCGGGTAGCCTGCGGCGAAGTATTCTTGCGAGACGATCGACCGTCTGTTGGGCGAGACGGCGGTAGGTCGTCAGCTTGCCACCGATGATCGAAACGAGTCCGCGCGCGACAGAGCGATTGACCTTGATGATGTGCTTGCGAGTAATCGCAGATTCCGGCCCTTTCTCCCGGTACGGAAGAGGCCGCACGCCGGCATAGGCGTAGTGGATTTCGTCGGCTCCCAGGTGCGCTTCGGGAAAAACACGGTTCGTCTCGGCAAGCAGGTAGTCGACTTCCTCGCGGCTCGCGCGAATCTCGGACAGGTCACCCTCGAAACGGATATCCGTCGTGCCGATCAGGTACTGGCCGTTCCAGGGAATGATAAAGAACGGTCGCGCGTCTTTTGCGGCTTCGACGTAAAAGGCATCTTTCGGCGCGCCTTCGAAGTCGCCGACCACGATATGACTGCCCTTGGTACCGCCAATGTGCCGCGGTGCGCGCTTGCCGGTGGTCGCCAGCACCCGGTCCACCCAGGGCCCGGCCGCATTGACGACGCTGCGGGCTTCAATTTCGATCTGCTCACCCGTAATCGTGTTGCGGGCCGACACGGCGCGAATCGCGCCGTCCTCGATGTCGATACCCGTTACTTCGTGGTAGGTCAGGATTTCGGCGCCGGCCGCCCTGGCCGCAAGCAGGTTCTCGAGCACGAGCCGCTCGACATACGCGATCTGCGCGTCGTAATAGCGTGCCGCGGCGCGCAGGCCTTCACGCGCGAGCCCCGGCTCCGCCGCGATGATCTCGTCGCGGTTCAGCATGTCGTGGTTCGGCACGGTCTTGCCGACGGACAGCAGGTCGTAGGCGATCATGCCGAGGCGGATGATGAACGGACCGCGCTTCGCCGATGCGAAAATCGGGATGACGATGCGCAACGGCGTGATCAGGTGCGCTGCAATGCGCCGCAGCGTGATGCGCTCGCGCAGCGACTCGAACACCAGCGGTATCTCGCCGTACTCGAGATAGCGCAGTCCGCCGTGGATCAGGCGGCTCGGAATGGCCGATGTGCCGCTGCAGAGATCGCCCTGCTCCAGCACCACGACGCTGAGGCCCCTTAGCGCGGCGTCTCTCGCGATACCCGCGCCATTGATGCCGGCGCCTATGACCGCGACGTCAAACGGGCCGGACTTGTCCACTGCCCCTTACCACGTACTTGTAGCTCGTCAGTTGCCCGGCACCCACCGGGCCGCGCGCATGTATGCGCCCGGTCGCGATGCCGATCTCGGCGCCCATGCCGAATTCGCCACCGTCGGCGAACTGCGTCGAGGCGTTATGCAACACGATCGCACTGTCCACGTCGCGGAAGAACTGCTCGGCTGCGGCCTGGTCTTCAGTGACGATGCTCTCCGTGTGCCCGCTGCCGTATGCCGCGATGTGCGCAACGGCTTGGTCGATGCCATCCACGACACGGATCGAAACGATGGCGTCGAGGTACTCGGTCGACCAGTCGTCTGCAACGGCTGCTGTCGCTTCGGGCACGATTTCCTGCACGGCGTCGTCGCCGCGGATCTCGCAGCCCGCGCCCGCCAGGGCCGCGCAAACCGGCGGCAGAAGATCGCCGGCGACCGCGCGATCGACGAGCACGGTCTCGGCGGCACCGCAAATGCCCGTCCTGCGCATCTTGGCATTGAGCACGATGTCACGCGCCATGTCGGCGTCGGCCGCCTCGTGCAGGTAGACATGGCAGATGCCTTCGAGATGGCCGATGACCGGGACGCGGGCCTCGTCCTGTACGCGCTTGATCAGGCTCTTGCCGCCACGCGGCACGACGACGTCGACCCACTCGGACATCGAGGACAACAGGTAGCCGACGGCGGCGCGGTCCGTCGTCGGCACCATCTGCACGGCATTGGCATCGACGCCTGCCGCTTCCAGGCCTTCGCGCAGGCATTCGTAGATGGCGGTACTCGAATGAAAACTCTCCGAGCCGCCTCGCAGGATCGCGGCATTACCCGATTTCACGCACAGTGCCGCCGCGTCGGCCGTCACGTTGGGGCGGCTCTCGTAGATGATGCCGATGACGCCCAGCGGCACGCTGACGCGCTGGATCCTGAGACCGTTTGGCCGTTGCCACTCGGCCAGCACGCTGCCCAGCGGGTCCGGCAACCGGGCGACCGTCTCGATGCCGGCGGCCATGCTCTCGATACGATCCGGGTCCAGCATCAGGCGGTCGAGCATCGCGCCACTCAGGCCGCGGGCCCTCCCCGCCTCCATGTCTTTGGCGTTCGCGGCGAGTATCGCCGCCGAATTGGCACGAATCGCCGCCGCTGCAGACTGCAAGGCGCCGTTGCGTTCGTCGTCGTTCGTCTTTGCCAGCGTCGCCATGGCGCGGCGCGCGGCAGCGCCGATGGCGTCCATGGTTGCGGAGATCGAAGTCTCTACCTCAGCGTTCATGATCAAACAATACCAGCTCGTCCCGATGCACCATCACCGATCGGCCGCGGTAGCCGAGACGCTCCTCTATGTCATCGGAATGACAGCCGACGATTTTCTCTGCATCCTCGTTCGCATACTCCGCCAGCCCTCGACCGAGTTCCCGGCCCGCGCCATCGACCAGGTCTACGACGTCGCCCCGCTGGAAATCACCGAGCACCTCGACGACGCCGACCGGCAGCAGGCTGTTGCCCTTTCGCAGCGCGTTCACGGCGCCCTCGTCGAGCCGCAGCCCGCCCCGCACTTCCAGCGCACCTGCCAGCCATTGCTTGCGCGCGGCGGCCGGCGTGCCCTCGGGATGAAACACCGTGCAGCGGCCGCCGGCGGCCAGTGCCTGCAGTGGCCGCTCGATCGCACCCGATGCGATCACGGTCGAACAGCCCGCATGCGTCGCAATGCGTGCGGCCTGCACTTTCGTCGCCATGCCGCCGCTGCCGATATCCGAGCGGGTCTCGCCCGCCATCCGCTGCATGTCGTCGGTAATCCCGCGCACTTCGGCGATGTGTTCCGCCGTCGCGTCCTTGCCGGGGTCTGCCGTGTAAAAGCCGTCGACGTCGGACAGCAGGATCAGCGCATCGGCCATGACCAGCTGGGCGACGCGGGCCGCCAGGCGATCGTTGTCGCCGTAGCGAATCTCGTCGGTCGCGATCGTGTCGTTCTCGTTGATGATCGGGATTACGCGCTGCTCGACGAGGCGCCCGAGCGTGCCGCGCGCATTCAGGAAGCGCCGCCGGTTTTCGGTGTCTTCGGAGGTCAGCAGCACCTGCGCGGCGGCGATGTCATGCGCGCCCAGCGCCTCCTGGTAGGCGTGCACGAGCTGCACCTGCCCCGCCGCGGCCGCCGCCTGCAGGTCTTCGAGCCGGGCGCGGCGCTTGTTGATGCCGAGCACGGTGCTGCCGATGGCGATCGCTCCCGAAGACACGATCAACACCTCGTGGCCGCCGCGCGCCAGCGCCGCCACATCGTCGGCGAGGCCCTCCAGCCAGCCGCGGTGCACGTGGCCATCGCCTGCGATCAGAAGCGACGAGCCAACCTTGACGACGAGTCGACGATAGTCGGGCAGCGAGAATGCAGACATTGTCAGGCCGACAGGTGATGGTGGGCATCATAGGTCGACAGCGTCACTTCTCCCTTGGATACGGCAACGCTGCCGGAGCGCGCTACTGCCGACAATTCGCCGACTTCGGCAGCGGCAGCGACGAACTCGTCGATCTCGCCGACCTTGCCGGTCAGTTGGATCGTGCAACTGACCTGCGCTTCGTCGAGAATCTCGGCGCCGAACTGTTTGGCCAGTTTCATCGCCTTCGCCAGCCCGCCCGTCGCGAGCTTGATCTTGACGATGGCGAGTTCGCGCTCGAAATGATCGCCGAGCGTCATGTCGTGAATATTGACGACGTCGACCAGCTTCGCGAGCTGCGTGTTGAGTTGCGATATGGCTGCATCCGAGCCCGAGACGACGATCGTTACGCGCGAGACGGTCGGGTCGTCGGTCGGCGCGACGTTGAGCGATTCGATGTTGTAGCCGCGGGACGAAAACATGCCGGTCATGCGCGTCAGCGCACCGACTTCGTTTTGCAGCAGGACTGAAATTGCATGTCGCATCTAGGTTCCGTCAATATATTCAGATGTAACTAAAACGACTCGAACTACGCGGCGCGCAGCGTCGTTGGCTGAGTATTGCAATGCAATAAAAATTAGTAAACACTCGCCGAAAATTAGGCACTTAGCTTACGAGTGCAAAACGCGTGAACGAGCAGGTAAAAAGAACGAAATCGAGCGAGCATCCGCTCACCGGCACGCGCATGAGCGGCGCCGAAATCGTGGTGCAGGTGCTTGCCGATGAAGGCGTCGATACCATCTTCGGTTATTCCGGTGGCGCCATCCTGCCCACCTACGACGCCGTGTTCCGCTACAACGATACGCACCGTCGCGAGGACGGCTCCGCTGCCATGCCGCTGATCGTCCCGGCCAACGAGCAGGGCGCGGGTTTCATGGCATCGGGTTATGCACGCGCGAGCGGCAAGGTCGGCGTGGTCATGGTGACCTCGGGCCCGGGCGCGACGAACACGGTCACGCCCGTGCGCGACTGCATGGCCGACTCGGTACCCATCGTCGTCATCTGCGGCCAGGTGCCGACCGCCGCGATCGGCACGGACGCATTCCAGGAGGCGCCGGTGGCCGCGATCATGGGCGCCGTCGCCAAACACGTATTCCTCGTGACCGACCCTGAAAAGCTCGAGGACACCGTGCGCAGCGCCTTCGAACTCGCGCGCAGCGGGCGGCCCGGGCCCGTCGTGATCGATATCCCCAAGGACGTGCAGAACTGGGAGGGCGATTTTCGCGGCGAGGGTCTGCTGCCCCTGCCCGGCTACGAGCGCCGCCTCACCGCGATCACCGGGAATGAATTGACAGACCGCGCCTGCGAACGTTTTTTCGAGATGCTGGCGCAATCGGAGCGGCCCCTGATCTACGCCGGCGGCGGTGTCATCAATGGCAACGCAACCAAGCCGATGCGGCGCCTCGCCAACGAGTACGGCATTCCGGTTACGACGACGCTGATGGCGCTCGGCGCTTCGGACACGACGCACCCGCTGGCGCTGCACATGCTCGGCATGCACGGCATGGCGTCGGCCAACTATGCCGTCGAGGACTGCGACTTCCTGATCGCAATCGGCGCCCGTTTCGACGACCGCGTCGCGGGAAATCCCGCGCGCTTTGCACCGAATGCACGCAACATCGCGCACTTCGACGTCGATATCGCCGAGATCGGCAAGGTCAAGCGCGTCAACTGGCATCAGGTCGGCGTGCTCGCCCGCGATCTCACTTACCTGCTCGAATACGGCAAGCGCATCGGCTTCGAGAAGGACTACTCGACCTGGCAGGATGAGATCGCGTATCTCAAGAAAGAGTACTGCCTCAACTACGACCGCGACAGCGAGCTGATNNATCATCTCGACCGGCGTCGGCCAGCACCAGATGTGGGCGGCGCAGTACTTCGACTATCGCGAGCCGCGGCTGTGGCTGACCTCGGGCAGCATGGGCACGATGGGCTTCGGCCTGCCCGCCGCGATCGGCGCGCAGTTCGCCCAGCCCGACCGCATCGTCATCGACATCGACGGCGACGGCAGCATGCGCATGAACCTCGGCGAACTGGAAACGGCGACGACGTATCACCTTCCCATCAAGGTCGTCGTGCTCAACAATTATGGCGACGGCATGGTACGGCAGTGGCAGAAACTCTTTTACGAGGGCCGCATGTCGGCGAGCGACAAGTCGCTGCATCGCAAGGATTTCGTCAAGGCGGCCGAAGCCGACGGTTTCGGCTTCGCGAAAAAGCTCGACAAGCCCGCAGACGTCGAAAAAACGATTGCAGACTTCATGGCATTCGACGGCCCGGCGTTCCTCGAGGTCATCATCGACCCCGATGCCGGCGTCTATCCGATGGTCGGGCCGGGCCTGTGCTACAGCCAGATGATCACCGGCGACTTCATCAAGTGCCGCGAGAAGTCAGCCGATAATCAGCCCGACAAGAGCGAAATGTTCTGACGCGCCTGCCACAGGCGAGACGCCTGTCGCCGCGACATTCTCGCGCTGCTGCGGCAGGACACCTGCCCGATCTCCACCGCGCCGCAAAACGGCCGCCGCCGCTTCCACCAGGACACTAAATCAAAACACACCGGCAGATGCCTGAGTGTTTGATTTTTGGACCTTTATCGTTATGTTTTGTTAATGCGCAACGCTTCCGGGAGCGGCCTTGAAAGTTGTCATAATCCAGATTGCGGTGATCTGTGAGCGGGGTCACGGTGGACCGTGGCTCTGGCGGTACACTAGCGGGTAGTCGTGGCCAAAGCCGCTCACAGCAATACTCCCTGGAGCAAGTCATGAAACGCTTAATCACCAGCCTTCTGATTCCTATGACGGTTCTCGCTGCCTGCGATGGCGGCAGCGGATTCAACGGACCGGGCGACGGCGGCCCGCCTGCAGCGGGCTTCACGATCGACCTGAATAACGGCGTCGACGTAACCGGCGTAACTTACAAGGCGGCGCTGTCGAGCGGCGAGTTCGCCGGCCTTGCGGACCCGGGCCTCATCGGCGGCGGCGGTGGCGGCCTGAACAAGCCTGTACTGCAGGCCAGGGCCGGCGGCATTATCGATCAGGTCATCAGCAACGTTCCGATCGGGCCGGACGAGCAGCTCTGCGCCGTTTCCGGCACCGTAACGTTTTCGGGTGACATCGTCGATCCGCTGGCCCTCGTAAACGGCTTTCTTTCTGTTGGCGACACGTTTCGCGTGGAATACATGGCATGCGACGATGGCATCGGCGAAGTCATCGACGGCTTGGTCGACATGGTCGTGACTGCGTTTGCCGGTGACATATTGAGTGGCGCGTACGAACTTACGATGGACATTATCGCTACCGGCCTGCAGGTGACTACGGCCGACAACGTCATCCTGAGCAACGGCGACGCCACGGCATCGATCAACTCGTTGGATACTCCGTTCATCAGCGCATCGGTCAGCGGCAACTCGATGACCGTGCAGGATAACGCGGCCTCCGAAACGCTGACCAACTACCAGTCCGCGCAGACGATCGACGCCGGCGTTTTCCCGACGCCCTACACGATGCTCGCAAGCGGCACGCTGGACAGCTCCCGGCTGGCCGGCGCCGTATCGTATTCGACGCCCGTCATGTTCGAGGGGTTCGACGCCAACTTCCCGTATACGGGCGAATTTCTCGTCACTTCCGGCTCAAGCACGGCGCGCCTGATCGCTCTCGATGACGTCAACGTGCGCATCGAAATCGACTCGGACCGCGACGGCACGGTTGACGAGACGATCGAGACGACCTGGGCGGAGCTGCTCGCCGCGTAATACACTCGCTACATGAGCGAATCGACTTTTGCCGGGAGCTGCCTCTGTGGCTCCGTAGCCTATGAGATCAGGGGCGAACCCTGGCGCTTCTACCACTGTCATTGCGAACGCTGCCGCAAGGCGTCGGGGACCGGCCACGCCAGCAATATCCTGATCCGCAATCCCTCCTCGGTGGTGTGGACCGCCGGCGAGTCGCTGCTGACGTATTACAAGGTACCGGAGGCCGAGCGCTTCGCGACCAACTTCTGCAGTAACTGCGGCAGCCTGATGCCGCGGGTCGCGCCCGATCTGAGTTTCGTCGCCATACCGGCCGGCACCCTCGACCATGAACCGGATGTGCGGCCCGAGGCGAGAATATTCCAGGACTCACGGGCCGAATGGTCCTGCGACGATTCCGGGATACCGGGATACGACCAGTACCCGCCCGCCCCGGACTGACAGGGTCCGGATCGGCTCTGGTATTATGTGAATTGGCGCAAGGATTGGGCGCGCGATATGCGGGACAGTGTTCGGGCCTATGCTGACTACGCCGAAACGAGACAACCTGAACAAAATCGTCATCCTCAATCCCAAGGGGGGATGCGGCAAGTCCACTTTGGCCACCAATATCGCCGCAGGCTACGCGTCGCGCGGCAGCGCAACGACCATCATGGATTTCGACCCGCAGGGCTCGACGATGGCATGGCTCAAACGCCGGCCCGAATCGGCTCCGCGGATCCACGGTATCGCCGCATACAAGAAATCGATGCAGGCGACACGCAGCTGGCAGCTGCGGATTCCCGGCGACTCGCTCAACGTTATCGTCGACTCCCCCGCGGGCCTTTCACACGACGACCTGCGCGAAGTCACTCGCGATTCGGCGAGTATCCTCGTCCCCGTACTGCCATCGTCGATGGATATCCACGCCGCGTCGCGCTGCATCGCCGACCTTCTGCTCGTTGCCAAGGTCAACCGCAACGAAGGCAAACTTGCCGTCATTGCCAACCGCACGCGAAAGAACACGAAGAGTTTCCGCAAGCTCATGCGATTCCTTGATTCGCTGGGCATTCCGATCATCGCCGTGCTGCGCGACACCCAGAACTTCGTCCACGCGGCGGAACAGGGTCTCGGCATGCACGAAATGCAGCCGTCGCGCGTGCGGCCCGACCTGCAAGAAGTCGAGAAGATCCTCGGCTGGCTCGACGGCTGGGAGGCGCGGCGCAAGCGTGGTCTTCATATCACGGGCATGTACAAGCGCCCGTTCTCTCGTGTCTCCGTTTTGCGCAAGACTCAGGCCGGTTCGGCCTGAATCTCCGCAAAAAGCGCCCGATCAACATTACCGCCTGACAGCACGACCGCGGTCGTCCTGCCATGTGACTCGATCTTGCCTGCAAGCAGTGCGGCAAGCGCGGCGGCGCCGCCCGGCTCGACAACGAGCTTGAGATGGCGAAACGCGAAGCGCATCGCCTGCCGGATTTCGTCCTCTGTAGCCACGAGACCCGGCCCGTTCAGCTCGCGCATAATCGCCAGGGTCATCTCACCGGGCGTCTGCGACAGTAATGCGTCGCAAATCGACGGCTTCGCCTGCGACACGCTGACGCGTGTGCCCGTTGCCAGCGAGCGCGCGGTATCGTCGTAGTGCTCGGGTTCGACGGTGTGCACATTGACATCGGGCAGGCGCGCGGTCAGTGCGACAGAACAGCCCGCGCTGAGCCCGCCGCCACCACAGGGAATGAGCACCTGGTCGGGCGGCAACCCGAGTTCCAGCGACTGCTCCGCGATCTCGAGCCCGACGGTACCCTGCCCCGCGATGATGTGCGGATGTTCGAAGGACGGCACGATGGCGGCGCCGCGCTCGCCGGCGATGGCGCGCGCGATCGCTTCGCGGTCCTCGGTGTACCGGTCGTAAGTAATGATCTCGCCGCCGAGCCGGCGTGTATTTTCCATCTTTGCCGCCGGGGCATCCTCGGGCATGACGACGGCGGCGTGGATGCCGAGCAGCCGGGCCGCCAGCGCAACGCCCTGCGCATGATTGCCCGAAGACCAGGCCACCACGCCGCGCCTGGCTTCTTCTGGCGTCAGCTGGCTCAGCAGGTTGTAGGCGCCACGGATCTTGAACGAGCCAATCGACTGGAACGTCTCGGGCTTGAGCAGCACGTTGCCGCCTGCCGCCTCATCGAGCCCGGCGTTTCGCAACAGGGGTGTCCTGACAGCAATGCCATCGAGCCGCCGGGCCGCAGCCTCGACGTCAGCAATCGTTATCATTCGATTCCGGAGTCCCGCGCCAATTTGTCGACTTTCGCCGCGCAGATGAAATCGTTGTCCGACAGGCCTTTGATCGCATGTGTCGTGAAATTGACGACGCAATAACCGTAGCTGAACGTAATGTCCGGATGGTGGCCTTCGGTAATGGCAATCCAGGCAACCGCGTTCGTAAAACCGAGGGTCCGGCTGTATGCAGGGAACTCGAAGCGCCGGGATATCACCAGCCCGTCGTCGCTGAGCAGCCAATCCGGATGCAAGGCGGCCAGGAGATTTTCGACCCTTTCTCCCTGCAAGGGGTCAACGCCCCCTTCGCAGGGTTCGCAGTGGCGGGATAGCAGATCGTCGCTCATATACGGAATATACAAAAAAACCGGCCCCAAAGGGCCGGTCAAGAGGAGACTCGAAATGAGTCGCGGGGAAGTTTGCGTGTGCCACGCCTGTTTCGTCGGTCCCGGCGCAGTTGAAAGGTGGTTCAGTCGGAATTCACAGCAAACGACCGTGTATCGTCGATGAAGAGTTTCACGCTGACGCGGCGCTCCAGCGCATAGCTGTCAGCCGTGTCGTCCTGCGCCGGAGCCTCGCCGTGCGCCATGACATCGATGCGCGACGGTGCAATACCGGCGGCGACCAGCTGATCGCGCACGAAGTCGACACGCTTCTGCGAGAGCGCGAGGTTGTAATCCGCATCGCCGCGCTCGTCGGCGAAGCCGTCCAGCTGGACGCGGATATCGGGCATGAGTGCGACGCGCTGGGCCAGCTGGGCGAGGCGGTCGCCGTTGGTATCGGCCAGCACGTATTCGTCGGTACGGAACAGAACGTCCATCGCAATGCCCGCCTGCATGAGGTTAACGAGCGCCGGGCGATCGATTTCCCGAATTCGCTTCAGCTCGGTGGTCAGGCTACGGGCATCGTTTCGCGAGGCCTCGAGAGAGCCGTTGAGCGCTTCGATCGACTCGTTCTTCCGGTGCATCTTGTCGCCAATCCTGGCACCGATCGCCGCGCCGATGACGAGGCCGACGGGGCCGCCCGCCGCGGCGCCGATGGCCGCGCCGGTGCCGACACCGACGTTTTCCTCTCTGGACGCCGGCTCGGCAACTACGGATGTCGCGGCACAGAGGGCGAGTAGTGAAATAAATACTGCTGTCTTTTGCATGGCCTGTTCCTCCAGGGCTGGTTGACCTTGGAGACCATTAGGCGCGGCAATTGAGCGGGGTTTCGGCCGGCATCGTGGAAAGCTGCCGACCAATTGTGACGAATTGTGGCACGGCCTCCTCCCGCGCCCCGTCGGGACCAGGGGCGCAACGCGCCTCTTCTGCCGTTACGCGCGTTCGCGCGACAGCGCGACGAAGGTGCCGCCGTTGCGTTCACACAGGATGCGCATCAGCTGCGCGAATCGATTGATCGACGGCGGCACCTGGAAATTGACGTCGGCAAACATCGGGAAGCCGACGGCGTGTATGCGGACCATCCTGTTGCCGTCCGCGCCGACCCGGTTGATCGCGTCGATCTCGCGAACCACTCGTTCGACCGAGCCGCCCTGGAAGTCGTCGCCGAACACATAGACGCTGATCTTCTTGTCGGGCGACCAGAACGTACTGATGGCGTAGATGATGCCGTCGACAGGATTCGAGTCACTGAACGGCCGCCAGGTGCGCATCGTTCTTACGATCGCATCGCGACGCCCGGGCGTATCCGGAATCCACTGCCCCGCATACTGCTGGAACATGTAGTTGCCGTTATCGTTGAGAATCTGGATGCCCTTGACCTGTGGATATACGTCGAGCGTCTCGGTGATTTTGCGGATCACGCGATTCCAGTTGAAGTTCTGCATGCTGCCCGACGTGTCCACGATGAAGATGACGTACTCGCTGTCCGCCGGTATGCCGGCCACGGCATCGTCATCGGCACGCCGATAGTAGGGCTGCAGTCGACGCATCTCCTCGGTCAGGCGCTGCTTGGTTGAGCGCAGCGACCCTTCGTCGAGATTCGTCTCGGATTCCTCCTGCGTCGCCGCGTACTGGCCGCGCACCTTGTTCAGATCGCCCTGCAGCCTGGCCAGCCTGAGTTTGGTTGTCGACGTCTGCTGGCGCACGTCTTCGAGTTCACGGTTGATGACTGCGGTTTCGCCGCGGATCTCGAACAGCTCCTGCTGCAGCAGCGCGATCAGCGACTCGAGATCGTCCTGCGTCTTCTCGATGATGACCGGCTCGTAGATCTTGCTCAGGACCAGCAGCAGGATGATCGCGCCGAATCCGCAGCAGATGCAGTCGAGAAACGACAGGCTGTAGGCTTCAATATTGCGACGGCGTCTCATGCTGGCAGTCCTCCCATATCATGGCCAGTCGCGGCTGACCGCGATGAACGAGCCGCCCGTATCGTGCGACAGCACCCAGTAGGCGAACGCTGCTTCGTAATCGCCTTCCAGCGGATACAGGAACACATTGACCGGCACGCCACGCGGCAACTCGCGGATCGCTCGATTGTGCATCGACAGCCGCTGGCCACCGCTGACGGTCCTGCGGTCCGTGGTCATTTCCTCCATGGTCGGCAGGCCGTCGATGAGCAGAATGATGTTATCCGGCCGCGGCGACATGTTCGCCGCAACCTCGTAGGCGGCCCGCATGTTCGTGCCATTCTCCGGCACCGTGCGGCGCAGACGGCGAATCGCCTCGTCGAGCTGAGTCGAGTCGTCGGCTTTCAACCACACGCCATCAGATCCTTCGATCACGGGCTCCACGACGTTGTTGAACATATACATCTGCCATTCGGAGCCCGGCTTGAACTGCGCCGTCAGCCAGTCGACGCTCGCCACCACCTGACGCCACTTGACGGCGCGGAGTTTCTCTTCCCTGCCCATGTTGCGGCGGCGGATAATGTTGACGATCGTGTCGTCGAGCATGCTCGCCGAGCGATCGACGAGGACCAGCGTGCGGTCGCCGCCGAGCTTGAGGCCGGTCAGATACTGCCGGTCGCCCTCGCCCTTGAACTCACGTAATCGCGTGCCGTCGGACTCGGCCTGGGTTTCCAGGGCCAGCAGGCGCCTGACCTCTTCCTCGAGTACCTTGATATCGACCTGCAGCTGCTCTATGCGTTCGATCTTGGCGAGCGTGTCCTGATCATACTGCGCGAGTTCGGCGCGCAGCGCCTCGATCAGCGCAATGATCTGCGCGATTTGTCCTTCGGCCGTTTCCTTCGCGCTATCGAGTTGCTCCATCGTGTTCTTCGCAAGCACGAGGTTCTTGCGGCCTTCGAGGATCTCGGTTTCGATGCGTCGCGTCTCGGCCATCAGGTTGTCCGGGTCGTCTTCCGTCGTCACCCTGACCTGCGCATTGATGATCATGAAAAACAGGATCACGGCGCCGAAGCCGCAACTCATGCAGTCCAGGAACGACATGCTGAAGACTTCGAGCGGGCGCCGTTTACGAGCCACTGGCCTGCTCCGTCCTGATCAGCTTGAATTCGAAACCCGGCGTGCCGATGCGAATACGGTCACCAATCTGCAGCACTGCCGAACCATCGATACGTAGTCCGTTTAGAAAGGTGCCATAGCGGCTGAAATCGCGCACGATGCACTGGCCGTTTTCCTGCTGCAGCGAGCAATGGCGTCGCGAAACGCCAGGCATGTCCCGCTGCAGGTCGATCCAGCGATCAGAGTCCGCCAGCTGTGACCCCAGCGTCAGCGGATCGGCATCGATCGCGTAAGCCGTATTGCCGAACAGCAGGTGCGTGGGCTGACCGGTTTGGGCACCCGCGTCCTCGCGGGCAACCTCGACAGCCGTCTGGTCCCAGGGCAATTGCCGCAACAGGCTTACTGAATGTTCGCCCGCATGCATATTGGCGCAGCGCGACAACAGGCCCCGGGCGGTAGCGCCGGCTTCGAGCAGAAACACCTCGCCGCCGACCCGGGCTTTCAGCATATCGGCAAGCCCCGGCATGCGCGCCGCTCGATCCGAAAGCTGCAGCGCCGGCGTCTCGTCGGCGCGATACAGGGCGCGCAGACTGCTGACGATCGCGTGATACACCGGCGCAGCCGCCGCTACGAGTTCCAGCGAGTCGAGCTCTGCCTGATGGGAAATTCCCCGGTATTCGACTTTCATCGCGACCGTGTCCGATGCGGACGCGGCGGCCAGCCAGTCGGGCAACTGCTCGAGCAGCGACTGCTCGGTCTCCGCCGTGTGCAGCGGATCGAAGCGCGACTGGCGCACGAACGATTCTGCGATTACGCCTATCCAGGCGTCGTACAGCGCGAGCACGCCATTGTCGTCGATGACCTCGCTGCGGTCGACCTGCGCCTGGCCGGGCTGAGCGATACGCGTCAGCGTCGCTGCGTGCAAACCCATATCGACATGCACGGGAACGGCACCCACGTACTGGCGCCGCGTTGCCGCGACCGCGGCGTCGACGAGCGCCACAATGGGGATATTGAGTTCGCCGGCGATGCCCAGCAGCAGGCTCAGGTTCTCCGGCTTCATGCTTGCGGGCACGGCGGCGACCAGGCGATCGCTGCTGCCGCCGGCCGATTGCCACATCTGCTCCAGCTGACGGCTGGCAAGGTCGGCGGCGCTCAGATGCTGAAAGCGGCGATCGGCGAGCGACGCGGTCGTCAGGTTGGACCAGTAGGCGTTCTGAATCCGCCGCGGATGTATCCGCGCCTCGGCAAAAGCGGCATTGCCAGTGGTCAGCTGCTGATCGTCGAGCAGCGCATAGCCGGGCTCTCGGTAGCGGACGCCGTCCTGGTCGAGGACGATCAACCCCGCATCGTTGAGATGTGCCGCAAGAAGACTCACATCCAGGCCTCTCTGTTAATCGGCTTTCATGTGGCGAATCAGCTTGTCGTTCGCGTAGTTCTCACTGTCGAAGACCAGGCGCTCCTGCAGCAGCTGCAGCTGATGCACGAGGAACATCAGGAAGATACTGATGAGCAGCGCGATGAATGTCGAGTTGAACGCGACGCCGAGGCTCTGCGTCACGCCGGCAATATCGCCCTGTACCGCTTTATCGGCCTGCGCCAGCGCTTCGCCGATTCCGCGGACCGTACCGATGAAGCCGATCGACGGAATGGCCCAGGAGATGTAGCGGATCATCGACAACTCCGACTCCAGCCGCTCCGCCTCGGACTCGCAGATCGTATGCGTACTGCTCGATACATCCTGGATGTTGCGCGTCGAGCTGAAACGCCGCAACGCATTGAGCAAGGTGCGCGGCAGCAGCATCTGCTGCCGGTCCTCGGGCAGCGCCTGCACCTGCCGCGCGAACTCGCGCGTGTCCTCGGGAAGTATTCGCATGCCCTCCGCCACCGGTATGAGATCGACCTCGAGCAGCCGGCGCTCGCCGATTATCTTGGCCGCCTTGTAGCCCATGATAGCGAGCGCCCAAAGGCCGAGGATGAAACAGGCTTCCTGCTCGAAGTCCTTGATCAGTACCGATACGCGTCGCTCCCGAACGTAACTCGGATCAGCCTGCGCCGCGGCGTTTTGCTCGGCAATTATCTGCGCAGCGTTGGGCCGGATAACCGACACGTAGACAGCGTGGACGATGATGATCGCGATGATAAGCGCGAACAGCTGGTACACGAATTCGACCGGAATGTTCTTTCTCTTCATTGTAAGCCTGGCTCTTAAATATCAGTCGGGAATGCGATGGATTGATCCGCCGGAATGTCCTCACTGGGACGGAAGTCGTCGTCTTCGTCGACGAAACCCTGTTCGTCGAGTTCGGCATCTTCAGCATCGTCCCCGGCCGGCGCTTCGACTTCCGTCGTTTCGGCCTCTTCAGCCTCTTCGGTCCGCGGACTTTCGTCCTGAGCCCAGGCTGCAATGCTGAGAAATCCCGTAATTCCCAAAGTCAACAACATTCGTTTCATAGTCGTCATTTTCTCACGAAAGTTCATTCAACAAAGCGAGCCACGCGGAAACCGACGTCCGAACGCGCCTCGCCGGAATGGTCGCGATACGCCAGCCGCAGCTCCATCTCGCCTGCGTGCCGCCAGCTCGAGCCGCGGATCACGTGCGTCTTGCCGTTTGCCGGTCCCATCGGATCGGAGACCGGCTCGGTCGTCCCGGGCGTGGGTACGGAGTAAAAATCGTTGACCCATTCGGCAACGTTACCGGCGCCGTCAAAGATGCCGATTGCGCTGGGCGAGAACTTGCCGACGGGCGCCGTCGATGCATAACCGTCGTCATAACGCGGAATCACCGACGGCACGATCGACACGGCCGCCTTGTCCGCGTAGTTGGCGCTGTCTTTTTTCGGCGGCAATTCCTTGCCCCACGGGAATTTCTGCGTACCGGGCGAGCCCTCGTAACGAATCGCCCAGGCCCACTCGGCCTCGGTGGGCAGGCGGTACCCGTTGGTGAGCGGCTTGACGACGACCCACTCGCCGAATTTCTCCTCGTAAGCCGGCTGCAGTCCTTCCCGCGCGCTCAGCCAGTTGCAGAACTGCACGGCGTCGGACCAGCTGACGTTCGCGACGGGATTGTCGCCGCCGGTCATCGACGGGTGCACCGACGCCCCGGAATCGTGCCCCTGCCTGAATTCCATGAAGTCTTTGTTCGTCACCTCGTGCACACCAATGAAATACGGCCGCGTGATTGTGACAGGCACGAGAACCTCGTTGGCACGCCGCCCGGCTTCCGCCCGCGACGAACCCATCATGAACGTGCCGGGCTCGACACGGCGCAATGGCTTGCCCTGCGAGGTTTCGGCGCGCGTCTCGATCCTGGCCCGGGCAATAGCCTCGTTGGACCGCAGACGCGCCGACACGGTCTGCGGATAGCCCGGCCGCGGCGTGACCGTGCGCGACCATGTCTCGTATCCGCTCCTGCGTACCTCGATGCGGTGCGGGGCAGAACTCAGCCGCAAGGTCATGGCGCCACGACCCTGTTCACGTCCGTCGACGTAGACTATTGCGTCTGCAGGCTGCACGTTCACGGTCAGGCTGCCCGTGCGCGCCGAAAGGTCGACCGTGATCGATTCACTCGCGGCGGCCTGCAGCCGTACCTTACGGCTGGTCGCGCCGTATCCGGCCTTTGAGAGACCGATCTGGTAATTGACATCCGGTGACAGCGACAGGGTGATCGGAGACTGGCCGCGGTATCGGCCGTCCACCGTAACGTTGGCGCCACGCGGAATCGAATTGACCAGCAGCTTCGCATTCGCCGGCTCCAGCTGGATCAGCGGCAGGGTCTGATCGACGTTGGCCTTCGCTTCGACGTTACCGTCCCATGCATTGAAGCCGTCGCGAACGACGCTGATCTGGTGATTTCCTTCGAGCAATTCGACGCTTGCCGGCGTCAAGCCGAGCTCGTCGTTGCCTGCGAATATCGTTGCGCCGGGCGGCTCGGAGAGAATTTCCACGTTCGACCAGCGGCGGACCAGTTGCACATGCATCTCCTGATGCGCGCCGAGCCCGGCGATGTCGACGACATCCGAGAATGGCAGGAAGCGTTCGGCCTGCACGCTGACGCTGTGTGGCCCGGGCTGCAATTCGACGGGACCATACGGCGCCTTGCCCACGAGGCTGTTGTCGATCGAGATAACGGCGGCCACGGGCGGATCGGTAACGACCGTGAGCTGACCCGGAAGGCGGCGCATGTCGATCCTCACGGTCTTGCTAGGCGCATCGCCCACATCGAAGCTCTGGCTCACTTCGTAATAGCCCGCTTTGCGTACCGTGACGACATAGTCACCCTTGCGCATCAGCACCCGATCGCCGATCGGCAGGCGAAACCAGCCGCCACTGATAACGAGTTCATCCGGCTGCTCCGGGAGCACCTCGAACTGGATCGATTTCGACGTGAACAACAGGAACGAGGCCAGCAGCAGTACCGCGAGTCCTGCTCCGACGATGGCTTTGAGCGGACTGCGATGCGTTTCGGCGACCGCCGCACGCGTATCGGCAGCGCGCTGGAACGCGGTCGGCGCGATCGCCTCGTCTTCGCCGGCATGCGCCTCGGCATCGAGTTCGGGAGGTTGCGTGACATACGCGCTGTCTTCGAGCCTGACCGCGAGATTCAGCCGCTCGTCAGTCAGAGAGACAAGGATGCGGCTGCCGAAGAACTCCAGCTCGTCGCCGTCGCGCAGGCGGGTGCTGGCCGACAAGGTATCGCCGTTGAGACTGACCGACGTATCGCGGCCGAACGGTTGCACGAACGGTGTGCCGTCAAGCAAATCCAGCAGCATGACCGGACCGCCGCCGGGCCCGGGCAGGCGCAACCGGCAATCGCTGCCAGTACCGATGCGCAGCGGCAGGTCGGCGGCGTCGACACGCCGCTCGCCTTCGACGTCGGTGATAAACAGGTGATTCAGGCTCAAATCGTTTCCTCGCATCGCACAACGATGGGCTCTGCCTCAATTTCGGGTGCCACCCGAAACTCGAGTCGCACATCCCGGTATCCCGGCCGGCTGCCGACCGCCACATAAGTGCCCGGCCGAAGCTGCAATTCACGTGTCGCAAAAGTACCGAGCTTACCGACTTTGTACACCTGCACATCCGTAAGATTATCGGAAACGAGTTCGACCCTGATCGGCGTTGCGGCGCGCTTGAGCAATTGCGACAGCTGGTCGCGCTCTTCGGCAAGCCGCGGCCCGATATCGGCCATGCGCGTAATGTCGACCACGAGCCGCGTCGCCCGGTTCATCGTAGCCGCGGCACTCAGGCTGTCCGGCTCGCCGATGTACTCCGCGAGCTGTTCATGCAATGCGGTCATTTGCTTCGACCTTGCCAGCCCCTCATGTGCAAAAGCCAGGTTGGCATCGATCTCGAGGATAGCCTCATAGCTCTCGATGGCAGCTTCCCACGCCTCCGCCTGCTCCTCGGACAGCGCCTGGCGCTCGAGGCTCGAGATGCGTTCGAGCCTCAGTCCCTGGTCGACCTGCAACAGACCGTCGCGTGGCTCCCGCGACTCCGGTTTGAGTTGTTCGGCCATACGAAACGCGGCCCTGGCGCTCTGGTAATCGCCGTCGCTCAGCGCCGTTAGCCCCTCACTCATGCGCTGATCAAATTCCATCTGCCGTATGGTCTCCAGTACACGTGCCTGTCCGTCTCGCGCCGGCTGCCACTGCGGATCCAGTTCCATCGCACGTTCAAAGCTCTGGCGCGCGGCCTCCAGCTCGAGATCCTTTTCGAATGCGAGTCCCTGATCGGTCAACGACAGGACCGTATCGAGGTTTCTGGCCCGCGCGAGACCCGCTTTCGCGCCGGCATGACCGGAGCTGATCGCGACGGCAAGCTCCAGTTGACGCAGGGCCTCGATGGTGTCGCCGGCTTCGAGCGCCTGCATACCTGACTCGAAAGCCCTCGCGAACTCCGCATCGACCTGCGAAAGCAGTGGATCGACGATCGCGATCGATTCATTGTACTTGTCGCTCGCCAGTGCGTAGTCCCGCGCGAGGTATGCGGCGTCGCCTTCGGCATAGGCTTCCTTCGCCTGTTTGTAGCGCAAACCGCCCCAGCGCTGGACCGCACGATTTTCCAGTGTGTCGAGTTTCGAGAGGAGTTCGCCGAGCACGGCTTCGGTTGCGGCGCGCGATTGCACCCTTTCGTCGCGGCTGCTCAGGTCCTCGACGTTTTCCGAGAACTCGACGCCACGGTCTTTCTGCCCGTCTGTCGCTGTGGCGGCAGTTTCCGGCGCCGCATCGGCGGCCGTACCGGTTCCGCCGCGGTCGACGGTCTTCGGCAATAGAAATACGACAGCCAGCAACACGGCAATGAGCGCAAGCAGCGCGCCGCCGAGCAACCGCGGGTTGATGCCGCCGGGTCGCGTATCGTCCTGCTGTGCCGCGACGCGGCTCGCGCGCGGCGCGCGGTGCGGACTGTCGCCAACTTCAATTTCTTCATCGGCCGTCGCGGTGACGACACCGACGTAGCTCGCCGGTGCCGGTCCCGGCAGATAGCCTGCTGCACGCAATTGCTCGACAACCGTTTCGGCATCCGGCCGCTGCGCAGCATCCTTGTCGAGCATGCCGCCGACGAGCGACTGTATCGAGTCCGGGATCGCGTCTCCGGCCGCCGAGCGCAGCACGTCGGGCACGCGGGCGGCAATGTCTTCGCTGGTCGCCAACGACGAATACGGCGAGCTGCCGCTTATCAGCTCGTACACCAGGCCGCCGAGCGCAAAAATATCATCGGCCGGCTGCGCAGCTGCGCCGGCCAGGCTCTGCGGGCTTGCCGCAATCAGCGATCCTCCGCCGGCATGCTCTCCCGCCGCCGAAGCCACGCCGAAATCGATCAGGTACGGCGCGCCGTTCGCGTCGAGCAGCACGTTCGATGCCTTGACGTCCCGATGCACGACATCCCTCGCATGCGCGTACCGCAGGGCATCGGCAACGAGCCCGATCACCGGCAGGACGTGTTCGAGGGGCGCGCCGGCGAGCGCGCTGATATCCGGCCCCGCTATGTACTGCAGGCTGTAAAAAGGCGGGTCGTCATCGTGGAACTCGAAAACGCGCGCGATGTGCGCGTGGACAAGCCGAATCGCAAGCTGCCAGTCCTTGCGAAAGTCATCCGTGGTGACGGTGTCGCGGGCGAGAATCTTCAGCGCGACAGACGTGCCCGTAATGCGGTCCCTGGCGAGCCAGGTCTGTGCCGCACCGCCGCTACCAAGCTTGCGAACCAGCGTGTAGCGGCCCGCCAGTTCCAATCCGCTCCTGAGGTCCAGCATCGACGATCGATCGCTCACCCGGTGGGTTCGGGTACCCTCACCGGAGCCGCGGACTCGTCCGTTTCGACGAATCCGGTTTCCGCCTCGTAAATCTGCCTGAGCAGCCGCCGCCAGCTTTCGTACTGAGCCGCTGCCGTACCGGTCAGGCGACGGGTCTCACCTTCGACAGTGACGACCATCGGCGCAGCTTCTGCGCCGAAGGACTCGCTCAGCTCCTTGATGGCCTCGACATGCATGGTCGCTTCGCCGCGCCGCTGAATGCCTTTCATGATGGACCCGAAGCCCTCCTGAATGGCCATGCCCTGCAGGCTCTGCTTCATCCTTTGCTTTGTATAGCTGTTATCACTCGTATCGTAGGCGAGGGAGCCCGCCAGAACGGCAACGCCGATCAGTGACTGCATCGCAGCCGATCGTTTGACCTGCCGAAAGTTGATCGACTCCTCACGCGACGATTTACGCCAGGAATGATAGGGGATCGCAATGCCGTAATAGAAATTCGCATAGTGCTCGTTGAGCGTATCCACGACGAGGCGGTCCCGCTCCCGAATCTTGCGCAGGCGCGCTACGGCCGGATCGTTATTCGCGGGCAGCCGGCTGACGGTCGTAACACCCTCCTCATCACTGGCCAGGTGTTCACCGAACGACTGCGGCGACATGTCGGCGAAGAACTGGAGTTCGGAAACCTGCCTTATCCGGCTTATATCCTCGCCCGGCAGCTGGTCGACATAGGCTCGAAGGTCATTGGCGATATCGTTGAATACCTTTTGATACGGGTCCAGCCGACGATCGCGATTCTGTGAATAGGACGAGATGCCCGTCTGCGTCTCATACTTCTTGCTGTACCAGTGCCGCCCGCTGGCGTCATCGACCGAAACTTCGACTTCGATGTATTCGCCGTCGGACTTCTCTATGGCGCCGCTGATGACGACATCCGTAAACGCGCTGCGATTGGGAATGACTCGCACGGCGCCCCAGTGTCCCGTGCCCTGCAGGGTTTTCTTGAGGTGATACGGCAGGTAACGGGTTTCGGCGTTACGAATCTCTTCGTAAACGCGCGTCTTGACGGGGTCATTATCGTTCGGGATGCCGGCCGAGAATTCGATAATGCCGATATCGAGCAGCAGTGATTCGTCCGGCGGCGCCTCCGCGACGACGAGTTCGGTTTCTTCGGCCGTGATGACTTCCTTCACCGCACAGCCGCCAGCCAGCAGGGATACCGGAACCAACAACAGCGCTGTCCATTTCATTCGCTCCAAATCAGTTCCCTATAGCCCCTTGTACTTGCGGTATTCCTCCCAGAGACGATCGCGAAGTACCGGGTCGTCCTCCGCAAGCGCTGCTTCACGAAGCTGCCTGGCGATAATGTCGTCATCGACCGTCACCGGGATATCTTCCGGGGTTCGCGCGCGAACTTCGTCCTCGCTCATGTCGTCGATCGGCGACCCCGGTGCAGCGATACCGGTATTCGCAACCACGACGCCGCCGCCCGACTGCTGGGATCCCAGGCTGATGCTGCCATCACCGCTGGCCCCGCCACCGAAGCCGGTCGTATCCCGACCGACGGCAGCGATCTCGCGCTGCTCTTCCATCAGCACGCCGTCGAAGTCGCCAATCGATTCGTCGAGTTCCTGGCCGAGCCGCGCCGCGCGTTCTGCATCGCTCTCTTCGGGAAACTCGCCGACTTCACCGGCACCGCCGGTGCCCTGCACGGAACCGCCGTCGGATTCGGAGCCACCGCCGCCGCCGCCAGCAACGCACTCGCCGTCCTGGCCCATGCCACCTACGCCGCCCGGAAGACCGCCGGTATCGCCGCACTCGCTCTCCGCGCTGGTTGCCTCGTCTTCCCAGTCGCTTTCGCCGTCGCCGTCACCGTCACCACCGGCGCTGTCTCCGTCGACGCCGCCGAGTGAAGGGTCATGGCCGCCGGCCGATCCGCCGCCTTGTTCGCTGGGCATGGGCGGCGGTTCGTTACCCTGCTCGTCGGGTAAGCGCCCTACTTCACCACTGCCGCTCTCGCCGCCGCCGTCGCTGCCCGTCGGGCCGCCAGGCGAGCCGCCCGGGGAGCCGCCCGGACTCGGCGAACCGCCGGGACTCGGCGAACCGCCCGGACTCGGCGAACCGCCCGGACTCGGGGAACCGCCAGGACTCGGCGAACCGCCCGGCGACGGCATGCCGCCACCGGGGGTCGGTATGGGTATGCCGACACCGCCGGTCTGCACACCACCCTGGGTCTTGCAGCCAGCCAGGAACAAAAGAGCGCCAATAATGAGAAATGCCGGCAATAACCAGCCGATTCCGCGTGTGCGTGCGTGCGTAACTTCCATCTTCCCCGTCCTCTCGCAGTGGAGGCAATGCTAAGGTCTTGGAGCAGCAAAACGCTGCCGGAGTTCCATCTGAATCGCCGCTCGAAGACCCTTTTAAATGCGAAGTGTTGCCGCTGACGATAATACGCTGCACACCCGCGATCAACTCCCGGGCGCAAACCCCGCTCGATTGCCGATATCGTCAGCGCAAAATTTCTAATTATCTGATTTTGTTAAGTTTGTTGGCGACGCACTGGCGCTGCGCCGAAACAGGATCAGGGACAGGTCGTCCGGCTTGCTCGGTTGCGCGGACGATGCGTCCGCCATGCGCCGCATGGCGAGCCCGATCAACTTGGCCGCCGCATCGTCGACGGGGCCTTTGCGGATGCGCTCGATGATCTCGTGAACGTGCACGTTGTCCGTGAGCCCGTCTGTCGCAAGTAACAACGTGTCCCGCGGCTGCAATTCGACTTCTGCTCCGATATCAATGCTCATACCCGGTAAACCGAGAAAATTCGACACGAGGTGCCGCTCTTCGTGATGCAGCGCTTCTCGCTGGTCGAGAAATCCGGCCTCGACGGCAAAGCCCGTCGGCGAGTGCGCCGTCGTCTGCAGGCGCACACGGCCGCGCTGGCCGACGACGAGCGCTTCGGAGTCGCCGATCTGGTAAGTACGGGCAGTCTTTCCCTCGATCGTCGTCACCGTGAGCGTCGTCGCGGAGCCGCTGCCGAGATTCTTGACGGCCAGATTTGCGGCATCGATGCCGTCGAGAATTGCCGTGCGCAGCAGCATCGTTTTTTCGCTGGAAACGCGTAAGGCTTCGTGCAGCGCCGCAACAGCCGTGAGTGACGCGCGCTTGCCGGCCGGCAGCCCGCCGGCACCGTCGGCAACGATCAGAACCGCTGCCCGCGGCCCGTAAGGAATGACGGCAACGGTGTCTTCATTTTCGGTCGTCTTGTCGGGAGACCGGCATGTGTAAGCGAAGAAGTCGCCGCCCGCGACATTGCCCTCACGGGTGTCCGGTGTCTCGGCGCCGTCGAGTAACACCATATCGTCACTCATGCTGGATCGGCTCCCGGCACCAGGCGCAATAATTCCAGAATTCTTTCGCGATACCCCAGTTGCAGGCATGGCAGGAATGGCGGCTGCCGGCAAGCTTCCATGGCCGGCGCACTTTTGTCCGGCACCATGGACAGTAGCGCATGAACGGCATCAGCTCGCCGCGGCAGCGCTTGTTGCTGCAGCGTGCGCTGTAGCGTTTGTCGGGGTAGTGACGCGCCGATTCCTCGACGAACCCGGGTCCGTAGCACCAGGCACAATAGTCCCAGTCGTTCTTGACGCCACGTTCGCAGCGCGGACATGTCGACGGCATCGGCGATTCCGACCCCCGTGAAGGATGATCGAAGCCGCACCAGGGACAGCATTGCATGCTTTCTGCCACGGGACCTTCGCAACGCCGGCATTGATGCCGTGTATCGAGTGCCTTGCGGTACTTGCGCTGGAACTCGCGCCACTGCAGCGCGCGCCAGGAGGAACCGCTGCGGCTGCCGTTCTTCGCTTTCGTGCGTTTCTGCCGCCGCGCATGGCTGCTCGCGCGTTCGAATGCAGCAAGCATCTGCGTCGCATCGCGATAGCGTTTTGCCGGATCCAGCTGTATCGATTTTTTCAGCATATCGACAAACTCGGGACGCAATCGCGACTTGAGCCGGTCGTAAGCCGGCAACGGCCACTCGAATGGCCATTCCGGCAGCTTTCCGGAAAACAGGCGATACAGGACGAGCCCCATCGAGAACACGTCGGACTGGAATTTGGGCCGGCCCATTGCCTGCTCCGGGGCAATGTAATCGATCGTGCCCGAACCGGACGCCTTCAGTGTTCGCAGGCTCAGCTTGGCGAAGCCGAAATCGGCCAGCCGCATCTGATTGCCTGGAAACAGAATGAAGTTCTCTGGCTTGATGTCGCAGTGAATGATGTTGTGCTCGTGCGCGAACGCCAGCGCCGCCAGACCCTGACCCGCCAGATCCATGGCGCGCGCCGTCGAGATGCGCCGTTCAATGCGTTCGGCCAGCGACTCGGTGCCGAGGTCCATCACAATGACGAACTTGTCCTGGATGTAACTCGCGTTGAGCACCGACAGAATGTTGGGGTGCTTCAGTTTCGTCGCCACCTGGACCTCGTGCAGCAACTCTTCGCGCGTGATGTCCCCGTCGGTCCGTGGAATTTTCAACGCCACGTGCATCTTCTGAATTGTGTCGTAGGCGCGGTAGACGTCGGCCAGCGGACCGGAAGCAATGCGGCCGATGATGCGGTACTTATCGAATTTCTGGCGTGCGCGGAGCATTAATGCAGCTATATACCCTGATCGTGACCATCTTCCCAGATGCGTGAGACAGCCTTGCGCCAACCCGCCAGCAGATGATCGCGCTGATCCGATGACATTGCAGGCTCGAATAGCGCATCCCGCCGCCACAGCGAGGCTACGTCGTCGAGGGATTCGATTACGCCGCCGCCGATGGCGGCAAGATAAGCTGCGCCCAGCACGGTCGACTCGACGTTGTCGGGCCTCTCGACCGGAATATCGAGTATGTCGGCGAGGAATTGCAGAAACCAGCGGTTAGCGACCATGCCGCCATCGACCCGGATGATCGACGGGGCGACGCCGTCGTCGGCCATGGCGTCGACGAGATCGCGCGTTTGGAATGCAACGGCCTGCAGCGTTGCCGTGACGATCTGCGCGCGCCCGCTGCCGCGCGTCAGTCCCAGGATCGCACCGCGTGCATGCGGGTCCCAGTACGGCGCACCGAGGCCCACAAACGCCGGCACGACATAGACATCGTCGACAATGCCTGTCGCCTCGGCGATGGACTCGGACTCGGGAGCTGTATCGATGATTCGAAGTTCATCGCGCAGCCATTGCATCGCCGAGCCGGCGACGAAGACGCTGCCTTCGAGTCCGTAGGTCACTTCGCCGCCGATGCGGTTCGCCACGGTCGTCAGCAGTTTGTTGCCGGACGCCAGCGCATCGCTGCCCGTGTTGGCAATTGCGAAACACCCGGTACCGTAGGTGCTCTTGGTCATTCCCGTTTCGAAGCCCGCCTGCCCGATCAATGCGGCCTGCTGGTCTCCGGCGATTCCCAGCACCGGAACGCTGCCACCGAGAATGTCGGCATCCGTTTCCCCGAACTCGGCCACGCAATCGAGCACCTCGGGCAACAGCTCCCTCGGGATCTCGAAAAGTTCGAGCAGTTCATCGTCCCACTGCTGGCTGTGAATATTGAACAGCATCGTGCGCGATGCATTGCTCGCGTCGGTTGCGTGTACGCGCCCGCCGGTGAGGCGCCACAGCAGGAAGCTGTCGATCGTGCCGAAGGCGAGCCGCCCGCGGCGAGCCGCGTCGCGCACACCGGGTACGTTGTCGAGAATCCAGGCGATCTTCGTCGCGGAGAAATACGGGTCCAGCCGCAAGCCCGTCTTGCCGATCACGAGGTCCTCCGCGCCCTTGCGCTTCAGGACATCGCAGGTCCCTGCAGTGCGGCGGTCCTGCCAGACGATGGCGTTGTGCACACAGCGGCCGCTGTCCCGGTCCCAGATCAGCGTGGTTTCCCGCTGGTTGGTGATGCCAATCGCCGTTATATCGGCAGCGCTGGCGCCGACATCCGTCATGGCCTGCCGCATGACGCTCTGCACCGATGCCCAGATCGCTTCGGGGTCGTGCTCGACCCAGCCGGGCTGCGGGTAAATCTGCGGGAATTCCTGTTGCGCGCTCGCGAGCACGCTGGCGTCGTGACCATACACGACAGCGCGGCTGCTGCTCGTACCCTGGTCGATGGCAAGCAGGTAACGGCTCATGCTTCACGGAGCTCCGGCAGATCGCGGAAATGTTCCAGCGCCTCGGGATTCGCCAGCGCCTCGGTGTTCTTCACGGTCTCTCCGTGTACGACGGAGCGCACTGCAAGCTCGACAATCTTGCCGCTCTTGGTACGCGGGATCTCCGCGACCGCAATGATCCTGGCCGGCACGTGACGCGGCGTCGTGTTCGCCCGGATGACAGCACGAATCCGCTTCCTGAGTTCGTCGTCGAGCTCGACCCCGGACCGCAGCACAACGAACAACACGACGCGCACGTCATCATCCCAGTTCTGGCCGATCGCGATGCTCTCGATGATTTCGTCCAGCTTCTCGACCTGCCGGTATATTTCCGCCGTGCCGATGCGCACGCCACCCGGATTGAGCACGGCGTCGGAACGACCGTAGATGATGAGGCCGCCATCGGGCGTCAGCTCGGCAAAATCACCGTGTGCCCATATGCCCGGGAAGCGCTCGAAATAGGCGGCACGGTAGCGCTCGTCGCCGTCGTCGTTCCAGAATCCTACTGGGGCGGACGGAAACGGCTTCGTGCATACGAGTTCGCCCTGCTCGCCGACGAGCGCATTGCCGGCATCGTCGAACACCTCGACAGCCATGCCGAGACCGCGACACTGAATTTCGCCGCGCCGCACGGGCAGCATCGGATTACCGAGCACGAAACAGCTGATGATGTCGGTACCGCCGGCGATGGAGGCGAGCAGCACATTACCAATCGCGTCGTAGACGAAGTCGAAGCTCTCGGGCGCCAATGGCGATCCCGTGGACAGCACGGCACGCAATGCCGCCAGATCATAGTCGTCCTTCGGCCGCACGCCGGCCTTTTCGAGCGCCGAAATGTACTTGGCGCTCGTGCCGAACACCGTAACGCCCTCCCGCTCGGCCATCTTCCAGAGCACATGCCCGTCGTCGAAAAACGGCGAACCGTCGAACAAGACGAGCGTCGCACCCGACGCCAGGCCGCTCACGAGCCAGTTCCACATCATCCAGCCGCAGGTCGTGAAATAGAACAGGCGATCGTCTTCGGAAATGTCCGTATGCAGTACATGCTCCTTGAGGTGCTGCAGCAGAGTGCCGCCATGACCGTGGACGATGCATTTGGGTACGCCGGTGGTTCCCGACGAGTACATGATGAATAGCGGGTGATCGAACTCGACGGGCAGGAACTCCGGGGTACTGTTCGCGACCGCGAAATCGTCCCAGGCGCTCGAGTGGTTCAACAACGACGTTTGCTCGCTGAGAAACGGCACGATCACGGTCTGCTCGATGCTCGAGATCGAATCGACGATGCCCGCAGCGACGGTGAGCGAGTCGATACGCTTGCCGTTATAGAAGTAGCCGTTGGTCGCGAACAGGATCTTCGGCTCGATCTGGCCGAAACGATCGACGACGCCATTCACACCGAAGTCCGGCGAACACGAGGACCAGGTTGCGCCGATGCTCGTCGCTGCGAGCATCGCAATGATGGCCTCCGGGCAGTTGGGCAGAAAGCCTGCCACACGGTCACCCTTGACGACGCCGGCATTGCGGAGTCCCGACGCAGTATCGGCTACCGCCTGGCGCAGCGCGTCAAAACTGATCTCGCGGCGCGTGCCGTCCTCGCCGCAAAAAACGATTGCGGCACGGTCGCCGCCATGGCGCAGGAGGTGCTCGGCATAGTTCAGCCTGCCGCCGGCAAACCAGCCCGCGTGCATGATGTCTTCGGCATTACTCAGCGTCGCTGAGGCCGGCGTATCGAGGCGCACATCGCAGAACTCGCACAGCGCTTCCCAGAATTCGGGCGAATGATCGATCGACCAGCGATACAGGCTGTCGTAATCGTCGAACCCGCGCGAGCGCGCAAAACGGAACATTGCCGACGTTTCACGGCTGGAGGCGTCAGGACTCCACAAAATCTCGTTCATCGGCTCAGAAAGGCACTCCGACTGCTTTACACAGGAAACGCATATAGGGTTCAGCCGCCTTGAATGCCGTTTCGACACGGCGCTGAAATTGCGGGCTCAGACAGTCGTCACGGTCCATGTGCTTAACAGCGATGAAGCTCTTGCGCTTGATGTCCTCGATCAGCTCATGGTCCTTGTCGAACCCGCGAGGCGGCCGCGTCAGCGACTCTCCGCCCGGGCTGAAATGGCGTTTGAACGCCGCGTCGCCCACGGCACGTTTCCATTCCGCAGGTTTGGCGGCGATCCGCTCGCGGATTCCGCGAAGCGCATCCGGCTCGGGAAGCCACATGCCGGCACCGAGAAAAAGCTGATCGGGGTCTATATGCACGTAGTAGCCCGGCGAATGCACATTCTTCGCTTGCTCATGCCGAAACTGAATGCCGATGTTGGTCTTGTAGGGCAGTTTGTTTTTCGAGAACCGTGTGTCGCGATAGACGCGCATCAACGAGCCGCCGACACGCGTCGGCTGTGCGACGAAATGTGGCGCGAATTCGTGCAGCGGATCCTGCATGGCCTGGATGAACCCGAGCGCGACATCGAGAACCTGTTCCTCGTAGCGGCTCTTGTTTTCCTTGAACCACTCACGATTATTGTTGTTGGCGAGCTGCTGCAGAAACCTGAGCGTCCCGGGTTCGAAATTTGCGTAGCGCGGAGCCGACATGGGGATCAGCAGGAACTGCCAGCCTGCGGATTCGGGAACATGTCCGATTCGTCCTCGTCCTCACGCTCGGTCAGGCACTGGAAGTCTTTTTCGACAAGAATTCCCAATGTTGACCCGTCTTCGAGCTGCTGCTCGCCGCGAATCGAAACCTGGTTCGTCGTTGCCCATGCGAGCACTGTCGCCTCGGGCAAACGAACGCTCATGACGTTGTTCGAAAAGAACGCGCCGGGTTTGATGCTGGCCGGACTGCTTTCGAGCGCGTAAGTGAAATCGAAGCCACCGGGAAACTCCGTACGCCCCTCGACGAGCCCGGAGGCCCGCAGGTCTTCTACCTCGGTGCGCGTCAGCCTCAGGCGAATCGAGTTGTCACGGATTCTGAGCTTCATCGGACGTATTCGTTATTATCAGGGAGCATTAAATCACGAAATGTACTTTCGGAGCGCACCTTGATTACGGATCCATGGTTCTATTTCGCCGCTGTACCGGCCGTGCTGATCTTCGGCATCTCCAAGGGCGGTTTCGGCGGCGGCCTGGGCGTTGTGGCCGTGCCTATGATGGCGCTTGTGATTTCACCCATTCAGGCCGCTGCGATCATGTTGCCGATACTGTGCATCATGGATTTGTTCGCGATGCGGCGTTTCCGGGGCCAGTGGATCTGGCCTGAACTCAAAGTACTCGTGCCTGCGTCGCTGATCGGTATCGGCATCGGCACGCTGCTGTTCGAGTACATGAGTCCCGCGGTCATCCGACTCATCGTCGGCACCATCGCAATCGTATTTACGCTGCACTACTGGTTCAACCTGCGCCACCATCATCCGGACGATCGCCGAATCTTGCCGCGAGCTATCGGTCTGACCAGCGGCGTTGCCGCCGGCTTCACCAGCTTCATCGCTCACGCAGGCGGTCCGCCCGTCAACATGTATTTGTTGCGACGTTCGTTGAACCGCACGGAGTTCGTCGCCACGACGGTGTTCTTTTTTGCCGTCGTCAATTACGTGAAACTGATTCCCTACGCCTGGCTCGGCCAGTTCGACACGGCCAACCTGGCGACCGCGCTCATTCTTTCACCGCTCGCACCAATCGGGATCGAGATCGGCCACTACCTGCACCGCAGAATATCGGAGCAGCTGTTCTTCAGCTTTATATACGTGATGCTTTTTGCTGTTGGCGCGAAACTGATCTATGACGGTACGCGTGGAATCTGTATCGGCGGCTGAGAATGCCATCCACGCCAAAGCGCCGGGCCGACAGATCTCAGCTCGGCTGCAGCAGGAAATTCCGTGGGAGGGGGCGCCTCGCAACACGCCGACAGCATGATAATGCTGCCGTATGCCAGTCGTCGGAGACGCCGAACAAGGACATCGGCGACTGGCATCTTATTCCTTATTCGGCGATGACGTTTTCGGCCTGCGGGCCCTTCTGGCCCTGCGTGACTTCCATCGTTACGCTTTGGCCCTCTTTCAGGGTCTTGAAGCCTTCCATCTGAATCGCGCTGTGGTGTACGAAAACATCCTGCCCACCTTCGCGCTCAATAAACCCAAATCCCTTGTCGTCGTTAAACCACTTGACGGTTCCAGTAACTCTTTCGCCTGACATATCTACCTCTTAAACAAAAACGCCGCCCGGGGGCGGTTCGAGCCCCTGCAGTCTACTCGTATTCCAATGGCAAGGCCCAACATTTACGCGCGCAAGAGCGCAAAAGTGACAATGCAGTTTGATTAAATGCGGTATTTTCAGCAGGTTTTTACGCTTTTTACCCTGCCGCCTGAGTACGCGAAACAGCGCCCGGCACGCGAAAAATACCGCGCGATTGCGCAAAATGCCCCCGCAACAAAAAAGGGCGGGCATCCTGCCCGCCCCGATTTAATGGCCTCGTCGGCTTGTGGGGGTTATGACATTGGCCACCCGAGGCCGGGTACCGAATTGCTTCGATATGCATACAATAGGCGCGTGCCGGTCAAGGCGATACTGGGGAATATACTTAGTCATGAATGGATCTCTCGGGCAAGAAGCCGACAATCGAAACGTCGCGATCTGGCTGCTCGTCGTGTGTGCGCTGGTGTTCGTCATGGTCGTGCTCGGCGGCGTTACCCGCCTGACGGGCTCGGGCCTTTCGATGGTCGACTGGCGGCCGGTCACGGGCTGGCTGCCGCCGCTCTCGAATGCCGAGTGGCAGCGCGTCTTCGAGATGTATCAGCAATCCCCCGAGTTTCAGAAGCTCAATTCGCACATGGATGTCAATGATTTCAAAGGGATTTTCTGGCTCGAATACCTCCATCGGCTGCTCGGCAGGACAATCGGGCTGGCATTCGCCCTGCCCTTCGTCTTTTTCTTCGTCCGCGGCTACATCGTTCGCCGCGAATGGCCCAAATACCTGCTGATGTTCGTCCTCGGCGGCCTGCAGGGCGTGCTCGGCTGGTACATGGTCAAGAGCGGTCTCGTCGACAACCCGCATGTCAGCCAGTACCGCCTGACTGCGCATCTCGTCGCCGCATTCCTGATTTACGCCTACATGTTCTGGGTAGCGATGTCCCTGCTGTTTCCCAAAAACAAGGCTGCCCGGCACCCGTGGTTTGGCAAATCGCTTGCGCTGACCGGACTGATCTCCCTGACCGTAATATCGGGCGGTTTCGTCGCCGGCCTGAAGGCCGGCAAGATCTACAATACGTTTCCCATGATGGGCGACTACTGGTTGCCGCCCGGCCTCATGGCACTGGAACCGGCATGGCGAAACTTCACGGAAAACCTGACAACGGTGCAGTTCGACCACCGGCTGCTCGCCATTGCGACCTTTGTGCTTATCGTCGCTGCCTGGGTCCGCATGCGCCACGCCGATCTGCCCGCGCGTGCGCGGCCGGCGGCTCATGCCCTGCTGCACACTGCTGCATTACAGGTGGCGCTCGGCATCGCGACGCTGCTGCTTGCCGTCCCGATCGTGCTGGGAGCAGCCCATCAGGGCGTCGCCATGTTACTTTTCACCGTATCGCTGTATCTCACACACAGCTTGCGGTAAATACCCATGGGCCCCAATACAGGAATCCAAGATCATCGAAGCCATGTCTGACAAGTCCGCCGTCATTTTCGATGCCGACCTGATCCGCCGCTATGACAGCCGCGGGCCGCGGTATACGTCCTATCCGACCGCCCTGCAGTTCAACGAGGCGCTCACGGAGGACGAATATCGGGAAAATGCGCTCGCCAGCAACAAGAGCGGCGCGCCGCTATCGCTGTACGTTCATATCCCGTTCTGTCACACCCTCTGCTACTACTGCGCCTGCAACAAGATCGTGACGCGCAACGAGGATCGCGTGCGGAAATACCTCGATAACCTGTACCGCGAAATCGACAGGCAATCGGCCCTGTTCGACAAGTCCCGCAAAGTCGAGCAGCTGCATTTCGGCGGCGGCACGCCAACCTATCTGGACGAAGTCCAGCTGCGCGACCTGATGGCGAAGCTCGGCAGCGCATTCACTTTCGATACGTCGGAAGATCGCCAGTTTTCAATCGAGGTCGATCCGCGCACCGTTGACGCCGATGGCATCGCATTGCTGACCGAACTCGGCTTCAATCGTCTCAGCCTGGGCGTCCAGGACTTCAATCCCGACGTGCAGGAAGCCGTCAACCGGATCCAGTCGATCGAGCAAACACAAACGCTCGTAGAGGCGGCAAGGAAGTCCGGCTTCAAGTCGGTTTCGTTCGACCTCATTTACGGCTTACCCCATCAGACCGTCGACAGCTTCGACACGACACTCGACGTGGCCATCGGCATGCGCCCCGACCGTTTTGCGGTTTACAACTATGCGCACCTGCCAAACCGCTTCAAGGGCCAGCGCATGATTCAGGCCGAGGATATTCCGGCGCCCGAAACGAAGCTCGAGATCCTCGACAGGACCATCGAGCACCTGACCGAGGCCGGCTACGTCTACATAGGCATGGACCACTTTGCGTTGCCGGAGGATGAGCTGGTGCAGGCGCGCATCAACGGCACGCTGCAGCGCAACTTCCAGGGTTATTCCACGCATCGCTACTGCGACCTGATCAGCCTCGGCGTGAGCTCGATCAGCAAGATTGGCAACGTGTACGCGCAAAACTCGGTAACCACGATGGAGTACGAGGCACTGCTCGAGGAAGGCCACCTGCCGATCAGGAAAGGTCTCGCCGTCGATGACGACGACCAGCTGCGAGCCCAGGTGATACAGGCCCTGATGTGTTACGACGAACTCGTCTTCGACGACTTCGACGCGTCAACGGGCATCGATTTCCGCCGTTACTTTGCCGACGAGATAGCGCAGCTGGAACCGCTGGAAAAAGACGGGCTGATTGAAGTCGATGAGATTTCGATTCGCATCACGCCAAAAGGCCGCCTGCTCATTCGTAACATTGCAATGACATTCGATCGCTATCTCAAAGACGCGGAGCAGGACCAGCGATTCTCGAAAGCGATCTGAAATAACCTGGTATCGGCTTATACGTTCGTCAGCCAGTTGTGGGTGTCGGGCGCCTGGCCGAACTGAATTGCCTGCAATGCCTCGCGAAGCCGTGTCGTGTTCGGTCCGCTTGCGCCGTCGCGAACGAGGATCTCCTCGCCTTTGTAGACAAGCTTGCCGACAGGGGTGAGCGTCGCCGCCGTACCGGACAGCGTGGCCTCATAGGTTGTCACTTTGTCGAGCAGCTCGTCCACCGTGATGTCGCGCTCGCTGATCCTATAGCCGAGTTCGGCGCCGATTTTCAGAATAGAGTCGCGCGTCATGCCGTGCAGGAAGCTCGTGTCGAGCCCCTTGGTGATGATTTCGTCATCGGAGATCAGGAGAAAATTCGCCGCGCCGGTTTCCTGCACGCCGCCATTCGGACAAAAAAGAATCTGCGCGACGCCGTATTTTTCTTTTGCATCGAGCGTCGGCCCGAGTGCCGCCGCATAGTTTCCGCCGGTCTTGGTGCTGCCGAGCTGCTGAGTAGTCCTTTCATGCACGTCATCGACGAGCAGGCTCAGCGCCGAGGCGCCCGTCTGGAAATACTCACCTACCGGTGATGCCAGCACGAACAGTATCGCCTCGGTCGATGGCGAAGCCGCCGCGCCGATATTCTCGAGCGTTCCTATCAGCGTCGGGCGCAGATACAACGAACTCGGGGGAGGCGGAATGTCATCGACCTGTTTCGCGACGAGGTCGATGACCATGCCGGCGAGCAGATCGGCATCCGGCACGGGCAGGCGCATCGACGCCGCGCTGTTTTGCATTCGCCTCACGTGATCGTGAAGACGAAAGATATGCGCCTTGCCATCCTCCCAGCGATACGCCTTGAACCCCTCGAAGCAGGTGCTGGCGTAATGAAACACGTGTGCCGCCGGGTGCATCGGTATCGGCGCCAATGGCTCGATGGACGGCTCCTGCCACTTGCTGTCTTGGTAACGCGCGATGGCGAAGTTATTGCAGAACTCGGTCCCGAACGCGGCCATGAATTTTTAATCCAGCTTAAAATGGGGGGCAATATGGTTGCACCAATAAGGCGCGTTGACCACCCCCTCTCCGGCGTTTTTGCTAAAAAGTCGGTGGACTGCAGGCGGTAATGAGTTCGCAGGGTTCGTTGCCGGTGTTGCGGAACTGGTGCGGCTGATCGCTGCTGAAGTAATAGGCATCGCCGGCAACCAGGGTCTCGGTCTGATCGCCAACCGTGACCTCGAGGCGTCCGCGCAATACGATGCCGCATTCCTCGCCCTCGTGCGTGATCGCGTGGCGGCCCGTGCCCGCCCCGGGCTGATAACACTCCTTGAGGAGCTGAATCGACTTGTTGCGCAAATTGGCGCCGACCTGCAGAAATGACACGCCGCCATCGGCAATCTCGGTGAGCTCGTCGCCCCTGTAGAACACGCGGTCGGGCGACTCGAAATCGCCGGCGAAAAACTCGCTGAGGCTGATCGGAAAACCGCTGAGCACCTTCTTCAGCATGCTGACGGTGGGGTTGAGGCGCCCGGCCTCGATCTGGGAAATCGTCGCATTCGCCACGCCGGACACGCGCGCGAGCTGACGCTGCGACAGGCCTCGGTCCACGCGAATCGCCTTCAGCCGGCGACCAATATGCTCATCCATGCGAATTCCTCTGGAAAGTGTTCACCAAAATGAACATTTTGACGCCATGATTTAATAAATTCAATAGCTTATAAAAGCCAAGGTAACGAATTGTTTAACATAGCGGTGCGGATTTACACTGGGTGACCAGTCTCATACCGGAGCCCGCCAATCATGCCTGCCGCCGCTGCCAACACCGATGCCCTCTGGATGCCGTTCACGGCCAATCGCGATTTCAAGCAAAAGCCGCGCGTCATCACGGGAGCCAGCAAGCATCACTACACCGCCTCGGACGGCACGCGTCTCTACGACACGTTCTCGGGCCTGTGGACCACGGGCGCCGGCCATTGCCATCCGAAGATCGTCGAGGCCGTGCAGAAGCAGGTCGCTGAACTCGACTATGCGATGACGTTCCAGATGGGTAACGACAAAGCCTTCGCGCTCGCCGAACGCGTCACCGGCCTCGCCCCTGACGGTTTTACCAACTGCTTCTTCACGAACTCGGGTTCCGAGTCCGTCGACACCGCGCTGAAGATCGCGCTCGGCTATCACCGCGCCCGCGGCGAAGGCAACCGCACGCGCCTGATCGGCCGCGAGAAGGGTTATCACGGCGTCAACTTCGGCGGCATGTCCGTCGGCGGCATCGTGCCGAACCGCAAGGTCTTCAGCGCCAACCTGATTCCGGGGGTCGACCATATTCGCCACACGATGAACCTGGAACATAATGCCTTCAGCCGCGGTCAGCCGCAGTGGGGCGCGCACCTGGCCGACGACCTCGAGGGGCTCGCGGCGTTGCACGACGGCAGCAACATCGCGGCGGTGATTGTCGAACCGGTTGCCGGTTCGGCCGGCGTACTGCCGCCGCCCGTCGGCTACCTCGAAAAGCTCCGCGAGATCTGCGATCGCCACGGCATCCTGCTGATCTTCGACGAGGTCATCACGGGCTTCGGCCGCCTCGGCGGCGCGTTCGCGCCGGATCGCTTCGGCGTCATGCCCGACATCATCACGACGGCCAAGGGCCTGACCAATGGCGTCATCCCGATGGGCGCCGTGCTCGTCCGCGACGAGATCCACGACGCCTTCATGCAGGGCCCGGAGCACATGATCGAGCTGTTCCACGGCTACACCTACTCCGGCCACCCCGTCGCGGCGGCTGCCGGCCTCGCGGCAATGGACGTCTACGAGCAGGAAGGCGTGTTCGAGCAGGCGGCCGGCCTCGAGAAGACATTCGAGGACATCGTGCATTCCTTTGCCGATCACCCGCGTGTCATCGACGTGCGCAACATCGGCATGATGGGCGCCATCGAACTCGCGCCGCGCGACGGCGCGCCGGGCGCGCGCGGCCTCGAGATCCACAAGAAGTGCTTCTGGGACGAGCATCTCGTCGTGCGTAACGGCATGGACACCATACAATGCTCACCATTTCTGAATTCTGACGTCGACGAAATGCAGGCGGCTTTCGAAACCATCCGCCGCGTCATCGATTCGGTCGACTAGGAGGCAACATGAACGCCACACCCGCACAGAATATCGACGCTGCAAACATCGTCGGCCATTTCATCAACGGCAAGGACGTCGCCGACGACAATCGTCCGCTGCCCGTCACGAACCCGGCGACGGGCGACGTCGTGCGCCATGTCGCCATGGCGTCGAAAGCAACCGTCGAGGATGCGATCGCCGCTGCCGAGGCCGCGTTCCCTGCCTGGCGCGACACGCCGCCGGTCAAACGCGCCAAGGTCATGTTCCGCTTCAAACAAATGCTCGAGGAACACGCCGACGAGATCGTTGCCCTGCTGACCGAAGAGCACGGCAAGGTGCTCGACGACGCGATGGGCGAATTCGGCCGCGGCGTCGAAGTCGTCGACTACGCCTGCGGCATTCCCGAGCTGCTCAAGGGCGAACACTCCCGCAACGTCGGCCCCGGCATCGACAGCTGGTCCGAGTTCCAGCCGCTCGGCGTCGTTGCCGGCAT
>JABAHR010000244.1_pt3 | contig 47599 bp, 43 predicted proteins | sample 7062101 | NCBI WGS metagenome assembly JABAHR01 (sample SAMN14534553, study PRJNA622989) | marine sediment metagenome | biome: marine biome [ENVO:00000428]; feature: marine pelagic biome [ENVO:01000023]; material: deep marine sediment [ENVO:00002113] | place: India: Gulf of Kutch | collected...
CCGTTCAGGTGATCGATGACGGCCGGCATCCAGTAATTGCCGCCGGTCAGGTCGTGCAGGGGCAGGTCGCTGCGCGTCGGTACGCCCTTCTTGTTGGCGCCCTTGCCGGTGACAGGCCGCATGTGGCAGGTCTGGCAGCTGAAATAACGCGCCGCCGCCGGGTTCTGGTAGTTGGCGCTATCAGGTGGGCCGCCCTGCGTGGCCGCTTCATACACCGCCTGCAGCGCGCCGCCGACCGGGAAATCTTCGTCCACATTCCCGTTTCCGTAGTCCTCCAGTTTCGTGGTCGAGATCTTGCCCGATTTGTACTCGCTGAAGGTGCGCTCGACGATGCCGTAGGTATAGGGCGGGTTGTTGAAGGCCGCCTTGCCGTCAACCGCTCCGCCCGGCACGCCGTCGGCGACAACGGGGTCGTCGATGGGAGGCAGGGCCTGGCCGTGGTTGTGGGCGAGGTTGCCGGTCACCGGGTTGGAAACGTCGTGGCAGGTGCCGCAGAAATCCGGGTCACGGTGGAAGTTCGACATCATGAACTGGTGGCGAGCCTCGGCGTCGTTGTAAGGACCGAGCTTGTCACTACCACCCCACAGCGAAGACATGCCCGAGCCATGGTAGCCTTCGGGAACGGGCGAACCTCCGTCATTGGCCACGAAGGGCTCGAACTGGTTGCCAGGGTGTTCCTGGTCGTTCGGATTGGTCAGCTTGTGGCAGTAGTCGCATTCCACGCCGTCGGAATCGCCGGCCGCCAGGCCGGAACCGTCCGTTGGAGTGGATCGTCCGGCCAGCCACCCGCCGGTGGAGTGGCAGCGGATGCACAGATCGCCCGCACCGTCGAAATCCTGCTCGGCGATCGCCAGGGTGGCCCAGAAGATCGGATCGCGCCCGGCGTGCGCCATCATGCTGCCGCGCCAGTTGTGGGCGGGCTCGACGGCGCTGTTGTAACCGCCATGGCAGTTGTCACACTTGTTCGGTGATTCCAGCGTGCCGACTTCCTGCGGCTGCGTACCCGGCATCTGCACGTCGGTCGGCACCTGGTCGGCAGCGATCACCAGGGCGGGCAGCCACAGGCAAACAAGGATTAACAGGCGAACGCGGCATTTCATGGCGGGCACCTCGTCGGAGTCTCAGGAATGTCCTGTTATCCGGAAATCCTGTGGCCCGGCCCGGCCGACTGCCATGATTTACGTCAAATCTTGGGTCAGTTGCCGCATTAAATCACGTGGTTATGTTGCATCAATATTGTTTGCGCTGAGGGCAAAACAATGGTGTGTCAACCTGTTTTCCCGTCTTTCCAGGCCAGCCAGGACAGGTAACAGGCCGCCGCCAGCACCAGCGGTGCGCTGGTCACGCCGGGCAGAAGATATCCTGCGTATAGCGAGCCGGCGAGATGCCCGAGGCCGTTACCGATCATCAGCAGACCGAGCGCGATGCAAACCATGCGGGTGGCGCGACCGCCAGATGCCACCACCGGCGTCAGCAGGAAGCCGGCCGCGAGGACCACGATCAGTCCGCCCAGCCAGGAACCGAAAGTGAATACGGGAGCCGGGAAAAAGCCCAGAGACCGTCGCAGGTCGAGCACCAGTTCATTGTAGAAAGGCAGGAAGCCGGTCAGCGCCTCGTCCAGCACGTGCAGCGTCAGGGCGAGCATCAGGAGAATCCACGCCCGGGCTGTGCGATTCTGCTTCAAAAAAGCCCGCGGCGGCCGTGCCGCCGTTGCCCGCGAACACCACCGGTTCGCGGATCGTTCAGTCGTTCATCCAGTGGGAATAGTCCTTCTCCGCGCTGATGATGCTGTGCGGCATGTTGGCCATCAGTTCACGGAAGGACTCGCCCCGCATGTGGATCAGGTTTTCGTGGTCGCCCGCCTCGATGTAGATGTCCGGGGCCGACTTGAGCTGGTCGTCCCAGATCACCTGCAGGCCATAGGCTCCGCTGAGTGCCGGCACCGCGCCGAGTTCGCAGTCCTTGAACAACTCGGGCAGCTCGCTTTCTTGCGCCATTTCGAGATGGCGCCCCAGGGTCTCGTTGACCCAGTCCAGGTCCAGGCGGTTGGTCGACGGGAGCACGCTGACCACGTAGCCTTTCTCGTCCTCCAGCACCACGGCCTTGGCCACCTGGTGGCTGGGCACATGGGCCGAATGCGCTGCCTCCAGCGCAGTTTCGGAATGGGCGTGATGGACCACGTCGTATTCGACGTTGTGCTCCACAAGATAGGATTTCAAGGTATTAGCGATAGCCATGGCTTCCTCCAGCTGACATTGAGCGAAACCGTGGCTTGCCGATAGACGTCGCAAGTCACGTTGCACTGGTGCAATGCGGCCCGGTGAAAGCCGGCCCGCACATCAATTATAGGGCTCCCGCAGGAGGGTTTCATGACCCAGGACATGCGTGCCGGTCATCGGTTCATGGCCCCGGATGTCCGGCAAGGCTTCATGGGGTGCCCTGCAGGGTATTGATCTGCGTCACTATGGGCCATAAGCAGTGGTGTTCTAATAAATTTCCACCAGGCGCATTGACAAGGAAGGGGGGTGTGCCCTCACGGGATATCCCGGTCGCTGTGCGCGTCTTTGGCCAGAGGCGGGTCAGTCAGATGAGCAGTGCCCACAATATAGTCTTCAACACGGGTGAACCGGCGTTTGCGGTTGACCGTAACGGAAGCATCGTGGCCTGGAACAGGGCCGCGGAAAGCACCTTCGGATACAAGAGCGACGAGGCCATCGGCCAGTGTTGCTGGAAACTCATGCGCGGGCAGGACATGTTCGGAAATCTCTATTGCCACGAACACTGTGCGCGACTCGAAATGGCGATCCGGCACAAGTCCGTCAAGCGCACGCGATTGAAGCTGCGGACCTCGGCGGACAAGCTGGAGGATTTCACCATCAGCGCACTGGTCCTGTACGACGAACCGGGCAGCGAGATCCTCATCAACCTGTGCCGCAAGGATCGGCTTGGTGACGGTGAAGGCCGCAGATCGCGTGACGGCAGGAAGTCGACCGACAACGGACGCAAAAGCGTACTGACACCCAGGGAAACCGAGGTGCTCAAGTGTCTCGCGGAAGGTCATTCGACCCGGGAGGTGGCCACCATGCTCAGCATCAGCGTGCCGACGGTGCGCAACCACGTGGAACACATGCTGCACAAACTCCACGCGCACAGCAGGCTGGAGGCCGTGGCGGTCGCCCGCCGACTCGGCATTATCTGAGTCACAGGCGATCGGAGACCTGCCATTTTGAGCACGTGAATGGGCCATTCGGCTCGTTTGCTTTCACAGCTCCCTGAATTCGATCGGGAAATTCCGGTGTTCTTGCGTGATCGAATCTGCTGCATCGATTGATTCAAGCAACGGATTTTTATCACCCGCGGCTGCCCCCACATTCGGCCCGCAACGCGTTCCCCGGCCCGGCCCGGTGCGCGCAGGTGTAACAGCGGCATCGCACGGCCGGCGGAACCTTGCAGGACCTTTGTTCAACCTGATAACGGAGGCATCCATGTTTGCAAGAATGGTCAAGGGCCACATCAAGCCCGGAAAACTCGAGGACGCCACGCGTCTGCTCGAAAACGACGTGATTCCGCTGCTCAAGAAACAGCACGGATTCCGTGATGAAATCAGCTTCTTCTCGGAAGGCATCGACGAGGGTTATGCCATCAGCTTCTGGGATACCAAGGCCGACCTCGAGAAATACGAGCGCGAGGTCTATCCCGAGGTGCGCGAGAAGATGGTAAATCTCTTTGACGACCTGCCGATGAGCCGGAAGTTCGAAGTGAGCAATTCCACCTGGTATCACATCCACGCAGCCTAAGCCGGTCCGATGGCTGGCTGCAGGGAGTGAACGGGGCGGTTCACAGCCGCCCCGTTCGTATTTCAGGCCCGCCTTGCACTACCAGGCCCGTATTGCGTAACCTTCGTTCAAACGTTTCACCGGTCACCGATTGATCCACGGACGGAGCAATAAGGGAGCCCCGTATTCCAATGGATAGCGATCGCCGGTTCCACCAGGGAGGCTGACGGCATGCAGGACGACAACAGCACCAAGATCGGGCATATCACCGAAATCACGGGCGAGGTATTCAAGGCCAGGCTGATATCCGAGGGAGACGAGTTCGTGGCCGAGCGGATGTTCGGCATGAACAAGGTCCGGATCGGGCAGGTCGGGTCCTACCTCTCCATCAAGCAGGGCGAGTCGCAGACCCTGGTCATGGTGGAGAAGCTCTGGAAGGAAACCGACCAGAAAGGGCACGACGCGCATTTCGTGAACCTGACTCCCCTGGGGGAGATCAACAAGGACGGCGAGTTCACGCGTGGCGTGGCGCACTTCCCGACGACCGGCGCAGAACTGCACGTGGTGTCCAACTGGGACCTGGAGCGGATTTTCTCCGAACACAGCGAGGTCGGCTGGAAGGTCGGCCGGCTTACCTCTTTCGACGCCATCGACGTCTACCTGGACGCGTCAGCCTTCTTCGGAAGGCACGCGGCCATCCTCGGCCAGTCAGGTTCCGGTAAATCATGGACGGTGACCAGCCTTGTGCAGTCCGCCCTGCGCAGCATGCCGCGGGCGCACATCGTCATGCTGGACATGCACGGCGAGTACTGCGACCGGGAAGTGGACGAGGTGTCATACAGCGCACCCTTCCCGGCCAGCAAGGTGCGAAGTCTCAAGGCGCGCGACGTGGAGTTTCCCTACTGGCTGCTGAGCTACTCCGAGATCTGCGAACTGATCGTGGATCCGGCCGACGAGAACGCGTCGATCCAGATTTCATTCCTGCGCTCGATCCTGATCCGCTTGAAGCGGGAGACGAACAAGCACCTGGACCTGGGGCACATCACGGTGGACTCGCCCGTGTATTACGCGATGGACGATTTCCTCGAACTGATCAGGGACGCCAACGAGGAGACCAGCGACTTCGGCAAGACCAAGTCTCCGCTCTATGGCAAGTTCGACCAGATGCTGGTGCGCCTGCAGAGCCTGCTCAACGACACGCGCTACGATTTCCTGCTCAAGCCCAAGGTCCGCACCTCGACCGAGTCGCTGGCCGGCCTGATGAAGGACATCGTGGGCATGGGCGATCCGCAGGCCAACGTCACGGTGCTGGACCTCAGCGCCGTGCCCTTCGACGTGGCGCCGATGGTGACGGCCCAGATCGCGCGACTCGCCTTCGAGTTCAATTTCTGGAATCCCCTGTGCCGCGAGTTCCCCATCTTCATCGTCTGCGAGGAGGCGCACGAATACATTCCGCGCGAAGACATCGCCCGTTACCGGGAAGCCCGCAAGTCCATGGAGCGCATCGCCAAGAACGGACGCAAGTACGGGGTCGGCCTATGCGTTGTCAGCCAGCGGCCGCACGACGTGTCGGAAACCGTCCTTGCCCAGTGCAGTTCGTACATCTGCCTGCGCATCTCCAACCCGGACGACCAGGCGTACGTGCGCGCCATGGTGCCGGATGCGGCACGCGGCACCTTTGCGGCGCTGACCTCCCTGTCCAAGGGCGAGGCGGTGGCGCTGGGCGAGGCTGTTCCCATGCCCGTACGCTTCCAGGTCAACCTGCCAAATCCGCCGCCCAACTCCATCGATATCGATTATTCGGGCAAGTGGCGCCACGGCGGTGCGGACATCAGTGTCGAGCAACTGGTCAGCAACTGGCACAAGCAGATCAGGTAAACGGTTAATGGTGAACAGCGAACGGATCGCTGTTCACTCCACGCTGGACAGCGACCGGGACGGCAGCGCTCCAGGCGACGTGCTGGACCTGGCGAAGCGGTTCTTCTGACGCAATTTGTCGTATGCTTCGCACGTATTTTCACGTAAGCGAAAGGATTACCAAATGAGAAAAGCAGCGATATTTTTACTGTTGGCGATGGTCTGCGCGACGGCGTCGGCCAACGACTTTTCCGCCGAGGAGGAGAAGATCCGCGCCGCCATGGCCGCCGAGGGCCGGCCCGAGGCCGACGTGGCCCGCGACCGGAACCGCAGGCCGGTCGAAACGCTCAGGTTCTTCGGCCTGCGCGACGACATGCGGATCGTGGAACTGATGCCCGGCGGTGGCTGGTACACGAGGATACTGGCGCCCCTGATGGCCGGGAATGGTGAATATTACGGAGCCCTGGGAACACGCCGGATCAAGGAACGCCTTTCCGGACAACCCGGCTTCGAGAATATGAACTTCGTGGCCGAGGACGCCAACATGTACCGGCCCGAGGGTTCGAGGTTCTACATGCTCGAATTCGACGGGCTGGGCGTGACCGACGCGGACATGGTCCTGACCTTCAGGAATTACCACAACTTCGCCGCCGAGGGGCGGGCCGCCCTCAATCGCGCTGTGTTCGACGCGCTGAAACCGGGCGGGATTTACGCGGTGGTGGATCACAGCCGGCGGCACATGGAGCCTGACAATCCCGAGAACCGCCGCAGGGTGGACCCCGTGCTTGCCATCAGGGAGATCCAGGACGCCGGTTTCGAACTCGTCGACTTCGCGGATTTCCACTACCGGCCGGATGACGAGCTTCGTTACGAGGTCGGACGCGCAACGGTCACCGGCAACACGGACCGCTTCACGCTGAAATTCCGCAAGCCGGAGTGAACCCCCGGGGTGTGGCCTGCCCAATCGGTCATTGAGCCAGGCAGGCATTGAACCGGGTCGGTGCCATCCCTATTTATTAGAAACACTTAATATAGTGCCGGCGCATCGCGCCAGCCCCTACCCGGAGCCAGCGCATGAGTTTCTCGAGAAAAGTGGTCTGCCCTTACTGCCAGGCCGTGAACCGGATTCCCGCGGACCGCCTCGGCGACAATCCCCTCTGTGGTCGTTGCAAGGAGGAACTGTTCAGGGCTCGTCCCACCGAACTGACACAGGAAAACTTCCAGCGGGAAATCTCCGCCAGCGAGGTTCCCGTGCTGGTCGATTTCTGGGCGCCGTGGTGCGGTCCCTGCAAGATGATGGCCCCGGCGTTCGAAAAAGCGGCCGTCAGCCTGGAGCCGCGCGTGCGCCTGGCCAAGCTCAATACGGACGAGGCGCAGGAGATCGCCGGGCAAATGGGCATCCGGAGCATTCCCACCTTGATCCTGTTCGACAAGGGCATGGAAGTGGCCCGTCACTCGGGCGCCATGATGGCCGGGGACATCGAGAACTGGGTAAATGCCAACCTGCCTGCCGAACAAACGGCCTGACGGTGTTCACCGCCCCGCCTTAACCAGTATCATGTGCTTCTTGCCGGCTGTCGGGGTGATTCACAGGGGCCCATGCAGAAAGCCAGTCTCGACCAACTGAAAATCGAGCGCGAGCCCGAGGGGGAATCCGAACCCAGGCGCTGGATCGGCATCGCGGTCGCGATCGCCGCCGTGGCGGTTGCTGCCGCCTGGTGGTTATTCCGGCCCGCGGCCGCTATCGAGGTGCGCACCGCCGTGGCGCGGGGCATGAGCACGGCGGAAGCCGGCACGGTGCTCAACGCGTCAGGCTATGTCACGGCGCGCCGCGCCGCCACGGTGTCATCCGAGATCACGGGCAAGGTTGTCGAGGTGCTGATCGAGGAAGGGATGCGGGTCGAGCAGGGGCAGATCCTGGCGCGTCTCGACGACGCCAACCTGCGCGCCAATTACGAACTGGCCGAGGCCCAGGTACACTCCGCCCGCACCGCGCTGGATGAAACGCAGGCCCTGCTGGACGAGGCTCGGGCCAACCACGAGCGCACCCAGAACCTCGTGAGGCGAGAACTGGCCAGCGAGGCCGAACTGGACCGGGCCCGGGCGCTGGCGGAATCGCTTGCGGCCATACTGGAACGCAAGCGGGCCGATATCGCGGTGGCGCAGAAAGGCCTGGAGGTCTGGCAGCGCCAACTGGAGGACACCGTCATCCGGGCGCCTTTTGCCGGCATTGTGGTGGCCAAGAATGCCCAGCCGGGTGAGATGATCTCGCCGGTCTCCGCCGGTGGCGGCTTTACCCGAACGGGCATCGGAACCATCGTGGACATGGCCTCGCTGGAAATCGAGATCGACGTCAACGAGGCCTACATCAACCGGGTCTCGTCAGGCCAGGAAGTCGTGGCCACCCTGGACGCCTACCCGGACTGGAAGATCCCGTGCCACGTGATCGCCATCATCCCGACCGCTGACCGCCAGCGAGCCACCGTCGAGGTCAGGGTCGGGTTCGACGAGCTGGACGAACGCGTCCTGCCGGACATGGGCGTCAAGGTCGCATTCCGGGATGCCGAGATCGAATTGCCGGCCGCCGGTACCGTTTCCGTTCCGGCGTCTGCGTTGCATACGCGCGATGGGCGCGACGTGGTGTTCGTGGTCAACGAGGGTGTATTGGAACGACGGGCCGTGGCGGTAACCGAGAACAGCGATGGCGAGGCGTTACTGGCGTCCGGGCTGGTGGCGGGCGAGCGTGTCGTGGTGGACGGGCCGGCAGACATCACTGGCGACATGAAAGTGAGGGAGCAAGGTGAATGACAGAAAGTAGCGGTAACGGTTTGCTGGTCGACGTCAAGTCAGTGGACAAGGTTTTCAAGCGGGGTTCCGAGGAGGTACATGTGCTCGGGGGCCTGGACCTGGAGATACCCCAGGGTGAATTCCTCGCGCTGATGGGGCCTTCGGGGTCCGGAAAATCGACGCTTCTGAACCTGATCGGAGGTCTCGACCGCCCCAGCGAAGGCACCGTTGAGGTTGCCGGCAAGCGAATCGACAAGCTGTCGAATCGCAAACTGGCTGCCTGGCGGGCCCGGCACGTCGGACTGGTGTTCCAGTTCTACAACCTGTTGCCGGTATTGACCGCGCAAAAAAACGTCGAACTGCCCCTGCTGCTGACCAGGCTGTCCAGGTCGAAACGGCGCCAGCACGCCGCCACCGCGCTGGAGATCGTGGGGCTTTCGCATCGCGCCGGGCACTATCCGCGCCAGTTGTCCGGTGGTGAGCAGCAGCGCACCGGCATTGCGCGGGCCATCGTTACCGACCCGACACTGCTGCTGTGCGACGAACCCACCGGTGACCTGGATCGCAAGGCCAGCGATGAGATTCTCGACATCCTGCAGGCGCTAAACGCCGAGCAGGGCAAAACCATCGTGATGGTGACCCACGATATCCACGCCGCGGCGCGTGCCTCGCGCACCCTCTACCTGAACAAGGGCAAGCTGTCCACGGAGCCGGAGGAATGAAATACTTCTACCTGGTCTGGAGCAACCTCAAGCGCAAGAAGCTGCGCACCCTGCTGACGCTGCTGTCCATCCTAGTGGCCTTCATCCTGTTCGGCTACCTGTCCGCCATCCGCCAGGCCTTCAATGCCGGAATCACCGTGGCCGGTGCGGATCGTTTGGTCGTCCGCCATAAAGTATCCATCATCCAGATGCTTCCGGAGGCTTACGAGGGCCGAATGGAGCAGATTGCCGGCGTGGACAATGCGGTGCACATGACCTGGTTCGGCGGGGTGTACCAGAAGCCCTCCAATTTCTTTGCGCAAATCGTGGTCAGGCCCGAGGAAATGTTCGACATGTGGCCCGAATACGTCGTCAGCGAAGAGCACAGGAAGGCGTGGTTGGACACGCGATCCGGTGCAATCGCAGGGCGGCAACTGGTGGACCGGTTCGGCTGGAAGGTCGGGGACCGGGTGCCCATCCAGGGCACGGCCTGGCAGCGAAAGGACGGCAACGAGACCTGGGAATTCGACCTCGTTGGCGTTTACGAGCCTGGCGAGAAGGGCACCGACGACACGCAGTTTTTCTTCCGCTACGACTTTTTCGAGGAGTCGCGGCTTTGGGGTTCGGGCATGGTCGGATGGTACACGGTTCGCATCGCCGACCCGGATGCCGCGACCGAGGTGGCGTCCAGGATTGACACGGAATTTGCCAACTCCCCGCAAGAGACCAAAACGGAACCCGAGGGCGCGTTCATCCAGGGTTTTGCCAACCAGGTCGGCGATATCGGCCTGATCATGACGGCCATCGTGGCGGCCGTGTTTTTTACCATCCTGCTGGTGGCCGGCAACACCATGGCCTATGCCGTGCGGGAACGGACCAATGAACTTGCCGTCCTGAAGGCCGTCGGTTTCACAGATCGCGGCGTGCTGGGCCTCGTGCTCGGGGAATCGTTCGCGCTCGCCGGGGTCGGCGGCATGCTTGGCCTGGCGCTGTCCGTGTTGCTGGTGTCCTTCGGAGATCCCACCAAGGGCTCCCTGCCGGTGTTCTTCATACCCACGCGGGATATCGTGATTGGCATCCTGCTGATCGGGGTGATGGCTGTAGTTGCCGGAATACTGCCTGCCCTGCAGGCTCAACGCCTGCGCATTGCCGACGCTTTAAGGAGGTAGGAAGCCATGGCGGGCCTGTTCAACTGGTTTTCCCAGATCGTCGCGGTCTCCAGATACAACCTGCGCACCCTGCACCAGCGCAAGGGATCTTCCGCATCGGCTGTGTTCGGCATTGCCGGCGTCGTGGCGGTCATGGTCAGCGTGCTGTCCATTGCCCACGGGATCATGCGCATGATGGAAAATTCCGCTGCCATGGAGAACGTCATCGTGCTGCGTGGCGGGGCAAGCACCGAGATGATGAGCGGCCTCGGGGGCGATCACACCGACATCATCGCCGAGGGCCCGGGTATCACGAGAAACGAGGCCGGGGCAGTCGCGTCACCCGAACTGTTCGTCATCATCAACCTGCCCATGCGCGCCACCGGGACGGATGCCAACGTGCCGATGCGGGGCGTACGAGAGCAAGCGTTTCACGTTCGGGACAGTTTCAGCATCGTGGAAGGCAGGGCGTTCCGATGGGGCCTGAACGAGGTGATTGTCGGCGTGGGTGCACAGCGTGAATTTTCGGGCCTGGACCTTGGCGCCTCCATCGAGGTCGGCCAGGAGGACTGGACGGTGGTCGGCGTGTTCGAAGCCGGCGGTGGGATCGCGGAATCGGAGATCTGGGTTGATGCGGCAGTCCTGCAACCCGCCTACAGGAGAGGCAATTCCTACCAGGCGGTGTACGCAAAGCTTGAGTCGAGCGAGAACTTCCAGGAGTTCAAGGACAGCCTGTCCGCCGACCCCCGCCTGAATGTCAAGACCATGCGGGAACAGGATTACTACAACGAGCAGTCCACGATCATCTACAACCTGATTACGGGACTGGGCACCCTGATCGCAGTCATCATGGGTCTGGGTGCCGTGTTCGGGGCCCTGAATACCATGTATACCGCGATTTCGTCACGCACACGGGAAATCGCCACCCTGCGCGCACTCGGTTTCCGTTCCGGCCCGGTGGTCCTGTCCGTGCTCGCGGAGTCCCTGCTGCTGGCCCTGTTTGGCGGTCTGGCAGGAGCGGGCCTGGCATGGCTGGCCTTCGACGGCTTCAAGGCCGCGACCCTGAATTTTTCGACTTTCAGCGCCATGACCTTCACTTTCGACGTCAACGTGCAACTGCTGACGCAGGGAATCTTCTTCGCCATGGCGATCGGCCTGGTCGGTGGATTGTTCCCTGCCATTCGGGCCGCCCGCCAACCGATCGCCACGGCTTTGCGAGAACTCTGATCCGGTTGATTTATGAAAGGAAAACCCCGCTCCGGCGGGGTTTTTCAGTGGTGTCTCAGGCACAGCCCGGATGCGGCTGGTCGAATCCGGTTTCCGGTGCTGCTTGCCCCGGCTACCCCCAGCGCGATTCCAGGACCGGCGCCAGCCGCCGCGCCAGGTCCCTTGACCAGGCGTCCACCGCAGCGACGCCGGGATGATAACCGTCCTCCGCGAACAGTTCCGGGTCGGGCACGCCCCCGAACGGCAGGTGCCGGACGCCTGCCAGCGGCGCGAGCAGCTTTTCCAGCTCGCGGTCGAATCGCCTGGCGCGGTTGCCCATGACGTATCTCAATGGCTGCGGCAGCGCGGGAAAATGCGCCAGCGGCGGTATCCCGAGCTGCACGAGCAGGGCTCCAGGCGCCAGTCGGCGCAGCCGTTCGTAGAGCCGGCGGGTTTCCGCTTTCCACCGGCGCAACGGCGCCAGCCCCGTGACGTCGTTGAGCCCGTTCGAGACGACAAGCACATCCGCACGGGCCCAGTTCACGCCGGCAGGCAACTGCAGGAGATCGCCGGTACGGGCGCCGTTCGTTCCGTGACCGGTCCAGCAGATCCTGCAACCGAGTTCCGCGGCCAGCGCCCGGGAAAGGCGGGCGGGCAGCGCCTGCGCCATGGTTTCCACGCCGACACCCGCGATGATGGAATCGCCCAGCGCCACCAGGTAGCGTGAGCGGCCGTCCCCCGCGTGTCCTTCACGTGCGCCCGGCGCTTCAGGCAAGCGTGGCGTCCGGGACTTCGCCCAGAGACCCTGGGCCATCGCCAGTGGCATCAGCAAGGCCATGATCATGGCACGGGGAAACCGGAAAAGTTTCATGGGGCGGATTATAGTCCGGCTCCGGCCCGTGCCGCCCGGAGCGGCCCCCGGTTGCGGCGCGTGACCATTGACACTTATTGCCGGCGGTTCCCCGCGCTAATCTCGATGCATCGTCAGGCTGGAGGGGAGCGTTCGTGATCAGGATCGAGGGCGTCAGCAAGCAGTTCGGTGACCTGGTCGCCGTGGACGATCTCAGCCTGGAAATCAGCGAGGGCGAGATTTTCGGCTTGCTGGGCCCGAACGGCGCCGGCAAGAGCACCATCATCTCGATGATCTCGGGACAACAGTTGCCCACCTCCGGAGAATTGAGCGTTGCCGGACTGAAGCCCACGTCCAGGGCAGCCAAGCGCCTGATCGGCGTCGCGCCGCAGGCCATCGCCCTGTACGAGGACCTGTCCGCGCTGGCCAATCTCGAATTCTTTGGCGCCCTGTACGGCATGGGGCATCCCGAACTCCGGTCGAGAACCGCCGAGGTCCTGGAATTCGTCGGCTTGACCGATCGCGCCAGGGACCGGGTCGAGAAGTACTCCGGCGGCATGAAGCGTCGCCTCAACCTGGCGGCCACGCTGATGCACCAACCGGACATCCTGCTGCTGGACGAACCGACCGTGGGCGTCGATCCGCAGTCGCGCAACAAGCTGTTCGAAAACGTCCTGGACCTGAAGGCGCGCGGCAAGACCGTCGTTTACACCACGCATTACATGGAGGAGGCGGAACGCCTGTGCGACCGCGTGGGCATCCTGGACCGCGGCAGGATGCTGGCGCTCGGGCACGTAGATACCCTGATCGACGAGCACGGCGGCGACAGCAGCCTGAGCATATCCACGGACGACGGGGAAATCATCCGCAAATCCTCGCAGCCCGTAGCGGACCTGCAGGCACTGCTGGCGGAGCATCCGGACGTGCGCGATCTTCGCCTGGCGCGGCCGGATCTCGAGCAGGTATTCCTGAACCTGACCGGACGCCATTTGAGGGACTGAGTAATGGGCATGATCGTCGCAATGGTGAAAAAAGACCTGATGCTCCTGTTCAGGGACAAGGTCACGGTGTTCTTCACATTCGGGTTTCCGCTGATCTACGCCGGAATCTTCGGCTCGATATTCAGTGCTGGAGGGGGCGGTGGTTCCGGCATGTCCGTGGCCGTGACCGACCTGGACCAATCGATGCATTCCGCCGCCTTCGTGCAACGCATGGACGAGGTCAGCGAACTCCGGATCGAGATCATGGAAGAGACCGAGGCGCGCGAGGCCACGCGCAAGGGCCGCAAGGTGGCCTACATCATCCTCCCGGAAGGCTTCGGCGACGCCTATGGCAGCCTGTTCTCCGGGGGCACGCCAGAGGTGATCATCGGCGTGGATCCCTCCCGCCAGGCCGAGGCCGGCATGCTCCAGGGCGCCATGATGAAGCTCGGAGTCGAGCGATTCGAGAATGCATTTTCCAATACGGACAGCCTGCTGGAGCAACTCGACGATTCGATCCTGGCTGTCGAGCAGGACGAGGAAATGCCGGAAGAGTGGCAGTCCCTGCTACGTGAGTACCTCCCGCAGATGCGTGAGCTGGCCGCGGAGGACGGCCTGGGCGACAGCGGCGGATCAGGGGGGGAAGATGGCGGCGACAATGACTTCGCCTCGGCACTGCAACCCCTGGCCCTGGAATTCGAGGACGTGGCCGTCAGCCGTGACGGGCCGAAAAACGGCCACGCCATCACGGTGCCCCAGGCCATGTACTGGGCCATCATGGGCGTGGTGATGGGTTTTGGCGTGGCGCTGGTGCAGGAAAAGGCCCTCGGCACCATGACGCGGTTGATCGCGGCGCCGATCAGTCGCATCCAGATCCTCGGCGGAAAGGCGGCCGGGTGCTTTTTCGCTTTGCTGGTCGTCATGGCGTTGCTGTTCACGTTTGCGCGGTTCGCATTCGGGGTTCCCATCGAGAACCCGGTCAAGCTCATGCTGGCGGTGCTGGCGGTGTCGGTCTGTTTTGTCGGCATCATGATGTTCCTGGCGGCCCTGGGTAAAACCGAGCGCGGCATGGGCAGCCTGGGGTGGGGTGTGATGATGATCTTCGCCATGTTCGGCGGTGCCATGGTCCCCCTGTTCATCATGCCGGACTGGATGAGGGCGATCAGCGACTACAGCCCCGTCAAGTGGGCCATCATATCGTTCGAGGGCGCAACCTGGCGTGGCTTCACCTACCAGGAACTGGCGCTGCCACTGACCGTCATGCTGGTGCTGGGGGTTTTGCTGTTCCTGGCAGGCAGCCGGATGATGAAGCTGGAGGACTAGTCCCGAAGACCGGGCCGGAAGGCCGGGCCGCAAGACCGGGGCAGTCTATTCCACGGCGATCTTCACCACCTTTCCGCCCTGGACGGACACGATCATGTCGCGCTTACGTCCGCGTTCGTATACCCAGTTGACCACGCTGGTCGAGGTGTTGCGCCCCCGGCTCCCGATCGACTCCCGGGCCCGGATCTTGTGCGCCGGTTGCCCGCAATTCCGGACCAGCCGGCTTACCGGGTCCCCGGTTACCACCAGTTTCGTACCGCAGCGAAAACTGCCAGACTGGGCCTCGACCGGAACCATGAGCAGGGTCCATGCCATCATCACCCCAGGCAAGCTCTTCATCGCGATCCTCCGTGCATGGACAAAGGGTATTGCGGCGCGATGGCGGCGGCCTCGGCAAATCGTCCCTGCAAGCGGTAGGAAATTGCTGTTCGAGATCCAGCTCGATATTGGCGATCGGCCAATGGAGGAACCGGCGTAACCTTTCCGGGGTCAGAAGCGTCAGAATCCTTGCACGCACGGATCCGAGATCATGAGAAAAGCGACTCCCTGGCTGGTGCTCCTGGTACTGCTGGTCGCCGCAGGCGCCTGGTACGTGCTGTCGAGGGAACCGGCCGAAACACACCCGTCCGTGATGCCATTGCCCGAGGCGCCGCCGCCGGCCGTCACTCCCGAACCCGAGTACCCGGTGGAAGCCATCGAGCCACCGGCCGAGGGCGAACCCGAACCCGAGCCGCTGCCGCCGTTCGAGGAAAGCGACGCGGCCATCATCGAGGCACTGGCGGCCCTGTTGGGCGCGGAGGCGATGGATGCCCATTTCGTGCTTGAACAGGTCATCAGCCGCATCGTCGCCACGATAGACAGCCTGCCGGGCCGGGAAATCGCCCCGCTGGTGCTGCCCGTGCGGCCCGCGCCCGGAAAGTTCATTACGGTGCAGGAGGGCGAGACGGTGGTCATGGGCCCGGACAACGCGGCGCGTTACCGGACTTACATGGACTTGATGCAGCGCGTCGCCACGGATGACCTCGTGGCCGTCTACGCGCGCTTCTATCCCCTGTTCCAGGAGGCCTACGGATCGCTCGGCTATCCTGACGGCTATTTCAACGACCGCCTGGTGGAGGTGATCGACCACCTGCTCGGCACCCCGCAAACCTCCGGAAACGACCCCCTGGTCAAGCCTGAAGCCGTGTACCTCTACGCGGACGAGGCGCTGGAATCGCTGTCCGCCGGCCGGAAGGTCATGCTGCGCATCGGCCCGCAGAATGCGGATCTCGTGCGCGCGAAGCTGACGGAAATGCGCGCTGCCGTGGCCGGCCGCGAATATCCGTAAATCACGTCCCAAATGAAAAACCCGGCCTGGGCCGGGTTTTTCGCGTGGTTGTCCTGCCGGGAATCAGGGATTCTCGATCTGGATGTCCCACATGTAGTCGAGGTGATCTCCGCAGATGGCGCTGAATTCCTGGCCGGCCGCGGTGGCTTCCTCGTCGCCGAACACGGCGTTGATGGCGTCGTTCCTGGCGTGCAGGACGGCCTTGTGGGAATCACCGGTCATGGTCAGCAGGCGGCGGATCTTGCCGCCGACGAAATGCTGTGACCAGCCCCAGGAGGTGATCTTGCCGTCTTCCACCAACTTGTCGTAGGCCGGCGCGAAATGCTCCGTCACGATCTCGTCGGCCCGTGACTCCCTGGTCTGGTCGCAGTAGAAATAGACCGAGAATCCGGCGGGCCCGCGTTCTGCCGCGCCCGTGCCAACGTCTTCGCTCTGCCAGATGTAGTCGTCGTGTCCCCCGCAGGCGTCGCCGAAGGTGGTGTCGTCGCCGACGGCCTCGTCCGTGGCTGCGTAAAGCTTGTCGCCGGCGTCCATCAGCGCATCGATGCCGTTGGCTGAGTGGTACAGCACGCGACGCCACTTGCCGCCGTTGCGATGGGCCAGCCAGCCCCAGGCGTTGATGGTGCCGGCCTCGACCGCGGCGTCGTAGATCGGCGCAAACTGTTCCTTGACGACCTTGTCGGCATCACCCTCTTTCGAAACGTGGCAGTAGAAATAGGTCGCCTGGACATATGTCGGGGGTGCTTCCTCCTCCTCTTCCTGGGCAAAGCCTGCCGGCGACACGGCAAGGAACAGGGTCGCGGAAACGATAATCAGATTTCTCATGTAACTCTCCCTGATGATAAATAGGACCGGCGATTGCCGGCTAAAGCAAAGTATAGGCGCTTCGGGAAATTTTGCTTGATCGCCCGGACCGCGGCCCCATGTTCAGGGGATGGCCGAGCAATCTTCATCGGAACGCCCCGCCGGCACCTCCCTGAAGCCGCTGCGCACGCTGGTGCCGTTCATCTGGCCCTACCGGGGCACGTTGGTCGCCGCGCTGGGCGCTCTGCTGATTGCCAGTGCCGCCATGCTCTCGCTGCCCGTCGCGCTGCGTTACCTCATCGACAACGGCTTCGTGGCCAACGACGTGGAGACCGTCAACCGCTATTTCGGCTGGTTCTTTGCCGCCGCCTGCGTGTTCGGGGGCTTCGCAGCGCTGCGTTTCTACCTGGTCACGTGGCTGGGTGAACGCGTGGTGGCTGATATCCGCGACGCCGTGTACCGCCGCGTGATCCGCATGGACCCGACGTTTTTCGAGGTGACCCGCACCGGCGAGGTGCTTTCCCGACTGACCACCGACACCACGCTGGTCCAGAGCATCTCCGGCGTCTCCCTGTCCATCGCCTTGCGCGCCACGGTCAACCTGCTGGGCGGGCTGACCATGCTCACCCTGACCAGCACGATGCTCACCCTCTACATATTGCTGGGCGTGCCGGTGGTGGTCGTGCCGATCATCGTCGTGGGCCGGAGGATCAGGCGTCTGTCGCGCACCGCCCAGGACCGGGTGGCCGATACCAGCGGGCTGGCCGGCGAGACCCTCAACGCCATCCAGACGGTCCAGGCCTTCACCCTCGAGGACCTGCAGAGCGAGCGCTTCGGCGCGGCGGTGGCTGCCAGTTTCCGGGCCGCCGTGCGGCGTATCCGCACCCGCGCCGGCCTGACCGCGCTCGGCATCATCCTGGTATTCGGGGCCATCACCCTGATCCTGTGGATGGGATCCCGCGCCGTGTTGGCCGGCGACATGACCGGCGGGCAACTGGCCCAGTTCCTCATGTACTCGATGTTCGTCGGATCCTCGGCTGCCGCGCTGAGCGAGATCTGGGGTGAGATACAGCGCGGGGCGGGCGCCATGGAGCGGCTCAGCGAACTGCTGGCGGCGCGGCCCGCCATCGCGGCGCCGGAAGCGCCGTTTTCCCTGCCGGAAAGTGCCGGCGGTGCCATCAGTTTCAGGGGTGTTTCCTTCTCCTATCCCTCCCGCCCCGATACCCTGGCCCTGGACGACTTCTCGCTGGACGTCAGGCCCGGCGAGACGCTGGCCATCGTCGGACCCTCGGGCGCCGGCAAGAGCACCAGCTTCCAGTTGCTGCTGCGCTTCTACGATCCGGCGGCGGGTCACATCGAGGTGGACGGCGTGGATATTTCCCGGCTGGCGCCCGGGGACCTGCGCCGGCAGATCGCACTGGTGCCCCAGGAGACCGTGCTGTTCGGAGAGGACGCGCGGGAGAACATCCGTTACGGCCGGCCGGATGCAGGGGACGAGGACGTCGAGCGGGCGGCGGTGGCCGCGGCGGCCGACGAATTCATCCGGGCCCTGCCGGAAGGTTACGAAACCTTCCTCGGCGAACGAGGCACGCGGCTGTCGGGTGGCCAGCGCCAGCGCGTCGCCATCGCCCGGGCCATCCTCAAGGATCCGCCCATCCTGCTGCTGGACGAGGCCACCAGTTCGCTGGATGCCGAGAGCGAGCAACTGGTGCAAAAGGCCCTGGAGGGCCTGATGCAGGACCGCACCACCATCATCATCGCGCACCGCCTGGCGACGGTTAAGAAAGCCGACCGCATCGTGGTCATGGACCAGGGTTCGATCGTGGCGGTCGGCCGCCACGAGGAACTCACGGGAACGAACGAGCTTTACGCGCGGCTTGCGGAACTGCAGTTCGGGGAGCCCTGAACCCGGCGCCGATTGGCGTTATCCTAACCTCATGCCCAGGCTGTCCAAGTCCCGCATCATGTCCTCCTTGCAGTGCCTCAAGCGCGTGCACCTGGAGGTGCACCAGCCGGAACTGGCCACCGTGTCCGCGTCCACGCAGGCGGCTTTCGACGTCGGCCACCAGGTCGGCGAGATCGCCGTCGAGGTGTATGGGCAGGGGCAGGGCGAATTCCTGGCCTACGAGGACGGGCTGGGCCACGCGCTGGGCCGGACGAAAGCGCTGCTCGGTGGTACCGAGCGGATGCCCGTGTTCGAGGCCACGATCCAGCACCAGGGCGTGCTGATCCGGGAGGACGTGCTGCTCCCGTCCGGAAGCAGCTGGAAGATCGTCGAGGTCAAGGCATCCACCAAACGCAAGAACGAACACGTGCAGGACTGCGCCATCCAGGCCTGGGTGCACATGGGTGCCGGCTACGACTTCGAATCTTTTGCGCTGGCGCACATCGACAACCAGTTCGTGTACGGCGGCGACGGCGACTACCGTGGCATCCTCGTCGAGGAGGACCTGACCGAGGCGGTCCTGGAGCTTCAGTCGTCCGTGCCGGTCTGGGTGGACCGGGCGAAACAGGTGGTGGACGGGCCGGAGCCGGATATCCCGGCGGGGCAGCATTGCTTCACCCCCTACGAGTGCCCGTTCTTCAGTCACTGCTGGCCCGTCGAAACCGAGTACCCTGTGCACTGCCTCAAGGGCAGCCGCAAGAAACTCGGCGAACTGGTCACGGCCGGCTACCGGGACCTGCGCGACGTACCGGCCGAGATGTTGATCGGGGCGGACCCGTTGCGCATCCGGCACGTGACGCGCTCGGGAGAGGCGGAGGTCCTGCCGTCCGCCGGTGAATTCGTTCGCGCCCTGGATTACCCGCGTTACTACCTCGACTTCGAAACCATAGGCCCGGCCATCCCGATCTGGCCGGACACGCGGCCCTACCAGGCGCTGCCGTTCCAGTATTCCTGCCATATCGAAGAGGCGCCCGGCGAAATCCGCCAGGTCGAGTTCCTGGACATGTCGGGCGAACCGCCCATGCGGGCGCTGGCCGAACAGATGATCGCCGACCTCGGTGAGACCGGCCCGGTGCTCATGTACACGGCCTACGAGAAAGGCGTCATCAACGGCCTGATCGAGCGCTTCCCCGACCTGGCCCCGGCATTGCAGGCCATCGTTGACCGGCTGGTGGACCTGTATCCCGTCACCAAGTCCGGTTACTACCATCCGGACATGCTGGGCTCCTGGTCGATCAAGGCGGTGATCCCGACCGTGGCCCCGGAACTGGACTACGAACACCTGGCGGGCATCAAGGAGGGCACCGAGGCCTCTAACGCCTACCTGGCCGCCATTCAGCCGGGGAGCGACCCGGCAGAGAAGGAACGGGTCCGGCAGGAACTGCTGGAATACTGCCGGGCCGACACGCTGGCCATGGTCAGGCTGGCGGAGTTTTTCGCAGCCCGTTGACGCATCTCCGGGCCGTCGCCCCGCCCCGGGGCTGAAATCGCGATGCTGATACATATCAAGTCCGTGGTTACAGGCCCGGCATAAACTGGGTTTTGCCCTAATCAGGGGGGCAACGCGCATGGCATATCGCTCATTGCTCAGCACCGAGCCACTCCGGGCGGCAGTCGTTTGCCTGGCCCTGTCCGGGGCCGTTTTCGCACAGGAGACCGCCCCGGAAGCCGGAGATCGTATTCTCGAGGAAGTGGTCGTCACGGGTACCTACATTCCCGTGCTGACCGAGGAAATGCTGCCGGTGACCGTGATGGACGAACAGGCCATCGAAAACACCGGCGCGGTCAACATGCCTGACCTCCTGACCCATATTCCCTCGATAGGCGGTTTCGAGTTCACGGATTCCAACTACGGGGTCGGCGGCGCACGCGGCGACGTGGCGGCCGTCAACATGCGTTCCCTCGGATCGAATAACACACTGGTGCTGCTGAACGGCCGGCGCATGGTGACGCACCCCAGCGTCACCTGGATGAGCAGTGTGCCCGTGGCGTCCTACAACGTGAACTCGATCTCGTCCGGCGTCCTTCGCAGGATCGAGGTGCTGCGCGACGGCGCCGCCCCCCTGTACGGAGCCGACGCCATGGCCGGCGTGGTCAATTTCATATCCCATGACACCTTCGAGGGCCTGCGTATTTCCGGCAAGCACGGCTGGAACACGGATACGAATTACGCCGAGTCCGAAGGCCAGGTCTCGACGGGCTGGTTCACCGGCGACGGTCGGAGCCATTTCGGACTGGCCGCCAGCTGGTACGACCGCAACCATTTGCCACTTTCCGAACTGGACGAACTCAATTACGAACTGGATCGCCGGCAACTCGAGGGCATTCCCGAAGTGTGGCGTGGTGACACCCAGCTTCGGAACACCTCCCTGTTCACGCCCTGGGCCCTGTTCGAAACCGGGCAACTGCTGGATGACGGCCGGTGGGCGCGCTCGGGCACCTGGCATGTCAATCCCGACACCGGCGAGATCCGCAAAGGCAACACTTCGAACCGGTACAACCTGCACCTGCCCACCTGGGTGGTCCCGGACATCAGCCGTTACAACCTGGTACTGACCTTCAATCATGAATTCGCCGATGGGAAGGAGTTCTTCGGCGACGCCTTCTACTACCAGGCAGACTCGGTCAACCAGCGCTCGACCCTGCCCATCGAAGAGGGGCTCGCCTTCCTGGTGGTGCCACCCGACGCCTGGCACAATCCGTTCCCGGGCCGGCAGGTGTTGATCAGCCGCTGGCGCCCGATCGACCTGGGTCCACGCGTCACCTACGTCGATAACGACTCCTGGCGCGTGATGGGCGGATTGCGGGGCGAAACCGGTGACTGGGACTGGGAATCCGCGCTACTCGTTTCCGGGGCCTCCTCGAGCGACCACGAAACCAACCGGATATCCAAGACGCAGTTCATGGACTCCCTGAGGGTGAATGGACCGGAGGCGATCAATCCCTTCGCGGGACCGGGCGGCAATTCGCAAGAGGCTTTCGATGCGATTCGCACCACGTTCACGGACCGCCACGAATCCGAACTTGCGCTGTGGGACTTCCGCCTGAACCGGGACGACCTGTTTTCCAGCTTCGGCAACGATGCCGGAATTGCCCTGGGCGCCGAATGGCGACGGGAAGCCTATCTCGACGACTGGGACCCGCGGCTGGACGGAACCATCACCTTCGACAACGGCGCATTGTTCGACGAGAGCGACCTGCTCGGCCGGTCCGCACGCTCGGACGCCAGGGGATCGAGGGACACCTGGTCGGCTTATTCGGAGTTGTATCTCCCCTTGATCGGTGAGGCAAACGGTAAACGCTTCGCGAAATCACTGGAGCTACAACTCGCGGTGCGCTATGAGAATCCCAGCGATTTCAGTTCCAAGATCAAACCGAAAGTCGGTTTTCATTGGGGTATTGCAGACGCATTGTCCATCCGGGGCTCCTACACCGAGGGCTTTCGCGCCCCCAACCTGGTCCAGCTGAACCAGGGCACGATCGTGGTGCGCGACTGGGGCATCGAGGACCCGATGCGCGCGGACGTGACCGGCCATGCCGTGGACACGGGGGACACCTACCGCTACACGACCCGGGAAGCCAACCCGGACCTGCAGCCCGAGGATGCCGAAACCCGGATGGCCGGCTTCGTGTTCGCGCCACGGGACGGCGCCCTGGCCGGCCTGCGCCTCGGCGCCGATTTCTGGAACATCCGGGCCGAGTCTGCGATCGGCGTGACCTCGAACAGGGAGGAACTGGAACAGGACGAACTGCTGCGCTCCGAGGGCAGCCACAATCCGAACGTGGTACGCGCGGACATCACGCCGGCGGACCAGGCGCTGTTCGACGCCTGGAACGCGGCCAACCCGGACGACCAGCGCATCCCGGTGGGTGAAGCCACCAACATCATCACCCGCTACGTCAACCTCGAGTCCCGCGAAATCCAGGGCTGGGACGCCATGCTCGAGTACGCGACGCCCCGAACCCGGGCCGGCAGTTTCAGGATCCGGGGCGATATGACCCGGCTCACCAAGCACGAGCAACAGGGAATTTCTTTTACTGACCGGGTGCGACGCAACGGCAAGCCCAAAACGAGATACAGCGTTTCGTTCAACTGGAAGTTCCGTGAATTCAATGCCAGTCTCTCGATGCGCTACATCGACGATTTCTACCTGACATCGCTGTGGCAACCGGGCGAGGTCAGCCCCGGCACCTACGACCCGGACAGGGACCGGACTTACTGGGATGTCGGAAGCTGGAAAGTCTACAACCTGGCGCTGGGCTACAACTTCTCATCGCCGGGAGACAGCAAGGCCAGGATCAGGCTGACTGCCGGCGTACGGAACCTGGCGGACGAGGCGCCGCCGTTTGCCGACCAGCCCTTCGGTTATTACAGGTGGGTGCACAATCCTTACGGCAGGGTGGTGTGGTTGAAGTTGGATTACGCGATCCGGGGAGAATGGGAATAAAAAAGGCCGCCGGGTGGCGGCGGCCTTCAACTGCTGACGGTCGTCAGCCTTACTCGGCGGCCAGGATGTTCGGGCCGCCTTGGAGCGTCTCGAGGTGCGTCGCCAGGGTGTGGATCCGCTCCCGGGCATAGTTGTCGCGCAGGAAGGCGTTCCAGCCGGGCCGCAGGTACCTGAACTGGTCGCCCCAGGCCGGCATGTCGATGGTGCCGTGCGAAGATCGCTTGTTGCCGGATATCGCGATCTCGACCTGCTTGTGGGGGAACCTGCTGCCGTTGGCGATGACTGTCAGGTCGGGTACGGCCTTGTCAATCAATTTGGCCGCAGGGCCGTCGCCCTTGCCGCTGACGCCGTGGCATGCCGCGCACAGGTTGGCGTAAAGTTCGGGGCCGTCCAGCCTGGCGACGTCTTCCCAGGTCAGGGCCTTTTCCCGGACCACCGTTTCACCGGCCGCCGCGCCGGAGACGATCATGAGCATCATGGTTGTGAAAATTGTCGTGAAAGTCTTCATGGTGTTTCCTCCTGTATCCGTTTTTTGACGGGCCGTGTCAGTGGCCGGTTTCGACGGTTGCAGTCTGGCAACACGGCGCCCGAAAAAAACGAAACAAAAACGAAACTAGTACGAAATAAACACGAGAAAGCATGAAATGCTACTTGATCCGGAGCAGGTCTGACGGAGCCAAATTATTGATAGAATGGATATTCCGGCCAAATTGAATCGGATCGCGGTAAATGCGCGCTGATTTTCGCCTGGGAGAATGGATCGTCAGGCCACGCCGCGATTGCATCGAGCGCGGCGACGAAACCGTTCATATCCATCCCCGGCCCATGGCCGTCCTGCTGTGCCTTGCCGAAGCCGGCGGTGAGGTGGTCACCCGGGATGAACTGTTTGAGGCCGTCTGGCCCGGCGTCATCGTGACCGACGATGCGCTGACCCAGTGCATCGTGGAACTGCGCAAGGCCTTCAGCGATTCTGCCCGCGAGGCGAAGTACATCCAGACCGTGCCAAAGGTCGGTTTCCGGTTGGTGCCATCGGTTTCCGAACTGGACGGAGAAGTTTCCCCGGGCGGTATCGCCGGGAAGAAATGGCTCGTAGCTGCAGGACTGGCAGCCCTGGTCGCGGTTGTGCTCCTGGTTGCGACGGTTTTGCACCTTAATCAACCCGAACACTCCGGCGAAGAGATTCCCATTGCGGTGATGCCCTTCAAGGACATGAGCCAGAACCAGGACCAGGAGTGGTTCGCGGACGGGCTGTCGGAAGAGCTGATCATCAGCCTGGGACGCGTGGATGGATTGCTGGTTCCGGCCCTGAGTTCGACATCCTATTTCAAGGGAGCGAACGAGGATCCGCGTGTCATCGGGGCGCACCTGGATGTTGGATACCTGCTGGACGGGAGCGTGCGCAGAGACGGGGAGCGACTGCGCATCGCCGCCCAGCTGATCGATGCCTCGAGTGGTTTGCAGTTGTGGTCCGAGGCTTATGACCGTCAACTTGAAAATATTATCGAGGTACAGGTCGAAATCACGGAAGCGATCGTCGGCGCGCTTGAAGAGCGTCTGGGGTTGGGGCTCGGGATGGAGTCGCAAGATCCTGTAGTGGTCAATAAAAAGGCGTATGAGGCCTTACAGCGCGGCCGTTTCCTGCTGGCTAGGCGCGAACCGGAAACGGCACAACTCGCTGTTCGGGAGTTCGCCAGGGCGATAGCACTGGATCCCGACTATGCAATGGCCCACGCGGAGTTGGCGATTGCTTACCTGGTGTCCAACCATTTCAACCTGGAACTGAACTGGGCGGAGTTGAAACCCCTCGCAATGCCGCATGCGGAGCGGGCCATGGCGTTGGACCCGAACCTCGCCGAAGCCTGGGCTGCAATGTCCTGGTTCGTGGATTCCGATGAAGAAAAAATCGCATACCTCGAAAGGGCGATCCAGCTCAACCGCAATTATTCCATCGGCCACACTTGGTTGGCGCGCGAGTTGAAAAGCGCCGGTCGGGAACAGGAGATGTTCCCGGCCCAGGAGCGGGCGGTGCTCCTGAACCCGTTTTCAATCACGGGCATCACCAATTACATCTATGACCTGGTCGACAGGTGCCGGATGGAAGACGCCAAGTGGCAGGCGGACAAATTTGAATTCCTGGCGCCTGACCGATATGCGAGGTTCAGCGGTTTCCTGGACAGTGTCGGCGGGCAATGGTCCGCCTGGGCGCTGGGTAGCCTGGAGGCCTTGCAAATCAATCCGGAGACCAGGAGCGGAAACAGGGTGTACAGAACAACCCTGGCCAGGCTGTTCGCTGTCATGGGCCTTGCATCCGAAGCGCTCACGATCCAGGAAACACCGCGACTCGATGCGTATTTCATGCTGGGCATGATCGATGAGGCCGTTGCGCGGGAAGAGGAACGATTTGCCAGGAATCCGGATTCTGCAACCCGGCGCCGCGAATTGGGACTGACCCTGGCCACCGCCGGTGATTTCGACCGCGCGAAACCTTTCCTGGAAGAGTTGTGGCAACGAAACGACGGACGACTGGCCCGGTCTCCCGGCCGGTTAACGGGCCACCAGGCCATTGCACTGGCCGTCATCCGCCGTGCAGCGGGTGACGAGGCAGGGGCCGAGGAAGCGCTGGCGGCGATGCGGGAATATGTCAGCCGCCTGCGTGACGCGGGCGTGAAATGCACTACGCTCAGGGTGAGCGTGGACTATCTCGAGGGCATCACCGTTTTCCTGTCGGGCGAACGGGAGGAGGGCCTGGCCCTGATCGCCAGGTCCGTGGAAGACGGGGCCTTCTGGGAGCCGAATACCGCCTACCTGCAATCCCTGTACGACGACCCGGGATTTGCGCCGATAATGGCCCTGCAACGGGAACGCCAGAAACGCGAACGCCGCAAGTTCCTCGATGCCGTCTGTTACGACAACCCCTACAACGAGGTCTGGCAGCCCTCAGAAGAAACCTGCGAGGAGTACCTGCCCAACGCCGGCGGGTGACAGGGAGCAGGCGGGCTTTGTAAACCACTGTCACGCGCCTGCCGCGATGGCCGGACGGGGACTATAATTTCCTTTCCGGGGCACCTGCCCGGATTCATGCCCGTAACCGGACCGGAGACCGCCGTGCACATCAAGAACGGACTGTATTTACTGATGGCCTTCAGCCTGGCCGCCTGCTCCAGCACCTACTACAAGGCCATGGAGGGTTTCGGCATCGAGAAGCGCGACATCCTCGTGGATCGCGTGGAGGAAGCGCGGGACGCGCAGGACGATGCCGCCGAGCAGTTCGCGTCCGCCCTGGACCAGTTCCGCAGCATCGTCGAGATCGACGGCGGGGAACTGGAAAAAACCTACGACCGCCTGAACAGCGAGTACGAGCGCAGCGTGGCCCGGGCCGACGAGGTCAGCGGCCGCATCGATTCCATCGAGAACGTGGCCGAGGACCTGTTCGAGGAATGGGAAGAGGAGCTCGAGCAGTATTCCAGCGCGACCCTGCGCGCCAACAGCGCCGGGATGTTGCGGGACACGAAGAGCCGCTACCGCGGTCTCATGTCCGCCATGCGCCGCGCGGAAGCGGCCATGCCGCCGGTGCTGGAGGCCTTCCGGGACCAGGTGCTGGCGCTCAAGCACAACCTCAACGCACGTGCGATCGGCGCACTGCGCAACGAACTCGACAGCATAGAGCGGGACACCGCCAGCCTGATCGCCGAGATGCAGAAGGCCATCACGGAGGCGAACGCATTCATCGAATCGATGGAGTAGGTAGGGGCGAAGAGGGAACAGGGAGAAGGGAGAAGGGAGAAGGGAGAAGGTAAACTCCTGCAGTCCCGAGTCCCGAGTCCCGAGTCCCGAGTCCCGAGTCCCGAGTCCCGAGTCCCGAGTCCCGAGTCCCGAGTCCCGAGTCCCGCAAAGAAAAGACCGGTCAGTCTGGGCGACTGCCGGTCCAATTATCCGACCCTGTTCTCCGGCCCGGTTTTTGTGACTCACCTATACAGGTCAGGCCGTGACTGCGGGTGGCGATATCGTTGCTATGCCCTTCGGGACGGCGGGCAGTAAGCCAGCCGTTCCAGACCCATTCCAGGACGGCGTCCGTCAGTTTCCTGCTCTCGCCAGAGCGAAGATACGTTCCGGACCTGCTTGACCGGGCGATGCGGAAAAACCGGTTTTCCTAGAGTATCTGTACTTCCGGACTCCCGTTGGACGGGGCAAGCCCCGGGATATCCGGCAAGCAGTTGCGCCCTATCAGCCCGTATACGCTGAGGAATCCGGGCAGGGAAGTCCTTTTCCTCACTGATTTTTCTACAAAAACCCAATCAAGGTATAATAATACCTCATATGGGTATGATTGCTCAAGGCAAGGACCTGTGGAACGCGCTGTTCACGCGCACCCAGAGGCAGTTGCTCAGCCTGTTCTTCGGCTACCCGGATCGCAGTTACTACGCCAACGAGATTGTCCGCAAGGCCGGCGTGGGCACCGGTTCGGTGCAGCGGGAACTGGCAAAACTGGCCGGCGCCGGGCTTTTGACCGTGAAACGCGTGGGCAACCAGGTCCATTACCGCGCCAACAGGGAATCGCCGATCTTTCCGGAACTGCGCGGTATCGTGATCAAGACCTACGGAATTACCGAGCAGGTCCGCTCCGCCCTGCTCGCATTGCAGGGGGAGATTTCGCTGGCCCTGGTCTACGGCAGCGCCATGGCGGCGGATGATCCGGCCATCAACCTGCTGCTGATCTCGGACGATCTCCGGTACACCGACGTGGTGGCCGGGCTGACCGGGGCCGAGAACGCGCTGGGGCGCAACATCCAGCCTTTGCTGTTCACGCGTGAAGAATTCGACAGGCTGTGCGAGAGCGGCAACGCCGACCTCGCGGAAATACTCGATCAACCCAAGGTCCTGCTGATGGGAACGCTCGGTTAACGGATGAAGACCGGCCTCACCCGGCTGACCGCGAGCAGTTTCAGAAGGCCCAACAGCAACAATCCGGAAAGCCCGTTGTGCGCCACCGCCAGGGCGATGGGCAGGCCGGTCATCACCGAGGCGATCCCCACCACGAACTGCGCGCCCAGCACGACCAGGATGAACACCCCCGCCTTGCGGATCACCTCGATGTTGAGGGCGGCGTTGATCGCGGCGGCGAGCACGAACACCAGCGTCAGCACGGCGCCCAGGCGATGGGCGCGGTGGATCGCGACCCGTTCGAAGCTGCCGACCGCGTGCCCCGTCTCGCTGATCTCGTGGGGATCCGAGACGTTGAAGGCACCGAGCAGGGTGGCGTCGGGGAGCCAGCCGCCCTGGCAGTGTGGCAGGGTCTGGCATGCATTCGCGGCGAAGTTGGCACTGGTCAGGCCGCCCAGCAGGATCTGCAGGCACAGAACCACGATGGCGGCGACGGTCAGGGGCTTGATGTGTTCGATGCGGGTCTCGGTGTAACGGGGCGCGCCCGGGTCCAGGCAGAAGACCAGCCAGCCCAGCAGGCCCAGCATGGCGAATCCGCCGACCAGGTTTCCCATCACCACGGCCGGGTGGTGCAGCCCGCCTGAGCGCAATCCGAGCCAGGCCAGGAACACGGTCAGGGCCAACAGGGCGAGGCAGACCAGGCGGTGTTTGCGGGCCCGCAAGGCCTGGAGGTTCAGGCCCAGCACGGCGAGTCCGAGCAGGCTGGCGACCAGCCGGTGCAGGGGCGAGGCCCAGGCCAGCGGCGCATCCGATCGTTCGACGATGCGCCGGTAAGCGTTTTCCGCCATGCCCGCGTCGCTGGCCGCCGGCGGCGGGCCGATACGGCCGTAACATTCCGGCCAGTCCGGGCAGCCGATACCTGATTCGAACAATCGCAGGTAAGCGCTGACGACGACGAGGACAATGACCAACAACAGGGAGAGCCTGGCCAGGTTACGCATTCTCAAGGGTCCTTCTTAGTCTTTTACCCTTTCCAGTTGTTGCGCTTCCCCGCGCACCAGGCGCAGGTAGCGTGGCGACGCCTTCCATTCTACGCGGTCGTGGCCGAATTCGAAATTCCAGAGCCACGCGGCGTTCCACTGGAACGAGTAGTCGTTGCTCGACCAGTACTCGGCCGGCTGGGCGTGGGGAAAGAAATCCGTGTTCGTCGTGGGTGGCGTGCCCGTCTTGCGCGGATCGCTGAGCGAGGCGAGTTCGTCGCGGGTGGGCGGGCGCCAGTCGTGGTATCCGCACAGGCCGGCCTCATTCACGGCCGCGGTGAACCCGTGCGTATCGCAACGGCTTGCGGCGCACTCGCCGCCGTTTTCCGTGCCCCGGTAATCCAGTTCGCCGCCGTGCGATTCGTCCGGGGCGAACCAGCTGTAGGTATTGCGCCAATCACGCAGGCCCGGAGCGTCGGATTTCACTTCCCAGGTCAAACCCGTGTAGCGGTCGAGCACGCAGGAAAAAGATGACGAATGATGCATCTTTTCTGCACCATTTTCATCGAGCGCGACGTACTTGGTGTCGTGGATCTCCAAACCCGGACCGGCCTGGCGTTCACAGGCTGAAATCAGAAAATACAAAGTAAATACAGTTAGATATGTCTTGTTCATCGCAACATGCTCCTCGTCCGATTTTCTCACAATCGAAGCCTGGATTTCCCGTGGACCGGCCCAAATCGAATGATGCATTAGAACTACCTGATTATTACGGTAATTGATCTGCATCAATTAAAAGTCAGATTTTACGTGATAGTTTCAGACGCAACTGTTTCTGGGGAAACAGTGAAACCATCCAATAGCCAGGGAAACAATCATGAATCAAGACACATCCGTACCCCAGGAATCCGTGCGCGTGCCGGTCATGCAGCGAATCCTGGAGAATCCATTTCTCCTGCTTTTCCTAGGCGTCGTGGTCCCGGCGGTGTTCTACATCATCTGGGGAATCATGGAAATCGTAACCATCCCCATGGCGAAGTAGGGAAGGACAGGTGAAATTGTGAGCTCAATCCAACCTCCAAGCGAAACCCTCTGGTGGAAGCAGCCACTGGATCGGGTCGAGGGCACCTGGATCGGCATCGCGCTGGTCTGGTCCCTGATCATGTTCATCATGATGCCGCTATGGCACGTCTACGGTAAGCAGAACCTTTCCAACGAGGCTTACCGCACAACACCGGAAGCGTTCCAGGCCAAGGCCCAGGCCATGGTCGATGAATACACGGTTCGCACCGAGACCGATCAGCAGATTCCCGTGGTGCGTCCACCGCCCGGCAGCGACGTCTACCTGGTAGCCCGCCTGTGGCAATGGTGGCCCCTGCTGGAACTGGAGAAGGACCAGACCTACCGCCTGCACATCGCCTCGATGGACTGGCAGCACGGCTTCTCCCTGCAGCCCGTGAACATCAACACGCAGATCCTGCCGGGCTACGAGATGGTGCTGACCATCACGCCCGACACCAGCGGTGAGCAGACCATCATCTGCAACGAGTACTGCGGGATCGGCCACCACAACATGGTCGGCAAGATCTACGTGACGGAGGGCGGATCATGAACGAGATGTTTCGAACCTGCCCCGAATCGGGCCTCCAGTTCCACCGGCCCGCCGAGCGCCTGATGAAGGCCAACGCGGTGGTCGCGGTGGTGATCCTGCTGGTCGGCGGCATCACGGCCCTGTTCGTCACCCTGACCCGCTGGCCGACGGTGCATTTCCTGCCGGCCGACCAGTACTACCAGATGCTGACCCTGCACGGGATGAACATGCTGATCTTCTGGATCATCTTCTTCGAGATGGCGATCCTGTATTTCTGCTCCTCGACCCTGCTCAGGTGCCGCCTGGCGATGCCGAAACTGGCCTGGGCCGGTTTCGCATTGATGGTGGCGGGCGCCGTGGTCAATAACCTGGCGGTGCTCAGGGGCGACGCCACGGTCATGATGACCTCCTATGTGCCAATGCCGGCCAATCCGTTCTTCTACCTGGGCCTTATCCTGTTCGCGGTCGGCGCCCTGATCGGCTGCATCATCTTCCTCGGCACCCTGGTGGTCGCCAAGGAGGAGAAGACCTACGAGGGCTCGATCCCGCTGGTCACCTTCGGCGCCCTGACGGCCTGCATCATCGCGGTCTTCACCATCGCCTCCGGCGCCATCATCCTGATCCCGACGCTGTTGTGGTCACTGGGCTGGATCAACCACATTGACGCGGCCATGTACCGCCTGGTGTGGTGGGCTTTCGGACACTCCTCGCAGCAGATCAACGTGGCTGCTCACGTGGCCGTGTGGTACGCCATCGCGGCCATCGTGTTCGGCGCCAAGCCCTTGTCGGAGAAAGTCAGCAGGACGGCCTTTTTGCTGTATATCCTGTTCCTGCAGATCGCCTCAGCTCACCACCTGCTGGTTGACCCGGGCCTGAGTTCCGAGTGGAAGATCTTCAACACCTCGTACGCGATGTACCTGGCGGTGCTCGCCAGCATGGTGCACGGGCTTACGGTACCGGGCTCGATCGAGGTGGCGCAGCGCGCCAAGGGCCTCACCAAGGGCCTGTTCGAATGGCTGCGCAAGGCGCCCTGGGGCAACCCGGTGTTTTCCGGGATGTTCATCTCCCTGGTCGGCTTCGGCTTCATCGGCGGCATCTCCGGCGTGGTGATGGGCACGGAGCAGATCAACCTGATCATCCACAACACCATCTACGTGCCGGGGCATTTCCACGCTACGGTCGTGTTGGGCACCACGCTGGCCTTCATGTCCCTGACCTATTTCCTGATCCCGGTTCTGTTCCGCCGCCAGGTCGCATTCCCCGTGCTGGCCAAGTGGCAGCCGTACCTGTTCGGGATCGGCATGGGCGTGTTCACTCTGATGCTGATGGGTTCGGGAACCCTGGGCGTCGAGCGCAGGCACTGGGACATGGCATTCACCGAGTCGGCGCTGGGGTTCGACTATCCCGCCAGCGCCTACACGCTGATGGGTATCGCCGGGATCAGCGGCGTTGCCGCCATCGTCGGCGGCGCGGTCTTCATCCTGATCGTGGTCACATCGGTGTTTTTCGGCAAACGCGTCGGGTCCGAATCCGGATATGGAACGACGACCACCCGCCTGATGCGCGCCGCGCCGGACATCACGCCGGCCGGCGGGCACGCTGCGGCAGGCAAGTGGGGTTTCGCCGCACCCGGCACGTTTGTTTTCGCCCTCTTCTTCCTGGCGATCTTCGTAATCTACTACGCGGTGAACTGGAAGTACCTGGCATCGGTCTGGCCACTGGCCTGAGCGGTAGAGGGCAGTTGAAAACCGGGCGGCCCGTGCCGCCCGGTTTTCCATACACGGCAGAGATTCCCGTTAAAATCCGCAAATGGCGATCACACTGAACCGGCGACTCCTGGTCCTGCTTGCCTGTGCGCTGCCCGTGGCGGCAGCGCTGGGGCAAACGGGCGACACGCCCGCGCAGTGGGACGAGGAAACGGCCATCCGCCACTCCCAGGCCGTGATCGGGGAGCAGGTCGGCGATCATGTCCTGACGAGGACCGACGGCAGCGAGGTCCGGCTGTCCGACTACGCGGGCAAGCCGTTGCTGGTCAGCATGATCTTCACCTCATGCCATCACGTGTGCCCGATGACGACGAAGCGACTCGACGCCGCGGTCGGGGCGGCCCGGGATGTTCTCGGATACGACTCGTTCAAGGTCGTCACGGTCGGTTTCGACACCGCGAACGATTCGCCGCAGGCCATGCGCTCCTTCGCGCGCGCCCAGGGGGTCAACCGGCCGAACTGGAATTTCCTCAGCGCCTCGCAGGAAACCGTTGACGCCCTGGCGGAGGACCTGGGGTTCATTTATTACCCTTCGCCGCGGGGCTTCGACCACATCACCCAGGTCAGCGTGATCGGGCGCGACGGCACGGTGTACAGCCAGGTCTACGGAATCCAGTTCGAACTGCCCTGGCTGGTGGAGCCGCTCAAGGAACTGGTCCTGAACCGGCCGGAATCCGAGGGGCGGCCGTTCGCGGGGCTCGTGGACCGGATCCGTCTGTTCTGCACGGTCTACGACCCGTCCAGCGGCGCCTATCACTTCGACTATTCGCTGTTCATCCAGATGGCGATCGGAGCAGCTGCCATACTGGCGGTGGTGGTGTTCCTGGTCCGGGGCCTGCGGCGCCCGCGCGCCTGAAGCCGTCCCTTGTTAGGACTCCTGCAGAAACTCGCCCGGCTGGTCATCGATCCGCTGCGCTACCTGTCCGGGAAGGGATTCGAAACGTCCGCCCTGAATCCGTTCCGGCACCTGGGCGCGCTGACCATTTTCTTCTTCTGGATCGTGCTGGTCAGCGGAATCTGGCTGTTCATATTCTTCCGCACCAGCGTGGACGGCGCCTGGGAATCGGTCGAGTACCTGACAATCGACCAGTGGTACCTGGGCGGGGTGATGCGCAGCCTGCACCGCTACGCGTCCGACGCCGCCATCATCACCCTCGCGCTGCACATCATCAAGGAGTTCGCCCAGGACCGTCACCGCGGCAAGCGCTGGTTCAACTGGGTGACCGGCGTGCCGCTGCTATGGCTGGTGTTCCCGCTGGGCATCACGGGGTACTGGCTGGTATGGGACGAACTGGCGCACTACGTCGCCATCACCTCCGCCGAACTGCTGGACGCCCTGCCCATCTTCACGGACCCGATGGCGAGGAACTTCCTCAGCGCCGAGGCGCTGAGCGACCGCTTCTTCACGCTGATGGCCTTCCTGCACCTGATCGGCCTGCCCCTGTTCCTGGTGTTCGGCATCTGGCTGCACGTGTTCCGGCTCAACGGGCCCCAGATCAATCCGCCGCGGGTGCTGATGTCCGGATCCCTGCTGGCCATGCTGGCCCTGTCGGTGGTCTTCCCCGCGGTCAGCCAGCCCAGGGCCGATCCCGCCACCGTCCCCGAAACGCTGGCATTCGACTGGTACTACCTGCTCGTCTACCCGCTGATGCAGTCGTGGTCGCCCGGCGCGGTATGGGCCCTGCTGGTCGGCATCAGCCTGCTGCTCTGCCTGGCGCCATGGCTGCCTCCGGAGCGCCCCGCCCGGACGGCCGCGGTGAACCTGGACAATTGCAACGGCTGCACGCGCTGTGCAGCGGACTGCCCCTTCGGCGCCATCACCATGGAACCCCGCACGGACGGCAAGGCATTCGAAACCGAGGCCGTGGTGGATCCGGCCCTGTGCCTGGTTTGCGGCATCTGCGTGGGAGCCTGTCCGACAGCCACGCCGTTCCGCACCCGCAGCGAAATGGTGCCCGGCATCGACCTGCCAGACCGGGACATGAAGGCCTTGCGTGAGGAGATCCTGGCCCGTACGGCGAAACTGGAGGGACCACGGCGGGTGCTGGTGTTCGGCTGCGCCGGGAGCGGCAGGCTGGATGGTCTCGAGGACCGGCAGACGGCCGTGATCGGCCTGGTCTGCCAGGCGCAACTTCCGCCTTCCTTCCTCGATTTCATACTCAGCCGCAATCACGCCGACGGTGTGCTGCTAGCCGGTTGCAGTGAAGGGGATTGCCACTACCGATTCGGTACCCGCTGGACACGCGAACGGGTTCTGCGGCAGCGCGATCCCCACCTGCGCAAGAGGGTGGACACGAGCCGAATCGCCATGGGCTGGCTCGGCCCCTGGAAGAAGCTCGGCAAACCCGGCCAGGTGCTTGAGGCGTTCCGGGCCAGTCTCGAATCTGTCCCGGATGCAGGGAAGGAGCGCTCGAAGCCACGCCGAATCGTGATGCAGGCATTGGCCTGGGGATTGGTCTTCGCACTGACGGGCGCCCTGTCCGTCTGGCCGCGCTACCGGTTGCTCGAACCCGGCCATGCCGTGGTCTCGCTGACCTTCTCGCACGCAGGGCAGAGGGTCCGGGAGTGCCGTCGGCTGACCCAGGCGGAGCTGGACGAATTGCCGCCCAACATGCGCAAACCCACGGAATGTCCGCGACAACGGTTGCCGGTGCTGGTGGAATTCAGGGTGGACGGGGAAACCCGCTACCACGAGAGCCTGGAGCCCAGCGGAGTATGGAATGATGGCGAATCCACCGTGTACCATCGTGTACGGGTTCCCGCGGGAACCCGCGAACTGTACCTGGGCATGCGCGATTCCGCCCGTCACGAGGGTTTCGATTACGAACTGGCCCAGGCCATCACCCTCGACAGCGGGCAGCACCTGGTGGCCGAGTTCGATCACGTCAACCAGGTATTCGTTTTCAGGTAGGTGCCGACATGATCCTGCTGGAATGGAAACCCGAATTCTCGCTGAACATCCCCGCGGTGGACCACGAGCACCGCGAAATGATCGGCCTGATCAACACGTGCTACGAACGCATGGGGCGCGATGCCGACGCGGAAGCCATCGGGCGGTTCCTCGGGGAAATACACACCGGCATCGCCGCGCATTTTGCGCTCGAGGAGCACCTGATGCGCCGTGGCGCCTACCCTGAATACGAGGCGCACAAGGAAGACCACGAGGAATTGCTGGACTGTATCCGCGACTTGATGGACGCTTTCGACGAGGACCGCGAGGCGGGCCTGCAGCGCCTGCGGAAACAGTTGGCCAACTGGTTCGGCAATCACTTCTCGACTTTCGACGCGCGCTTGCATGAACATTTCCCCGGGTGATTCTCCGGGTGAACCCGGGCAATTCCAATATCCGCCGCAAAAGCGCAGAATGACCCATCTCCCGGGAGTTGTTCGATAAGGCGCCATGGCCGCAACCAGGCAAGGAAAAAGGAGAAACGGGAAACCGAAGCTGTACAGCTTCCGGATTCGCAAATCACCCTATTTCGAGGCCACCGAGCGCTACGGCTGCAAGTCCTACACGACCTACAACAACATGTACCTGCCGCTGGTCTACGAGGACCTCGTCAGTGATTACTGGCACATAAAAAACGGGGTGACGCTGTGGGACGTGGGCTGCGAACGGCAGGTCGAAATCACCGGCCCGGACGCCTTCCACTTCGTGCGTCACCTGACGGCCCGTGACCTGCGCGACTGGGAGGTCGGGCAGTGCCTGTACCTCGCGCTGACCAACGAGCGGGGCGGCATCTTCAACGATCCGGTCGGCCTGCGCCTCGGCGAGAACCACTTCTGGCTGTCGGTGGCGGACCGGGACGTTTTGTCCTGGACGCAGGGCCTGGCCACCGGGTACGGCATGCAAGTCGAACTGCGCGAACCGGACGTTTCCCCGCTGGCCATCCAGGGCCCGAAGTCCTTCGACGTCGCGGCAGAGCTGTTCGGGGACTGGGTGCGGAAGCTCGGTTACTTCCGCTTCCGCGAAACCGAGCTGGAAGGCATCCCGATGGTGCTGGCGCGCTCGGGCTGGAGCAAGCAGGGCGGCTACGAACTGTTCCTCCGCGACGGAAGCCACGGCGACCGGCTCTGGGAGATCGTCATGGAAGCCGGGCAGCCCCACGACATCAGGCCTTCGACGCCCTCGTCCATCGAGCGGGTCGAGAGCGGGCTGTTGAATTACTGGGAGGACGTCACCGACGAGACCAATCCCTTCGAGGTCGGGCTGGGGCGCTTCGTGTCCCTGGACCAGGACGTCGGGTTCATTGGCAGGCAGGCGCTCGCAAGGATCGCGGCGGAAGGCGCCCGGCGCAAGCTCATCGGCCTGGTCCTGCATACCGAACCGCTGTACCGCCTGGCCCGGCCATGGCCGGTACTGGCCGAAGGCCGCGAGACCGGGCGGATCACCAGCGCGGTTTTCTCCCCCGACCTGGAGCAGAACATCGCCATGGCCCTGGTGGCCATCGATCACGCGGAAGAGGGCCGCGAAGTGGCCGTGGACCTGGGGGACGCCGTGGTGCAGGCGACCGTCACCCGCACGCCCTTCATCGACAACCGTGCCAAGGTCTGGCGCGGGCTGCGCGATTAACCGGGAAGGCGAACCCGAATGTCCTTCGAGCGCCTGCTCAAGCCTCGCTCCATCGCGGTGTTCGGTGGCGCGCACGCGGAGGAGTTGATCCGGCAGAACGACCGGCTGGGCTTCGAGGGCGCAATCTGGCCGGTCCACCCCCGCAAGGAAGAGATTCTCGGACGCCGGGTTTACCGCTCGGTGGCGGACCTGCCCGGCAGTCCCGATGCCGCATATCTCGGGGTGAACCGTCATCTCACCGTGGAAATCGTGGGGGAACTTGCCGTGCATGGTGCGGGTGGCGCGGTCTGCTACGCCTCGGGTTTCGGCGAAGCCGGTGAAGAGGGAGCGGCCCTGGGGCAACGCCTGCTGGAGGTTTCCGGTGATATGCCGCTGATCGGCCCGAACTGCTACGGCATGATCAATTTCCTGGAAGGTGCGGTGCTGTGGCCGGATCAGCAGGGCGGCCGCCGGGTGGACGAGGGCGTGGCCATCATCACCCAGTCCTCCAACATCGGGTTCAACCTCACCATGCAGCGGCGCGGGCTGCCCATCGCCTACATGGTCTCGCTGGGCAACCGTCTGAAACTCGATCTCGGCGAAGCCATCCGCGTATTTGCACAGCGCGAGCGGGTCACGGCTCTCGGACTGTTCCTGGAGACCGTGTCCGATCCCCGCGCTTTCCAGGAGGCCGTGGATTTCGCCCGGGAACTGGGCAAGCCCGTCGTCACCGTCAAGATCGGGCGCAGCGATCAAGCGCGGAAACTGGTCACCTCGCACACTGCCTCGCTGGCCGGCACCGACGACGTGGCCACCGCCCTGTTCGAACGCCTCGGCGTCGCGCGGGTTGATACCCTGGAGGCCTTCGTGGAGGCCCTCAAGGTGCTGCATGTGCTCGGGCCGCTGAAAGGCGGGCGGGTAGGCGCCATGAGCACGTCGGGCGGCGATCTCATCCTGCTCGCGGACGCCCTAGGGCCCGGCCTCGAACTGCTTCCTCTGTCCAAAGCGGTGGCTGATGACCTGCGCGGCAAGGTGCACGATCGGGTCGGGGCGGAAAATCCGCTGGATTACCAGATGTTCACCTGGGACGATGAGGAACGTCTCCACCGATGCTTCCGCGCCTTTCTCGCGGAGCGCTTCGATGTGGCCCTGTGCGTGCTGGACTATCCGCGCGACGACACCTGCGATACCTCGACCTGGGGCGGGGCCGAGCGGGCCTTCGTGCGGGCGGCCCGGGAGACCGGCACCCCGGGAGTGGTGCTGGCAACGTTCGTGGACAACACCCACGAGGGCGTCGCCGACCGCCTGGCGAAGCAGGGCGTGGCCGCGCTGGGCGGCATCGAGGCGGGTCTGGCGGGCATCCGCGCGGCCGTGTCGGTTGGCCGGGCCTGGCGCCGGCCGGTCGCACCGCCGCTGCTGGTGCGGCGCGCCCGGATCAGGATGGAGGAGATCCAGGCGCTGGACGAGGCATCCTCCAAGAAACTCCTGGCCGGACAGGGCATTCCGGTTCCCGACATGCGGGTCGCGCGTACCGGACCCGAGGCCGTGGCCGCAGCCGAAGACATCGGTTTTCCCGTGGTTGTCAAGGCACTGGGCATCACCCACAAGACGGAAGCCGGCGGCGTCCGCCTGGACCTGGTAAGCCGGAAAGAGGTGGAAGCGGCCGTGGATGCCATGGCCGGCCTGCGCGGGGGGTTCCTGGTCGAAAAGATGATCAGGGGCGCCGTGGCGGAACTGCTGGTGGGCGTTTCCTACGAAGAGCAGCTGGGCCCACACCTCGTGATCGGGGCCGGCGGCAACCTGGTCGAGGTCATGCGCGACAGCACAACCATCCTGTTGCCCACCGACCGGGACCGGGTCATGACCGCCCTGGAGGGGCTGGCGTGTGCTCCCCTGTTCGGCGGCTTTCGAGGCTCCCCGCCGGCGGATCTGGATGCGGCCGTGGAGGTGATCCTCGCGGTGGCGGACCTGGTGATGCGGGGCGATCCCCCCGTCATCGGTCTCGACATCAACCCGTTGCTGTTGATGCCCGAAGGGCAGGGCGTGGTCGCGGCCGATGCCCTGGTTCACCTGCTGGAGAAACCATCCGGGGCCTGACCCCGGCCACCTGCAGCTGCGTCACCGCCAGCTGCCCCATGCCGGGTGGACAATCAATCCCGGCGGTCAATTCATTCATTCCTCGTGAATCAGCTATCACGAATGATGACGCAGATCATGGGCTACTGATCCAGATCAAGCGCCAGGAGCCCGATTGCAGGAATTTTTTTGATCCAGATCAATTGGAGTATCGCGCTGAACGCGCGGGCAAGCCGGTTGAGCGGTGCATGGGCGGCGACGTCCGCACCCGGACGCACGTCCGCGCATGAATCACTTTCCCCACCGGCCGGGCAACTGGCCCGGAACCTGCCGGTAACCCCTATTCGCCGCCAAGCAGGTGACGGCGCAGGAACATCATCGTGACCTGCTGGTAGACGTCGCGATTTTCCTTCTTGCGGTAGCCGTGACCCTCGTTCAGGGCATTCATGTACCAGACCGGCTGGCCGAGAGTACGCAGGGCCTCCACGATCTGGATCGCCTCGGTAACCGGAACCCGCGGATCGTTCTGGCCCTGCACGATGAGCATGGGCACGTTCATGCGGTCGGCGCTGTTGACCGGGCTGATCGTTTCGAGAAAATCCCGCATTTCGGGATCGCTTTCGTCACCGTATTCCGCCCGCCGATGGGCGCGCCGGTAGTCCTGGGTGTTCTCGAGGAAAGTGACGAAATTGCTGATGCCGACCACGTCCACCACGGCCTTCAGGCGATCGCTGTAATGCACCGCGCAGGCCAGCACCATGTAGCCGCCGTAACTGCCCCCGGTTACAGCCACCCGCGATTCGTCGAGATCGTCCCGGGTGGCGAGCCAGTCGAGCAGTGCGCCGATGTCGCGCACCGAGTTCTCGCGCTTGAAGCCGTTGTCCAGCGACATGTAACGCTTACCGTAGCCCGACGAGCCGCGCACGTTGGGGCGGATCACGGCCGCGCCCAGCCTGGCCAGTTGCATCTGGGCGGTGCTGCTGAAAGACGGCCTGGCCTGGCCTTCGGGGCCGCCGTGAATGTCGATGATCACCGGGAATGGCCCTTCACCGGGCGGCAGGTACAGCCATGCCGGTATCTTCTCCGGCCCGCCGGAATCGCTATCGAAGGTTGGGTAATGCACCAGTTCGGGTTCGATGAAGGCCTCGGTATCGAGCCCACCGACCTCGCTGAAGGTCCAGCGCACGAGGTCGCCGTGTTCGAGAGCGCCCTGCCCCAGGTCCAGCACGAAACTGTCACTGGGCGTCCTGGCCGTGTTCAGCGTCATGCCAAGGCGTTTTCCGTCAGGGCTGAATTCCAGGCCGTATACCAGCCCGGTCGGCAGGTTCTCGACCGGAGCGAATCGCTTCCCGGCCATGTCGAGCAGGTAAAGCTGGGTGCGACCCTCGATATTCACCGTGAAGGCGCCGCGTGAGCGGTCTTCGCTGATCGTGCCGCCGCCCACGTTCCAGGGAATCTCACCCGTCAGGATGACCGGCTCGGCGCCCTCTTCGAGTGATTGCCAGGCCAGTTGGCGGAAATCGCTGTTCGCATCCGTCACGTACCAGAAACCGGCGCCTTCACGGTCGAAGGCAAACGGATAATTGGTGCTGGGATTGGAGGGGTCGCCCGCCAGCATGCGCATCTCGCCGCTGGCTATATCGAGCAGGTGAATACGGGAGTCCGCATTGCCGACCAGGTTCAGCACCAGCAGTTTCGTGTCGTCGGGTGAAAAATCGGAGGCAGACCAGTAGGTTCCGTCCCTCGACTGCATGACGATGTGTGCGGTTTCCGGGTTATCCACGTCCATCATCCAGATATCGTTGTTGGAGCCATTGCGACGCGTGCTCTGGTAGGCAATGCGCTTGCCGGCGCGATCCCAGACCACCGATCCGTTTCGTGATTTTCCGTCGGTCAGCATGATCGCGTCCGAGGCGCTGCCGGGTTCCAGCAGGAAGATCTGTGAAAACTCGCTGCCGCCCGCGTCCATGGTGAAGACCAGGCGGGTTCCCCCGGGCTGGCGCTGAACGGAACCCATGGGTTCGTCGAAGAAGGTGACCTGGTGCCGAGCGCCGCCGGGATGGTCCACGCGGTGCACCTGGCTGACGTCGCCAAACCGGGTCGAGATGTAGATGCTCTCACCGCCAGGGGTCCAGTCCAGGAAACCGGCCGAGCGGACATTCTGGTAGCGGTTCAGGTCCGCGACGACGGAACGCGGGATATCCGGGATATCCTCGAGCACCAGGTTACCGTTATTGAGTTCGGTGCGGGATACGTCGGCCAGGATTGCCGGGCCGGAAAATAACGCAACCACCAGGAACGCGATCTTTATTGAGGTTTTCACGGTTAGCTCACTTGAAAGTCTTGATGAAGGCTGCCCTGCCAGGGTAGAAATATCGTTCAGGGGGCGCCGAAAAAATTCCGCAGCAACTTGAAGCTCACCAGCGCCAGGACCAGGAAGATCACGAAAAACACCACCTGGCGTTGTTTCAGGGCTTCACCCCGGCGCTGCTCGATCATCCGGACCAACCGGTCCGAGACCAGGTAGACCAGGATCGCATTCAGGGTGAATACGAGAACTTCCATCAGTTTCCTGCCTTGTTCGCGGCCCTGAGTGACCGGTAAGCCACCACCAGGAACAAAAGGCCGCCGACAACGGAAACCAGGCCACCCAGTCCCATAAGCCCCATGCCGGCGATCTCGCCCAGGCGGTCCACGCCCTGGGCCAACCCGGCGGTCTTCCTTTGCACACCGTAGCCGCCCGACCAGGCCAGGCCCATGATATGCATCAACTGGCCGGAACCGTAGACAATCGGTTGCCAGAAGGCCATGCGCGGCGGGATGGCGCCGAAACCGAGCCTTGGCAGGAGGTAATAGGCCAGGCCCATGAAAGCGATGGTCACGCCCACGGTGGAGCCATGGTAATGGGCCGGTATCACCACGTTGAGCCCCGAAACCATGAAGCCGAGGACCCCCCCGACCGCGAACAGGGCCATGGAAGCGCCCAGCGCGGCGCGCAGGAAGCGGGCCTCGCCTTCGACCGGTCCGCCGCGCCAGGACGCCAGTACCGCAAGGCCCAGCGGGAGGCACGACAATCCCCCGTACTTCATCAATTCGGTGAAGGCCAGCCGGTGTCCCGGCGAGACCACGTCGTGGGCCAGGTACAGGAAGGGCACGGTGATGACGGGCAGCGCCAGGAACACGAAAAACACCAGGGTCAGCCGGGGTGTGAGCTGGTAACGCAACCCCCCGGCGCAGGCCAGGAGTACCCAGGCCACCATCATCAGCAAGGTATACGTGAACTGCAGTACGTGGCCTCCGCCCCAGAACAGGAATTCGAAATAGACCTGGCCGTCCATGTTGGCGGGCATGCCGATCAGGGACGCCAGGAAGGCTGCGAAGGCGATGGCCGTGATCATCGCGGACAGCGAGATGCCGTAGCGCAGCGCATCGGTTGCGTCGAGGGAGGTCACGCGCCGCCTGGCGAATATGGAACGCAGCAGGTGCAGGGCGGCGCCCGCAGTGAACAGTCCCAGTCCCGCGTGAAACACCGGGTGCTGCAGGATGGGCACGTAATTGTTCATCAATGGATCGCCGGCGCCGAGGAAGGGCGAAAGCGCGACGATGAGGGTACCGACCGCGGCCAGCCAGAATGCCACGCCGTCCCACCCCGGCAGGTCGCGCCCGGAGCCGAGCGCCCAGAACACGCCGGCCATGGACAACAGCCAGATCAGGACCGACAGGTTCACGTGCACGACCAGTGCGACGTGGAAGAAATCCAGCAGCGGGATCATTTCCTGAATCGCCGGGGTCCGGGCGAGCACCAGCAGGATCGAATAAACGCCTGCGCCGACCAGTGCCGCCAGGCCGAGGATCAGCCAGCGCGCCGCGTTGCGGCGCATCGAATCACTGGTGATCGGGAGATCGCAGCTGAGCATGAAAGGGGAGATCGCCGAGTCGCGGGCCAGCGGAGAAATTAACCACCACCGGCGGTTGCGTCAATGCTTTTGCCGGGTCAGTCGTTCACCAGGATGGATCGTAATGCATCCGGGTCGCCGTCGAGGTTGGCGGGAGGCTCCAAGTCGAGCAGGTGCAGCAAGAGCGGGTAGACGTCCACCACCCTGACGGGGCCGAGACCGGCTCCGGGCCGGATCGCCGGCCCGCGGGCCATGAAAATGCCGTGCATGGCGTCTGCTTCCGGCGCCCAGCCGTGGTCGCCCGCCGTTATCTTGTAGGATTTTTCCGGAACGGAAATCACTCCGTGGCCGGGGTCGGGCTGCACGATCACGTCCGGGTAGCGCCCCGAGGCAGTGACGGCCCAGGACGGCGGGGCCTCCTCCGGCAGCCAGGCTCGGCCGTTCCGCCAGGCCCCGTTGATGACGTCACGAAAAGCCGCCGCGCGTGCAGGCTCGGGCTGATCGAAATAAAGCCAGGCATAGCTGCCGCCCTCGATCACGGTCACCCCGTCGAGAGCAACGTGCTGGTCGAGCACCAGCGGTTCGGCGTCCGCGAGGTGGGCGGTCTGCCCATGGTCGGAAACGATGACCAGGTTGACCATGCCGCCGTGCGGGAGGGCGTCTATCCCCTGAAGCAGGCGATCCAGGTAGCCGTCCACCCGCTGTACCGCGGCAGCGCCTTCGGCTGAACCGGGCCCGCTCCAGTGCGAATGGTCGTCCACGTCCTCGAAATAGAGCATGTAGAGGTGGGGCCGGGTCGAAGGCGGTTCGGCCAGCCACGCCAGCACCTGGTCCACGCGGTCCGTGCCCGGCGTGCTCTTTTCATACCCGCGCCAGTGCGTGGGGCGCACACCGCCGATCGCCGCCTCGGTGCCGACGAAGAAAAATGCTGCGGCCACCATGCCCTGGGTTTCGGCGGCCACCCACACGGGCTCGCCGCCATACCAGCGGCCGTCCCCGACGGCCTGCCGGTCGCGGAGGGCGTACCATTTCCTGCGATCCGAATCGGGAAACTCGTTCGCCACCAGCCCGTGGCGCGCCGGGTACAGGCCGGTCGCAATTGAATAATGGTTCGGAAAAGTCAGCGTGGGGAATACGGGAATCAGCCGTTCGGCCCGAACGCCCTCCGCCGTGATCCGGTCGAGGGCCGGGGTGGGGTGCCGGTCCTGCAGGTCCCACCGAAAACCGTCGAGGGACACCAGCACCAGGTAGGGCTTGTCCACCTGGTGCGCGGCATTGATGCCGCCGCTGCCCTGGGGGAAATTTCTCCCGCCGGCATGGTCCGTGGCCATGGCCGCGCCCTGCAGGAGCAGGCACAGTGTCGCCGCCAGGCATCGTTGCAGCGTTCGGGGCATGGTCGGGCTCCCTCTCCGGGGTGATTTCGGACCCGGGCAATGTATCAAAAAAAGCCCGGCGGATGCCGGGCTTTTCGCTCGGTTTGCGGAACGATCAGTCGCCCCACTTGCCAACGTACCAGCCGAGCGCCAGCCCGCTGATGCCCATGACGATGAATCCGTCCACGATCCACCATGCCCAGATGGTTTCCGGCAGGTTGAACACACCGGACAGGCCGGCGTACATGCAGGCGAAGAGCAGGGCCAGCAGCAGGCCGTACTTGAATCCCTGCACGATGGCCGAGCCCGAGAACGCTTCGCGGATGTTGTCGTAGACACCCACGAATATGAACGACATCACCAGTCCCGTGGCGATCCAGCGCGGCATCAGGGCCGCCATGTCGGGCGGATCCTGTACCAGTTCCGGCCGCCAGTACTCGGTGGTGGCCAGGTAGAGCTGGTCCAGAACGCCTTCGTGGATGAGTATGCCGGTGATCATGCCGACGACCCACTGCGCAATGTAGAACACGATGCCGCCAACAACGATGGTCTTGAAATTGAACTTCATGCGCTTGTCCCTCAGGTTGCCCAATCAGGTTCATTATAGACAACGGGTCATGTTCTGCCGGCGCAGTGGACAGTGGCAAACACCGGGTCGAGCCATCAGAATGGCCGCATGAAAAACATGATCAAACGCAGAACCTTCCTGGGCGGAATGGCAAGCGTCGCCGGTCTGTCCGCGTTACCCCTGAACCTGTCCGCGGCGACCGGCCGCGGTATCCACACCAGCGTCATCCGCACCAGCGGGGAGCGGATTCCGGTCATCGGCCTGGGCAGCGCCTATACCTTCGACGTGCCCGAAGCCGGCGGCGGCCAGGCGAACTGCACGAACATCATGCGCGCATTTTTCGAGCTCGGCGGTGGCATGATCGACTCCTCGCCGATGTACGGACGCGCCGAGGCCGTCATCGGCCGGGCGCTGGAAACGATCGGCGAATTCCCGGGCCTGTTCTCCGCCACCAAGGTCTGGATTCCGGGCAGGACGCCGGGCGTGCTGCAGATGGAGCATTCCCTCGACCTGTGGGGCCTGGAGTCCTTCGACCTGATCCACGTACACAATCTCGTGGACTGGGAGACCCACCTGCCCTGGCTGCGCGAGTGGAAGGATGAGGGCCGGATCCGCTACCTGGGCGTCACCACCTCGCACGGCCGGCGCCACGGGGAACTGGAAGGAATACTGGGTTCCGAAGTCCTCGATTTCGTGCAGTTCACCTACAACGTCCAGAAGCGCAGGGCCGAGGAGCGCCTCCTGCCCATGTGCCGCGACCGGGGCATCGCCGCGGTCATCAACCGGCCTTTCGAGCGCGGAGGGTTGTTCCGCCATGTGCGCGGCAAGGCCCTGCCGGATTGGGCCAGCGAGATCGACTGCGCGAACTGGGCGCAGTTCTTCCTGAAATTCATCGTCTCCCACCCGGACGTGACCTGCGCCATTCCCGCCACCACCAACATCGATCACCTGCGGGAGAACATGGGCGCACTGCACGGGCGGCTGCCGGATGGGGCGATGCGCCTAAGAATGGTCGAGTACTTCGAGTCGCTGTAACGACCGGTAACCGGCTACCGGGTCGGCGGGCGGTTCCCGCTGGGCGGTTTTTCAAGGCGGGTGCCGACCGGCACCTGGCAGGCATCCAGCACCCGCGGCGGTCGATGGTGGAAAAAGTCGTCGCTGCGGTTGCGGCGGGCTTTCATGTAGTCCGAAAAACCATTGCTGCTCGTATCCATGACGTAGACCGTCCGCTTCTCTTCACCGGTCATGGCATGGCCCAGGCTCATGTTCAGGATTCGTGAGCGGTCGGTGTCCCGCTCGATGATGCCGTTCGCGTCCACCGGCCCGCGGCGGATGCGCTGGACCGCGTCCATGCCGTGCACCACGCGGCCGAAGACGGTCAGGTTGCGGTCCAGGTAGCGCGGTGACTGGCCGATGACGATGTAGAAGTCGGTACTGCCGCTGTCCGGTTCGTCGCCGCGGGCCATTGCCACCACGCCGGGGCAGTGCAGCAGCCAGACGCTGTCGCGTTCGCGCCCGGCGGCGAAACCGTCAATGAAGCCCGTCTCGGCCTCGAACATGTCCCGGGCCTCGACGCGGGTCCAGGCCAGTTTTTCGTCCCACCGGCGCTCGAATTCCGCCGGCAGCGCCGGTTGGGAGTTCTCAAGGCCGACATCGCTCTCGTCGCCGCCCTGGGCAACGAAGCCGTCGATAACCCGGTAGAAACTCAAGCCGCGGTAGAAGCCTTCCCCGACCAGGCGCTTGAACTGCTCGACGGTCCCCGGGGCGAACACGGGATTCAACTCGATGATGACGGTGCCAACGTCGAGTTCCATGTTAACGGTGTTGCCCGGGTCGACCTCCCGCCAGAGCATGTCCTCCTGGGCGGTAACCGTGCCGCCGCCCGCCAGCGCGGCGGCCAGTATCAGTGCGCGTAGCGGGCGATTCACGGGCGGGTTCAGGGCATCTGGATCTTGCCGCCGCCCATGCCGGATGGGTCCATGCCGGCCTTGGGCACCACGATCTGTGAAGCAGCCTGGCGCTGGAGCTCACGGAGTTCCTCCATGGTCCGCTCCACGGCCTGTTGCGCCGCCTCGCCAAAGCCCTCCACGGCTTCCTGCAGGGTGCTTGCGGGAATTTCGAAACTCAACGGCAGGGCGCCGCCAGGTGTCATGATCTGGGTGGAGCCGATGTATTGCACCGGCCGTGCGTGGTCTTCCTCGCCGCCGGCCGTGACCGGGGTGAGCTTACGAATGGTTCCGATCCGGTTGTCCGTGAACGTTTCTTCGCGGCACAGCGAATTGGCGTCCATCGCGATTTCGGTCGGCTGTCCTGACTGTTCCATGGCTGGATTCCTTTTTGATACTGAAGCATAGGTGGGGTCTGTGCGACGCCAGCGCAATGCATGCCGTGGAGTGGATCGTCCGCCGTTCGCCCTGTCCCGGCATGCAGTAACATAGGAACAGGAAACCCCGCGGCATTATCCGGCCCGGGCAGGGAGCATCGCAAGCATGGCTACGACGAACATCAGGGCGGAAGAGATCGCCTATTCCGGCGGCGGCGCGGACATGAAGGGGTACGTCGCCTGGGACGATAACCTCGATGGCCGCCGCCCCGGCATACTCGTTGTGCACGAGTGGTGGGGCCAGAACGAGTACGCGCAGCGGCGTGCCCGCATGCTCGCGGAACTGGGATACACGGGCATGGCGCTGGACATGTACGGCGATGGAAAGGTGGCATCCGACCCGGATGAGGCGGGGCAGTTCATGAACGCCCTGGTCGAGGA
>JABAHR010005115.1_pt2 | contig 47495 bp, 81 predicted proteins | sample 7062101 | NCBI WGS metagenome assembly JABAHR01 (sample SAMN14534553, study PRJNA622989) | marine sediment metagenome | biome: marine biome [ENVO:00000428]; feature: marine pelagic biome [ENVO:01000023]; material: deep marine sediment [ENVO:00002113] | place: India: Gulf of Kutch | collected...
CCTTGAAGTCGTCCGCGACCTTCTGGCATCGGACGCAGAGCCCTGCGTCCATGCTCTTTCCTCGATCCGTGCCCCAGAGATCTTCTGCGATCTGCTGAAGCGCCCCTTCGATCTCGGGGGCCTTCTTGTCACTCATCAATCCTCCAATGTTTCCAGGAAGTTCTCGTAGACGCCGATCGCGCTGTCCACGTCGACGATGCGGTTCTCGTGCTCCTTGTACAGAGCATCCCGCAGGCTGTAGAGGTGCTCGGCAGCGGCCAGGCGGAACTCCACACTGCAGTTGGCGAGGAGATCCCAGGTCTCGTCCTTGTCACGAGGATCCGGGAACACCACGTACAGCTTCCACTCACCATCTCTCTTGCCGAAGCCGAGACGGTAGATGTAGTCGGTGCCCGGACGTTGAAAGTCCACCTCGGCGCTCACGCCGAGGTTCAGGTCTCGAAGCTTCTGCTCCGTCTCGAGCAGAACCTCAGCCAGGCCCTTGTAGTCAGGCGTGTCCATCACTTCTTCTCCTTTGGGAAAGGGATGACCTTCCCTTCAGGGTTGGGCTCTTCCTCAGTAGGCTCGTCGTTCTGAAGCATCTCGAGGATGCTGCGGAGCTCGCGCTTCATCTCGAGAGTGAGGGTTCCGAACAGGCGGATGATCTTCAGGTCGATCCGCCCGCGGAAGTCATCCGCCCAGAGAGTGAACGCGTCCACGTCCAAGATGTTCTTGCTGTGCAGCAAGACATCAGGCATGTGCAGCTCGCGCAGGATGTAGAGCTCCACCACGTCGTCAGACTCGACCATCACGGCCTCGATGTCGGCGATGTGCTTCTGCATCTCTTCGTTGTCAGTCTTCAGGTCCATCTTCTTCTCTCCCTTCACGGGTTGTTGTTGGTTAGGCCTCGCCATCCGGCGCAGTTGGACGGCTTCGGGTTGTTGTGCACGGGATCGCACTTCTCGCAGAAGCGCTGATCCACGGCGGCGGGATCCCACGAGGTCAGCCAGCAGGAATGGCACGTGATGGCCCTGCCGGCACCGACCCCGTAGGGGTGGCGACGGTATCGGATGGAGTAGCGTCCCATCACTCCACCTCCCAGGTGCCGGCGAGCTGGTCCTCGATCTCGTCGACGAGCTCCCAGGCCGCCTCCCTGATCTGGATGGGGGCCCTGTAGATCGGCTCCATCCTGTTCCCGGAGTGCATCCAGTACAGGCCCCACCCGTGCTTGCTGAGGCGCCAGAAGACGATCGCGTGGTTCTTCCCCCACCGCAGGTCATCCATGTCGGAGATCAGGTCGCGCGGGATCTCCACCGCGGAGCACTTCCCGGGGTACTTCCGTCCCAAGCGCTTCGAGAACGCACGGAGCTTGCTGTCGATCGCGAACTCCGCCTTGGGCTTGAACGTCTGCAGGGGAACCGAGGCGCGGACCACCTGCTTCTTCCTCTTGCGGGCACCACGAGCGCAGTGCGTCTTCTCGGTCTCGTCGACCAAAGCCAACCTACGGGCCATGTTCTCTCCTTCTGATGAGTCATCAGTGAAATGTTCGACCGCACGTCACATGCTGCCGACATTTTCTTATGCGTCCTTCTGAGGCCCTCTTTCACGAAGAGAAGAACCGAGTATGACTCTGAAGCTCTTCCTTGAAGAACCTCGTAGAAGGATGAAGAGTTCAAGGGTTCTTCAATGATGAATGGTTGAAGATTTCATGTTAGGCTCCAGTCCGTCCCCTTCGCAGCATTCCGCAGGAGCAGAAGATGTCTGACAAGCCCTCCGATCCGCAGAACCCCCAGTACAGGTCTCGACTGGCTGAAAGGTCAGGAAGAACCGCACCAAGGGGAGCTCCCACAGGTGGGATTGGGTCTGCTTATGCTGCCAACCAGGCAGTCATCGGTTCCCAGGATCCTGTTGAAGCCGCTCGACTGGCAGGGATGAGCCCAGAACAAGCTCAACTGGAGAGGGACAGGGCGCAGAAGCTGGAAGAAGAGCTCGAGCAGATGCGGGAAGACGTGCTTGCGAGCGTGGTGAGTGGGCAGTGGTCTCCTGACACTTCGAGTTGGCCTTCGGTGCCTGGTTCTCATGACGAGTGGAAGGCGGTGATTGACAAGCAGCCGGCTGGCATGATCAGCAGGTGGCACAAGGAGTCCAAGGAAGCCATCGACACCGCCATTGACGCGCAGGGAGAAGAAGAGCTGAAGGACAGTCTGAACAGCCTCTTCCAGGTGGACGCTGCAGACCCGCTCTACGAGCCCATGGTGGACAAGGTGAGAAGGAAGCAGATTGAAGATCAGCTCGATCCGCTTGACTTCGACTCCATGGTCTTCCAGGGGTACTGCCGACAGGACGTGGAAGCTCGTCCTGGGTTCGTTCTCACCTTCCGGACGATGTCGACGCAGCATGGGTTGTGGGTGGAGTACCTGATGTCGCAGGTGGATGAGACGAGCTTGCAGCACGGCCGTCATCTCTACTCTCTGATGCAGGTGGCGGCTTCTTTGGATGAGATCAATGGCAAGCCCATTGGTCCCGAGCTCACCAAGTTCCTGCGCCAGGACCAGCGGGACGAGTTCAAGAAGGCGCTGGATGAGCGGATGGAGTTTCTTGGAAAGCTTCCCAGCGCATTGACCGATGATCTGATTGTCCAGTTCGTCTGGTTCGCAGGAAGGGTGAGAAAGCTCATGACCGGCGACCTGATGAGCAAGGTGGGAAACTCCTAGGGACGCCCTACGGGTGGGCGAAAGCTGAACTGCTGTACGAGCAGCTCAAGGGGCGTCCCGACGTCACAGGTATTCAGGAAAGACTTCTTCTCGTGGTCCACATGAAGAAGAAGCAGATCCGCATGCGCGAGATGGAGCTCTACACCCTCGGCGCAATGGATGAAGGGAACGCCAAGGACTTGCAGTCTCTCCTGGAGTCATACCGCCGTCTTGTCTTTCCTGGAACGGCAGAGAAGAAGAGCAAGGAAGACGAGCAGTTCGAGGCTGCCAAGAGAGCGTTGGCAGAGGAAGCGAAGAAGGTTCTTCTCATCAAGCCCATCGACAAGGACGCCATGTTCAAGCGTGCCAGGCGGGCAGAGACCTCTGGCAAGGTGGAAGGAAACCAGGTCTACAATCAGATCGCCGGGAAAGCTCTCGTGGAACATGAGCGGGAACGGATGCAGCTGCTCCACCGCCAGCAGAGGGCAGAGAAAGCCTCCGAGCTCAAGAAGGAACTCAGAGAAAGGGCCAGGAAAAGTGTGAGAAAGGACGTCGGGAAGCGGGGAAAGAAAAGATGAGGGCGAAAAGAAAGGCAGAGCCCCCCGCCCGACCCCCGCAGGGGCCGGCTACTTCGCACGCTCGAGCCGACGCTCGATCTCGGTCATCATCTCCTTGGCCTTCTCCTCCCCCAGGCTGCAGGCCCAGAAGTACTCGAAGGTCTCGAGCCTCTCTACCGAGACACTCTCCACCTTCCGGAACCGCTCTGTGGCAGTGTCAATGGCCGCCGTGACGACGCCATCGAGGAAGATCTCCTGGCGCCGCGGCCCCAGGAGGACCCAAACGAGTGCGGAGGCCGTCTGGATGAAGATCTCTCCAACCAGGGCAGCGAGGTAGACAAGGGGGGCAACGATAAGCTTCTTCATGATCCCTCCAAAGGAACGGCGTGTTCCTTCTACACTCTCCTCATGCTTACTTTTGCCGCCCATTTTCACTCGAGGGCGAAGAAGAAGGGCTGACGTCTTGATGCGCAGACAACCATCAGGCATGGGAGCTGTCCTTCCCATGTGTGTCAGCCCTTCTTCGGGGAAAGTGGTTCTACGACTTCAGCACCTCGTCGATCTGACGGCTGATGTCGTCCGAGGCGGCCAGCACCTCGTCAGCGAGGGAGCGCCTGCTGGCCGCGTGCTGACTGTGGTTGGAGTTGATCTCCTCCAAGAGCTCCAGCCGCCGCTCGGAGTCGGAGCAGTTCTCGTACTGCTTCCAAAGCTCCTCCTGGCGGTTCCAGTGCTTCTCCGAGTCCTGGGTGGACTGGTGCACGCGCCGCTCGAGGTCATCCAGCTTCTTGGTCATGTCCTTCTCCTGGAAAGAAAGTGCCGGAGGTCGTTCTCCGGTCAAGTTCTTATATGTGATCCCGATTCTTTCTTTCACAGGGGCGAAGAAGAAGGGCTGACGTGCGGTCCAGACTAGCAACCCCTGGTCACAGGTCAGCCTTCTCCACATGTCATCACCCCATGAAGTTGTGGACCTTCCGGTCCCTGTTCAGTACGGCGTGCTCGACGAACTCGAGTGCCGCTTCTCTTCCCGCTTCCCTCTCGAGCTGGTAGGCGATGAGCTGCAGCTTGTCGCTGCTGATCCACTGCCTACCCAGAGTCGCGCTCAGGAGAGCGAAACGGTAGTGCCACTCGCTCTCGAATCCCGCGCTCTGCCAGGACTCGCTGTCGGTCGACGTTGAAGAGGGGGGAGCAGCAGCCTGCGCCAATGGACAGGTGGGCGGGGTCAACGACCCCTTCTTCGACGAGCTCACAGGCGTACTCTCCTGGCTTGTCCCCACGAAGGAAGGTGCAGCCCTTTCCCGGCGCTCCGTGGGCGAGGCCGAGAGGACAGGTTGCGATCTTGCAGCACAGGCCGCTGCGGACACACGGCCTGTGCGGGATGTCGTCGAAGTCCATCAGGACCCCTCCTCGAACTTGAGGCTCATCGCCTTGGGCGAGTCCATCATCACCGGGCGCGGCTTCTCGTCGCCATCCCAGAGAATCCAGACCCACCCCTTGGCGTTGGAGACCATCGTTGCCTGGCGCCCCTCGTCCACTCGCTCAACGACACCGGAGTTGTTCTCCTTGTCGAACACGGTCTTCCCGGGCATCTGGCCGGTGGCCAGGCTCATCAGCGGAGAGCGGGCCATCACTTCACCTCTCGAGGCGCCCGGCTCATCTCGTCCATCTTCCGAAGGATCTCCCGCCGGCTGTAGCCGTGGGTGTAGAGGAAGTAGCCGTAGGCCTCCACGCTGTCGGGCTTGGCCGCAGCAGCTGCCATCAGGTCGAGCTCCCAGTCACCCGCACCCTCCTCGAGCATGTCGTTCTCGCGCTCGAGGAGGTACAAGGCGACGGTTCCTGGAATACGAGTGCGCTGTCCCATCACATCACCTCCGTGTTGTCCGCGGTGCCCGTCCGCTCGAACCGTCCGTCGAGCTTCTGGATGCACTTGTCCAGAGCCAGATTCGCGTCCATGTCCAGCGCCTCGGTCAGCGCCAGCAGGTCGAACAGCACGTCGCCGAGCTCGTCCTGGACCGCTTCCCGATGCGGCACGGCCACGTTCAGTTCCTTCACGAGCTCCCCCACCTCCTCGAGGAGGCACATGAGCCGCTTCTGCGGATCCATCGAGAAGCCGTACTTCTGGATCCTCTCTGCAACCCGCGCCTGTTCCAACTTCATATCAGCCACTAGACACCTCCAAGCTGGGGACGTGTTCCTCCAGCACTCTCTTATGGCTGGGCGCCCTTTCTTATTTTCACGGGAAAGTGGTAGGAAGGGTGTTTTGGGCGAAGAAAAGGGGTGTCGCCTGCCGTGACCGACACTTGACACCCGCCACGAGCCTCAACCCTGCGCGGTCCGACACCTCCACATGGACGTGTCTCGCCGCGGTCGACGGGAAGGGCTCTGAACACTGCCTGTAGGGCAGCTTGACCAGACACCTCTCTTGTTTGGGTTCTGAGATAGTGAGACGGCTTTCGGCTGGTCAGGCCAATCATGGATGCGCCGCGCACCCACCCAGGATTCCTGCCTTACCTGGGATGGCAGACCTCCCGCAGAGGCCGACTCGAACACCCCTCAACAGGGGCTCGCCGACGTACGGGAGGGACTTTTCACCGATCACCGCCGTACCAGTCGTTGCGGCGACGCATGCGCGTCTCCATGCCGCGGACGATGGAGCAGAGGTCGGACCCGTGGCCGGCGAGGAGCTCATCCTCGAAGATCACGTGGCGCGCACCGTCCTCGTCGAGGATGTCGCGGGAGCGGGTGGGAAGGCTGTCGGTGTTGATCGCGCGGATGCTGATCAGGGCGGGCTTGGGCTGGCTCATGGATTCCTCCGGTTGGAAAGACAGGGCCGTTCATCTCCCTGCACTTTCTTATAGAGGGATTCCAACCCCTATTTTCACCTCTACGGGTCTTGTGACTCTCTCCAGGCCTCCACGAAGTCCCGAGACGTCTCTTTGACCCCATCATCCCGCACTTCGCCGACCTCGAGCTCGACCCAGTCAGCCCTGACCCCTTCGAGCATGAAGGCCATCTTCCACTCATCGATGATCTCTTCCCAGTGCCTCTGGATTCCGCCACCTTCCTTCCCACCAGAAGACGGGATCATCCACAACGCGTAGTTGTTGGCGAGGCGGGAAGGAATGGGGATGTCCGGGTACGAGTGATGGTCGTAGAGCGGCTCGACGAGACCCGAGATGACCCTGTGGAGAATAGTCCTCGCCTTCTCCACTTCATCTAGTGAGCCGTAGACCATGACCGGTCTGTGGACGTAGTCACCCATCGTCCCACCTCTCTAGGTCCATCTTCGACCACATCCTTCTTTTCCTCTCACCGACGCAGGTGTCGCAGATCAGGGTCCCTACCTTGTGGTCGGCCAAGTCCTGCCCACACCTCTCGCAGAAGGCCGTATCGTCTGGATAGATGCCTTCATGCTTTTCTCTGGCTTCGTTGACCGCCTCCCAGTTCTTCTCTTGTTTGGCGAGGATGACTTCAACTAGCCGGACATCCGGCTCGAACGTGGTCCCCCCGCTAGAGTGTGGGTCGGCCAGGCGTAGGACCAGCCACTCATCCATCTCGTGGAGGAGAGCCTCGGCGACCTTCTCTCTCACCCACCGCAACCACTCTTGGAGCGTCTTCGGGTAGGCCACCATCCCCTCGAAGGGGTAGGGCTGGAAGATCACGTTCTTGCGTCCCTGCGTGTGCTTGACAGAGTCAGGGCCTGTGATCGTGATCTCCAAGCCGGCACCCCTTACCTTTAGCTCGACCCAGCTCGAGAACGGCCCACCGATGTGGATGTTCTCGAGCTCCTTGGGGGGCATCATTTGTCCTCCCAGTTCTTCTCCACCCAGATCAGCTGATTAATCGTGGTGGTGTAGAGCGGGTGGTCTGCGTTCTCGTTGACGCCTTCGATCCCGCTCTTGATCCCCATGTTGCGGATGAGCCAGCGCACATTGGCACGCTTGCTCACGTCTCTCCGCATCTCGGGAACCTTGGGCATCATGTTCACCAAGGTCTTGAGAGCGGAGAGCTTCCTCTCGAATGTCTCACTCATCACTCACCTCCCGCCCTTCGGCTTCGCCCAAGGGAACGTGCGCTCGCCCATGTGGTACATCAGTCGCATGTCGTCTGCGGAATACAGGCGAGTCGCAATCGTATGTTCAACCTTTTGGGCCGTGTGGATCTGGACGTCCATGAACGCTTTGTCGAGCTCAGCCATGTCGTGGTCAGACAGGTGACTTCGAGCAGCGTCTGAGAGGCCCTCCTTCCATTTCCGGAAAGCTCCCCTCTGAACGTCGATGTCGAAGGTTTTCTTCAGCCTTTCTGCAGCCTCTTGGTACTGGTCACGCATGGTAGAAGCCGTTCTCGCTCTCGACCGGCTCGATGACGACACGGTACTCCGGGCCGTACTCGTCGATGGCCTCACAGTATGCCGCATGGGCGGCCTCGATGCCCTGGAAGGCACCGAAGCCGCTCTTGGGCCACCGCGCGGTGAGTCCCGTGCCGGAGTCGTGACCGATCTCGTTGCGCGGCCGGATGCAGACGTAGAACTCGTTCTTGCTCTGGTAGACCCTCTTGCTCTTCATGCTCACTCCTTCCCGTAGGGGTGGAAGATGATGTTGCGGTCCTCAGTGACCCCGACCTCGGTGGTGCCGCGAATGACGCCCAGAAGGACGCCGGCAGGCACCGTGTCGAAGGCGCCGGCCAGCACGTACATCTTGGCCGCCTCGTCCTTCCAGTTGTCGTCCCCGCAGTTCCGGTTGAACCCCAGGGCCAGCTTCAGGATGTTCGGGGCATCCACCATGTCGTCGGACTTGATGCCGTAGCGGTCCTTGAATCTTCTATTCATTACTTCTTCTCCTCGAATGTGTACAGGACCATTGGGGTCGGATCCCCCGTATGTTTCCACTTGTTGTACGAAAACATGAGAGGCTCGTTCCAGACGCACCCTTCCCACTCGAACCAGCCAAGCTCCCTGAGGGCGTACTCTCGCTCTTCCTCGAAGTGGAGGTCGGCGAGTTCTGAGTCCTCGTACTCCCCGCTCTTGTCGTTCCAGTAGTACCACCAAGGCCGGCTCTCTCGTACGAGCCTCACCACCTCGTTCAGCTCCTTGCCTGTGGCAGTGAGCAGCGGCTCTTTCGGCACAGTTCCTTGATCAACGCACATTTCGTAGCAGTACTTAGGTACTCTTTCCTCCTCACACTGGCCAGACGTAGGGAAGGTCATCGCCCCCTCTCCCTGGACAGTTGGTTGTTCAGCGCCCTGATCTTTGTGAGGACACGCTCATCCGTGACCTCCTCTCGAGGTACGACACGCCTGCCCTCCCGGTCGTAGTCGCAGACGACTGCCTGGAACTCTGGGCTCCGCACCCTGCCCGGAGGCGACCAAGTGAGGAAACCGTCCGGCTCCTCAATCACCACCTCGTCAGGGATGCGGGCAATCCTGTCCGACTGCGCCCATGGCTTCTCTGCCGGGGCGGTACGCACGTCTTCCCTCTTCACAACTACACGTAGAAACATCACTTCTCCTAGACTGGCCAGATGTACGGGAGATCATCCCGCTCATCCGGCCAGAACTTGCGGTAGTGCTCCGGCATTTTGCGGAGCAGGTTGGACCGGTGGGACCGGTGGAACTCCTCGTTCCCGAGCCAGGGTGGTTTTATGTAGCGGTCCGGCTCAGTCCAGAGGCCTTCCGGAGCGGCGGTGCGTCCGCCCATCTCGAACAGGAGCCACTTCCGAACAGTGTCTTTGTAGCCGCGCGACTCCCATTCCAGGCACACCGCCTCGCTGTAGCGCCACAGGCAGCCCTCATGGCCCTTCCACATCTTCGTGGCGGGGNNTTCCTTCTCGTAGACGCCCAGGAGCGTCTTGAGAATGATCATGCACTCGCTGCGCTGCTTGCCCAGGCGCTTGTCATCCAGCACCTTGGCCGACTCGCCGAATGAGTGGTACGGCAGAAACGTCTGCATTACTCCCTCCATTCTTGAATGACTTTGTCGATCCAGTTGTGCCAGTTGGCACTTCGCCACCGGTTTTTGTGGCCAACCCCGTAGCCCCCGTCGATGCGGTTCAAGGAGACAATTGCCAAGCCGCCTCTGCAATTGAAGAGGTACTCACCATCTTTGTCTTGCTCTGGGAAGTAGGTGGCCAGAAACACTTCGTTTAGGTCGCGCTCTAGGAACAGCACAACGAAAAACGGCGTCCCTCCGACGCCGTTCCTGTGGTAGTTCACTTCAATAAGTTCAGGAGCCCCTTCAATAAGTTCAGGCATCACTCCCTCTTCCGAAGATATAGGCCCTCTGCCTGTAGGAGCTCCTCGGCCTTCGAGCAGTACCTCGAGCACGTCACGAGGAAGTTGGTCGACCAGTGCCACTGGTCAAGCCAGCACGCCCGGAACTCTCGTACCGTCATGGTGACCACCGGGTTGGTGAATTCCACCTCGAGCATTGCGATCATCTCGTCGTACGACGACGTGCGCGACCGAGGCAGGCGTCCAAGGTTCTCGATGTCGTCTAGGATTGGGTAGATCTCGAAGTCCGAGACATCCTGGGACTTCGCGGCGATCTCGCACAGGCGCTCTCCGACCACGGCGATCGCCAGACGAAGGTTCTTCTCGTAGTTGGACCGGGCCTCCTGGAGGATCTCGATGTGAGTCTCCCGGTTGGAGCGCAGCTTCTTGAGGACCTCATCCCGGTCGATGGTCACCGTACGGTCACGGTCAGGAACAGTACCTCGGGAGTAGCGGGTGGCGTACCTGGGCTCATCCCGATCCTGCCGGAGCTTCTTGAAAAGTTCGGACATGGTTTTCTCTCAGTGGCATCTTCCGCAGATGTCGCGCGGACCGGAATAGTTCCGGATCAACCCCTTATGCGCGATTCTGGAGCTTCTCTGCGAAACAGGGGCGAAAGAAAGTGGGCGGAGCGACAGGCCAGCTACCGAGCGGGATTGCTCGGATTCACTGGCCTGTCGCCCTACTTGTGACTCTCGCTGTCACCACGCGCTGTTGCACCCTTGCCTGGGGCGGGGTTTCCCTCGCCGACACCTTTCGCCCAGTCAGTTGGATGGATTGAACACCGGAGATGCATTGCACTGAGCTCCCCGTCGAGGGTGCTTGGCCGGCCACGCTACCGGCTCACGTGGGGTGGGAGGGCCAGCCCGAGGGAGCTGACGGGTCGCTACCCCACGCGGCTGCGACCCTGAAGCACAGTGAAGTCTACCAGTCGGAGTTCCCCGAGTCCTGCGGACCGTTAACGGTCCGCTCGGCCTCGACCTCCTCGCGCCAGGCCTTGTGCTCGGCCTTGCTGAGGAGGGCGGCGATCTCATTGGACACCATCTGGAGGGCCAGGAGATCCATACGCTTCTCGCGCGGAGAGCCGGCGATCCCGTCGTGGCCGCCGGCCTCCGGACCCCAGAGCCCCTGCACGATGTCGCGGCAGGAGATCCCCTCGGTGGGATCCGCGAGGGAGATGGTGATCGAGCCGGTCCGCGGGTTGAACGCGGCCACTGCCTTGCACAGCGTACCGTCAGGCGTGCTGTACAGGTGGTTCACGAACGTCGTGGCAACGCGGAGGATCACGTCGTCGACGCACTCAACCTCGCAGAAGCTGTCGGCGTTGAGCTTGTCCTGCTGCGCCTTCCAGACGTGTCCGGCCTCGATGTGGTCCTCGTCGCCCATCAGGATGAGCCGCAGCGCGTCGGAAGCCTTCTGGACGTACTCGGTGATGTCGGTCACCTCGTCACGCGGCCAAAACACGCGGTTCGCCTGGCTCCAGGCCCACCAGGCGTGGATGTACTCGAGGTCCTGGTCGGACGCCTCGGCCTGGGCCAGCTTGTGCGGGCCGTTGACGTCGACGAACTCCGCCAGCGCCCAGAAGCTGTCGAGGCGCTCCCCGAAGAAGCCGCTCATGCCCATGGCGCGCAGACAGCCGCCGAGCGTGTCCAGGTCGAAGTGGGACACGCCGATGTGCCCCGTCTCGAGGACCGGGATGTGGGGGTTGTTGCAGGGGGACGGCTGGCCGCCCTCGACGATGTGGGAGCCGGCGTACTTGCCCTCCTTCTGGTGGTGGGCCGCGGTGAAGTTCAGCCCCTCCCAGACGAAGCTGCCGTACTCCGCCTCGATCGTGATGTTGGCTCCGCAGGTCTTGGCGAGATCGGCGGACGGAACGTGGATGATGGTGATGCTCATGGTGTTGTTCTCCGATGGAGTGGGTGGATGGACAGGAAAAGAGAAATATGCGCATAGAGCGGGTGAGTATGCAGGCCGCCCCCGTGAGGGGGCGGCCGTTGTAGGAGAGGCCTAGAAGCCGGCGAGCACCTGACCGAGCTCGGCATCCACCTCGGCCCCGTACTGGGCGCCGATGCGGGTACCGAGCTCGGTCAGCTCCGGCATGAGGCTCGCGCACTTCGCACCGACGGGGGTGCGGTAGAACGCGAGGATCTCCTTGAGCTCGGGCTCGGTGAACTNNGCCTGGGCGATGTCCACGATCATGAGCTCGGCGCGAGGAGCCCAGGCGTTCACCCAGGCCGTCCGGAAACGGTTCTGGATGTAGGCCGGGGCGTCGGCGAGGGCGCCCTGCTGGAGGACGACCTCGCCCTGCAGCTTGAACAGGTGGAGGAGCTGGGCGGCGTCCATCCCGCTGATCTTCATGATCTCGAGGGCGAGGGAGGACTTCCGGTTGAGGGGGACGTTGGCGAACATAGGGAACTCCGGGACTAGGGGTGATGCCAAATGGCGCGATAGAACTGGACTCCCTCAAAGGAGGGAGGGGTGCGATGCGGGGCTACCTACATCACGCTTGGAGGCTCTCCGGCGCAATCCGCTTACGGTGTCGCACACACCGCCCCGAGCACGGGGCACTGGGCTGGTTGCTAGTGCCGTCGCTGGTTCCGCCAAGGCGGAAGGCGACGGCGTAGCCTCCCCTTGTCACAGGGGTTCATCATCAGGGACTCGCCACCCCCGACTAGCTGCTGACACACAGCGCGGCTCTGGAAAGGATTGCGCTCCCCGCCGAGCCGAAGCCCGACGGGGAGCGGGGGCTGCTCTGCCGAAGCAGTGCCCAACTTCACCGGACGCGGAGCAGCCTCCACGAGCGCGTTACCGGTGCCTGCCGATCTCGGGCAGGATGAGGCCACGGACTGCTCCCAACGTCAGCTGGGTGCGGTACCGCCTGCGGGGTGATTCCCACAGGCAGGGTCTGGTGCCGTGACTCACCAGGGACGCCCGCTACATGAACGGGCGGATGTTGTTGATGGCCTTCAGCAGGTCGCCGAGGGCCTTGTCGTACTTGGAGTTGTTCTGGGCCTGGCCCTGCGCCTCGGCGGCCCACTCGGCCAGATCGGACGACGCGTTCCGGGGGTTGATCTCCTCGTCCTCATCGACCTCGGGGTCGCGGAAGGTCACGTCGACGGAGTACTCGGAGATCCGCACCTCCGACACGTCGTCCCGCTCCTTCAGCGAGCTGCAGAGCTCGACGTAGGCGTTGGCCTTCTCGACATCGGCGTTGGCCGACTGCTGCGCCGCCGCGAGGAGGCCGGGCGCGAGCTCCTTGGCCAGGTCCACGACCTGGTCGAACACGTGCATGCCGGCCGCGTTGTCGAGCTCGCGGAGCTTCACGTAGTTGTCCGCGCCGACCGCGTTGGCGATGGCGACCTGGGACTGGGTCCACTCGCGGATCAGGTCCTGGCCGCCGGCCAGGAGGCGGTTGATCGTGAACCGCGTCTGGCGCTCGCGGCGGGAGGTTCCGTCCTCGACGTCCGGGGCCTTGGCCGCCAGCGTGCTGGCGAGGTTGCCGCGGGACATCTTGACCTGCCTGCCGACCTCCTCGCGGACCGTACCGGAGATCGCCTTGGCGAGCTTCTCCACATCGTCGGCGGAGAGGGAACTGTTGCGGACCTGGTTGTTGTTGTTGGGGGTAGTGATGGGTCACCGTCCTGTGGTTCAAGGCGAGGATGTACTCCTCCCTTGCACTTTCTTATGGACGGGGAAAAACCTCTATTTTCACTTTTTCGCCCCTCTCAGCAGAAACGGGGGCGAAAAGAAGGAGAGCGCACGCGTCCGCGGCACGCCCGGCGCGACGCCTCCTTCTTCCGGTCCTTGGTCCTCGAGGCCTTCACGCCGCCCGACCGGACGATGACGTGCTGCTGCCCTCCACGGGCCAGATCCTCCTTTCGCTCCAGGCCACGCACACCCTTGGACGTGCGGATGCGGTGGTCCATCTTCTTCCTCTTCTTGCGGGCCATCTCTACTCCTTCTCTCGGATCGCCTTCTTGGCGGCTTGGCGGTTCTTGGTCTCGATGGCCTTCTCCGTGCGCGGACGAAGTTCTCCATCAGATTCTTATGGGGGGAAACGCGCCTGTCTTTCGGTCGTGCTAGGCTCTGGACATGGCTGGAACTCTCAGGTTCGAGATCCGGCGCAGGGGTGATGTTCTGCAGCTCGACTACGACCTCCTTGTCGAAGAGATCCCAGGCGGCTTCGTTCTGCAGGACAGGGAGTCCTACGAAGAGGCCGTCCTGTGGGATGTCGAAGTGGCTGAGGTAGTGAAAGTAGGCGGAGGCCCTACGCCGCTGACAGCCGTTCTTCTCGCACATCTCATTGACGAGAAGTTCGGCTACGAGAACTAGTGCGCCTGCTGCGCAAGCTAGGCCGGCTACTCTTCCGTCTCTTGGACCGAAGGCGAAGAAAAGGGGACGCTACTCCCCGCCGATGAGCTTCCGGCAGTGCAGGCACCTACTCTTGTTGAGGGTGCCGCAGTGCGGGCATCGGGTACGTTCCAGCTTCGCAACCGGAACTTGGAACACGAGAACGTCCCCCTCTTCCACATCCGGGTAGACCTCCTTCATCGCCTCCATTGAATCGAAGACGAGACACACGCCGGGATTCCCCGGCGGTGCCTGGAAGGAAACGGGTTGACCGATCGGGCTCTGCAGCTCGATGTCATCCCAGAGTCGGAAGAAGGGCGCCAGGTACAGCAGCTTCTTGTCAGCCATTGAGGACGCTGTCCCCGTAGGCCTCCCAGTCGTTGTCTTGGATAGCGTAAGCAAGACCGTAGCCGCAGCGACTGCAGTGCGCAGTCACCAGAAGCTCTGGGCCGTTGCTCTGGTAGTTGATGTCGACGGGATCGTGGCCTGTCCCGCACGGCTCAACGTAGTGCTCCGCATCCAGTCGCGCCCCTTCGCTCTCAGCAATCTCCGAGGAGGAGACGATGCGAATCTTCGCCATGGCTACGCCTCGATCTCGGGAACGTCGAGCTCGGCCAGGAGCTCTGCGTACACCTCGTCGTTGCCGATGTGGTTGCGGAGCTTGGCGGCCAGCTCGGTCATCCGCTCAAGGCGGCTGTAGAGGCTCTGCGCCTTGAGCTCGAGCTCGGCGACGCGCGGGTCTTCTCCCTCAGCCATTCTCATGGCGCGCTCCTGGACCTGGGCCTTGTCTATCCAGCGCTTGTGGTCGGCCTCCTTGGACTTCTCCTGGAGGGAGTGGATGTGCGTACAGAAACGCATCAGCTCGTCGACGCTGCGGATCTCGGTGTTTCTCGAGGCCTCGACCAGAGTGTCGTACAGGCTGGTTGGGGTCAGGCCGCTCAGCAGGGCAGCAGGAAACATGGACACCTCCTATTGGTTCCAACTCCTTATGCGGGAGGAACCTCTAGTATTACGTCTCTGCAGACGGCGTCTGGAACGGGTTCTCCAGGAGGTCACGCATGTTGTTGCCCTCTGCCGTGGCTGCTCGCGACACGGGAGGGGTGCTCACCTTGGAGCCTCTGATCTGAGGAGGAGTCAGAGGCTTCGCCGGTTTGACCTTCTTCGAGCTCGGCGGCTTCGCTCCAACGCTTTTGAACTTCGTCCTGAAGGGCAGAGCCGAGTCGGCCCACATGCTCTTCCTGCCAATGCTGGACCATGCGTAAGCTCGCTTCTCTTTCCTCCTTCGACGACCTCGAAGCCCTTTCTCGATCTGATGACCGATGTGAGCTCCTGCTATCTCTCCAGGGAGCCCATAGAGTAGACTTCGTAGGAACCGAGGATTCTTTCTCGTGATGCCGTAGAGCAGAGCTTCGCTGGCCGCCCCACCTGCGAAGCCACCGATAAGCTCGCCCGCAAGGGCGATCTTCTCCAGTTCATCAGTGAAGGCGTGGTAGACAGTAGGGGTCATTCCAGATCCGTGATTGCAAGTCTAACCCAGAGGCTGCCATGCCAATCTTCGCACAGGCTATCCCCGGAGAGTCAGTCGTCAACGACACGGTCAACGGTGCGTGGGAAAACCTGCCTCCGGAGGCCGCGGCTCTCTTCATTGTCCTGATCTTGCTCCTTGTGGGCGGGATGTTCCTCTCCTACACCTACATGAAGACCTACGGGGCGCGGGTGCAAGAGAAGAAGGATGAGAAGGTCGCTGCGCAGCCCCAGCCTGCTCCTCAGCAGACGTACGTTCCTGGGCTGAAAACCTTGAGCATGCTCAACAGCTTGAGGGGGTCAGAGGTGCGCGAGATGGCTCTGCGTGATGAGCCGAACAAGACGGGCGTGGACGCTGCCCAGGAGGTCAAGCTCGACGCGCTGAAGGAGCATATCCAGCGCCTCGAAAAGGAAGTCGACAACCTCCGCAAGTGGAAGGAGCGCAAGACCAAGCAGTGGATCGAGGACAACGCCACTCGCCAGAAAGAGGAGCGCCTTCGTACCGGCGACCTCATGCGCATGTCGCAGCGCATCGGACACCTTGAGTCCAAGGCCGGAATCCGCCCCGGCGGCAGTGGGATCACGATGTTCAGCACGGGAGATACGATTCCTCCCACGTCTTCCCAGGACAACGACGATGAGACTCTCGGGTGACGCCAGTGACCGTAGTGTGCGCTTGGTGCTACGACGGTCCTGTGACGGAGAGCCTGTCCCACGGAATCTGCCTTTCCTGCGAGAACGCTTTGCTGGACGACGACTACTACATCCTCGAGTGCGACATCAGGCCTACGGCTTTGGGAGAGGCGCTGCGTATCCAGATCCACAGGTGGGACATGGAACCCATGGGATGGGCCGAGATCTGGGACGTCTTCAGCACGCGCTACCCGGACAAGTGGGCTTGCCAGGTGTTCCCGCCCTATGTGATGAAGATCGACCAAGCGAACAAGTACCACCTCTTCGTGTTCGACCAGGAGCCGGTGGGCATGAACCTCTGCGCCGATCCTCCCAAGGGAACCGCACCTCCAGCGGAAAAGGCGCGGTAGACTGCCGGCGGAGGCCTTCATGATTCTTCTCCGTGACGGTTCGCAGTCCAAGGATCCACGCCTGACTCGGATGCCGTGGCAAGACCCGAAGTCCCTGGCCTACGGCATCACTTCGGTCTTCACCTCGAGGACAAAGCTGGTCACCAAGACCTGGCGCTGCAAGGATCACTTCGATCAGGGCGCCGAGGGTGCGTGCACTGGCTTTGCCGTGACCCACGAACTGGCCGCCCAGCCAGTCCGCATCGGTGGCCTGTCGAACGAGTTCGCGAGGGAGAAAATCTACTGGGAGGCCCAGAAGATCGACCCCTTCCCGGGCGGGGCCTACCCCGGCGCCGAGAGGTTCATGGAGGGCTCCACCGTCCTGGCCGCGATGAAGATCGCCAAGCAGCTCGGCTACATCGAGGAGTACCGCTGGGCCTTCAACGTCAAGGACCTCGCCCTGGCCATCGGCAACATCGGGCCGGCCGTGCTGGGCGTGCCCTGGTACGAGGGCATGTACCGGCCTCACGCCTGCGGGATGCTCCACCCGACCGGAGAGAAGGTCGGCGGTCACGCCATCCTGTGTCGAGGCTTCAACGCCAAGAAGCGGACCTTCCTGGTGCACAATAGTTGGGGGCCCAAGTGGGGAAACAACGGCACCGCGCTCATCCACTGGGATGATATGAAGGTCCTGCTGGCCAAGACCGGTGATGCCTGCATCCCGATGAAGCGAGCACGTCCGGAGGACTGACATGGTGATGACTGCATGGGAGGTCGCAGGCCTCGACAAGGACTACTGGTGCCAGCACGCGCTGGACATTCGGATCCGACTGGCTGCGGCCGGCTACCTCGGCGGCGACTGGGGCTACAGCCTCACCGCGCCGAAGGTGCTCTACGACATCCCCGACATCATGCGCGCGGACAAGATGGAGATCACCGAGATCCAGCTCCGTGACGGGGACCAGCGAATGACCAACTGCTCGACGCTCACCATGAGCATCCTGACGTCGGTGTACCCGAACGCGGACTGGGAAAGGGACGACTACGGCCAGCTCCAGGTCTACGCCGAGCACATCCAGGACAACCCCGACAGTCCGGTCGATGCGGTCGTCGAGGTCGGTGTCGGTGAGCGGGTGAACATCCTGGTGCCTGGTAAGTGGCACCTGTTCCAAGGCTGGCGCACCATCGACCACAGCAAGCCGCGCTACAGCGGACACGCCTTCCTGGTCCTGGCCGACTCCAGCGGGAACGTGGAGCAGATCCTCGAGGCCACGAGCCGGAAGGACGCGAACGGTCGCAAGATCGGACCGCGGTACAAGAAGACCTCCCTCGAGCAGCTGAAGCAGGAGTACAAGGCCGGCATCTACATGGCCGTCCTGAAGGAAGCTGCCTGATGCTCTCGGTCAGGCTCCCCAAGGAGCCACTCGACCCCGTCACCGAACCGGATGAGGTCGTCGACCTGGTCATCCGGGCCATCATCGCTGCGGAGAAGGCGATCCCGGGTCTGGAGCACGGACCGCAGCGCCTCGAGGCGGTGAGTCAGATCATCCGAGGGAACGTGAAGCTCGGCTGGTTCTACCTCGACTGGAAGTCCAAGCTCGTCGCCAGGATGATCTACGGCACCGTGGCCAGAGGCCTCCCAGAGAATCTTCGATCCACTCCTGGAATCAACGCGCGACGCTGAGGTAGGGTGTCCGCGCCGGCGATGGTCGGCAGCGACCGAACGTCCCTCCCATTCGTCGCGTCGGTCGTACATCCCTCCTTGGCGCCCAGCGACGCGGCGGCGGAAGCGGTCGCTGGGTGTCTTGCGTCAGTGGATGAAGGGGTTGGGCTTCCCTTGGAGCTCGGTGATCCGCTCGTTGCGGGTGCGCTCCCACTCGCTCACAGGGTCGGCGAAGTGCCAGGAGAGGAACAGCACCCGCTGTCCGGGCGCGAGCTCGAGGCCGTACATCCACTCCACGTAGAAGTAGGTCCGGGCGATGTCCCCGCGGATGTCGTCTGTCGGCTCCACTCGGCCATCCTCAAGGTCGCGCTCGAAGTCGCAGGAGCCGTAGTCACGTGCCTCACCGTCGATGAGACCGAAACTGTGGTTGCTTCGGTCACCGTTGATCTCCCCCACCGCCGGCGTGAGGTTGCTTCGGTCACCGTTGATCTCTCCCACCGTCGGCGTGAGGTTGTGCAGATCGCTGTGGAAGGTGTCGAACACCGGGTCGTTGTCCTCGCAGTAGCTCCGTCCACCGATGGCCCAGCAGTCCCTGGTGGCCCCGAACTCGGAGGCCGGGACGATGTGCTCGGCCTCCGTCCTCTTGGCCCGGTACGCGTCGGCCAGGACCTCGAGCCCGCAGCTCGACAGGTCCGGCACCTTCGAGCTGTAGGCGCACCCGCAGTAGAAGGTCGTCTCGTGGTCGAAGTAGACCTTGTTGTACATGCGCTTCTTCGCCGTCGAGAAGGACGGGGTGTCTGGAAGAACTGACTCGTGGGTCAGTTCTCCGCCAAAGGCTAGAGAGGCGAGCAAGATCAGCATGGGAGCTCCAAGACGGGGGCGAAGAAAATGAGTCGCGGGGGAGACGACCCGAAGGCCGTCTCCCCACCATCCTACGCCGCGAGCACCTGCGCCAGGATCTCCTCCTTCGACAGGGTCGAGTCGGAGTCCTGGATGTCCAGCGCCTGCTTCAGCAGCTTCCCGAACTCGGGACCGGGCTTCAGCCCCGCGGCGATGAGGTCACGCCCCATCACCTTCGGCACCACCGCGGAGGCGTCCTTCTCGAACAGCTCCACGTGGTCGAACACCCGCTGGCCCGTCTCGTGCTCCCAGTTGGGAGCGCCGCTGGCCAGGGAGCGGTCGCGCCAGGTGTCCCCGGTCGCGCACGCGTCGCACTGGCACATCCGGCCGATGAGCGCCAGGTCGCCGCCGTGCGCCTGCATCTTCCGGTGCAGACGAGCGTAGGCGCCCTTCTTGGCGTTCCCGACGTTCAGGTAGTACGGGTGCATGTGCAGGCCGACGATGCCGCGGACGAGCTCGATGAGCTTCTTGTTGTCCGTCATGCGCCGCAGGAACGACTCGGCCGGATCCATGCCGGCGTCGTCGTGCCCGTGGGACGTGAGCAGCATGTCCTCGGGAGCCTTGCCCGCCCTCTCTGCGACCTCCTTCACCCGCGGGTGCCGCTCCTCGATCATCCGCTTGGTGATCGTGGTGGACGGCTTCCCGACGTCGTGGAGGAACACACCGAACGCGAAGGCCTCGCGCTGGTGCTCGGGGATGAGGTCCCTGACCTCGGCCATCGCGTCCGCGGCCAGCAGGCTGTGGGTCCAGACGTCACCCTCGGGGTGCCAGTCTTCCCGCTGCTCGCAGCCGATGAAGGCCTCGATCTCGGGGAACCACTTCAGCCACCCGGACTCCCGCAGGAACTCCAGCCCGATCGAAGGCCGGTCGGCCTTCAGGAGCAGCTTGCGCCACTCCTCGTGCACCCGCTCCTTCGCCAGGAACGGGAACTGATCGGACATGCCGGCGATGAGCCGGCGGGTGTGGCTGTCCACGATCGGGGCCTTGCGAGCACAGAGCTGCATGGCCCGCAGAGCGCGGAGCGGGTCCTGGACGAACAGCCGAGCATCGGTCGCCCGGAGGATTCCCTCGGCCAGGTCGTCACGGCCACCGAACGGGTCCGCGAGCTCGCCCGTCATCAGGTTCACCGCCATCGCGTTGATGGTGAAGTCCCTGCGGCGAGCGGCCTCGCGGACGGTCATGTTCGGGTCCATCGTGACCTCGAACCCCTTGTGCCCGGTCCCGACCTTGTTGTCGGTGCGCGGCAGGTTGAGGTCGAGCTCGATGTCCTCGACGGTCAGCTTGATGATGCCGAACGCTTTGCCCACGGTCTTGGGCTCGAGGTCCGCGAAAAGCACCTCGAGGTCGCTGTAGCTCTTCCCGAAGACCTCGAGGTCCCAGTCCTTGGGCTCGCGGCCCTGGAGCATGTCGATGACTGCCCCGCCGACCAGGTGGGCGCTGCCACCCGCCTGGTCGATCCGCTTCGCGACCGAGATGACCTTGGCCGGGATGTTGTTGATGTTCATGTCATCCTCCACACGCCGTTGTTGCAGGTGTACCCGCGCTTCTTGAGGTCCCTTCGCGCCAGGCTGGGGTAGAAGCCGAGCTCGGGGTCCCAGCCCTCGGGGTCGTAGACGTCCTGCATGTTGCCGGGCGTGCCGACCTTGACGCAGAAGCCGCCCTCGACCTCGGTGATCTCGCAGTTCATCGGACTCACCGCGTAGGCCTCGAGCCGGAATTCCAGGTCGATGAGCTCGTAGGGGCGCTCGTCGACCGTCTTGTTGTTGGTGTTCATGTTGTTCTCTCCTCGCATTCGCACTCTTCGCGGGCGCAGCCACACTCGAGGCAGGCGCCTGCGACGCCGCCACCCGTGAACTCGATCACCAGGATCGGCTCCGGGGCGTTGGCGGGCTTGTTCAGGAAGGCATCCCGAATCCGCTTCCCCTCGGGGGTCCGGATCGGGACGTTCTGCAGATTGGGCTTCGAGCTCGAAACCCTTCCCGTGACCCGGCTCATCCGGGTCCTCGTGTTGCAGGTCGGGCAGATGCGGTACCAGCCCTGGATGTAGGTCTCGGTGCCGCAGTCGCCGCAGTAGTTCTTGCTCACTTGGATGCCTCCAGGACTTCGCGGCGCATGGCCGCCCAGGACTGCTTCCGCTGCTGGCAGAAGCAGATGTAGGAGTGGGTGACCGCCCGCAGGAGGATGGCCTCGTCGTGGGCCTGGTCCTTCTTGTTCGGGCGGAGCGTCACGTAGTTCGGTCCATCCCTATTGTAGAACTTCTGACACGGCTCGCGGTACTGGGTCAGGACCTCGCACAGCACGAAGTCGATCACGGAGCGGTACGCGTCCATGTTCTTCCGGGACGCGATGTACTTGAGACCCTTCATGTGGTCGTCGTCTTCGAGCCACTCCTGCAGGGTCGGGAAGCAGGTGTCGGTGAGGCCACCCTCGAGGGCGAGAGTCGTCTCAGCCCTCAGGACCATGCGCATCACTTGGCACCTCCATAGACGGCCTGCTTGATCTTGTCAGGGCAGGCGGGGTTCCAGTCGAGCAGGACCTGAACTTTCTTCAGGTCCTCGGGGTCGAGATCGCTGATCGGGATCCATCCGTCCTCTGTGAGGACGGAAACACCGAAGATGAGATCGTCGGTGAGGGCGACCTTTCCGTTGGTGAAAATCGCGGCCATTGGTACCTCCTGTAGAGTGGGGAAATGTCTGCTCCGTGAGCAGTTCTCTACACCTGCTTATGGGAGGTTCTGCCTCCGTCTTTCACTAGAGGCCCTCCATGCTCACCGCCTGCCCGTACAGGCGATTGATGATCGGAAGGCCCCAGGGTTCTCCGCCGACGAGGAAGTCCGGGTCCTCGTGCGCCGGCAGAATGCGCACCTCGACCTCGAAGGGCCGATCGCGCAAGTCGCGGGACTCGTTGATCTCCTCGACCGAGAGCCAGAAGCCTCCGATGTGGATGACATCCCCGACGGACATCCCGTGGCCATCGACGATCAGAGCGATGTCGCGAGGGCTGTCCCCCAAGCTCTCGGATGTCGCGGCGTAGTTCAGGTCACCCAGGCTGTCCCGGGTGAAGATGCGGTAGCGCATTTCTCACCTCCAGAGCCTTATGCGAGACTGGCGGTGCAGATTGCTTCAGGAGAAGTCATGTCCACGCCACAGCTGCCCTCCCCCGACAAGGCCCTCGAGGTCATGAAGGCCCTTGAGAAGATCGACGGCCCGATGATGAAGTCGAAGAAGTTCGTCGCCTTCATGACCATTCAGATCTGCGGTACGGCGATGATGATCTACGCCATCTACACCGGCCAGTCGGACTCGGTTCTCATGACCATCCAGAGCTGGCTGGGTGCCGCGCAGACCGCCTTCCTGGGCGTCCAGGGCTGGCACGACAAGCACGTGAAGGGCGCCAAGGCCGCGGCCTTGAATGGCAGCGTCACCAAGGCCCTCGAGGTCGACACCTCCGAGCTCGAGGAAGAGGAAGGCTGATGTACGTCATCACGTGCCAGGGCGGCGGGTTCAACGGCATCAAGCACGTCCCCGTCCTGGAAGGCCTGTACGCCGATCGGGTTCCCGACCTACAGCTCGGGGTCTCCACCGGAGCCTTGACCGGGGTGATGGCCGCAGCCGGGAAGCTCGACGCGTTCCGGAAGGCCCTTGCCGACGTGGATGATCCTCGACCCGTCGACGGCGTGAGGGGCATCATGGGTCTCGCGCTTGACGGAAGGGGTTGGTATGAGACGGATACCCTTCGCGGTCTCCTGAAGCAGCAAGTCAGGCTCCGAGGTCTGAAGACGGTCTTCGGCGCCGGTGTGACGCTGAAGGAAGCCAAGAAGTACCACACCTTCTACTCCGACAAGATGAAGAAGAACCGGAGGCTCTACAGCGCCGTCCTCGGCAGCTGTGCAGTCGCCGGCGTCTGGTCCCCGCCGCCGCGCATGAAGGTGGCCGGACAGGCCTACACCGTGGTCGACGGAGGACACATCCACTCCATCCCGCTCGTACCGCTGGAGTTTCGGGGGAAGAAGGTGACCGAGGTGGACGTGGTGCTCTCAGTCCCGATGGACCCCGAGCTCGACGAGTACGAAGAAAACGACGGCATGTTCGAGTCGTTCGTCTGGTTCCTGGAGATGGCCTTCGCTCAGACCCTCATCCACGGACTCGAGCATCTCCGTCGCATGTCCGACAGCGGCGTGAGGATCCGCTTCTTCGCTCCCCGCACCAAGGTCGGAGGGTATGCCAAGGCCGACCAGGATACAATCCTGGCTCAGTACGCCGAAGGTGACTGGATGCTCGAAAACCCAACGGAACTGTGATGCTGAGTCCGAACACCGTCCAGTTCTTCTGGGCTGAGCTCGAGAAGATCTCGATGGCCAAGGCCCTGGATCCGGATAGGGTTGCGGTAGGCATCAAACACGTCGTGGAGCGGATGATCGGAACCGGAGTGAACCCGAAGCCTGCGCGCGTCCCTGATATGGTTGCCCACGAGGACATCGCTAAGAGCCTGGCGAAGCGCGTCACGAACGCTGTGAGGAGGGCCGGGGGAGACACCCTCCTCATCTCTCGCCCGAAGCACGATCCGGTACTGAATGTGGGGATTGCCGGATCGCCGACAATGGGGAAGATGACCATCGAGGTCACCCCTACCGGATTCAAGCCCGGGACGTGGTTGACCCCTGGGATGAACAAGGGATTCAAGGACGACATCACCGGCGAGTACAAGTACCTCGAAGACCTCGCGACCACGATGAGGCGCTCCGGTATCCCGGAAACGGACATTCGTAGAATGGAAGGCGAAGTAGAGAACGCCTACCGGTGGGCCTCCGATCGGCTCGAGCAGCGTGCTGCTGCTCGAGCCGATCGGAAGCCGACAACTCGTGTAAGTCGAGGGGTCATTCGTCGTCGGAAACGGTGATCTCCTCCTCGGTCACGTTTCTGCGCTGGCCAGAGATCCGGATCCTGGTCAGGTTCCCAGCATCGTCGGTGATGATGTAGAGCCTGGCGTTGCGGTACTGGATTCCTTCCTCGTTGGCACCCTCCTGGTGCATGAGCCTGATGGTGGTGTCGAGGTGGACGATGTCTCCATCGGCAGACATGGACTGTTCGATGACGGGCTGAATGGACAAGTAGTCCAGCATGGTTTCCTCCTTGCTAGTTCTTATGCGGGCAAGCGCCCTCGTCTTTCGGCCGTGCTATCTTCAGCCCGGAGAGCGTCATGGACAGGAAGTACCTCATCCCCATCGCAGTCGGCGTCGGCGTCCTCATCCTGGTGCTGATCGCCGCGGTCTTGTTCATGAACGGCAGCACCGAGGAGGGAGCTGCTGCGGCAGCCGCAGCGGCGGCAACAGCCGAGGGAGTTCGGCGTCTGCGCAATGCCTCCCGTGAGGACCTCGACGAGGTCGAGAAAGAGGCCGAGGAGGGCAATGAGCGGGTCGAGGATCTGAAGGACGAGCTCGCCGCGGACATGGAGGACACTGACCACACCGTGGATGGCTCCTCGCTCTCTGACCTGGTCGACTCCGAGAATGAGAGAAACGCATGACCGACGTGGTGTTCAGTTCCTTCTTCGATGAGCTTGAGAAGATCGCCAAGCGCGGGCTGTGGGACAACATCCACGCCAAGCGTCGGAGGATAGCGGCCGGCTCCGGAGAAAGGATGCGTCGGCCTGGCGCAAAAGGAGCCCCCACCAGGAAAGCCTTGGAGCAGTCCAAGACAGCCAGCTCCGCCAAGGCAATGGATCAGACCAGCCGGGACATCCTCAAGAGCACCAGCAAGTCGGTCACCCAGGCCGGCAAGAGCTTCCGTACCAGCCAGATGGCGAATGCTACCAAGACCAAAGCGCAGGCCAAGGTGCTGACCAAGCGGGCTGGGATTGTGTACCGGGGCGTCACCTTCCCTGGCTACAACAAGCCCATCGCCTCAAACCGGAAGGGCAAGAAGAAGATGGTGCTGGTGAAGAAGGGAGGAAAGGTCAAGCTCGTCCACTTCGGCCAGAAGGGCTACCAGGACTTCACCCAGCACAAGGATCCGAAGCGCAGGGAGAACTACCTCAAGCGCTCGGGCGGGATTCGCGGAAAGGGTGGTAAGCTCACCGCCAACGATCCGTTCAGCGCCAACTACTGGGCGCGCAAGGAGCTCTGGTAATGCAGACGTTTTTCCTGATCAGCCTCTTCGCTTGCACCTCAGCGCCCGAGCCCGAGCCTGTTGACCTTCATGCGGACCTCTTGGAATCCGTGGAGGCCTGCAAGGCTGATGAGGAGTGCATGTCGAAGCTCAAGGCTTCGGAAGATCTCCTGGGCAGCTGTCCGTGGTACGAAGCCGTCGGCTGTTCCGCTGCGGTCGTTGCTGCAGGCGCTGCCTGTGTCGTGACCGAAGGTGAGGCCTGCATCGAGGCTCTGGAGCTCGTGGCCAAGATCGGCTGCTGCGACTGCCTGCCCAGCGGTACGGTCCAGGACATGTGCAAGGAGATTTGATGACGCCAGAGCAGGTAATGGCTCTGGCCTTCCAAGACGAACTGGAGAAGATCTCCGGTGCGTTCTCAAAGGCTTTCCGAGCAGCTTCTCCCGAGAAGGCCCACGAGATGATGTCTCGGATGTACCGCCTCCGTGGTCTTCCGCCTCCCCTCCGCGCAGCAGAGGATCTCGCGAACCCTGAAGTTCGCGAGCAGATCCTCAAGGGGATCCGCAGCACGAAGAAGGTCCAACTGCCGGAAGCAGCTCCTCGTGGATCCGCGCTGTGGCGGAGAGCCATGCAGGACATCAAGGCCGGCCGCATGTCGACCTTCGAGAGTGGCCTGTCCAGCGAGCAGGGAAAGAGCATCCTGCGGACAGGCCCCAGCACTCGAGGAGGGTGGCCCCTCCAGGAGAACATGCCGGCCGTCTTGGAGGCGCTCGACGATGTGTATGACCGCGCTCTCGACGCAGGCGTACACCGACGGGATGTGCAGCGAGGGATCACGAGCGGCCTCTACGCCGCGGATGCGGGAACATCACGCACGGCTGAGTACGCGGAGAGAGCCGCGAGGTTTGGCGGAGTCCCCGCAGCTCTCCGGTTTGAGCTGCCGCACTCTATGGCCCAGGCCGGGACCAACCTTGAGATGAGAATCCCACACCAGATCTTCAAGCGGTGGGCTCGGAACCCGCGGGTGGAGACTGTTGGGGGCCAACTCATTCAAGGTCGAAGGAAGCTCCCAGGATGATCGTTCTACTCACAGCCCTGGCTTTTGCTAACGACAACGTTCACGCAGTTGAGGCCGAAGAAAAAGTGGAGGTCACCGGACCCGCGGTCTGGATGACCGAGGGCAAGTTCCGGCAGTACGTCAAGGACAGCCGCCACCTCGAGTCCTGCCTCGAGAAGTTCGATCAGGCCTTGGATGAGGCGACCGCGGCGAACGAGCGAGCGCTGAACGCGGTGGAGATCGCCCGGGCGCAGTTCGACTCCGACGAGGAGCTCATCGCCGAGCAGGTCCAGACCATCGCCAACTTGGGCGCGAAGCTAGACGAACACGAAGAAAAGCTGATGCAGGTACGGCAGCAGCGGAACGTGGCCTGGGGAATCGCTGGAGGATTCCTGGCCGCGTCCACTGCTGCCGTGGCACTCACCCTGTCGAACTAGGCCGACCTGCGCAGGTCGGCGACGAGCTCCATCACCTTCCCAAAGCGCTCCCGCACCGGATGCTCCGACGGGATCTCACCGGAGATGAGCATGTCGTTCATCTTCTCGCAGAGCATCCGGATGTTCTGGATGCCCCGGTCGTCGAGGACGTCCGCATCGGTCAGCTCGCTCTCCACGTAGTGGAGCAGATCGGTGATCTGCGTCGCGGGGATCTCGTCCTGGCGGATGAGGCGGATCACGCCGACCTCGTCACGGAACAGCGGGATCTCGACGCGACCGGTGCGGAGGAGCTCCTCCAGGTCGTTGGGGTAGAGGGAGTAGGTGGCGATGGGGGTGAGGTGCCACTCACCGTCCGAGTCCTTCCGCATCGTGTTGATGCAGATGTGGCCCATGTAGTTGGCCTGGACCCCGCACAGCTGCCCGCGGTGGTTCTCCACGAAGTACTGGCTCTTGAAGTGTCGGCCGTGGCGGTGATCGTCGAGGGCCTGGATCGGGGTGAAGCTGTTGACGGCCCAGTCGGCGGGGTAGGTGAAGTTGAAGCTGGCCATGGTGTCTGTCTCCGGGAAAGTGCCAGAGGTGTGTTCCTCTGGCACTTGCTTATGGGAGGTTCCAGAGCCGTCTTTCACTTCTGGAGGAGCATCTCCGCCTCTTCGAGCATAGCCTTGGCGAAGGGATGCTCGAGGACGCGAGCGAGCTCGACCCAGGACAGGCCGGCGGCGTCTCCGAAGAAGCCGTCGATGAGGAGGCCGTCCTCAGACAGCTTGACCTGCGCGAACTCGTCGGTCTCTCCGGCGGCGCCGATTGCCTCGACGTTGATGCTGTAGATCTCGAACATCACTCGCCTTCCAGAAGACTTCGAGCCCAGCTAGGGACCTTGTCGGACCAGTGCCTGGCTCGAACCTCCGGGGTGATTCCGGGAACGACGGCCACATCTCGTGGAGGCCTGTTCGGCTTCGCGTCGATCCAGGCTGTCATCAGGCTCCCGCTCGGGCCAGGAAATGTGGTCCTCCAGCGCTCCGTGAACCTGCTTGGTCGGATCGGAAACATGTCTCCTTCCTCCCACCCAGGTCCGCTCTTGAAGGACTCGATGAAGAACGTCCTGACGGCGGCCAGGACGTGGCGCTTCTCGAGTCTCTCGTCGAGGGAGTTGAACTGGAACTGGACCGGGCTGTCGTAGGCCCGAGCCCTGGAGATTGCCACACCCTTCTTTCGATTCCAGTAGGGCGCGTGGGGTGGGCAGAGCGACCACCCCACGAGAACCCACTGCTCGGAGCTGTTGGTCTCCGAGAGGCGGTAGCAGATCGAGACACCTGCCTTGCCCGGCCTTGAGGGTGCCCCGTCCATTCGGCGAGGCGTTGGCATGGTCGAGCGAATGTGAATGAACTTTTCCATCAGTCTTCTCCCTCGACGGCCACCACCTGGACATCCAGGCTGCCGTCGAACAGGTCAGGGAACAGGCTCTCGTACGGAGCCTCGAAGTAGACATCGAGCGGGTGCGGCTCCTTCGGCTGCACCGAGACGCGGATCGCGGCGTTCAGGACACATGGGAGGTTCCCCCGCACAGCCCTGTCCACCGCGTCCATCGCCGATTCGGAGTCGACCACCTCTACGCCCCGGAGCGAGCCGGACCAGACGTAGACGGTCCGCTTCATGCCTCGGTGCCCTGGCTCGTCATTTTCTCGAGGTAGCCGATGCCCTGCTCCATGGTTTGAGTCATCAGAAGTCCCATGGCTTGGACGTTCGGGTTGTCCGAGTAGGACATCGCTCCTGCCAAGGCCTTGGACGCCTGGACCAGGTGAACCCCGGACTCGGACCCGGGAACGCTGCAGTGGACAGCCACCTCGGTCTTTTCTCCCTTGGACTCCCAGGTCACCATGACGAAGTCATCGACCTCGAGGTTCTCCTCCTTGCCGTGGAACTTGATGTTGAATTCAACCTTCTCCGCCATCTTCTTCTCCTCCGCGCTGCGTACAGGCAGCCTTCATGTTGTGGAGCAGCGCACCCAAGAAGGGGAGCGCCGCGATGATCGGTACGTAGTGCCAGGGGTGGAACAGGTGCTCCATCACTCCTCCAGGCCGAGGCTCTTCTTGGTGGACTCCAGAACCTTGTTGTCGATGTCCCTCACCATTGCGTCTGCCATCTCCTCGAACTTCTCGTGAGTGGTCAGGCCGTGCTGGATGAGGATGCGTTTGATGGTGGTGAGACGTGCCCACACCACGCGCTGCTTGTGTGGATTGAGGATCGCCTTGCGCTTGGCGATCCCCTCCACTGTTTCTTCAGACATGAAGAACTCCGTTGTTGAGGTTCGACCTCTTATGCGAGATCAGGAGCCCTTCTTCTGGACCGCGACTTTCAGAGCTTCGATGGCTTCTTGCCGGGTCAGCTCTTCTGGGACGTAGATGAGCTCTTCGAGATCTTCGATCTCATCGACCCCATGCGTACGGACGAGATCATCGGCGATATCCTTGATGCCACGGAGCTCGTCGAGCTCTGTTGCGTCCGCGCTGATGTCAGACTCGGCGAGGGTCATGCACTCGTAGGCCATCCCCTCCTCCCCCAAGAGCCTCATGACGTGGGAGAGCTCCCGGAAGACCCGGGAGAGGTGGCGATGCTGCGTATTGCCGGACTTCACTGCCTCTCCGAGCCCCATGATGGAGTCGGAGAGGCAGGCGATCTCGAAGTCGTCGTAGCGACCCATCTCACACCCCCACGAGCAGGTCGAGGGCCTTGCGGTTGAGGTCATTGCCGGTGCCAAACCACACCGCCTGCAGACGCTTCTCCCGCATCTTGTCCTCGTCCTTCCCGGCGCCGCGAGTCGAGCGGTGATGGGCCGTGAAGTCAGTGACAGCCTGCAGAGCTCCCCAGGCCGTTCCCTTCACACCAGGGATCTCGGTGCCAGGTCCAGACTCGAACAGCTCGGCGATCTTCTCCTGGATGTTCAGGGCGCGCTGGTCGCCTCCTTCTTTGATCGGAACCAAGGAGTTGAGGAACTCCCAGAAGACCTTGTCTCCCAGCTGCCGCTTGGTGAGCCTGTCGGCCACCTCGCTGTACTGCTCGACCTCGTGCTTGGCCAGACCAAGAACCTTCTGAGCGGCCTTCACCTTGGACATCATGTCTCCGGTGTGCCGGATGGTGACACCGGTCTTCGCGGTGCTGATGGCCAGGTTCAGGGTGTTCTGGCACACCACGCGGACGCTAGTGAACAGTGCCTTCAGCGGCATCCGACCATCGTGGCCGTTGACCAGGAGGATGTAGGGCTCGGTCACATCGCCAGGCACCGGCTCGATAACCAAGCCGGTGATGCTGGCGAGCATCCAGATGTGCCGACCTCCGTGGAGGGAACCTGCGGTGTGGTACTGGATGAGGTTCTGCGAGCCGGCCAGTCGGTCCATGAACTCGAAGGCCTCCGAGTTCTGGAGGACAGAGTAGCGGCCCTGCACCGAGCCGAGCACCTTCTTGTCCGTGACCCGGACGTTGAAGAAGTGCTCGTCGGTCATGCACTCGTGGACCTCCCCATCGGGATCCTCGTACAGGCCGATGGTCGGAATCTTGGCGACCTCCCAGTCGAGGCCAGCGGCAGTGATGGCATCTTCTGCCAGGATTGGGTGATCACCCACATAGGTTCCCAGGCCGTGCCAGGGAACCTCGTTGGCGTACATCATGGTGTCTACTTCAGCGGGCATCTTCTCTTCTCCAGGTGTCGTTGAGGATTTCGTCTTCGGAAAGGAGCCCGAGGCTTGCTTCGAGCTCGGGCGGAAGGGTGTAGGAGAGACGCTCTCCGCGAGAGAGGGCGTCGGACATAGAGCCTGGATCCTCGGATTCCGCTTCTCGGAGATCCGTGTGTGGGCTCTGCATGATGATGACTTCTCCGTCGGCGGGGAACCATAGCAGGATCCAGCTAACGTCAGCGGACACTTCTAGGAGTGCTTCGATGAAGTCATGCGACTTGGCGTTCATGACCATCCGGGTGGCCTCGTGGCTATCCAGATAGGCGACGGGGTCGCCCTCCAAGGAGGCCACAAAGGTAGACGACCTGTCCCTCACCTCCTCGAAGGTGATGTTCGTGTCGTACTGCTCATTATGGTCCCGGATGGCGCTGTTGGCAGCGTACCTCGGCAGCCGCCCGGCCTGGACAGCATCCACCACGTTCGTCAGGCGGCCGAGCCGCCGCCAATGGTCAAACGCGGACTTCTCTATCCAGCCGAAGTTCCAGTTCACCCATTCGGCGATCTCTGGACTCATCGGGTATCGGGTGAAACTAGCTTGCACTTCTGGCCTCCCTCTCTAGGCGACGTTTCTCGTCTTCTGCTCGAATTGCGGCGACGTGCTCGACGATGTCATCAGGCAAGACGTAGGTTGGGTACACTCCCTCCCTCTCCCCGTTGCCGAGGTCGCTGAATGCGTGGAGGCCGTTCCCGATGTCGTCGAGGTCGATGGAGCAGTTCTCTACGTTATCGGATCGGATGACGTAGATCGCATCCAGATCTTTCGCGTACAGCATGAGCTCCTTGATTCCCGGATCTCGGGCAAGGATCAGGTTGACCACGTCGTCTGCGTCGTCCCCCATGACGATGTGGTCGTACAACTCCTCGACCATGTCGATGGCGATGTCCACGTTGTCGCCAAAGAGGATCCACTCCGAGGCGTCCGAGTAGAGGAAGTCGTCCAAGCCGCACTCCCACTCGTCTTCGACGAGATCTTCCCAGCTTGGGAGAGGAACCCAACCTCCCAGGTCTTTCTCAAGCTGGTCGCACCACTTCCGGAACCTCTCTCGGATGATGTAGGGGTTTCCCTTCCCCTCGATGTAGTCCTGTCGCATCGCCCATATGGGCTGACAAATCAGGTGATGCAGGAGCATCCTGTTGCAGACGCCCCACTCCGATTCTAGGAGAGCAGATAGAAGGTCGTAGTCAAAGGAGTAGACTCCGATTCGGGGCATGAAACCTCCCGGTGTTACGTTTTGCTTATGCGTGAAGAAGGCAGATCCGTGCAGTAGGTGGAGGCGCGCATGTACCCAGTGATGAGCACACTTCGGCGCTTTGCGGCCTCGTACATCTACGTCCGGCCGGAGATGCTCCTGGAGCATGACGGAGATCTCCACATTCGCCTGGACAAGCCGTCGAACCCTCTCGACCTGGGAACAGGTAAGTGGGGAAACCCACTTGACCTGATTCCGGTTCTCGAGCTGAGGGCGTCCGGGCTCTCTTCCGCTGAGGTCGCAATCTCCATGGCGAAGAAAGAGAACGAGCTCGCGGACAAGATCCGAGCCCAGGACTCCATCTACACGATGGTCCTGGGCCCGGAAGAGGAGTTGGAGGTGGACCAAATCACCCGTGTCTGCCGCTACGCGGTCATCCAGGGAGTGTTCCGGTCCTCGGAAGGTAGGATGGTCCAGCTTGCGCCGAAGACCGTGACGAAGGCGAGGTTCAGGAAGCCGAACCGGTCGGTTCGTCTATGAACGCCTTGACGGGTTTGGTGTTGCGTCGGTGGATCTCCGCTACGCCTAGCTTCTCCAGACCCTCACGATGTCTTTGGGTCAGGTAGCCCTTGTTCTCGGCGAGACCGTATCCTGGAAAGTCCTGGGAGAGCTCGACCATCATCCGATCCCTCTCCACCTTTGCCACAACGCTGGCGGCAGCAATAGAGAGGGACTTCTGGTCGCCTTGATGAACGGCGATGTGGAAGAACGACAAGCGAGGCCTGAAGTTCCCATCGAGGACGATGGCCCCCTCCGCCCCGAAGCAGAAGCGGAAGGAGCCCATCAGCCGGTCGAACATCTTGTCAAGGGCCGGACCTTGACCCAACCGTTCGAGCTCCCGTGGGTGGATGAACTCCACCTGGGCGAACGTGGCCAGGTCTTTGATGAGCTCGTAGGTACGATCACGAGACCCCGGGGTCATCTCCTTCGAGTCCTTCAGGCCGGCCTTCTCCAAGGCATCCAGTACGGCCTCGTCCTGCGGTAAAACGACGCCGGCTGCTGCGATCGGACCGGCTATGCAGCCGGTACCGACCTCATCGATGCCGAGGAGAGGCCACTTGTGCATGGAGTCGAAGGTGCGAGGGCGGATCCCAGGGATCCGCCTACGGCGTCTGCGCATCTCTACCTCGTCCGCAGATACTGAAGGAACCTGCCTCGGATGAACTCGAAGGACTTCTCGTACATGTCGCCGTCCGAGACGTGCCGCCAGAAGGGCCGACCGAACATCTTGTCCAGATCCTTGCCCTTCGGGATGTCGTAGCCCAGCGAGCGGCCCACCATGAAGCAGTAGGTCGAGACCTTGCTCCTCTGCAGATCCCGAACCGCGTCGGCGGTCCAGTTCATCAGCATGTTGGTGTGCACGAAGCTCCGCCGACCGCCCTTGGCGTTCGCCAGCCGGTACACCGGCATCCCGTCCGAGAGCACGAACAGGTAGCTCTGGTGCTTGCACCCCACCATGCTCTGCCCAGCCACCTGAATGGCGTGAGAGAGTGGCGTGATGCCGCCGGGTCCGGCATTGGACGAGGCGAGTCCCTCAGCATTCCGGGGGTAGCGGTAGATGTTGACCGCTCCCTTCTCGGTGCTGTTGAAGCCCATCACGTCCAGCTGGACGAACGGGAAGCTCAGCGCGTACTGGAGCACGCGGTAGAGCTTCTGGGCCTGCCGGAACTTGCTGCCGTGCATCGAGCCCGACAGGTCGATCAGGACCGTGAGGCGGAACCCACGACCCGTCTGCGGCCTGCGGTAGCAGATGAGCGGCTGTCCGGTCAGCTTCTGGTGGATGTACAGCGGCGGGACGAGCTCGTACCCCTCCGGCGCCACGCGCTTCCGCATCGCCCCCATCACCTTCTGGAAGTGGCGCTTCCACTTCTTGGCGATGGCGAGCTCTTCGGGCGTGAGGTCGTAGGGGACGATGTCGGCCTTCTGGACGTTGATGAGGTTCACCTGGGCCTTGACGTTCTTGGTCAGGGCGCCGTCGGGGTTCTTGGCCTGAGCACGGATGATGTCGTTCATGCTCTTCTGGAGGCTCTGCACCTGGCCGAGCTGGTCGGCCTCCTCCTGGTCCACGAAGTCGAACACTCCGTCCTCGTCGTCGAGGTCGATGTCGAGGATCTGAGAGACAGCCTTGTGGATCTCGTCTGCCTCCTTCGCGCTCGCGGCCTTCTTGGCCGCCTCCGACTTGTGATCGAAGCCCGCGTTGTCGTTCTCGAACTTGTTGCTCGGCCTGGTTCCCTTCTCCATGTCGGTCAGGGCCTGGACCAGATCGAGGTCGTCGTCCCCATCACCCTTGTCGGGCGTGCGGTCCTTGACCATGTTGTCGACGTCCTGGTTGTCGGAGAGGGCGTTCGGGTCGGGCTCGAGGTCAGCTTCGTCATCCACATCGAGGTCGCCTGCAGCACCCCAAGTCGGCTGCTGCTGCTGTTCCTGCTTCTGCTGCTCCGCGATCTCCTTGATGATGCCTTCGAGGAGGTCGCGGACGATGAGGAGGCAGGCCTTGAAGGACTTGAAGTGGACCTCATGCCCGGCCTGGACGATCTGATCTCGGAACTTTTCCCACTTCGAGCTTTTCGCGTCCTGACCAAGCGTCAGCAGGATCGCGTAGGTGAACAGGTGGTCGATGTCCCCGTCCCGGTACTCGCTCTCTGCCCGCTTCATCATCTGCGGTCCGATCTCGCCGTGGTACCACTCCTCCATGTCCCGACCATCACCCGGGTACAGCAGCCCCCAGAGGCTGTTGACCCGGATGTCGTCGAAGATGTTGATGAGGAAGCACAGGTCGTCGACCAGGGCCTCCTTCACCGGAGCGGAGAGGGTCTTCCCGGACTTCTTCTCCATCCTCCGAAGGAGGGCGTGGACGAAGGCCAGGCGCAGGCGGATGTTGCTCTTGAAGTAGATGTGGGACAGCTCGTGCTTGGTCGCGATCCGACGGTTCGGGTGCATCTTCGGCAGGAAGATGTTCTTCCCGTCCGTTGCGGCCCGCACGATGCCGTCGCGAGGACCTCCCGCCTTGAGGCGGAGCTCGGGCTTGGACAGGATGCTCCGAGCAATCCCAACCAGGTCGTAGCACACGCTCATGTCTTCGGTGTAGGCCTTGTACTCCGCAGTGAAGTCTCCACCATCGTCGAACATGGCGGGCCACTTCTTCCGCGGCGCATTGACCTTTCGGTTCTTCTGTTGCAGGGGCATGATGTCTCCTAGGACGCCTTCTTCTTGTTGGCGTCCTTGAGGCGGGTCTTGAAGACCGCATCGATGCGGTCGATCATGGTGTTCCTGTCCGTTCCCTCGAACTTGTTGGCGAGGGTCTCGAGCGCGAACGTCACCGGGGAGCCACCGAACTTCAGGCGGTAGTACCCGGAGAGGAACAGGACCAGGTCGCGGGTGGACAGGCTGTAGTCGATCGCGGGCGCGCGGCTGTCCTGGGCCACCTGAACGGCCTTGTCAATGAGGTCGGACTCCGCCCAGTCGCAGACCGTGCGCAGGATCTTCTTCTCGTTGTCCGGCTCCGGGAAGTCCACCTGGACCTCGACGAACCGGGAGCGGAGGTCATCGTTCAGCGTGTAGACGCCGCCGTAGCCGGACGGGTTCATGCTGGCGATGAAGATGATGAGGCAGTCCTTCTTCAACCGGAAGAAGCGGTTGACATCCGCGACGTACAGGCCTCGCCGCCAGTCGGTCATCCGGTTGAACACCTTCTGGGCGCCGGGGGTCAGGGCGCTGATCTCCTCCGCGACGAACACACACAGGCCGCACTCGTTCGCCAGGTGGATGGCCGAGGGGAAGGGGCCGGGCACGAACGGGGTCTCCCCGCCGGCGACCACGCGGGAGGAGCCCACGAGCATCAGCTCGAAGGTGTCCTCGGAGCAGTCGAAGGTGACCAGCGGGACTTCCTTGCCGGTCTTCTTGGCGAGCTCGACGGCGACGGTAGCGGAGAGGAGGGACTTGCCCAGGCCGTGGTGGCCGTTGAGCAGGATGTTGGCGGGACGCCCGAAGCGGGCGGAGGGGTCGGTGAGGATCATGATCTTTTTCAGCAGACCCTCGACGTCGACGTAGGTGTCCTCGAGCTCGGGGATCATCTCATCGGCGCTGGGCCACAGGATCTTGTGGTCGGACATGGGTTCTCCTTGCGGCAGAAGTTTGGGGCCGCGGTTGCTTATGCGGGATTCTTCGGCGCTACCCAGGAGGGGCAACGCTGCATCTTGCCGAGCTCGATGACCATGGCGTTGGCCGATCGGACCTCGTCGGGTGTCGAATCCCCAGAGCAGTTGTGCGGCTGGGGGTTCATGTAGTCGCAGGTGTTCGGCTCCTTGCCGCACCGCGCGCAGTTGTTGGTGATGAACTCGGACCATCTTCCGGGGATGGAACTCTGATGGACGTGGAGTTGTGCCGAGACATCGGCCATGTCGTTATCCAGTCCGAGTCGCCCTGCGAACTCCTTGAGAAGTCTGGTCAGGGCGTAGGTGGTGAGGAATACAGGTTTTTGGTTCACGCTCTCTCCGAGGCTGGGATGTACGAGGAAGTTCCCGAAGGGTCAGTCTGCTTTATGGACTCGCAGCGTATCTGCGGATCCGACTGCAAGGCGTTCAACAAGAAGACTGAGGATTGCAAGCTTCTGGAGCGCAGCTCCACGGTCTCAAGGGCCCTCAAGCAGATGATGAGCTGGCTCGCCCAGGCAGATCCTCCGCGCATTCGTTGAAGACACTTCCATGATGGCAGTTGACTTCTTCACACCACGCGGTATGATTTGACCCAGCAGCACGACAGGTACAGCAGCTCGAGGGCCCACCGGACGCGTCCGGTGGGCCCTCAGCCATTTCAGTCCTCGTCGTGCCGCAGGAGTCTACGCTGCTCACCAGCCTCCAGTCCGCGCCGGCGGATGGTGGTGGCTGCGTCACGGAGCTGCTCCCGGCGGACCCCCTCTCCGAGGGAGTTGACGTGCTGTCGGAAAGTCTCCAGCCTCTCTGACCCAGCTTCCTCGAGCATCTCCCACACCTTGTCTGGCGTGACGCCGGAGTGCGGACAGTTGGCCATGCAGCCTCCCTTCTCTCCGTCTACGCCGATCCAGTGAGGACAGCTTGGGCGGGAGATCCGGGACTCCTTTTCGTCGAGGTGGTGATGTGTCTCCGTAGCCATAGCCATCAGGCAATGGTTGCAGACGAACTGCCAGTTCCTGTCTACCATCGAGCCGTTGACACACCAGAGGTTCTCGCCGCAGTACCTGCACGAGTTCAGCTCGCGGCCAGTGCAGATCATGACATTCGGGTCCAGCAGCGTGTTGTCCCATCGGGAAAGGTAGGCCACGCCGAAGTCGAACACCGAGCTGAACACCTCGTCCTGCATGTAGATCCAGTTCCGGCCGTACTCGTCCAAGATCCACATGAACGTGGCGTACATCGACATCTCGACGAACTCCGGCGGAGGAAGGAACTCCGCGGCCTCGGCCTGCGTCCTCTCCTTCTCCTGCCAGTAGACGGAGAAGATGTCCTGGAGCAGGTACTGGCACGCCTCGGTCCGCTCCTTGGGGGTCAGGCCCGGGTTGGCAATCCGGTAGTCGAGGAGGTTCCTGTCGGCTTCCTCCTTGAACACGACGAGCTGGTCGGGGTCGAACTCGTACCCGTCGTACTCGAACACCCACTTGTAGGGCTCGTCCGACTCGAAGATGCCGGTGTTGCGGAAGATCCACCAGCCGCAGATCATCACCCACTCAAGGGTGCCGACAATGGCCAGCGGAATCCAGTGGTCTGGAAGATGGTCGACTTCCACGCCGAAGTCATCCTTCAGCATGTCGTGCACGTAGAGCCAGACTCCCGGATCGGGGAGCCATCCTGCTCTACGCTCAGCACCTGAAGGGGGACGACGAGTGAGAAAATTCATGGCGGTCTCCTGGTTGTGGTGGATTCACCTCCTTATGCGACAGAACTTCCCTACCTTCCAAACCTCCCACAGCTTGACAGCCGTGGTGGTTTAGCTGTAGTTCTTTCTCATGGATGACAGCTACTGCTCGATCCGGGAAGCTTCCGAGATCCTCAAGGTGAGCGAAAGCACTGTCCGACGTCTCTTCGATGAGGGGCGCTTGGAGGGTGTTCGCACACCTGGGGGGCACAGGAGAGTCCTGCGAGAAAGCGTCACCAAGCTCGAGAAAGAACTACTTCCAGGAATCCGCTTCTAGGAGAGCCACATGTCCCGCGAACAGAAGTCTTGGCCCGGCCCACCCGCCGGCGTGAGCACCACCGATGGCCGAGGAGGTCACCAGTCCATTTCCGTCGAGGCTCCGAAGAGGAAGAAGGGCAGCGGCCGTCGTCCCGAAGCCGGAGAAGACCCGATCGCCAACCTCGACGCGTACCGCCGTGTCGAGGGGGCTGCGAACCCTGCGGGAACCGGCAACGTCCAGCGAGACGTCCGCATTGGCCGGATGCCCAAGACCAAGCGTCCTCGGCGCAACATGGCTTCCTTCCACTCCATCGATGGGGAGACCTACACCTTCCGGACTCACCAGCCGAACGGAAAGCCGATCGAGCGGCGCAACGAGCTCGCGCTGTTCCTCGCCATGCGGGAGGTTTCTTTGGGCGGTACGGCCTTCCCGGTGTTCGAGGCGTTCAAGTTGAAGATCGCCGATGCGGACGGGAAGCCGTTCTTCCCGGTTCCTCCGGAGTTGCTCAACTCCGCCGTGTTGGGCGAGGAGATCTACGAGGAAGAGGACGCTGGCTTCTCGCTCGGCGAAGAAGGAGACTGAGGTGTTTCCGCAGCGCTTGGATGTTGACCTGGCCTTTGAGGCATTCAGTGTCTCCGCCTCCATACCTTTGGCGCCCGCTGAGCGGGCCTACCGAAGGTTGGCTGAGCGGAATGCTGTGTCTCGAGCTCGGGACGAAGATCCAAGCCTGCGGCCGTGCCTGAAGATTCGAGTCGTGTGTCCAGACTGCTCGGCCCCGATCTACTACCTCACGGCCTACGCCCGTGACGGCGAGTGGCTGCGTGGGTGCCGTAGGTGTCGACACGAGTTCCCGGTTGAGGTCTGATGAGCAAGCCAAAGCCAGGACCTCGTATTGGCCAGGCCAGTAGGACCAGGAAGAAGAATCACCAGAAGTTCCGCGGGCACCGCACGCGGACAGTGGGGCGAGCAGAGCGGAAGCTTGGCGGCTGCGTGATCACCAAGCTTCAGGTCAAGGCGGTCTACCACCAGATCCTGAGGAAGCTCATGCTCAACATCTCCGGCCCCAGTGCACCTGGGAACAGGGGGCCGGGGATCTCCCTACGGGAGTCCTATGACTGGAAGCGCGACAAGAACGCGGATGGCTCGGTTCACCGATTGCTCAAGAAGCGCCTCGATGAACTAGAGAAGCAGATCCGCGGGAAGGCGTTCCCGGAGAAGGACATGTTCCTTGAGCTCTGCTGCAGCTCCAAAGACTCTATAGAGTTCATGGAGAGCGTCTGCAGCTCCTGCACGTGTTGGTACTGCGAGTTGTCTCCAGCCGAATGAGCTATTGTGCGTGTGACACGGAGATCTCATGCCAGCCCCAGGCCAACGTGCGAAGTTCTTGAACACAGTCGACCGTCAGATGGCGGACGACCTGCAGGCTCTCTACAGCATCGAAATCTCGGTGACCAAGTCTCCGAAGAAAGGCGTGAAGTGCGGAGCTATCACTGTGTTTCGCCTCAACCACATCGACATGGACTTCGCCTCCAAGCTCGATCCCAAGAGGTACGACCCCTCTGTCCTGGAGCGCGCTCAGGAGATCGAGGATGAGATCGGGAAGCAGACCGAGGTCATGCACATGGATCCGATCTACTTCCGAGAGACGGATGGCCAGTGGCTTCCCTGGGCAATTGACCGGGCGCTGAAGCTGTACGACCAGTTCGGCGGCAACGCGAGCATCTCGCTGAAGTGCCAGAAGCTGCGGATCCGGGTGAAGAGGAACATGAAGGAGATCGCCGCTTTCCGAAGCTCCCCCGAGCAGCTGTTCCCTGTCGTCCGAGACATCGACCAGCTGCTCTCCAAGGACTTCGGGTTTGATCCGTGGGCGCAGGTGATCCGGCGAGGCGCCATCAACGCCGAGAAGAGCAAGCTGTGAATCTCGGAGTCTTGCTCGCTCGGCTACAGCAGATCCAGCTCCAGGCTGCGGTCTGGGAGGAGCTCGTGGCTCATCTCCGCAAGGCGGAGGAAGGCGAGCTCGAGATCCCAGTAGATCTGGAGGACGGTCGAGTGCCGCTCGAGGAGATCGAAGCGGTTCGGAAGGTTGTGGAGCAGAAGTGGCAGAGCCTCCTGGAGAAGCTGGAGGCAGCAGAAGAAGTGGAGGTTCCTGGTGTCGAGCTCGACGATGATGCATCTCTCGATTGATCCCCCTACCGAGAAGAAGGGGAAAGCTCTGATTGACGAGGTCATCGACCCGGAGATCAAGAAGTTCGAGGAGTGGTTCTCCAAGCCGGAGGCAGGCAACAGCCGGCTGACTCCGATGGAGCGGGAGGTTCTGCGGTCCTACCTCTACCAGAAGGCTACTGGTACTCTCTGAGGAAGATGATGTCTCCAGAACAACTGCTCGAGCACACGGTGCGCCAGATGACCGACCTCCCCGACCAGGTGGAGATCGAGTCTCACGTGACCTCAAGCACCGCGGTATTCGACATTCGGGTCGCTGACTCCGACGTCGGGAAGGTCTTGGGCAAAGGAGGAGCTCACGTCGATGCCCTTCGCCTCGTGTTCGGTGCTATCTATGGGAAGCACAAGAAGCGACTTCTTCTGCATGTGATCGACCCTCGGAGGTAGCCCATGTACCCGCCAGGCTACGGTGGAATGCCACCGGGATACGCGCAGCCTGGCTACGGGTACCCGCAGCAACCTGGGATGTACGCTCCGCCCCCTCCGGGGATGATGGGCTACACGATGGGGTCTGCGCAAGGGCAGCCCGGAGCCACCGCAGCTGGCGCTTCCCTGTTCGGTATGGGGGCTATCAATACAGCCCTCCAGGCACCGGGCATGGCCCTTGGAGCGCTCGGGACTCTTAGTATGGCAGCGCCCATCCTCCGCTACGGGGGCGGTGCTCTCCCTGGATCCCTTGGTACAGGGATGCAGGCGATAGGAACCGTCCTCGATGAGCTGGACCCGATGTCCTTGGCGTTTCGGGCCATGGGTGGGGGAGCAAGAGCTGGCGGGGCGGTAGGCAACGCCCTTGGCAATGTTCGAAACGTCGGTGGCGCAGCGCGTATGGGCATGATGGGTGCCGGAATGGGTATCGGCAGCATGGCAGCTGTCGGCATTCCCATGGCCGCTGCCTACGCCGGGTACGAGGGGGCTCGTTTTGCCGGGAACCAGATAATGACTGGGGCTCGGCAGTCGGTTCAAGCACAGACGTTGATGAATCAGATCAACGTTCCGGGCATGACCGGTGCGGGCGGCGGCGCGCAGATGTCCAACATGATGCGGGACATGTCGCGCGACCTCGGAGTGAGCTTCGAGGACGTCGGCCGGTACGCGAAGGAACTCGATCAGCAGCGGGTATTCCAGACGGCCAAGGACGCCAAGGAGTTCCAGCAGAAGTTCAAGTCGGTCATGAAGGCGGTGAAGGACATCGCCAAGATGACGCAGACCACGGTGGACGACGCCACGGCTATGTTCTCCGACCTGCGTCAGCAGGGCTTCTACACCACCGCCGACATCAAGGCCCAGGCCGCGTCCACGCGAGCTCGGGAAATGAGCACGGGCATCAGCGGTGCGACCTACAGCGCGATCGGCCAGGCGGGTGCGCAGACCGCTCGTGCCATGGGTATGCGTGGGCGCTACGGAGCCGAGGCTGCGCAGCGGTCGGTGGCTGGCGTCGCCATGGGTGTCCGCTCTGGGGCCATGGACGAAGAGATGGTCATGGAGATGGGCGGGACCGAGGCCGTAGGCATGCGGCTCGCCCAGCGCCAGATGCAGTTCTTGGGAACTGCTCGTGGTCGCGCCATCATCGCTGCTACCATGGGTCGGGGTGGTGCGCCCGACACCGAGCGTCTTGGGCAGTTCCTCGGCGGCGGCATGACGATGGAGAACCTCGTCAGTACCGCCGCGGGTCGCGGCCTAGGGGTGATGCAGCAGGCTGGGACTCGCGAGGCGCGCGAGAAGTTCATGCCATACGCCTCGATGGCGATGGTGCAGATGGCTGCCTCGCAGCAGCAGCAGCTGTACGGCCGCACGGACCAGGCCGGTACGCTACGCATGATGCAGACAATGGGCATGGGTCGGGACGAAGCCCAGCTCATGTTCCAACAGGCCATGGGCATGGGAGAGCAGCTCCGGCAGGAGCAGGCCGCCAAGACCACGATGGCAAACCGGGAGCAGGCCGCAACCCTTCGCCAACAGACCTCTGTGGTAGGGCAGGGCCGGCGCATGTTCCAAGCTGGAGTCACCGACCCACTTCAGAGGACGGGCGCCGCCGTCCAGGACAGGCTGGCCGGCACCTACACGCGGTTCATGCAGGACATCGGCGCTGCTCCTGTTGAGTACAGCACAGGAGGGGAGGCCACCCGTCGGCGCTTGGTTGGGCTGACCGCCGGGGATCTCAGCCTGAGTCCTGAGCAGGCTGCCAAGGAGCGAGAGCTTGCGGCGCTGGGCCAGACCGGAAGCTTCGGCACGCAGACCATTCTCGGAGCCGCCGGCCTCCGAGGAGCTAGAAGGGGCGGCCTGACTCGGGGTAGGTCCGGGACGATCCTCGGAGGCCTCAGCGCAGCAGAGCTACAGGAGGCAGAAGCCGGGATGGCGCGGGGCCAGGACATCCGGTTCACTGAGGACCGGATCGCTCGCCTACAGTACGCCCGAGAGGTAGAGGGGCGGGATCTCGGCGGCATCGACAGCTTCGGCGGGGCTCTGGAGAACTTCGGACGGGCCGTCCGTGGGGATGTGACCAGGGGGTATCGGGAAGGCGGGATCATGGGAGCTCTGGGAGGCCTAGCATCGGGGCAGAGTCTCCGGACGCAGGCCCTTCAGCAGTCCATCGCAGTCATGGAGGCCGCGGGCTTCGACAAGTTCCAGGGCGCAACTGTCGAGGACATCCGCAAGGGTGGGATCGGCCAGGAGCTGGGCGTCATCAACGCCGGCATGCGTCTTGCCGCCGAGGCCGGCATCGAGTCCCCCCTCGGAGCGATTCCCGGGCTTGGGATGTTCGGGATGGGGCAGGCCGAGCAGACCCGCCGAGGGTCGGACGTGGTTCGAGGAGCGGTCACCGATCTGTTCGGTGATGCGCGAGTTCGCGTGGGATCTGAGGTGGTGGGGGACATCTTCTCCGCGAAGGGCCTCGCCAAGGGCGTACTCAGCGGAGGAGGCCTTACTGCTCTGGATTTGATCTCGGGGGTCGGCAAGGTTCTCGAGCAAGGAACTGCGCAGGACGCGTTCACCGAGAAGCTGGCGACCGATCCCGAGGCAGGAGCGCTTCTTCAGGAGTACCTCGCGGCGGAGGCGGAAGGAGCCGACGACTCTGTCAAGATGCAAGCACTCAACGCCCTGAAGGAGAGGCTGGGTTCGGAGGCCGAGTCCTTCATGCCGCAAATCTATGCAGCCTTGGCGGACGACGCACCGGGAGGCAAGAGAGAAAAGTTGCTCAAGTCCTTCGGCCCCGGCGGGGACATGTCCAAGTTCCTCGACCGGGCGGCCTTCGGCAAGGCCACGGAGGGTAAGAGGACTCGGATCTCGAAGCTCAAGACGGCCGATATGGAGCGTAAGCAGAGGTACTCGAAGGATATGATGGGGAGGATCAAGGACCTGAAGACCACCATCTCTCGAGAGCTGGCGAAGGGCGACCGACAGGATTTTGGTGTCCAGGCGGCTGCTGTCCAGACCTTCATCAGGCAGGCAGCTGTCAACCGGGACATCGATCCCGAGGAGATGAAGGCCCTTACCGAGATTTTCGGAGTCGAAGGCGCGGAGGCCGGGCAGGTAATGAGGGATGCTCTGTCTGGAAGGCTGAGCAAGGAGCAGCAGAAGAAGTACAGAATCAGCGACGAGGAGCTCGAGGGAGTCCGTTCGGGAGATACCGAAGCTCTCCAGGCCATCGCCGGCAAGTTGGCGATGGGCGCCCTCCAAGCTCCCGGCGGGACCAAGGCCGAGGAGGGATCTCCACAGGCCTACGCCGAGGCGAACGCCAAGTTCGTCCAGACGGTCCACGCCTTCCTGTCTGCGGTGGGCAGCGCCGGCATCAAGGGCGTGCCCGAGTTCCCCGGGCCGGGCGACAGTGGGAAGGAATCCATGGAGCAGAACAGCGTTGGGCTGTTCGGCTTCACGCTGACCTGGTGAGGTACTGATGGCAGAGTCGAACGAAATCGGAAGGTCGCAGATCGTCACCCGTGACGGCGTCGTCACCGCGTTGGTGTTCGACACTGTCAGTCCTGATAGAATCGGGAGGATGCTGTTCGAGGGTGCCGCTGCGGCCAGGTACGGCAAGCGGGATGACGACACTGCTCTTGTGAGCCGGGACGTCAAGAACGTCCTCGTATTCCCATTCTCGGAGCTGTAGATGTCGATCGTGCTTTTGCAGAAGGACCCTTTCGTGGCGCTTGAGGAGCAGCTCGCGGAAGATCCCTACGCCCACAATGCCAACGTCCGTCGTCCGCTGTATGGCATCTCCGAGGTCAAGATCACCGACAACCCCCGGTTCGCCTTCCTCTCCGTCTACCAGGACCAGGAAGGGCAGGAAGGTGCACAGCCCATCAGCCTCATCGACTCCTCGGCGCCAGGCGGATTCTCCAACGCCAACCACAACTTCATCCTCCAGTCGGTGCAGGAGCAGAGGTCCGAGAAGGTGCAGGTCATCGAGACCTTCGGAGATCACTTTGCTTTCTTTTATGGACAGAAGCCGATCATCATTGGGGTCAGTGGCTTCTTGTTCAACACGGCCGACTTCAACTGGAAGAACGAGTTCCTTGCCAACTACGACCGGTTCCTTCGAGGAACTCGCTGCGCCGAGACTCGGACCCGCGTGTTCATGGGCTGGGATGACGTCCTGGCCCAGGGCTACATGCTGAACGTCAGCATCAACTACGACAAGGACCTGCCGAACGTCGTTCCGTTTCAGTTCAGTCTTCTCCTCACCAAGCCCCCGATCGACCTTAGCAACGCGGCGGCTCCGCTGGATACGCCTACGTCTGACCGTTCCGATCCGTGGACCTACCGCTCTCTCGGAGACCCTTCCTTCGATACGAGAACCAAGGCCGGGCGAGCGCAGGCAGAGCTTGCCGCCGCCTTCGACGAGCTTGAGGACGTCCTGGAATCCCAGGGATTCGATGTGCCTGACACCAACTTCAAGCCCGAGTACCTGACCCAGCCAGAGTCCTCTACTTTGGTGACTCTGGACTCTGTGGGGAACGTCAAGGTCGAGTCCGGGTCGGAGGACAACGTTCCGGAAGATCAGGAACCGACCTCGGCGTACTGGATCAGCGGTACCAACCCGGGCACCAAGCAGTGGAAGGACGAAGAAGAAGCTCTGCTGAGCCTGTCCGTGTCTTTGACTGCGGCGCAGACAGGCGCGGACCCAGTCACTACGAGACTGGCGCTTCAGCGAGATCCGGACTCCTTCCAGTTCACCAACCGAAATGACGCCACTCTGGCTATTGCCGAAGCTCTCGGCAGGGGTGTATCCAACGCTGCGGCTGTGCTCCCAGATGCACCTGATGTGGAGTAGTCGTGCTGAACGCGCAGAGACTGAATCTTCGGATGTTCATCGACGGGATCGAGGTCCCGGTGATCGGAGCTCGTGCGACCTTCACGGAGGGGCAGGGAGCGACGGCGGAGGCTCAGGTCATTGCGACGGACGAGATCTGGGACATCGAACCCCGGGCCTTCGTGACGATCTACTACTACGACAACTACGACTACGTGCAAGGACCGGGTGGTGATCCAAACGAGATCAAGATCGGCCCCTACGACCTCCGCCGGTGGAAGCTACTGTTCGCGGGGGAGATGGTTGGCGTCAGTGTGCAGAAGCAGTCGACTGGTCGGATGGCCAACATCGCCTGTGTCGACCACAGCAACTACTGGGACTTCGTCAAGCAGCATTACATCAACTTCCGCAACGGCGGGGTAGAGCTGTTTGAGGCGGCGTTTATGGGGGTTCGGCAGGACCGCCTGAAGTTCTTCGACGTCACAACGACTGGAGCTCACTCAAAGCTCTACATCTGGCTTACGCAGACCAAGGGTTCCAACGGGGAGCCGAACCTGTACTTGGGCGTCCAGCGGATCTTGCGGGAGATGTTCTTCGCCTCGAACGACTTCTACGCCCGGGCCTTCAACCGTCTGCGGATCGGAGATAGCATCGTTGGAGTACCGGGAGACGAGACCGCGGCGAAGCTGCTCAAGCTCCAGTTCTTCGAGAAGTGGATCAAGAACCAGGTCGGCGGTGGCGGAGGCATGGTCTCCGCCCGCCAGCTCGTCGAGCTCCTCATCGGCCCGGTGTTCCACACCTACGTCACGGTGCCGGCGCCGAAGTTCGATCGGAAAGGTACATCCCTCGGCATCAAGTTCGACTCGACCAAGGAGGCCGACCAGGCCCTGCTGAACAATGTGATCGACCGAGAAGGATCCTGGCCAGGAGCCTCTCTGAACTACACGATCATCAAGCCCGACACTTGGTTCCTGGCCCCGCCCCTCTGCAACGTCATCTTCCCGCACATGTACACGGACCTGACCTACGGGCGAAACTACTTGGCAGAGCCGACGAGGATGTTCCTCCGCACGGGCCTCGTGTTCACCGGCCGAGACAAGTGGCTGACAGAGCGGTTCTATGCCCCCGACTTCGAGGCGTTCAACGACCTGCTCTACAAGAAGGGCGGCTACTTCGACCGGATGTCGAGGACTCTGCTGCCTCACGAGACCTTCGTGGGTCTGAACCCGATGCAGACGTGGCAGTCCGACCTGGCCGCCTACGTCCAGAAGGGTGCGCGCAGGGACTACCTCTCGAAGCTCACGGACTACCTGTACTGGAAGTACAGGTTCGGCCCTCGGAGCATGAACGTGGCGGGGCCCTTCAACCCGAACCTGGTTCCTGGGTATCCGGCTCTGGTTATGGACCGGGTGCGGAACGACAGCGGCAGAGCACGCCACTACCTGGGCAATCTGCGCTCCGTTGTCCACTCCATCGACCAGACCGGTGGTTGGACACATATGACCCTCGCGGGAGCTCGGGTCCACGACGAAGAAGTCGATTTCGACGGAAAGGGTCGAGGCCTGGAGGCAATCACCAGCCGTGGGACGGACGGTTTCCTCGATGACCGGTACGACGGCCAGCGCATTGGGCCGGAGGTCTATGAGCCGCTGTTCGGCTGCGGCAGCATCTTCGCGCTCATCGACACGAACACGATCACGGAGAACGTCACCGAGGAGAGTGTCGTTCTCTCTACCCGCAACACGCCCACGGAAGAGGAGATCGAGGCCGAGAGGCAGAGACTTCTCGCGATCGAGCGGGAGGCGGAGGCACGAGCGGGAGGCACAGACGACTTCGGCCTGCCTCTGGATTCCGAGAGCCCCCTGTCGGAGGTAGGAGAGAAGAGTATCGAGGCTGAACTGCAGGACTTCATCAGCTTCTTCAGCATCTCCGAATCCTCTGTGAAGGAGACGACGAGGACTCAGCTGACAGCCGATGCCACTCTCCGGGCCGTGGAGAATATCGAGACCCTTTACCGGATCGCCTTGAGCGGGAATGACGTCCATCGCTTTGCTCAGAGGCTGACTCATCGACCGAAGGCGATGATGCTTGAGATGATGGGTACGAACTTCCAGGTAGGGGCCAACACCTTCCAGGAATCGTTGGCTCTCCTTGATCCCGCGCTTCTTCATGCGGACCCGCCGCTGTTCAACAACTCCGGGTTCTTCGCTGCAGCCGTCGATCCAGAGGCGGTCGTGACCCAGCGAGGGGAGTTTACGCACACGACGACCATCACCAACAAGAGGCTTCCTACCGATGCCGAGGTAGCCCAGTTCCGATCAGACAAGGTCACAGCGGCGCAGCAGTTC